>ERZ1066130.368-NODE-368-length-17910-cov-12.769196_pt1 | contig 17910 bp, 16 predicted proteins | sample MGYA00382777_ERZ1066130 | MGnify/ENA primary metagenome ERZ1066130 (study PRJEB33369, sample SAMEA5778360) | biofilm metagenome | biome: Industrial cooling water; feature: Water cooling tower basin; material: Biofilm | place: United Arab Emirates | collected...
GCGTCAGATGTGTATAAGAGACAGTATCCACCCTTTTCGCGAGCATTTAATTGACGAAACTCATGTCCGTAGAATTGATATTCGGACGTAGATTCCTGCGATGCAATCATCAGTTTAAGCAAAACCGGACGATATTTGATCCAGAGAGGCATATAGGCTTTGATGGTGGCGCTTTGCGAATAAGTGAAATTCATAAGTGATGATGTTGGGATGAGAATAGTTAACTTAAGTACGTTTTGAGCGCCCGGCTGCGCGAGGTGTGCTTTAATCGTCTGATTGCCTTTTCTTTGATCTGACGGACGCGTTCACGCGTGAGGTTGAATTTGGCTCCAATTTCCTCCATGGTCATGGGATTATTTCCTTCCAGCCCAAAGTAGTTCCCCAGAATTTCTGACTCGCGTTGGGTTAAGGTAGATAAAGCCCGCGCCACTTCCCGTCTGAGCGACTCCCGAATCAAATCGGTATCAGGCGCTTCTTCACTCTGGTCACTCAGCACATCCAGTAAATTATTGGTTTCTCCCTGAGCGAAGGGGGCATCGACCGAAACGTGACGTCCGCCTACACTCATGGTACGTTCCAGCTCCTCCTGGGTCACTTCCATAACTTCTGCCAGTTCTTCAGAAGAAGGCTCTCGTTCATATTTCTGTTCTAGTTCAGAAAATGTCCGGGCAATTCGGTTAAGAGATCCTACCCGGTTCAGGGGTAATCTCACAATGCGTGACTGCTCTGCCTGTGCTTGTAAGATGGATTGACGAATCCACCAGACAGCATAGGAAATAAATTTAAAGCCCCGGGTTTCATCAAATCGCATGGCGGCTTTGATCAGACCAATATTCCCCTCATTGATCAAGTCTCCAAGTGTAAGACCATGATTTTGGTATTGTTTGGCCACAGAAACGACAAATCGCAAGTTGGCTTTGGTTAGTTTTTCAAGAGCTACCTGGTCGCCCGCCCGAATCCGCTTCGCCAGATCTACCTCCATTTCAGAGGTAATCAAATCTACTTTGCCAATTTCCTGAAGATATTTATCCAGCGACTGACTTTCCCGGTTGGTGATCTGCTTAACAATCTTGAGTTGACGCATACGGAAGTAAAAGGCCTCCTGGCCAGGGTAAATGATACAAATAAGACTCAACAGGGAACGGTCAGTCCCTGATCAATTGAAAAAACCAAGTAGGAGGTAGTATTCTTTCAGGAGAAAAAACCTTCAGCAGGATTCTGAGAATTGAACGGCTAAGGTACGCATAATTGGTGGGATATCTGAATAGAGAAGCTGCCGACTTCAGCAAAAGACAGCTATCACCGTTATCGCTGACGGTTTACCCGGATAAATCCCCCTGTCAGGCGCGTCAAACTAGCTTGCGAAGCCAGGGCATTGAAGATCGCCTGCGATTTTTCCAAAGCTGCTGTCCGGTAGTTTTCCTGAACAATCCGTAAGTCAATGGCACTCAGAGCCCCGTTTTTGTACCGCTCATTCGCCAATTGTAAGTTTAGCTGAGCGGCCTGAAGTTTGGTTTCCGCGATGCTCACGAGCTGCCTCCTCAGGTTGTATAAGTCAAGGGTTGAAACCAGATCAAATTGAAGAGAAAGTTTTACCTGATCAGTTGTCATCTGTCCAATCTTTTCACGGATTTCGGCTTGTTCCATGGCGCGTTTCACCTGACCTCCATTAAAAATAGTCCAGCGAAGAGTAAGGTTGGCAAATCCTCCATAGGAATTACCGGTTTGTGTTTGGTACTCAGGCAAAAAACGCGTGTTAACGACAGGCTGATTTGAATCTCCATTTAAAAAACCTACCGTCACTGTTTCCGGGGTGCCTCCCGATTGAGGTCGAAACTGTGCATTAAGACGATCCAGGCTGCCGGTTGCCCCAAAATTTAAAAACAGGGATGGCGACATGTTGGCACGGGCCAGACGAGCAGTGGTTCTCAGGATTTCCTGATTAATGAATTGGTTACGCAGATTGGTGTTGGAACTGGCCATGCGGCTTTTCAAATCATCGATTGTATAAGACTCGTTCCCAAATACGAGCGCATCTGTCAATTCATAGGTGGCTTCGATGCTGTCACTTAACAACAGGTTTAAATTGCGCAAAGCATTCTTGTAGCGAATGCCCTGTTGCAACACATTGGCACTGTCAGTCAGATAATTATTTTGTTCCTGTAAGACATCAAAAGTAATGGCGCCTCCCAATTGTTTGCGCAGCTTCACAAATTCGTATCTCTCTTTCGAAAGACCCAGATTGGTTTGAAGGGTCTTTAGGTTTTCCTGGTCTACCAATGCCTGATAGTAAGCCAAAATGATAGCTTCGGTGGTTCCCTCCATGACAAAGGAGGCATTTCCATAACTGAGTCGCTCCAGTTGATCCAATTGTTTTTTGGTCATGCGCACGGAGAAGCCATCAAAAAGGGTAAACTGAATATCCAGTTGGCCAGTCACGTTATCGCTGATGTTTCGGCCGGCTACCGCAAATGGGTTAGCTGGTTTTCGCTGAACCACACTATTGTTTTGAGCTCCGTTTAAACTAACCGTGGGCAACAATCCGGCTTGTCCCCAGGTATTATTCTGTCGGGCATTTTCAGCCGTGAGCAGTTCGATTTGAACATCAAAATTGTTTTTTAACCCGAGGGCAATCGCATCTTCCAGACTTAATTTTTGCTGGGCCATCGAAGCAGGCATAGAAAAGCCAAGCAGGATAACTACACCCGTCCAGGAAAGTACTCGAAGATTACGCACGGGTATGAACAGTTTTACTGGTGAGATAGGTATAGATAGCTGGGATTACATAAAGCGTGAGGATGGTGGCAAACAACATTCCACCAATGACCGCGATGCCCATGGATACCCGGCTTTCGGAGCCGGCACCCAACGCCAGGGCAATGGGCAAAATTCCCAGAATGGTGGAAAGGCTGGTCATCAGAATCGGGCGGAACCGCGACTCAGCGGCTTCCTTGGCAGCCGTCATCACATCTTTGCCTTGTTCCTTCGCCTGGTTGGCAAATTCAACAATTAAAATACCGTTTTTGGTGACCAGACCAATCAACATAATAATGCCAATCTGACTAAAAATGTTGAGTGTCTGATTAAAATACCACAGGGTAAACAAGGCTCCACCAATCGCCAGAGGAACAGTAAACATGATGATAAAAGGATCGCGGAAGCTTTCAAACTGACCAGCTAAAATGAGATAAATGATGGCCAGGGCAATCAACAAAGCGAGATATATGCTGGAAGAGCTTTCAGCAAATTCGCGCGAAGCCCCATCGAGGCTCGTGGTGTAGCGATCGTCCAATACTTCTCGCGCAATACGTTGCATTTCCTGGATCCCATCACCCAAGGCAACTCCTTTGGCTAATTGTGCTTGTACCTTGGCCGATGAATACCGGTTAAACCGATATAACTGCGGAGGACTGCTCAACTCTTGCATGGTTACCAGATTATCCAATTGGATCAATTCACCATTGCGATTTTTAACATAGAGTGTTTTTAAATCCAGTGGCTCGTTGCGATTCTCACGCTCTACCTGACCGATCACCTGATACTGTTTGCCATCCATAATAAAATACCCAAAACGAGAGCCGCTCAATCCTAATTGCAATGTTTGAGCCACATCCAATACGTTGACGCCTAAGTTGCGCGCCTTGTCGCGATCAATGGTAATGTTGATCTCGGGTTTATTAAATTTTAAATCCAAATCCACAAAGGCAAAAAGTGGGCTGGCTTGTGCTTTTTGGAGAAAAACAGGTAATACTTCTTTCAGCTTATCAATATCACTGGCCTGCACCACAAATTGCACCGGGAATCCCCCGCGTCTGTCTCCAATGGTTTGATTTTGTGTCAGGAATGTTCGTACGCCTGAATATTTTTTTGCTTTTGCGGTGATGTCATCTACAATTTCCTGCTGTGTGCGTTGCCGCAAACTTGGATCTTTAAGAATCACACGCACAAATCCGGAGTTCACTCCGGTTCCTCCAAATCCAGGAGCCGTGACACTAACCCGACCATCCACTTCCGGTACCTCCTGTTTAATAAAATTAGTCAGTTCCATGACGTACCCATCCATATATTCAAACGTGCTTCCTTCAGGAGCTTGTGCCTGAAGTCTGAATTCGCTCCGGTCCTCCAGGGGTGCCAACTCTGAAGGAAGTTGAGTTCCTAAAAAATAGATTAATACACCTGCCAACACGACCACCACAAAACCCAACCATCTTTTGTTCATAAAGCTGGTAAGCGATGATGCATAAGACGAGGTGAGCCCTACAAAGAAAGGCTCCGTTTTCCGGTAAAGCCAGGGTTGTACTTCTCTTCGCTTTAACAATTTGGCACTCATCATCGGGGTAAGTGTCAGGGAGACAAAAGCAGATATCGCTACCGAACTGGCCACGACTAATCCAAATTCACGAAACAACCGACCCGTTAAGCCTTGTAAAAAAATGACGGGTAAGAATACAGCCACGACCGACACCGTGGTTGAGATTACGGCAAAATATATTTCGGTAGATCCTTTGCGGGCTGCTTCCTCCGGCTCCATTCCCTCTTCCACTTTTACATAAATATTTTCCAAAACCACAATGGCATCATCCACCACCAGTCCAATGGCCAATACAATTCCTAGCAAGGTCAATACATTGATGGTAAAGCCTAACAAGTACATGACAAAAAAGGCACCTATGAGTGAGATGGGTATGGTGATGACCGGAATGATGGTCGTCCGCCAGTCGCGCAGAAACAAAAAGATAATACACAACACCAGACCAAAAGCAATAAAAATGGTTTCCTCCACTTCTGAAATCGATGCCCGGATGTATTTGGTCGAGTCATAGCTCATCTGATAGCTCACATCCGAAGGAAGGTCGCGCTGAATCTGATCCAGCTTTTGATATAAGCGATCGGCAATATCAATGTTGTTGGCTCCTGGTTGCGCCACAATGGCCAGCGCGCAACCCGGAATACCATCGCGTCTTAAAATCGTCCGGTCATTTTCAGCATACAATTCCGCCCGGCCGATATCCTTGAACCGAACCACATTGTCATTACTTTCTTTGACAATCAGGTTATTAAAATCTTCCGGTGTGTTCAGCCGTCCTAAGGTGCGAACTGTTAATTCGGTATTGTTTCCCTCCACGCGTCCGGAAGGGAGTTCCACATTTTCACGATTGACGGCCTGCAACACATCTGAAGGCGCCAGTTTTAACGAAGCCAGTTTGATGGGATCCATCCAAAGGCGCATAGAATATCTCCGCTGCCCCCAGATCTGTACCGAGCTCACCCCCGGGATGGTTTGAATACGCTCTTTAAACATCACCTCGGCTATGCGGGAGATTTCCAGCAAATCCCGCTTATCACTTCGGATGGTTAAGAAGATGATCGGACTGGAGTCCGCATCGGCTTTTTCAACAACCGGGGGATCTACATCCGGTGGAAGCCGGTTCAAAGCTCCTGAAACTTTATCGCGCACATCGTTGGCAGCAGCCTCTATGTTGATGCCCAGTTCAAACTCCACCGTGATGTTGCTGCGCCCCTCCCGGCTGACCGAAGTAAGGGTACGAATGCCCGGTACTCCGTTGATGGCATCTTCCAGAGGTTCGGTAATCTGCGATTCAATGACATCCGCATTAGCGCCAACATAGGAAGTGGAAACCGTGACTACCGGAGGATCGACACTGGGAAATTCGCGAACTCCTAAAAAAGAAAAACCGATCACTCCAAAAAGAATGATCACCAGCGACATGACGATGGCTAGTACCGGTCGGTTAATACTGGTGATAGATAAACTTGCCATACTTATTTGCGATTAACAATCTGCACATCCATTCCATTCCGCAATTGTAACATTCCCGTGGTGATCACGGTGTCTTCCGGATTCAGTCCACTCAATACTTCCAGATCGCGTTCGGTGCGAATGCCGGTTTCAATTTTTGTTTCGATAGCTTTTCCTCCGCGATAGAGAAATACTTTTTTCCCAGCCTGCTCGGGAATAACGGCCTGGGTAGGCACTAACAGAGCATTGGTAATAGATTGTAAAATCAAATCCACCTTCACAAACTGTCCCGGCAGGAGCAATCCTTGTTTGTTTTCAGCGATGGCCCGGATCTTTAAGGTTCGTGTCTCCTGGTCAATGCGTGGTTCGGTGGCATACACTTCTCCTTCGTAGCGGTTGGTATCGCCCTCGACCGTAAAGCGAATTTTTTTCCCGGTGGTTACTTGCGAACTGTACCGGCTTGGTACCGCAAACTCTAGTTTGGCCGGATTCATGCTATATAACGTAGCCACGATGGTGCTGGGAGTGAGATAGGCTCCGTCACTCACATACCGCAATCCGATGGTGCCATCGAAGGGTGCGCGAATACGTGTTTTCTCCAATTGTGCTTCCAGAACTTTGATGTCTGCTTCGGTAGTTTTTAAGCGATTTAAGGCATTGTCATACTCTTCCCGGCTCACGGCATCTTTCTCCAGCAATTTCCGCTGGCGGAACTCCACATCCTGGTTGAGTTTGCGATTGTATCGTTGTTTGGTTAGCTCAGCCTCCAGTTCTTCATCGTTAATCCGCAGCAGCAAGTCGCCCTTCCGAACGGATTTCCCTTCCTGAAAGAGCAACTGCGTAATTTTACCGGAGGTTTCACTTCGCAACTCCAATGACTCGTTGGGCAATATGGAACCGGTAACAATCAACTTGTCTTCCAGCTTGGAAGGCTTCATCACCAGGGTTTCCACCTGTAGTTTTGAGGCGGGGGTCGGTGCGGGAGATGCACCCGTAGTATCCTTCTTTTTCAGAAAGTCGAGTTTAGGAAGGGCTAACAAAATAATAATGGCCACGATGATGGCCACTGCAATCCAGGTTTTTTTCATTTAATCGTTTGCGTTCAGTACTTTATTCAATCTTGATCTGATCTCTCCTCTACTTCTATCCCATGCTTTTAACGCAGATTTAGTTTCTATAGAGCAGCCGCTCATGTAATTTTAATACCTGAGGTAAAAGAGCTTGCCTTTCGTCATTAACAATCACCGCATCCGCCCGCTTGATCTTTTCCTCTTCCGGCATTTGCCTGGCCATAATCGCTTTTACATCTGCCTCCGTCCGGTGAACATCACGTTTTAATACCCGCGCCACACGCACTGATTCAGGAGCTGATACCACCATCATAAAATCAACCAGCTTATCTGCCCCTGTTTCGTATAGAAGAGCCGCCTCACGAATCACATAGGGCGACTTTTGATCTTCCACCCAATGTTGATAATCGATCGCCACCCGGGGATGCACCAGTTCATTTAGTTTCTTCAGCCGTGCGTCATCCTGAAAAACCATGCGGGCGAGAAAACTGCGATCCAGCTTACCATCCGGATGATAGGACAAGTTTCCGAACTCTTTTTTGATTTCATGGATGAGTATTCCGTCAGTGGTCATTAGCTCTTTCGCTCGGCTATCCGCATCATAGATGGCTATTCCCAGTGTTTTAAATATCCGACAGACAACGCTTTTGCCTGAACCAATGCCACCCGTGATGCCTACCTGTCTGATCATGGCTAATGAGCAACGGTTAAGACAACAGAATCAACAGAAACAACCACAAAAGAACCGGGGAGTCCGGTCACTACCGGCATCAACCGATGTTTTCCTTCCGTCAGCTTACGACAATCCAGTTGGAGAACACTTGTGAGCGAGGTAAGATCTCCTGCGGTGGCAGGTCTTTGAACAGTAATAGTCACGGGAGATGAATCAATCGTCACTTTTTGACCAGGTCGGGCTATGACCAGCGGACTGACCGGTAATTCCATCCGCACCACCTTGCCTACTTCAAAGGAAACGGAAATCCGATCAGGTTCGCTGGTGACATTGCTCACCAGCAAAGGCACGTTTTCCTGAAAAGATTGAAAAATTTCTTCCCCTCGCGGGGCCAATCCAATGGAGTCAGGGAGTTGATGCAACGCTCTTTTAGGGCCGGTCAGGCGTATTTTTTTGGAGGATAAGGTGACAGGGCTCACCCGGCCATACCCTTCCCGGAACGTGAGAAACGAAAGATCAGGATAAACATCAAACTCATACGATTCCCGCTGATCAATAAAAAGATAGAGAGAATCGGTTACAACAAAATTAACCTTGATGTCTTCCCATTGGGTACTCAACTGCGGAATCAATGAGGTACCGGCCAACCGCATCGACTCCGAAGGTCTCTCTACCGGAACCACCAGGGGCGACTCTTTAAAAGAAAAGCGTTTGCGAAAGAGATCCCATCCGCTTCCGCTTACGTGGGCGGTCACAAATTCCGGTAGCGGACGCGTAGCGATGTATCGCTCCTGATCATATTCGAACCGGACCGGAAACCGGACCGTGGTGGAGTAGGGTTTATTTAATGCATGAAAGAACCAAAACACCGCAGCAGCAAAAAAGCAAAGCGCCACTGCCCGCCAGTTGGTACGGTTAAAATGAAATACGTTAGAAAGGGCCTTGAGAAAATGCATCAATGAGGCAAAGGTACGACATAGCGGGGCACCTTTGGCACCTGGCTACATCCTAATCTCAGTCTCTGAAAAGGACGGTGATATTACTTTTTCGCATTCAAAGCGCGGGAAGCCTCTAAAGAAATGGAGGATTTGTTGAACCGGATGCGACCTCCGCGTTCTACTTCCAGCACAAACGTGTCGTCTTCCATTTCGGCAATGCGGCCATGAGCCCCCCCAATGGTGACTACCTTGTCACCCACTTTAATTTCCTCGATAAATTTCTTTTGTTCTTTGGCCTTTTTTTGCTGAGGGCGGATCATAAAAAAATACATCACCACTACGATACCGATCAATGGCAGATATTGGAATAGTGCGGATGCCCCGGTGGCTTGTGCAAGAAGAGTATTCATGGAATTTTACGCGTTGACTTTAGTTTTTGCGGTGCAAAGGTATTCTTTTTCGGGGAATTGAGATGTCAGTATCGAAAGTTCAGAAACGTGTCCGGGTCGCCTTTTCTGATTGATTTTTCTTTTCGAATGATTAACTTTCTGATGATGAAACTTTCTCTTCTATTCTGGATTTTCACCCTGGGAGGGATCATGGTGTTTGGTCAGGAGCGCGTCATTGACGACATCAAGTTTAATAACGAACCAACCCTTTATAAAGTTAGCCAGAATCATTTTCGCTTGAGTTATCCGGTGAAACGATCGGGCTATTTAAAATTTCAGGTTAAAATCCAGGATTTTGATACCCTTCTTAATCTGATAGATACCTCTTCGATTCAGGTGAGGGGCCGGTTCGAATTGATGGCCTCCGGAAGGAGCCAGACAGCCACTTTTAACTTGTTGGGGGATGAAGAAGCACAAAATCTTTTGCTTTTTCGTACCGACCATAAACCCCACCAAACCCGGACAATACAATTGAAACCGATTTCGAGAAATTGGAATAGCAAGATGAGCCCACTAGTCATTGCTAATAAAGAATCCGAGGATGTGATCGTTTTCTTTTGGAATAGAAAATCAGATAAATATGAAATAATCTTTCTTGAAAATGGAGATACCCAGACGTGGGCAAAGACGATGGATGTAGAAGAGGGGTTCATTCCCATGGAAAGTCTTCTTCTAAACGGACATCTTTTTCTGGTGCTGACAAAAGGGTTAGGTACTCGAAAGTTATATACAAAAATGTCGGTATGGGATTTAGCTTCCGGTACAGAAAAGTATATCATACCGCTAGATGATGACATGCGTAGAAAAACGCTTGATAACATCTTGCGTTTTGACAGTAGTCATGTACTCCTAACCGGGCGTACGTTCTTTGATAAGAAAGTCAGTATGTCGAAAGCCGGAATGCCTTACATTGACCGATTGAATGTAGTAACGGGTGAAGTAACTTCTCTCCCATACAGACTAGATGACCCCGCTCAAAAGTTCTTTTGGACAAGTGTTCAGAAATTTAATGGAAGTGCATACTTAATGGGTGAGCTTGTGCGCAGTACCAGCAGCGGAAGTCAGGCAGCCGGAGCTATTGCCACCGGCATTTTTACGACTTTAGCTACCGGAGGAGCTATGAGATTGGCAACTGCCCCTAGTTCAATCTTTCTGGAGGATCTGGTAGTATTGAATCTTTCAGAGGACTTTCCTCGAATTGCAACTATTCCTGCTCAGACCAAATCAATGACCGTACTTGGTTATCTGCCCACGTTTTATTTTACACGCTATGCTTATGAAAATGGACTGACTCATTACATGGGGATAACGGATGATGCCCAGGGTTTCTATTTTGAAAATGGTGGAGAAATGATTCGTCTTGATATGAGCGATGGTTCGACACGTTCTTTGGGTTTTGTTAAGGGCAAATCACATTGGAAAATTTTAAACGTAACCGAAACCAAAATAATGACTGTAGCCAAAAACTCCGAATATGATCTTGTTCTAAGGTGCCTGGATTATGTTTCAGAGGTAAGAAACAAAAAATCTCAAAGTAAGTAGATTAAGTTGCCCTCATAGCGACTGTCCGAATGTCAGCAAATTGTTATCGGGGTCAAGCACAGAGAATTCCCGCTGTCCCCAGGGCTGATTGCGGAGATGTCCGTTGGGATGTATTTCTACCTGATTCTCCAGAAATGACTGATGCAGAAGATCAATCTCTTGTGTGCGGATATAAACCTGACCGTAGTTTTCTTTCGGGTCCAGATTTTCAAACTTGAAAAAATGGATTTGAAGCCCATCTTTTTCAACCATCAGATAATCAGGGTAATCATCTCCTAAGAGTTGAAACCCCAGTTGTCTATAAAATTTCCGGGTAGCCGATTGGTTGCGCATGGGTAGCTTCGGATGAATGGCGGTAATCATAGATCGCTGAAATGAGGCTAATGTCTATCGGTGTTCAGGAGATCAAACTCAGGTTCGGCTCCAACAACCTCAAAACTAATGATGTTATCGGAACGATGGTAGCTAAATCCGGATAAAGCTTACCTGGGCACTTCTACCATCCAAAAAATTCCCACACTCTAACCAAAAGCCTTATTTTTGTGACGGATTCAAATCGCAAACCCCTTTCTTTTTTTACTTATGAGTTTCCGCATCGAAAAAGACACCATGGGCGAGGTACAGGTACCGGCCGACAAATACTGGGGCGCACAAACGGAACGTTCGCGCAATAACTTTAAAATTGGTCCGGAGGCCAGCATGCCAAAAGAGATCATCTATGCGTTTGGTTATCTCAAAAAGGCCGCTGCGATGGCCAACCACGAGTTGGGTGTACTCGCGGCTGATAAAAAGGATCTGATCGGTCGGGCCTGCGATGAGATCGTGGCCGGAAAATTAGACGATCAGTTTCCACTGGTGATCTGGCAAACCGGTTCTGGTACCCAGAGCAATATGAACGCCAATGAGGTAATTGCCTATCGCGCCCACGTCCTCAGCGGAGGGAAGCTGACAGATGAAAAAAAAGTATTACACCCCAATGACGATGTAAACAAATCACAAAGCAGCAATGACACGTATCCTACCGCCATGCACATTGCCAGCTACAAGCAAGTGATGGAAATCACACTTCCGGGTATGCAAAAATTGCGAGATACCCTTCATCAAAAAGCTACGGAGTTTAAGAGCATAGTAAAAACAGGACGTACCCATTTTATGGATGCCACCCCTCTTACGCTGGGGCAGGAGTTTAGCGGGTATGTGCAACAACTGGACAACAGTATGCGCGCGATCAAAAGCGCATTGGAAATGATAAAGGAACTTGCCCTGGGCGGTACAGCGGTGGGCACGGGACTCAATACTCCCAAAGGATATGACGTGCTGGTGGCCAAAAAAATCGCTGAGTTGACAGGCTATCCGTTTGTGACCGCTCCGAACAAATTTGAGGCGCTGGCTGCTCACGATGCCATGGTGGAGCTGAGCGGTGCATTGAAACGTTCGGCCGTAGCGTTGATGAAGATCGCCAACGACATCCGCATGTTGAGTTCAGGCCCACGCAGCGGGATTGGCGAGATTGTCATCCCTGACAACGAGCCAGGCTCCAGCATCATGCCGGGTAAAGTAAACCCTACCCAGCCCGAAGCCATGACGATGGTGTGTGCGCAGGTGATGGGAAATGATGTGACCGTATCCATAGGCGGTTCCATGGGGCACTTTGAGTTGAACGTATTCAAACCAGTGATGACGGCCAATGTGCTGCAGAGCGCCCGGTTGATAGGTGATGCCTGTGTGAGTTTTAATGATAAATGTGCCATTGGGATCGAACCCAATTTACCGATCATCAAGCAACACATGGAAAACTCGTTGATGCTGGTGACGTCACTCAACACCCACATTGGCTATGAGAATGCTGCTAAAATTGCCAAGAAGGCACACAAAGAAAACAAGACGCTACGGGAAGCCGCCATTGAGTTGGGGTTAGTGACGTCTCAGCAATTTGATGAGTGGGTGAGACCTGAGAAGATGGTTTGAGTCTCCGCTACGTGCTCAGCCCTTCGCAGGGAAACTAAACGTTGACGGAATCGCTATTGCAGAAGCATTTTGTGCTTGTTGCACAACTATAAATCCGGCACGTTCTTCATCCCACAACCCTACTGTTGGCAGTAGTAGAACCCTTCTCCTTCAGCTTATTCGAAGGCGTATCTTTCATCACACGTTGGCAATGAAATTGATTTTTACCAGTCCTTTAGTTTGTCCACGAATGAATTCCATGATTGCTTTGGTTCACTTGTACCGTAGTGATTTAAGCCAAGCGAATTCATAAACCCACATACGTAAGTCGGGTCTACACCCTGGGCTTGGGCATAGGGCGCACAGAAATCTGGTGGATAGTCATATAGTCCATGATAATAAATAAACTCCAATTTTCTTTTTTCTTTGTATGGACGAAGGACTTCAAACATTTTTTCAACGAATTCTTTTTGTAGCGATTCTGAGGAATTATTACTTGGTGATGACGGGTAACCAATTTCCGTAAAAGCAAAAGATTTGTCGCCTGCTTTGGAAGCCATAAACGCTATGTCGTCTGCAATATCAGCGGGCGTGCGCATTTGCCAGTTTGGATTGGAGACATCTGTAGGGTAATAGGTATAACAAATAAAGTCGCTATGAGGTGTGAGGGTATTAAACACGATAGGATTCGTACGTAAGGAATTGAATGTGATAATGGTCCCTACTTTTATCCAAGGCATTTTTTGGTGAATGTGATTGACCGATTGCTGATAAAAAGATGAAAAAGCATTTAGTTCAGTTGGGTTTGAAGTTAAATAACCATCTACTTCGTTTCCGATAAGGATATGTGAAATTCGGTCAACCGACTCTACCATAGCGAGGTTGTCGATAATGCTCAAAAATCGGGTGATCACGACTGGGTCATCAAAGGATTTCGATAATAAGTCAGACGGAATCGTTTTACGGTTGGTGTCAATCGCTTTTAAAACTAAAATATAGCTTTTGAATTTCGTTCTATCGGGATCAAGAAGTGTGAGTGGATTGGTCACGAACTCTTTTAAAGAGTATGTGCCAATGGAAGGTTCTAATTCATTCCACGCTGGTGACATTCCGAAAAGATTAACTCCTTTTGATGTAACATATTCAATAGATTCAAGGTATCCTTCCAGTCCTGGAAGGGAATTTTGATGGAACTGTAGAGAAAGGCCTACCAATCCCTTGTTGTACTCAGGTTCTTCATCGGAACATCCCGAAATGCCCACTAACAAATGGATAGATAGAAGGAGTAATAGTATTTTCATACTTATGTTAGACACACACTTTGCTTAATTAGTTACATGTCCAGCGTCAAATATTATCTGCATAAAGAAAGTCGACCTGAAATCGTTCACGTAGAGAATCACTTTTCCGTCCGCATTGCCTGTGAATTCCTCTAAGTATAAGTTGTCCCGAAGTCGTTCACTTGTCTACGTGGGAAATCTCTGATTGTTAAGGGCCTCATTACAACACGTCACACGCAGCTGGCATAAACACAGTGTTAGCGGGCGTTTTTCACTCATTGTCTATTTGATATAGTATTAGTCCTGTCAACGTTCCACTTAATAGTCCGCCAATGTGTGCTGCATTGTCAATGCCACCAGTCAGTCCCCAGAGTAAGTTAATGACAACATAAACTCCAATCATTGTAAGTATACCTCTTTTCCCTTCTTTTGGAAAAGCGTTTGTCAAAAGTAGTCCGAGGATTGCGCCATAAAGGCCAAAAATGGCTCCCGATGCACCAACACTTATTGTATTCTCATACCACCATATACTTGCAATACTGCCACAAACTCCAGAAACTCCGTAAAGAATAAAGTATTTCTTTCTCCCTAATATTGGTTCTACAAAGATTGCCGCAAGCCATAGGCCATATATGTTCAGAATCAAATGCATGAACCCTCCATGCACAAACATACTCGAAAAAAGTCTCCACCAATCTCCACCCATTGTTTCTCGCCTTCTGTTAGCCCCCCACTCAAGCAATTCTAAACTGTTCGGATAGAGTATGTGAACTCCGAATATTGTCATCAAGATGAAGACAAGTATATTAATGTCAAGTATCACAGATGTTGCAAAGTGTTCGCCTTTTGGGATAAGGAATTTTAGCATTTCCACTATGTCGTCCTCAGTCTTTGATTTACCTTGTAATTGCCTACGGTGTTCGGACTTGCTGTACCCTGGCCATATTAAGCTAAATAAGAAAATAGACAGTCCGATACTAAATGAACCAAATGTCCATGCGACTTTGTTGCCTGCTCTTTTGTTTAAGGGTTCATGCTGTGGTTGAAGAATAATAAATTCCGTTTGACTCTCATCTGAGATTCTGGTCTTTATTGAGTTATAAAATCCGTCTCGCGCTTCTGAGTTTGTAAGTCTCTCAAGATATTCAAATTCATGGTACTTATACGAATTCATTTTTTTTAAGCACTCCTGATAAAAATCATCATATCTCTTCTCTTTCTCCGCTGTACTTATTTTATTACTTATTTGTTCTTTGAAAGAAACACCATACCAGTACTTTGGGAGGGAATTCGGTAGTGATGAACTATCGTCAACAATGGGACAAGCAAAATATGTGTTAAAATTTAAGTGTTGATTGTACTTTCCACTGGCTCTAAAATCTGTAAATGATGTTCCGTACATTGGAAGGACATCGAATTCCGCTATCCTGTAATATCTTGCCTTATCGACTTGTTCAATTTCACTAGGTCGTTTAAGAGTAACTAAGTCCCCAGTAGCTTTTGTTAAGTAAGTTTGTGAAATAATCATCGCAGATGTCATTGTCCCCCAACCGATAAATTGAAAGAAAAGTCGTCCGTAGTCATTGTCTCCTTTGAATGTTAAGATTCTCAACTTCTGTCTTAGCCAAAATGTCATTGGAAGCCATGGTAAAATAAGTGGTAGCCAAATCTCCCAAATCTCCAATTTAATGTCAATGAGTTCGAGTTGAATTGAAAGTCCCCATCTTACGAGTGCTGTCCCAAATATTGTCCCGAGTGTTACTGCTAAAAAAGTCGGAAGGATGTGCTTTAGTTTTTCTAGATAATTGTCCATATAAATTAATCTTTGAAAAAATGCCCGCTAACGACCCGTAATTATGAAGGCTGCGGCTTTAGAAGCTGCATCATGTCCCACGTACAGAAACGAAATATAAAAACTAAACTTCATACTAACACTCCTCTGTAGCTGGTATAAACACAATGTTATAGCGCGTGCCTTCTCAGAACTTCTGTCCAGTTGGTCGTCCCCAAAAGTTATTTTCATATTTTTCTTGTCCCAAATATTTTATGCCTTCGGTATGAAGTTTACTCTCCAGTTGTCCATAGTCCCCGTAATATGAAAGGAATGTTATATCATCCCTTGTCTCAAAGTAAAGTCTTACAAATCTCCTGCTGTTATCGGAAGATTTTGAATACCCCTTTATTACTTTTTTGTCCAAAATCTCAGTAGTCATCGTCCAAGGCTCGTAGATTTTAAACTCACCCGTTGTCAGCTTTTTGATAAAATAAAACTTTCCCCGAAAACTTCTTTTCAAAACATATAACGTTGTCCCAAGGATGATTGTAAACAAATACACTGCATATTTTAAAAACGCTGTCGCATTGTCGTCTGTTGTAATAACAATACTGACGTAAACTGAACCTGCAAATAGTCCAAGGACTAAGATTATCAGAATGATAATCCAAACTATTAGGAATACATTTGGAAAAACTCTCATTAGGTATGCGCTATAATGTTTATGCTTCTGCAGTAGCGCGCTTCCGAAAGCCGCGGGCTGCCCACTGCCTGCCCCGCGCTTCGCGGGGAAACCAAACGTTCGTTTTATAAAAATACTAAAATTTAACCGGTCGCCCGGCCATAGCGCATACATGTTGTTGCCGGCTGTGCCCGTTACCAATTAGTCGTCACGGAACTTACTTTCTTGTCTGTCCCGAAATTGATTTTGATTCTATTTAATTCAATTGAAGTCGAGTCCCCGAGGTCAGGATACCTGTCCGTAATTTCTTTGAAGTCCTCAAATGTCAGTTTACCTCTTATTATTTGAGAAATCTGTTGTAAGTCGCTCTCTGTATCCTTGTAACCCTCTCTCATATAAGTTAATGTGACTCCTTGGTCAAGTATTGAGTACAATAAAAATAATGTCGTCAGAACGAAAACTGTCAATAGTGTCCAAAAAGCGGTTCTCCATTTATTTTTCATTAGCCGTCTTAGTTTTATGCAGCTGATATTGCAATCATTGCTTCTTCGTTGCTCTCAAGTTTTCTGTAATTAACAAAAGCTGAACATTCTAGAAGTGCTAAGTATATGTCGTTACACCTTTCTTTAAAACTTTCACTGTTACGAATTTCAATTACCAACGTGTCTGTTTTCTTAATCCAGAATTTAGTCATACCATTTTCAGGCGTGTCTATGTCGGTCATGCAGTCAATCCACGCATTCATGTTTCTCCCGTAAAAATTGGGGAATCCTAAAGTCATCTTGAAAATGTCGTGGAACGAGTCTCAGTCAGTTATTAAGTCCGCGTTAATACTTATTCTTTTAATCATATAATTTGTTAGTCGAGTTTGTCCCACGCGCATTGCCGGCAACGTGAGTGCATGAGCCGTAGCGGGGTCTAGGAGGACTTGGCAATGAAGCGAAGCGGAATGCCAAGGCCGACCTGCTGCGACTTGTCCCACGTGATAAATTTAAATAATGAAACCGAAACTACAACGCAATACCGAACCCCCGCTATGGCTTATGCACATTGTTATGGCGCGTTTGTCACTTTACTTTTTGCCCACGTTTGTCAATCGTAAACCATTCGTCACTCTCAACTCTTCTATGTTCGTCAGCGTCTAAAAATATGGTCGCGTCAAAGGTTACTTCGGCAACTCCCTTGTCAAACCATTTTGCATAGTCGTAGATACATGGAATGACAATTTGTCCAAACTTGTTAGCATATCCCATTTTCCCGTCTCTTAGCACCCGTGTCAGTCCTTCATTGAAAGGTTCTGGTCCCTTGTCAAACATTACCAAGTCAAAAAGTATGTTTTGACTTCTATCTATTCCAACTTGTCGTCCGGCTGTTCCGTCACTGTAACTTTCAAGAACATTTGCATAGTGTACTAATGTGTCTGTCCCATAGTAAGCGAATTTACCAAAGGGTATGATTGTATCTCCCAAATTGTCCACGTAGGCAACTCTTGTTCCGTATTGAAGGAATTCTTCGTCAGTAACAGCAAATAGAATTGATGTCGCAACGGTGTCGCTAGTCGCTATGTCAAAGTAGTCTCGGTCTATGTATTCACGTTCGATTTGTTGTCGACACGAAGTAATCGTCAACAGAGCAGTCAAAGTTATTATTGGAATCGTTGTCTTCATTACAAATGCGCCATAACCTTTAGATTTGAAACATCAATTTATTTAATCATTATAGTAGTAACTTTTGTGGGGAAGTGGGCAACCGTTTCGGTTGTCCAACTTATCCACAAAAAAGCAGCCGGAGCAC
>ERZ1066130.370-NODE-370-length-17776-cov-8.041533_pt1 | contig 17776 bp, 10 predicted proteins | sample MGYA00382777_ERZ1066130 | MGnify/ENA primary metagenome ERZ1066130 (study PRJEB33369, sample SAMEA5778360) | biofilm metagenome | biome: Industrial cooling water; feature: Water cooling tower basin; material: Biofilm | place: United Arab Emirates | collected...
ATGCCGACGTGCCGCCGCTGGGTGAATGGGCCGAGCTTCACGGAAAGCTACAGAGCGGCCGCTTCTCCCTCGCCGCCTATATCGACGGCAGCGTTCGCCGGAACTCGCTGACGATCGCCCGCGAGAGCACGTTCAACGCCGCGCTGATGAAGTGGATTCGCTCCGCTCCAAAGTCGCCGCCCGGGCCCTAAGTCCTCACCCCTCACCCCTTCCCTCACACCCCCGCCCGCACCGGCGGATACAGGCACCGATCCGGCCCGACGTACTGCATTGCCACCAGCGTCTGATCGTCGGCGCGGGTGCGGGCCTGGGTGTGTGCGAAGAGCGAGCGGTGGATGGATTCCACGATGTCGTCGGGGCGGCCCGCGGTTGTGCGGATCGCTTCGTCGAGCTTTTCGACTCCGAACATGCGACGGTTTCCGTCGCTGCTGAACGCCTCGGTGATGCCGTCGGTGTAGAGCACGATCGCGTCGCCGGGCGAGAGTTGGACGTCCTCGCTCCAGATGTCCATGTCGTCGCTGATGCCCAGGGGCAGCGTGGCGGCGTCGTCGATGCCGCGGATCGAGCCGGTCGCCGCCGTGTAGAGCCGGGGCGGGTTGTGACCGGCGGACGCGTAGTTCAGCCGCGCCGTCGCCGGGTCGTAGACGCCGAAGAACGCGGTGATGAAGTTGCCTTCGAGGCGAGACCCGAGCAACCGATGGTTCACGAACCGCAGCACGCTCGATGCGCTGCCGTCGCCGCCGCTGTAGCAGTGCAGGATCGCCCGCATCATCGCCATGATGGTCGCCGCCCCTGCGCCGTGGCCGGAGACATCGGCGACCAGCACGCCCAGACGTCCGTCGGGCATGGGCAGGAAGTCGTAGTAATCGCCGCCGGCCTGGTCGCTCGTCAGGTAACTCGTGGCGATGGCCAATCCCGGGACCTGCGGCAGCTTCTCCGGCAGCAGCGACTGCTGGACCCGGGCCACCTCTTCGAACTGGGCGTTGAGCGCGCGATTCAGCCGCTCGACTTCCTTGATCGCGACGAGGTTGCGCGTCATCGCACCGATCAGGTTCGAGAGCAGCATCGCGTCCTCGAGCGACTGTTCCGAGTATGCCTCCGGGTCGCGGCGGAAGTGGATGGACCAGTTCAGCGGCTTGCCGTTGTCGAGGAGCGGAATGACGACCGCCGACCGGTACGGTGCCAGGTCTGATCCGAGGACCGGATCGTTTCGCAGATCGAGGTCCTTCAGGATCTTCGGCGTGCCCCCGGCGATCGCCGCGCCCAGCACGCCGTCGCGGTAGACCGGCAGTTGATGGAAGACCTTCCACGGGTCCGACACGGCGTGCGGCGGGAGCGTGCCGGCGTTGCTTTCCAGGGCGGCCCGCATCTCCTCCAAGCTGTAACGCCGCGTGATCTTGTATTGCCCGTCGGGCAGGCCCCGCGTGGAAAGCGAGATGAAGTACTCGATCGGCCGGATCTTCCACATGCGCGGGCCGAAGACCTTGAACACATCCGTCGGCTCGCGCGCGCGGCTTGCCTCGACGAGCAGTTCCTCGATCAACTTGATACGGGGATTCTCAGAAAGGTCGAGGACGCGCACGGGCGGAGTGTATCGGGGGGGTGGGTGTGCCGGACGGAGGTTGTTCTCGCGGTCGCGGTTTCGATGCGGCTCGTGGCGGCCGGTTTCCGCGCGACGGACGGTTGCGGTCGGATCGCGACTGGGTCACACCGGCTTGAGCGCGCGGCTGACTTCGACCTTGCCGCCGGCGACGTCCTTGATGGCGTAGCCGAGGACGAGGAGCTCGTCGCGGATCTGGTCGGACTTCTTGAAGTCCTTGGCGGCTCGTGCGGCGCGACGGTCTTCGAGCTTGGCGATCACCACCGGGTCGGGCGTCGTGCCGGGGAGGAAGATGCCGATGTCGGATTGGGCGGCCTGCGGGCGTTCGAGGGTGAGCACACCCAGAACGTTGTCGAGCAGCCGCATGACGGCGGCGTCTTCGGCGGTGGGCGTCGTGATCGAACCGACCCACGAGTTCACGGCGGCGATGGCGCCGGCGATGTTGAGATCGTCGTGGAGCGCCTGCGCGAACTCGCGCAGCACGGGAAGATCGCGTACCTCCATTTGGTGATTTGAGCTTTGCGGCTTTGAGCTTTCCGCCACGCGGCGCCAGCGGTCGATCATGCGCTGGCTGTCGGTCAGGCCTTGCATGGTGAAGTTCGCGTTGCTGCGGTAGTGGGTCTTGATCAGTTCCAAGCGCAGGGCCGCGGGCTCGATGCCCTTGGCGAAGAGATCGCGGGCGGTGAAGAAGTTGCCCTTGCTCTTGGACATCTTCGTGCCTTCGACCATCAGGAACCGCGCGTGGAACCACATGGCGGCGTAGGTCGCGCCGGCGGCGCTCTGGTTGAACGCGGAGCAGGATTGGGCGAGCTCGCACTCGTGGTGCGGGAAGATGTTGTCCTCGCCTCCGGAATGGAGGTCGATGATGGGTGAGGCGTTGGGGATGGTGAGGGCTTGGAGAGCCTCGGGCGTAAGCCCGAGGTTGGTGGAACTTGAAGACGGAGCTTGCGACCTCTCGCTCACGCGAGAGGCTCTATCGGAGGCGTTCGTGCACAACCTGGCCGCGGACATGACGGAGCACTCGATGTGCCAACCGGGGTAGCCGGTGCCCCAGGGGCTGTCCCACTTCATCTTGTGACGCGCGTCTTCCTTCCAGAGCAGGAAGTCGGCGGGGTGTTCCTTCTGGCCCTGGTGCTCGGCGTTGATGCGGCCGCCCTCGCCTTCTTTGAGGCGGTCGAGCGTGTTGCCGCTGAGGCGGCCGTAGTCGGGGAAGGACTTCACGCGGAAGTAGACCACGCGCGAGCCGGACTCCCCCACCACGTACGCGTTGCCCTTCTCGATCAGGCGGGCGATCAGCGCGATCATGCCCGGCACGCTCTCGGTGGCGCGGGGCATGAGGGTCGGATCCTTCTCGGCTTCAAGGGCGAGCTTGAGGCCGAGCTTCCTGGCGTCCTCGCGGAAGCGGGACTCGTAGAAGCGGGCGATCTGGTAGGGGTCGCTCGGGTCGAGGTCGGCGGTGGTGTGGGACTTGCCGGACTTCTTGGCCTCTGCTTTTTGGGCCTCGAGCCGCTTGGCGGCGGCGTCCATCTTGTCTTCGCCGCCGCCGTCGGCGTTGTCGTCGTCGGTCATGTGACCGACGTCGGTGATGTTCATGACGTGGGTGACGCGGCGGGGGCCGCGATGACCGCCAATCTCGCACAGCGGCGACTCGATCCAGCGGCGGAGGAGATCGGCGGCGAGAAAGGAGCGGAAGTTCCCGATGTGGGCGTCGTCGTAGACGGTTGGGCCGCAGGAGTAGAAGGTGATGTCGGACGGGTCGCGGGGAGCGAAGTCCTCGAGGCGTTTGGTGAGGGTGTTGTAGAGGCGGAGGGGCATGGGGGATCGTACCGGGGCGAAGATCGGAGATTCTTCTCGATGAGGTGAGGGTTGGGGCTGGCCGGTTCCGCAGATGCCGTGGCGATCGGAAGACCTTGGTTGTTCAGGAGGTTCCCATGCGTTGGATGCAGCATCTCGGCGGGTTGTGCGGCTTGGCCTTGGTGACTTCGGCCCTGACGGTCCCGGTGAGCGCGCAGGAGCTGATCGCGTCGCCGCCACCGGCCGGGACGTCCGGGTTCGATGATCGCTCGGCGCCGAGCGTCTATCAGTACGACAAGGGCGTGGCCATCCCGCTGGGTTGGACCGAGGCCCCGCGCGATGCCTTGATGATGCAGCGGTTCGACGCGGTCGGGGGTTCCGACGTGCTGACGTCGGTTTCGGTGCGCTTCGGCTCGATGCCGGCGGGGCGGGCGGCGAAGATTTACATCTGGTCGAACCCCAGCGGCAACGGGGTGCCCACGAATTGCGTGCTCGTGCATCAGCAGGACATCACCATCGGCACGGCCGGTGGTCTCAACACCTATGCGCTGAGCGTGCCTGTCCCGGTGAGCGGCGTCTTCTTCGTCGGGGCCTCGGTGAGGCAAGAAACCACCGGTGAGCCGCCGTACGCCATCGACCCGACCGTGCTGTCTGCCGCCGGGCGATCCTGGGTTGGTTACTCACTCACGTCGGTTGATGCGGACAACCTGGGCGGGCTAAACGTTCTCGCCGATCTGCAGAGCTTCGGCTATTTCTCGTACTTGCATATCCGCGCCAACGGGAGCGGCTCGGCCTTTTCGTACCAGGGCCGGCTCGCCAGCGCGGGGCAGAACTACAGCGGTGCCGCGGACTTTGTGTTCACGTTGTATGACAGCGCCGAGGGCGGCAACGTGGTCGGGGTGCCGGTGACGATGATCGGCGTGCCGGTGGCGGCGGGAGTCTTCAGCGTCCCGATCCCGTCTGATCCGTCGTGGTTCCTGAATGCGCCGGACCGGTATCTGGACGTGCAGGTGCGGACGCCCACTGACGGTGACATGTACACGAGCATCACGCCCCGGCAGCGGATCGGTCAGGTTCCCGCGGCGATGGTGGCGACGGTGGCGCAGTCGGTGCCGTGGTCGGGCATCACGGGTGTGCCCGCGGGCGCGGGGGCATGGCAGACTGCGACGGGTGGCATCGGCTACTCGGCAGGAAACGTCGGGATCGGCACGACCACCCCGGCTGCGGCGTTGCATGTCAAGGGTGGTCCCCCCTATGACAACACCCTTTTCGAGAGCGGTTTCACGGATGGCACGTGGCTGAACCTGGGGAACACCTCGCCGAACGGACGCGAGTGGTCGCTGGTATCCACGGGTTCGACGAACACCGAGGGCGCCGGCGCTCTGCTCATTCGCGACCGAACCGCGAGCACCGTCCGAGCCACGTTCCTTCCCAACGGCAACGTCGGCTTCGGCACCACCGCGCCGACGCGTCGGGTGCAGGTCCGGGGCGACGGCATCGGTTTCTCGCACATCAGCAGCGACGGCTCCACCGAGATCGCCTCGTATGCCGATCCCAACTTCGGCACGTTCGGCACGTACAGCAACAAATCGCTGCTGCTGTTGTCCAACGGCGCGGCCCACATGGCGGTGACGCCCTTGGGCAGAGTGGGCGTGGGAACGTTCGCTCCCGCCGACACGCTCGACGTGCGGGGGAACATCCGGCTCGGGAGCAACGGGGAGTATCAGGCCGCGGCCGGGCAGGCCGAGGCGCTCGCCACGATCCGGGGTGTGCTGAATCCCGATGGAACGATCCGGCACGGCAGCGGGTTCACGGCGACGCGCTTGGGGATCGGGACGTACCGGATCAACTGGTCCGCGTCGCCCGGCTTCGCGGACATCCCGACATTTGTTGCAACCGCGTTCGTGAGCTCGCCCGTGACGGTGTGGTACAACGACATGTCGGTGCTCGCGGATCGGAGCGGGTTTGTGGTGGTGCGCACCACCAACACGGCCGGAGCCTCGGTCGACGCACGGTTCTCGTTCACGCTGACCGGGCCGCGATAGGTGGCGGGGCTATCGGACGGCGTCGGAGCGAGCGACGCCGTCGGGCGGCTCAGGGGCATTGCGCGAAGCCGGGCGGTGTTCGGGGGACGGGTCGATTCTTGCTTGGATTGCGGGGTCTTCGTGGTAGCCTGTGCCCAGCTTCCTCGGAGGATCCCATGCGTCGTCCAGTGATCGGTTTGCTCGTGCTTTCGTGCCTGCTCACCTTGGCCGCTCCGGCCCAGACCTTTACCAACAACACGCCGATCACGTACGCGGGCGGTTCCGGTGGGCCGGCGACCCAGTACCCGTCGGGGGTGCTGGTCAATGGGGTGGGTGCGGTCCAGTACATGTCGGTCACGCTGAATCTGCCCACATCGGCCAGCAGCGCGGACGCGGTGGCATTCCTGCTGGTGGGGCCGAGTGGTCAGAAGGTCGAGCTCGGGTCGACGTTGACGCTCTTGGCGGGGCCTCCGACCACTTGGACCTTGACCATCGCGGACGACGCCGCGGACTTTGTGCCAACGCTTCTGGAAGGGAGCGGAGCTTTCAAGCCAACCGCGAGCTTTGTCGGGTCGTATCCGGCTCCGGCTCCGCCCGCGCCGTACTCGGGATCGCTCAGCAGCACCTATTCGGGCACGATCAACGGCACCTGGCTGCTGTACGCGTTGTGCGCGGGCAACTCCCGCACCGTCGTGAACAATTGGTCGCTCACTTTCAATGGCGTGCGTCAGCCGCAGCCGATCACCACGACGTTCAGCTACCAGGGACGGTTGATCAAGTCGGGCGTGCCCGTGAACGGGCTCGCGGATCTGCGTTTCTCGCTGTGGAATCACCCCACGAGCACCAACACCGGGAATCGTGTCGGCAGCCCGTCGCTGAAGAGCGGGGTGCAGGTTGAAGGTGGCGTGTTCACGACCACGCTGGACATGGTGTCGACGCTCAACAGCGAAACGGGGTTGTGGATCGACGTGGAAGCGGCGAGCCCGCCGGGCTCGGGGTTCGTGCTGCTGTCGCCTCGTCAGCGCCTCTTCGTGACGCCGCAGGCGGTGCGAGCCTCGGTTGCGACCACCGCGGAGGCGCTTTCGCTTGACTCGGATGCACGTCTCAACAACAACGCGATCTACCTGCGTGGCTCGACGGACGACAACCACCTGCTCGGCTGGTTCGGCTCCGGCAAGACGTTCGCGGGTCTGGCGGTCGATGGAGCGGTCCTCGCGGGTTACGGCGGCGGGGTGCTGGGCTCCAAGGACAACGCGATCGAGCGGATCGCCCTGCGCTGGACCAACACGGGGCGCGTTGGCATCCAGACGCCGTCGCCGTCGGCACGTTTGCACGTGAGCGGCGATTCCACCAACGATCTGGGATTCCTGATCAGCGCGGGCGGGCCGGGCTGGGGCGCGGGGCTGCGGCTGGAGAACTTCGGAGTGGGAGGCCGCACCTACGGCATGTACTCGGGCAGCGACGGCACCTGGCAGTTTGTCGATCAGACCGCGACCGCGACGCGGATGGTGATCAACAGCGTGGGCAACGTGGGCATCGGGACCACGAACCTGCCGCAGAAGCTGAACGTGAACGGCGTGATCCGCTCGACCGGCGCGGACTTCATGCTGGCCGGGCGAGGTGGCGGCCAAGGGAACAACGCCGGGCAGGCCCGGGCGTTTGTGGACGCCGGCTGGCCCGGCGGCGCCAGCGGCTCGGTGGACGGCGGAGGCTTGTTCATCAACTACGCCAACGACTTCGGACGGGTGGTCGTCGGGAGCAACTTGCTGGTGCAGGGGAACATCAACGCGACCGGCACGATCACGCCGTCGAGTGCGCGGCTGAAGGAGCACGTCACTCCCATGAGCGATGCGCTCGAAGGGTTGCTGCAGCTCGAGGGCGTGCGGTTTGACTGGAACGCGGACGAGGCGGCGCGCCGGGGCGGACGGGCCGCGGACCTGGGCTTTGTCGCCGAGGACGTCGAGAAGATCTTCCCCGAGCTGGTCTATCGCGACGAGACGGGCCAGGTGATCGGGATGGACTACTCGCGTCTGTCGGCGGTGGCAGTGCAGGCGATCAAGCAGCAGCAGGCGTTGATCCGTACGCAGCGACAAGAGATCGAGGATCTGAAGGCGCGGCTGGATCGGCTGGAGAAGCTGGCCGCGCCGCTGGGTCGCTGAGCGATTGCGAACCCAACTATCCGCCGAACGCCTGTCGAGACGCGGTGGGTTTCCAGCTCCTTTGATGAGGGTGGGTGACCGGACTTCTCGCCGGTGCTGTGTGCGCTCGGCGGTCGCGTGATCACGCGTTGGCGGAGCGCGGCCTGCTCGGCAAGGAGTCCCCTATGCGCAATCGTCCGTCCCGCTCGATGACCGGCACGAAGACCCGTGGAGTGACACTCGCGTTCGTCGCTGCGGCGGTGCTTGGCGCAACGCACGCGGAGGCGCAGGGCATTACTCGGTCCACGTTCGCGTATCAGGGACGGCTGACCGACGGCGGGCAGAACTACACCGGCCCCGCAACGTTCCGCTGCACGCTGTTCACCGCGGCGACCGGCGGCACGGTCGTCGCCGGGCCGCTCACCGTGAGCGGAACGGTGACGAACGGCGTCTTCACGGTTCCTTTGGACTTCGGCGTGGTCGAGCCGCAGGGTCGGCGTTGGGTGGAGATCGAGGTCTCGACGCCGGCGAACCCGGTGTTCCAGATGCTGACGCCGCGGCAGCCGGTTGATGTCGTGCCGCGGGCGGCGAGCGCGATCCGCGCGGAGAGCGCCGAGCCGTTCAACGTGGCGTTCAATCCGTCGGCGCTGACGATCGACCAATCGCAAACCACAACGACCGCGGCCGCGACGACGCTCAGCAGTTCGATCTGGCAGTCGTTCACAACTTCATCCACGGGCTCGCTGACGCACATCGCGGTGTCTCGGAATGGGAGCATCAACTTTGAGAACGCGACGCTGAATATCTACGAGGGATCGGGTGTTGGTGGTACGAAACTGTGGTCGCAGCGCTGCGTCGCGACGGGCGTCGTGGGTGAGGTCGTGATGTCGTTGACCCGGCCGCTCGCGCTCGCGGCGAACTCCACGTACACGTTCGAGATCGTGATCCCGGGTGGCGTGGCGTCGTTCTTGGCCTCCACGAACAACCCATACCCGGGCGGCGAGTGCAGCGCCGGCCCCAACTTCGACATGTACTTCAAGACCTACTTCGGCGGCACCACGGGCGACGTGACGCTGCGCTCGCGGTACTTCGGCGTGAACGAGGGCCTGCCCAGTGCGCCGCTGCACGTCACCGGCGGCAGCGGGGCCAACCCGTATCCGCAGATGCGCGTAAGCGCCGACGCCGCGGCTCCGTTCGGCTCGTTCCTTTCTCTCGACGCGACCCGCATCGCGGGTGGACAAGATTGGGCCATGTTCTCGACCGGAGGGTCGGCGACTGAGGGAACCGGAAAGCTCGTCTTCCGCAACCTCACCTCGACGAACTACGGGCTCACGATGGCGAGCACGGGCTTCATCGGCGTGCGGAACTTTAACCCCGAATATGCGCTCGACGTGCTTGCCTCGGCCCGGACCGCGCAGCGCATCCAGAGCACCAACCCCGCGGGAACGTGGCTCGCGCTGGGCAACCTCAGCACGGACGGACGCTTCTGGAACCTCATCTCCACCGGCAGCGGCAACGGCGAGGGTCCGGGCAAGCTGCTCATCGGCAGCAGCGCCTCGTCGCCGACCGCGATCGACCTCTCCACACTCGCGCTGACACCAAACGGGCTGCTGGGCGTCAACAACACCAACCCGCAGTTCAGCGTGGATGCGGTGCGCAGCGGCGATGGCAACGTCTTCCGGGCCACGTCGAACGCGAACTTCACCGCGCTGTCCCTCGCCAACACCTCGACCGGAGGGCGGATCTACTCGCTGCTCTCCAACGGCAACAACGCGGGAACGTTCTCGGTGCGCGACAGCAGCGCGAACGCGGACCGGTTGACCGTCTATTCCAACGGCCGCATCGGAGTGGGCAGCACCACCAACCCGGCCGGGCTGCTCGATGTCACCGCCAACGCGAACAACACCGTCGCGGTCATAGGGCGGGCCGGTCCGGGCGCGAGCGCCATCGGCATCTACGGCACCGGCAGCGGGCCGGGCGTGCGGGCCGGTGTCTTCGACGGCAACGTCACCATCAACGGCAATCTCACCGTGAACGGCGCCGTCGGAAAGCTCGCCGGCTCGTTCCGCATCCCGCACCCGCTCGATCCCGAGAAGAAGTGGCTGTATCACTCCTTCGTCGAGTCGCCCGACATGATGAACATCTACAACGGCATCGCGCGGCTCGACGAGCGCGGCGAGGCGACCATCACGCTGCCCAACTACTTCGAAGCCCTCAACCGCGAGTTCCGCTACCAGCTCACGCCCGTCGGCGCGTCGATGCCGAACCTGTACGTCGCCGAGGAGATCAGCGCGAACACCTTCAAGGTGGCGGGCGGCAAGCCCGGAGCAAAGGTGAGCTGGCAGGTGACGGGCATCCGGCAGGACAAGGAAGCTCGGGAGCGGCCGATCGTTCCGGAGGTTGACCGGACCGAGCTGGATTACTGAGCCGCGGAACATATGCCGGGTATAGATGGGCCGCGATCACGGAGCCGCACGCTGTTTGTTCGGCCGCCCTCGATCTGCGCCTGTTGCCGAGTCCATGTCGCATGCGCTGGGCGAAACGATCCGTGCCGTTCCTGTGAACATCGTGAGGGTTCGAGGCCGCACAGACCGCCTCTCCTGAGTGGTCGCGTCGCGCGGGCAGGGCTTGAAGCGCGTGACTTCGAGGGCGGGGAGGGAGGGGACAGGGGGCGTGCGGCGACTGCACCGGCTCAAGGCCGGGCACACCAGAAGAAGTGCCGGGACGACAGCACAGATCAAGAGGAGACCAGCATGAAAAAGAACACGTTGGCATGCATCGGGGCCGCCACCCTGTGCGGAGCGGCGTTCGGACAGTTGACGTACGTGGAGCAAGCCCGATCGGCGAGCGCGACCGGACCGGGCGGGGGCGCGACCAACGCGGAGGCGGCCTCGGACTTCAACTTCTTCAGCGTGTCGGTCGGATCGCCCGGCCCCAATGGCGGGATCTCTCTCGCCTCGCATGTCTCGGAGTTGCTCCCGCTGCGGATCACCGCGTCGGGCACGGCCCAGCGGGGGAGGAACCTGTCGAATCAGTTCGGCCAGGCGTCGAGCAGCTTTTATGCGAAGTTCACGGCGGAGAACAACCAGGCGTTCAGTTACATGCTGGAGACTACGTTGGCTTCGGGCAGCATCACGGGCCCGGGCGTGAACATCTCGCTTGTCGGCGACGGCGGCGGGCAGGGCGTGTTTCAGGCAGGGGGGACGTATGAGGTGAAGATCGCGACGACCGGCGGGATCCAGTCCAGTCAATCGATCGAGGGGACTTACGACCTCGTCCTGAACGTCACCGGCATCAATGCCGCGGATCAGGGGACCGCGTTCACGTACCAGGGTGTGCTGAAGGGCGACGCCGGCCCCGTGAACGGTGCGGCGGACGTGCGTTACGCGTTGTACCCCGCGGCCACCGGGCCGTTCCAGATCGGCGGAACCGGTGATTTCCCGGGGACCGTTGTGCAGAACGGCGTGTTCACGAACCGTGTTGACTTCGGCGACGTGTTTGCGGGGAAGGAGCGTTGGCTGGAGGTCTCGGTGCGCACCCCGCCGGGCGCCGGTGAGTACACCGTCATCGGCCCGCGGACGCGGATCGATTCGACGCCGTACGCGGCGTATGCGCTCAAGTCCGGCGGCGCGCCGTGGGCGGGGATCACCGATGTGCCGGCGAACGTGGCGAACGCCTTCTCGCCTTGGCAGAGCGTGGCCGGTGGCATCGTCTACCCGAGCTCCGTGGCGATCGGGACCAACGCGGTGTCGGGCTCGGACAATCTTGTCATCAGCGACACGACACCGCGTCTGCTGATTCAATCCACCATCGGTCAGTACGCGGGAGTGCGAGTCAAGAACACGCAAGCCGAGTACTTCATGGGCGCCAACAACGGCGCCGAGTGGCATGTGTTCGACAACAACGCCGGCGTGCCCCGCATCCGGCTCCGATCGAGTGGCAATCTGGGCATCGGCGACATCGCGGCCGAGCAGAAACTGAGCGTGGCCGGAACCATTCAGGTCGTCACCGGAAGCAGCAGCGCACCCAACTTCCTCGCCTTCGGCGGCGTGGGCAACACGCTGGGAACAGCGGAGAACACCGACCTCTTCGCGTTCCAGCGCGTCAACATATCGTCATCGCCCGCGAACAGTTCCGAGCTGCGGCTCATTCTCGGCGACGACAACGTCACCGGCCCCAGCGCGGACTTCTTCACCATCGGAACCATCCCCGGCGGGTCGTGGAATCCCACCTTTGGCTTCCGTTCCGACGGCCTCGCGAGCAAGCCCGGCGGCGGCACCTGGGCCAACATCTCCGACCCGCGCACCAAGCACGACGTCGAGCCGCTCAGGGGCACGCTCGATCGCCTGCTCTCGCTCCGCGGCTATCAGTACTACTACAACGAAAAGGAGATCAAGAACGGCCGCGCGTTGCCGGGGCTGCAGATCGGCCTCATGGCCGACGAGGTTGAACGGGTCTTCCCCGACTGGGTGACGCGTGACCGCGACGGGATGCGGATGGTGACCGAGCGGAGCACGACGGCGCTGATGGTGGAAGCGCTGCGCGATCTGCGGGCGGAGAAGGACGAGCAGATCCGGCGGCGGGACGAGCGGATCGAATCCCAGGGCCGGGAGATCGAGGATCTCAAGGCGCGTCTGCTTCGCGTCGAAGAACTCCTGCGGTCGCGCTGATGCAAGTCCGAGGCCCCGAGCGCTCGCGCGGACGCCGCTTCGTCGCCGCCGGTGCGCCGGACGCCACGGCATAGCATTCATGCACACAGGGGAGGAACCATGCATCGCTCTGCTTTGTTCGCGCTCGCCATCGGGCTGGTCTTCGGGACCGCTGCGACCACGGTACCCACGCTTGCGCAGATCGCACTGCCGACGTCGTTCACCTACCAGGGCTTCATCGCCGCCAACGGCGCGCCCTTGAATGGGTCGGCGAACCTGACGTTCTCGCTCTGGTCCGACCCGATCTCGGTGTCGGTGGCGAACCGGCTCGGGAATCCTCAGACGATCACGGGCGTGCCGATCAGCAATGGTCGGTTCACGGTCGAACTGAACGCGGCCGGCCAGTTCTCCGCTGCCGCGTTCTCCGGCGACTCCCGCTGGTTGGAAGTGAGCGTGAACGGCGTGGCGCAGCTTCCTCGGACCAGGGTGCTCGGCGTGCCCTACGCCCATCGCGCAACCGCCGCGAACGCGCTGCGGCTTCCCTTCAGTGGGTCCTCCCCCGTTGCGTTTGGAACCACGCTCCAGATTGTCAACGACAACCCGAGCGGCCGGTCGGCCATCACCGGGTCGACGGGCGGCGTGCCAGCTGGCGCGACCACCTCCTACGAACCCATCGGCGTGCGGGGTGAGAGCAGCCACCGGACCGGCGCTCTTGGTTACTCCGTCGCCCCCAACGGTTTCGGCGTGGTTGGAATCAACGATGCGTCCGACGGCACAGGCGTCCTGGGGATGGCGAGCGGCCCGGGCGGAGTCGGGGTCTTTGGTCGCGCGAGCGGCGCCGCCCTAGTCGGGGTTGCAGGCCGGGCGACCGAGCCGAACGCCTACGCCTTGCTCGCCGAACATGCCGACAAGAACGCAACGGCGTTCCTGTGCGTGGGGTCGAGCATCTTGAGCGGGGATGTCCAGCTCGGAGATGCCGCTGGGAGCTTCGGACCGGGCAAGCTCATCCTCCGCAACAAGAACACGGACAGCATTCTCCTTCAGCCCCGCGAGATGATCGGCGGGGAGTTTGTGCAGATCACCTTCGCCGATCCCGATTTCGGAACCCAGCCTGTGGGTCTGCGCTACTACGACGTCGGTTTCCCCGCCCGTCTCGACGTCGTTGGCGGGCACCTGCGGGGCGTGATCGAGAACGTCTCGACGATCCGCGCCAAGCACGACATCACGCCCGTCGGCAGCGCGCTGAGCGATCTTCTCAAGCTCCGCCCCGTCGAGTTCACCTGGAACTCGGAATTCGGCGGCGGGCGCGACGTGGGCCTGATCGCCGAGGACGTCGCGGCGATCTTCCCGAGCGTCACCAGCTCGCGCGATGGCCAGGTGGACAGCATCCGGTACAGCGGGGTCACGGCGCTGCTCGTCCGCGGGATGCAGGAGCAGCAGGAACAACTGGAGGTTCAGCGCCGCGAGGCGGCGGCGCTGCGGGAACAGAACGCCCGACTCGAGGAACGGCTGCGAAGGCTTGAAGAGCGGCTTGTCCGCTGACAGCCCCGCGTACACTGACCCCATGGTCGAGATCAAGGTTCGCTACGGCGGCAACAAGAAGTGTGACCTCCAGCACCCCGAGGGCGCGACGCTCCGCACTGATGCGCCGAAGGACATCGGCGGCGACGCCAGCGCGTTCTCGCCCACCGACCTCGTCGCCAGCGGGCTTGCCTCGTGCATCCTCACCACCATGGCGATGTTCGGCGAGCGCCACGGGATCGATCTCACCGGCGCGACGGCCACCGTCGAGAAGCACATGAGCCAGCCACCGGCGCCCCGCCGCATCGCGCGGCTTCCGGTCGTCGTCACGCTGCCCGCCAGCGTGCCCAACGAGATGCGCGAGCGCCTCGAGCGCGTCGGGCACACCTGCCCGGTGCACGCGAGCCTGCACCCCGAGGTGGATGCGCCGATCACGTACCACTACGCGTGAACGGGGCGGCCAGCGCCCCGCGAAGAAGCCGTCCGCCGGACTTCTACGTCCCAAAACAATCCGGGGAAAGCTCGGGTGTCGACGCGGTACGTCGGGCCTCTTCAAAGAGATATCAAACAGGAGACGCGCCGATCTGTTGGCGCATCGCGTTGTTTCCGTTACAATCTGAATTGGTCACTTCCGGCTCTTCAAGGAAATCTCAATGAAGCGCTTCGTTGCCTCGGCCGTTGGGTTGCTTCTCGCCCTCGCTTCGCCCGTGCGGGTGGACGCCCAGACGTACTTCGGCCCTGATCAGATGATCATCCCGATCAACGCCGCCGCGACGGGGGGACGGGCGGGGGTTTATCCCAGCACCATCAATGTCAGCGGCGGGCCGGCGAAGATCCAGGACATCACGGTCACGCTGTACAACCTGCAGCACTTGGTACCGAACGACTTCAACGTGCTACTGGTCGGGCCGCAGGGGCAGAAGGTGCTCCTGATGCGCGGCTGCGGCGGCAACCAGGCGATCTCGCTCACCACCATCAACTTCAATCAGAACGCCGCGGCGTCGCTGACGGCCGGTGGCAAGATCCTCGAAGGGACCTACAAGCCCACCCAGTTCGGTATTGTGCAGCTGCCGTCTCCGGCACCCGCTACGCCGTACGACACCTCGCTCGGCGTCTTCACCGGCACGAACGCCAACGGCCAGTGGCGCCTGTTCGTGTGGGACAGCAACAACGACGCCGCGGGTGGGGCCATCAATGGATGGCAGCTCAGCTTCACCGGACAGACGCAGACGTCGTTTACCTATCAGGGCGTGCTCGAGAAGAACAGCACGCCGATCAGCGGCGACGCGAACGTCCGCTTCACCCTCCACGGCGGCGCAGTGAGCTCGATCCTCGATCAGCCGCTCGCCGGCCCGATCATCCGGTCGTTGACGGGGCTGGAGAGCGGGCTGTTCACGATCGATCTGGACTTCGGCAGCGCCGTGCTCACGCCGCGGGAACTGTGGCTCGGCATCGAGGTCGAGTCACCCCCGGGTTCGGGCTACACGCCAATCTCGCCCCGGACGCGCCTGGCCATCGTGCCGATTGCGGGTCGGGCGCTGAATGCCGACAAGGCAACGACAGCCGATCGGGCGACGACGGCCGATAGCGCAACGACGGCCGGCAGCGCACCCTGGAACGGGATCACGGGTGCACCGCTCGCGGTCGCGAATCCGCCGCGGGTGTTCTCATTCGTGACCACGCCCGCGCCGAACATCATCAACCCCGTAAGCGAGTCGCAGTTGCCCTACACGGTCCTGAGCTCGAGCGATTTCCAGGCGGGCATCGCGGTCGTTGACTTCTCGATCAGCGGCTTCACCAACGTCCCTCAGACCGGCTTCCAGTTCCGCTTCCGGATCGGCAACACGTTCAGCTCGCCGGTGAATTTCGTCTTCAACCAGGCGGACGTGCACCAGTCGTTCTCCGGCAAGTTGGTGATCCCGGTCCCCGCCGGCTCGCAGGCCTGCAGCCTGTGGGTCACCCGCAACTTCGGGTCTGGCATTTTCCAGGTTGATACGGGCGATAGCGTGACGTACACGATCCTGAACTTCCGGCAGTAACGGGGGTATCGCCCGCTTGCCAGGCGGCCTGATCGTGTTCCCGAAGCGACCCCCGCCGCGCGGCTACGAGGTCGGTGCTGGCCGCAGCGGTCCCGCGCCCTATTGAACACCCGACGCGTACGACCCAAGGATTTCCCCGTACAACCAGCCACAAGACAAGTGAGTCGTTCCTCACGAACGCGAGAGAGCCGAGATCCATAGAACCGTCGCAGACTCGATGGTTCGGGCGCTTCGTTTCACGCCAAATCGTTAGACTCCTGCTTCATTTCATTCTCCGAGGTGCTTGTATGCCACGCTGTTTGATTGCCGCGGTCTTTCAGGCTCTTGCCGTAGGTGCGTTTGCGTTGCACGCCGGTGCGCAGACCTACACCTCCAACACCCCGTTCGTGATCCAGAGCGACAGCACGGCGACGGGCGGTCGGGCGACTCCATATCCGAGCACCATCACCGTGACGGACGGGCCCGCCTCGATCGGCGACATCACGATCGGCCTGATCAATCTGCGGCACGACCGCGCCAAGGAACTCGTGATCGGGCTCCTTGGGCCGCAGAACAACTTCTTTGTGCTTCTGGACGCGTGCTGCGGCGAAAACTCCATCGCGGGCACGACGATCGCGTTCAATCAAAACGCGCCCAACCAGGTGCCGATGGGACCATCCATTCCACCCGGAACGTATTACCCCACGTCGAGCTCCTTCGGCGCGATTCCCGGCGTCCCCGTCAATCCGGCACTCTATTACACCGATCTGGGCCCGCTCCCGGGAACAAACGCCAATGGGAGTTGGTCTTTGTATGTCTACGACAGCAACCCGGCGAGCGGGGGCGGCGCACTCGACGGCTGGTTCATCGTTTTCAACGGAAGGACCCAATATTCGTTCACGTATCAGGGCGTGCTGGACCAGAACGGCGCGCCGCTCACCGGCGACGCGAACGTGCGATTTTCCCTGTACAGCGGCCCGGTCTTCTCGGGACCGGTGCAGCCGCTGGCCGGACCGATCATCAGGTCTTTCACCGGACTCGAACGCGGCGTCTGCAGTACCGTGCTGGATTTCGGGGACGCGATCCAGACTCCGGGCGAACTGGCGCTGGGCATCGAGGTCGAATCGCCTCCCGGCTCGGGGTACCAAGCGCTCTCCCCGCTCACTCCTTTGACCATCGTGCCCATCGCGGGGCGCTCCTTGACCGCCGACAACGCGTTGAAGGCCGACAGGGCGACGAAGGCCGACACCGCGAGCTTCGCGACCAACGCGAACTTCGCGACAACCGCCAGCATCGCGAACTCCGCATACACGGCCAACACGGCGTTCGTGGCCAATAACGTGCCCTGGAGCGGGATCACCAACGTTCCGCCGAGCGTGACCGTGCCGCCGCGTGTGTTCTCGTTCGCCAACTCGTCCGCCAGCTTTTCGATCGTGCCTGTTGTCGAAACCCAGCTCTCGAACACGGTACAGAGCACCAACGATTTCCAGGCCGGAGTGGCCGTCGTCGACTTCGCAATGAGCTGCTTCACCTCCTCGGCGAACACGGGCTTCCAGTTCCGCTTCAGGATTGGCAACACGTTCAGCGCGCCGGTCAATTTCTTCTTCAACCAAGCCGGCGTGCATCAGAGCTTCTCGGGCAAGGTCACGATCGCAGTCCCGGCGGGGTTTCAACAGTGCAGCCTGTACGTCACCCGCACCGCCGGCGCAGGAGGGCTTTTCGTGGACACCAACGACACGGTCACCTACACCATCTTGAATCTGCGCCAATAGGTTTCGATCAGTCCGAGAATGAAGCCCCGGCGGCACGAAGTATCCGGTTTGGGCGCGGTGTTTCTTGATCGCTCCGTTAGACTCCATCGACCTGCTCACTACCCGGGCACCGAGGAGTTCTCATGCGCACATCCCCCCGCACCGTGCTCGCGTGCTTGATCGGGGCTTCGGCCATGGCGTTCGCCGCGAGCGCACAGAACGCGTTCACCAGCACCTCGCCGATCTCGATCCCCTCGAGCGGCAACGCGATCCCCTACCCC
>ERZ1066130.373-NODE-373-length-17687-cov-22.570043_pt1 | contig 17687 bp, 16 predicted proteins | sample MGYA00382777_ERZ1066130 | MGnify/ENA primary metagenome ERZ1066130 (study PRJEB33369, sample SAMEA5778360) | biofilm metagenome | biome: Industrial cooling water; feature: Water cooling tower basin; material: Biofilm | place: United Arab Emirates | collected...
AGTTGATAGTTGATAGTTGATAGTTGATAGTTGACAGTTGATAGTTGACAGTTGACAGTTGACAGTTGACAAGTAATCGGTAATAGTGCGCTGTTGATTGTTGAATTTTGGCAGTCAACAGCGAAATAAATATGGTAGGGGGTAAAAGTGCTATGACTGCTTACACCATTAACTTCGAGCCGGTTTGTAAAATGACGGATGAGCAATTTTATCAGCTTTGTCGGAAAAATCCAGATATTAAATTTGAGCGCAATGCTAAAGGGGAAATTATTATCATGTCACCCACAGGGGGAGAAACAGGAAATCTTAATGCTGAAACGGCGGCAGATTTTGTATTTTGGAATCGCCAGGAGAAACTTGGTAAATTATTTGATTCTTCTACCTGTTTTAAACTTCCTAATGGAGCAAATCGTTCTCCCGATGTTTCCTGGATTAAACAGGAACGATGGGATGCTCTAACTATCGAAGAGAAAAGGAAATTTCCCCCGATTGCCCCGGATTTTGTCTTGGAGTTAATGTCGCCAACTGATAGCTTGAAGGAAACACAAGCCAAAATGCAAGAATATATGGAAAATGGGGTAAAATTAGGTTGGTTAATTGACCCCAAAACCCACTTAGTTGAAATTTATCGCCCAGGGCAACCTGTGGAAGTGTTGGCATCTCCAACTGAATTATCGGGAGAAGATGTTTTGCCGGGTTTTGTATTGAACATGCAGATTTTTTGGGCATAAATAATAACGCGATCGCATATCTTATACCGTTTTCCCATCAAGGCGCTACACACGGGGCGGGTTTAGTATAATTGTTTGTTTAAGGCATTGGTTATTGGTAAAACCCGCCCCTACAATCGGTATATGTTGATGCGTAGCATTATCAAGGGAAATTGATATTACCAGGGTGCAACACCACATTGTTGTAGGGGCACGGCATTCAAACAACTTTGCCCTTGGGGACAAAACCTCATGCCGTGCCCCTACCCGCCCCGATTGATGTGACGGAATGGCTATAAGTTTATTGCATCAAGAGATTTCTGTTGCTGCTTGCGTTTCCGCACCGAATTGATGCCAATCCCAGCAAACGCCAACAAGCCTAAAATTGACGTAGGTTCGGGTACGCTTTGTTCAGGTGTTTGAGAGACTGGGCGAACAACGTTGTGCAATCCCACGGCATAGGCAATATCCGCATCAAACCGACCTGATGAATATGCTCCTCCTCCTTGCTGCCCGGTTGTGGGTGCATATTGACCGCCTAAAAAACCCTGTCCATCCGCCCCGGTAACTCGATCTGTTGTAATCAGGTTGGCAATTTGAATCGCGTCAATGGCATCGCCTTCACCCAAACCAAAATCGCTTAAATCAAAAGCGGTGGCAAATAAGTCAGTCTCAGCATTGTAGCTACTGCTGAATCGATACAAAAAATTGCTGAAGTCGGTTTGACCTTGTCTGCGAACTGCTACAGCAAAAGCTTCTGGTGCGCCAGAGTTGCCGCTTTCGTAAACTACTAAATCGTTTCCAGATCTATTGTTTAGTAACGCTCCACCCCAGTCTAGCTGAAGGATCGATCGCGCGGTGCCGTTGGCATTGCCCAGTTCTACTAATGTGTTACCAGACAAACCCATCGCACCGGCGACGGTATTAGCTGCATCCAGCGCCGATGGCGAAGCGAGTTGCGCGATGTTTTGACTGCCGGAAACTTGGACTCCCGATGTCACGGCGTTGGCAGGGTTCCAGGTATAACCGCCCAAGGAAACGGCTGCGGCTGGTTGGGACAAAGCAGCAAAGGAAACAGCGCTTAAAGCTCCCAAGGTTAAGCTGAGGCGATTTTGGCTGTTTTTGGTGGTAGATGTTTTCATAAAGCTTGTAGCTTCCAATAGGTAAACGTGGTGAGACAATTCCAGGTGCGCCATTGCGATCGCTCGATCGGGCATCTCGCCCTGGGTTCTGTAGATTGATAGCATCCTGATGTATAAAAGCGATCGTATAGATCGATTAATCGTGACGGCAAACCCTTCAGATAAGTTCTCCGAGTGGAACCTAACACAGGCTCCTTCTTATCCTCATCGGTAATTTTAGGTAAATTGCCAACCCCAAACCGGCGCTATGACTTGTAGTGGCTCAGGTTGATGTACTGTAGTAAATATCAGGAGGAAATGCAACCTGAAGTCGTTTTCGCCTGCCCTTTCCATCATTTGGGTTGGGGTAACGATCGCTTGTTCGCCTGATATATGATTGTCGATGGATGTGCCATGAGCAGCGTGATTTCGATCGGTGATTCTCAGTTTGAAACCGAAGTCCTAAAAGCAACACAGCCGGTGTTAGTGTACTTTTGGGCGTCTTGGTGCGGGCCTTGCCGACTGATGACGCCAATTATGAACGCGACAGCGCAAACCTACGGCGATCGCCTCAAGGTTGTCAAAATGGAAGTAGATCCCAACCCCATTGCTGTAGCACAGTACAAGGTGGAGGGCGTTCCTGCACTGCGACTGTTTAAAAACGGTGAATTAGTTGGATCGGTTGAAGGTATCGATAGCAAGCAAAAAGTAACTGACTTGCTCGAAACTAACTTGTGAATCGGTAATGGGTAATGGGTAATTGGGAAACAGCAGATTGCAGATTTCAGATTGAAAAGTTAAATTTGAAATTTTTTCCACCAATTACCCATTACCAATTACCAATTACCAATTACCAATTATGCAATTCTCTAAGCGATTACAATCCCTCCAAGCCAATGTTTTCGCCGATATGGATCGGGCGAAGTCTTTGGCAATGGCTGCGGGTAAAGATATCATCGATCTTTCGTTGGGTTCTTCCGATTTGCCAGCGGCGCCGCACGTTATTGATGCGATCGCTCATTCCCTACAAGATACAAGTACCCACGGCTACTTACTCTTTCACGCTACGGCAGCGTTTCGCCAAGCCGCAGCAACTTGGTATACCGAAAGATTCGGCATCCAAGTCGATCCTCAAACCGAAGTGCTGCCTTTAATCGGTTCCCAAGAAGGCACGGCGCACTTACCTTTAGCAATTCTCAATCCCGGAGATTTCGCTTTATTGCTCGATCCGGGTTATCCTTCCCATGCGGGTGGTGTCTATCTCGCCAGCGGTCAAATTTACCCGATGCCGCTGACGGCGGAAAATAATTTCTTGCCCGTACTCGAAGATATCCCAGCGCCAGTATTATCCCAGGCACGGATGATGGTACTGAGCTATCCTCACAATCCTACTACCGCGATCGCTCCTCTATCTTTTTTCCAGCAAGCCGTCGCTTTCTGTCAGCAACATGACTTGGTATTAGTCCACGATTTCCCCTACGTCGATTTAGTATTTTCCTCAGAAGCAAGCTCAGAGGAAAATTACCAATTACCAATTACCAATTACCAATCTATTGCCCCTTCAATTCTGCAAGCAGATCCCGATAAAAGCGTTTCCATCGAGTTTTTCACCCTCTCCAAGTCCTACAATATGGGAGGTTTTCGCATCGGGTATGCCATCGGCAATGCCAAGCTGATTCGCGCTTTGCGACAAGTCAAAGCAGCAGTGGACTTTAACCAGTATCGGGGAATTTTAACCGGCGCGATCGCTGCCCTCACTGGCGATCAAATTGGCGTTCAACAAACCGTCGCCACATTCAAACAGCGCCGCGATGCTTTTATTGGCGCTTTACACCGCATCGGCTGGCAAGTGCCAACGCCAGCAGCGACAATGTATGTTTGGGCGCAACTCCCCGCACCTTGGCAGCAAAATTCTGTAGAGTTTTGCACTCGCCTAGTCGCAGCTACAGGCGTCGCGGCTTCCCCCGGTGCCGGATTCGGTAAATCTGGGGAAGGATATGTACGGTTTGCCCTCGTCCACGATCCGGATATTTTGGCAACAGCCGTTGAAAGAATGTCAGTATTTTTGCAGTCGAATTAATATCAATTAGACTGCTAACAAATCAGCTTCCACTGACACAAGCTCTCTAAAAAACCGGGTTTCACCAGCGCCATCGGCATTGAACCCGGTTTTTGCGTAAAAAATCTTACTTAGTCTCTGTTTGGAGCGGAATTTATGCTGGTGATGTAAAACACAAGTGGGAAGCGATCTGTATCAAATACTTCAGTACGGTTTTATTACAACCTATAAATATGACGATAAAATCGCTGCTGGTTATAATTTACCAGTAAAAGTACCAGCCCCATAAGTCAAATTTTAAATCAGTAGAAATATCGTTAACAAAAGTAAATTGATTGGATATCTTTGGATAAAAGCATACAAAAATTCACGCTAGCTTTACCCAATTGAACCTAACAGTAATTTAAATTGGAAACAGCTTGTGAGACAGCAGCAAGATTAAAACAGAACCTCAAGATTTAGGGAGATACCAAATGACAGCAAGTATAAAAAAATTTTTGATGGGTGCAACACTGGCAACTGGGATGAGCGCGATCGCCTCTTCCCCAGCAGTCGCCACAACTCTCAGACCGAGCAACATTCAGTTCAGCACTTACAACAATTTACCCCAAATTGAAACCTATCTTTTCAGCAATCCTCCCGCCGTTGAAACGGTTAATGGGATTCAAAGACAAGTCCTGAACGATATTACTAGGGATAACGTCGGCAAAGCAGTTCAAGCCTTAACCGATAATTCTTCGGCAACAAACGTTGAGCTTTGGTATCGCGGCGAAACTCCTCAAAGAGTTGGCTTCACCGCTAATCTGGGAACGAATACGCTCAAAGTAGAAAGCGTCACTAAGGCTGATTGGGCAGATGGTGTATTAGCAACGGCATGGCTAAACGGCTTCCGCAATAATTACAGCGGATTGATGGCAAGCATCGCTACGACTCCCGGTTCTAATCTGCTCAACGATTTCAACACTAACTTTAATTCCATAGTTGGGCATCTGCGTACCAACGGTTTCGATGTGGCTGGAGATCCTAATATTGGGGATGTTACGTACAATACCCAAACGGGTCAATTGAAAGTTGACTTAGTGGGACACTTGGATGTCGCGGGGAGATATGTAGATACTCGCAGACAAGTTCCCAGAAGCAGACAAAACCCAGAATTGATCAACAACACAAATTTTATCGGGAATTTCTCCACGGCTGATGGGAGATATACTGGCGATCCTACGCGGAGACAAGGATTTTCCCCCGATATAGCTCGTAATATTACGGGAAATACCTTTTTCGATTCAGCATTGATCGCTTTAGCTACCAAAGCATTTCGCAGCAATCAAGCATTCCAAGTGAGCGAAATTGCTAAAATCACCTTCAACGATCAAGTTAGTTATGCTTTCGGGTTCAACGCCACTGATTCGGGTGCGATCGCTGGCAACCGCAACGTGATTAACGATAGCACCTCTCATACCGGCATCTACACCTGGACGAAGAATTCCCCAACCAATCCGCCAGCGTCTGTACCCGAACCTTCTACCATCTTAGGTCTAGTAGCTGTGGGTGGTTTATTTGCTGCTGGGCGCAAGGCACAAAAAGCTTAATCTCTTTGGTTGAGTTGTGAATCCATAGTAGAGTTTAGGAGCCAAGCGGCTCCTTTTTTGTTATTCTTCGGTTACTTCTGTGGCTTCTGCTGCTTGCTCTGGTGAGCTTTCTTCATTAGTTTTTTCGACCACGATCGCACCCTCCAACGCCTCGCAAATTAAATGTCTTTGTTCTGCATCGTAACCCCAGCGGTCTAAAAAAGCTTGGTAGCTGCCTGCACCCGTTACCGCACTTTCCAATAATTTTCGACAGCGATCGTATACTGCTTCTAGATCGACGAGTTTGATCAAAGTCGCAGAGCGATCGCGTACTTGTTGAGAACTTTGTGCCATTGCTTCATCCTCGTTGCGGCTATGGGTAAGCGTCATCGCCGCAGACATAGCGACATTTTTCGCCAACAATTCGGCGACAATATCTGGACTAGAACGTAACGCCTGCACCAATTCCTCTGAAGGATGGTTGGCTAAACTGCTATTTGATGTTAAATAGGTGACAAAAAATCCCCTCGCACCGTTTTCGCTTTGCACTAAAGCAGCGATCGCTTCCTGGATCTGTTCGGGGGATAATTGATTGGCTTCCACCTGTTCTAGCAAAGATTCTGTGGCGGCGATCGCTTCTTCAAACGTGATGTCAGAGCCAATTTGAGTCATATTACCAACCTTAAAATCGGTGTTTCACTGTCGCGGGATAGATGACGACGCCAAGCAATAGTCAGTTGCGGCTGTGCGATCGCGATCGCGATGCGTCGCATTATCGCGGCGTCCTCACGGTAGCACCTCTGTTTTCCAGCATAAATCAACCTCACATCTTGCACCTACCCGATAAACAGCCTCCAAATAAATTTGGGGCTGAAATAACATCTCTACAGCCAGAAATTTATTTCTGTTGGCTCAGTGCAAGATGTGAGTTAAAATACTTAACTTCACCAATGGCTGGGGACGAAACAGCACCCGCGATAGTTCCTCCAACTCCAACAGCAGAGACAGAATACAGTTCCTCGTTCCGCACCGGATACCATTGGTAATAGTCAACTGCTGCGATGGGGCTAGTTTATGGGCAATCGGTTAAGTCTTAAGGAACGCGCTGCCAAAAATGATTCCCTATTTCCCATAGGCGTAGAAACTTTAGTAACCAGCTCTACTAAAGCATTTAATCTGCTTAGAACCATGCGAATTTTGCTGATTGAAGACAACGATATCAATCGCCAGTTGCTGAGCGATTATCTAAATTATTTAGGCTACCAAGTCCTAGCTTTGCCAGATGGGGATAACTTATTTCCAGCCTTATCTGAATTCAAACCTCAGCTGATTTTGCTAGACTTGAAATTACCTGGTATTGATGGTTATACCATTCTCGAACAAATCCAACAAAGCTCGCACTGGCATGATACACCAGTGATTGTCGTTTCCGCATTTGCTTTTAAAGCCGATCAAGAGCGAGCGATGAATTTAGGGGCAAAACGCTATTTTGTCAAACCTGTAAAGCTCCCTCAGTTGAACCAGGCGATACAGGAAGAATTGAATATCGGTAGCGGATGATCCCGTAGCGCGTCAGGCATCCCGCCACCGATAGCCGATGGTGCGGGAACCTCTACCGAATCCCTGATGCCCAATCGCCCGCGAGAGTTTAAACTGATAGTTAGTCATATCACCTAGTCAGATGGCTGGGTGGCGATAATTGCTTCCACGATCGCAGACAGACTCTGCATCGACGCTCTGACATCATCCATCTTCACTTCTATTTGTGCGATTAACAGAGTTACGCTTTGCAGTTGATTGAGCGTATCATCTAAGGCTTCGCGATATTGGTTTTGCAGATCTTGTGAAGTCATCGATCCCATATTGGTTTTGTTAGTTAACGTTATGCCCTTTAGATAACTCTATGGGAGTAAACGCTTTTCTCTAATTTAATGTCTAGTATTTCATATGTCATTTTTCTGTTGATAATTTAATTATATACCCTAGATACTTCATCAAAACTTTAAAAACATGAAGGTACTGTGTTAAAATAGTGTATAAAGATAAAAATTTGCGTAATTTTACTACACATAAAATTAGCTAAAAGCCAAGCGTTCCAGCTGAATAACTGTAAAAATTACCGAAGCAGATACTGGCAAATTTTATGTCAAAAACGAAAACCCTGACGTTGGTAAAAGATCCCGAACGGCTTTCAATCCTGTTGAAGGAAATTCCAGGGGAACCGGGTGTTTATTTTATGAAAGATGAGAGCGATCGCATTCTCTACATCGGCAAGTCGAAAAAGCTGCGATCGCGCGTCCGCTCTTACTTTCGCGATACCCCGAAACATAGCCCCCGCATCGATATGATGGTGCGTCAGGTAGCAGAAATTGAATTTATCGTCACCGACACGGAAGCGGAAGCATTAGCACTAGAAGCTAACTTAGTCAAGCAACACCAACCGTATTTTAACGTACTGCTGAAGGATGATAAAAAATATCCTTATCTGTTAATTACTTGGTCAGAAGATTATCCCCGTATTTTCATCACCCGCAATCGGCGTTTGGGAAAAGAAAAAGATAAGTATTACGGGCCTTATGTCGATGTTGGGCTGTTAAGAAATACTTTACATATAGTCAAGCGTATTTTCCCCCTAAGACAACGACCGCAACCTTTATTTAAAGATCGACCTTGTCTCAATTACGACCTGGGAAGATGTCCGGGTGTTTGCCAGCAATTAATCTCGCCAGCAGAATACCGCAAGATCGTACAAAAAGTGACGATGGTGTTCCAAGGTCGCACCCAGGAATTGATCGATATTCTCAGCGCCAATATGGAACAACAAGCAGAAGCGCTTAACTTTGAAGCAGCTGCTAGAATCCGCGACCAAATCAACGGGTTAAAATCCCTGACAGCCGACCAAAAAGTATCATTGCCCAAGGATACCGTATCGCAAGATGCGATCGCGCTTGCCGCCGATAACGAACGCGCCTGCATCCAACTGTTTCAAATTCGCGCCGGACGCCTGGTAGGGCGTTTGGGATTTATCGCTGAGTCGCCCCAATTGTCGGCAGAAAACGGTGTCGAAGCGGGAGCGATTTTACAGCGCGTGTTGGAAGAACACTACCAAAACGCCGAGGCGGTGGAAATCCCGGCGGAAATTTTGGTGCAGCACGAGTTACCGGATGGGGAGATGCTAAGCGAATTTTTAACCGAACGTCGAGGGCGCAAAGTTAGCATCGTGGCACCGCAGCGACAAATTAAAGCCGAATTGATTGAAATGGTAGAACGCAATGCTGGCTACGAATTGGCGCGAATGCAGAAATTTAGCGATCGCAACCATCAAGCAACGCAAGATTTAGCCGATATACTCGACTTACCCGACTTACCGCGCCGCATCGAAGGTTACGATATTTCCCATATCCAAGGGTCGAATGCCGTAGGATCTCAGGTGGTATTTATCGACGGGTTACCGGCAAAGCAGCACTATCGCCACTACAAAATTAAAAATCCCACCGTGACAACTGGTCACTCGGATGACTTTGCCTCTTTAGCAGAAGTTATACAACGCCGCTTCCGCAAATATGCTGAAGACCCGAATTTGCCGCGCGTAGGCAATCCGGATTGGCCCGATTTAGTAATGATAGATGGAGGTAAAGGTCAGCTATCGGCAGTGGTGGCAGTTTTGCAAGAAATGAATTTATTAGAAGATTTGCGGGTGGTCAGTTTAGCCAAGCAGCGGGAAGAGATTTTCTTGCCAGGAGAATCTTTACCATTGGCGACGGATGCCGAACAACCGGGCGTGCAACTATTGCGACGGTTGCGCGATGAAGCCCACAGATTTGCCGTCAGTTTCCACAGACAACAGCGCAGCGATAAATTGAAGCGATCGCGTTTAGATGAAATTCCCGGACTCGGCTTTCAGCGACAAAAGCAACTGTTGGCGCATTTTCGTTCGATTGATTATATCCGAGCAGCGACCATCGAACAACTGACAGGCGCGCCGGGAATTGGCCCCCACTTAGCTCAGCAAATTTATGACTATTTTCACCCGAATGGGTGATAGCAATTGCAGATTTTAGATTGTAAAGTCCGTTCCTACAATTGCCACCAATATTTTCGATAAATCCGCCTTAACTGAGGCAAAAAACCTCAATCTAAAATCTAAAATCTAAAATCTCCAATTCCCATGACCGATAACGGTAAGCGATAATGCCAATGGGTGCTGCAAAAGCAACTAAATAGCAAAGATCGATGGTTTCGATCGATCGGCAGCGTGCAAGCTTGCTATCGTTGCAGTGGGTGGCACTCAAGCTGTCCTGAAGGACATTAGCAAATTCTGTATTGAGCAGTCGTGCTGGTTAAATTCTCCCACACATTTCGTAATTGGCTATCTCGCTGGCGTGCCATCGAGGTCACTGGGGCGGCAGTTCGCGTCCCGGTATCAGTACTGTTGGCGAGTGCCGGGGTAACGGGCATATTGTTAGGATTGCGGCAAATGGCAGTGCTGCAACCGATGGAATTGTGGGCTTATGATAACCTGCTGCGTAACCGTCCGCCAGAAGCACCAGATCCGCGGATTTTAGTCGTTGAGGTAACCGAAACAGATATTCAGCGAGTCGGGCGGTTTCCTCTACCCGACGCCGTCCTGGCAACTTTATTGCAAAAACTCGAGCAATATCAACCCCGCGTCATTGGGTTGGATATTTACCGCGATTTGCCGATGGAACCGGGACATCAGCGGTTAAACCAAGTGTTTGCCAATAGCGATCGCTTAATCGCCATTTGCAAGCTTTCCGATGCTAACGATCCGGGAGTCGCCCCACCAGCAACGGTAAAACCGGAACAAATCAGCTTCAGCGATTTGGTGTTAGATCCCGATGGACTGGTTCGCAGGGCGCTGTTGTTCGCCCAACCAGGAGAAGGAAAGTGTCCGACACCGTTTTCGTTTAGCTTTCAATTGGTTAGGAAGTATCTGGAAAAAGAAGGCATCCAACCCACAAACCAGAAACCAGGAGAATACCTGAAGCTGGGAAATCAAGTTTTTCGACCGATACACGCCAATTCCGGCAGCTATCAGGGAATCGATGCGCGGGGATATCAAATTCTGCTCAATTACCGTTCCACCCCATCTTTAGCGCGGAAAGTCACCCTCAGCCAAATCTTAGACAATCAACTCAAACCGGAATGGGTGCGCGATCGCATCGTATTGATCGGCACCACCGCCCCCAGCGTCCGCGACACCTTCAATACTCCTTATAATGCCCTGCGACAGGGACAGCGGAAAATGCCTGGGGTAGTCGTCCACGCCCAGATAGTCAGTCAAATTATCGGCGCGGTACTTGACAAAAGACCGTTGTTGCAGTATTGGGACGGGTGGGGAGAAGCGCTTTGGGTGTGGGGCTGGTCGTTAGTGGGGGGATTGGTAGCTTGGAAACTGCGCCATCCCTTGCGGCTGGGATTGGCTCTGGTAGTCACGTTGGGCAGCTTGACGCTCGTCTGCTACGGCATGTTGATTGGGGGGGTGTGGATACCGCTGGTGCCTCCGGCATTGGCAGCGATCGCTACCGCAGGGGCGGCGATCGTCACCATCGCTTACCAGATGCAACAGCAGCAAGAACAAGTTGCCAAACTGGCGGAACAACAAGAACAAACGATCGAGCAATTGACCACCCTGCTCAAAGAAGGAACCAAAACCTTTACCACCCAAAACTGGTCAGAAGAAAAAACGCGCACCATGACCAGCTCAGAGGATGGCACTGCCTCCTGGGTTAGCCCTCCTCCGATGCCCATTGCCACTAACTCCCTAGATGGACGCTACAAAATCAATCGCGTCCTCGGTCAAGGCGGATTTGGTCAAACCTTTTTGGCAGAAGATACCAAGCGACCTGGACACCCAACTTGCGTGGTGAAATATTTGATGCCCGCGAGACAAGATGCTAAATTTTTGACCGTGGCGCGGCGGTTGTTCGAGACGGAAGCCAAAATTTTAGAAGCTTTGGGGCAACACAGCCAAATTCCCCAATTGCTGGCTTATTTTGAAGAAAACCAACAATTTTACTTAGTAGAACAATATATTGAGGGAGAACCCCTGAGCGAAGAATTGAGAGCCGATACGCGGATGTCGGAAGTGCAGGTGGTGGAAATGCTCAAAGATGTATTGCAGGCGCTGGCGTTTATCCACAAACACCACGTGATTCACCGGGATATTAAACCGAGCAATATCATCAGAAGCAAGCAAGATGGATTGTTGGTTTTGATTGACTTTGGCGCAGTCAAGCAAATGCAGGAAACCGAAGACCAAACCATCGCCATCGGCACGCGGGGCTATGCGCCGCCAGAACAATTCCACGGTCGTCCGCGCCCCAACAGCGACATCTACGCCCTGGGAATGATTGGGATTCAAGCATTAACGGGTATTTCTCCCCAACAGCTGATCGAAGAGCGCAACTCGGCAACGGAAAATGTAGCATGGCGTCATCTGGCGAACGTAGGGGACGAATTAGCTAATATTTTGGACAAAATGGTCAAATTTGATTTCGTAGAACGCTATCAGTCAGCTAACGAAGCGCTACAGGATATCGAGCATCTCGATCCTACCAAGTTGAGCGATCGCGTCGAAGATCTGCGTAAAGTTCCCAGCGATGACTCAGATGTAGACACCTTGCATCTATCTGACACCGCAGATGATGCCACGATTAAAGTAGACGCCATCCACTCAGAAGAATATGGCAATCTCAAAGATGGGCAAAATGAAGCAGGTAATGAAGATGGGCAACTGGCACCTAAACAGGCACAATAAAATAAGCATTCCTAATAAATTGTTAAGAAAAGCGCGTGAGTTTGACTGCCCAGGCTAAAACTACCTCTACTTCAACTGCTCGTCGTGTCGTGTTTCCCTTCACCGCCATTGTCGGTCAAGAAGAGATGAAACTGGCACTGCTGTTAAACACGATCGACCCCAAAATCGGCGGGGTGATGATTATGGGCGATCGCGGGACGGGGAAAACTACCACTATTCGCGCCCTCGCTGATTTGCTTCCAGAAATTGAAGTCGTAGCCGATGACCCCTTTAATAGCGCTCCCGATGACCCGGACTTGATGAGCGACACCGTGCGCGACATGGTCGCACAGCAAGCTCAACTTCCCGTCATGAAGAAAAAAGTGACGATGATTGACTTGCCTTTGGGCGCTACCGAAGACCGCGTTTGCGGCACCATCGACATCGAAAAAGCTCTTTCTCTCGGCGTGAAAGCGTTTGAACCCGGATTGCTTGCCAAAGCCAATCGCGGTATCCTCTACGTCGATGAAGTTAACTTGCTTGACGACCACCTGGTAGACGTTTTGCTCGACTCTGCCGCCTCTGGATGGAACACTGTCGAACGGGAAGGAATTTCCATCCGCCACCCGGCACGTTTTGTTTTAGTCGGTTCTGGTAACCCGGAAGAAGGCGAATTGCGTCCCCAACTACTAGATCGTTTCGGGATGCACGCCGAAATTCACACGGTTAGAGAACCCGCTTTGCGCGTGCAAATTGTGGAACAGCGAGTAGAATTTGACGCCGATCCGCCCAAGTTTCTGCAACAATACCAGCAACAACAAGAAGAATTACAAGCGCGAGTAGTTAACGCCCAAAAGTTATTGCCCCAGGTAAAAATTGACTATGACCTGCGGGTAAAAATTTCGGAAGTTTGCTCGGAATTGAATGTAGACGGATTGCGAGGCGATATCGTCACCAACCGCGCGGCTAAAGCTTTAGCAGCGTTTGAAGGTCGTACAGAAGTAACTGTAGATGATATCCGCCGCGTGATTACTTTGTGCTTGCGCCACCGACTGCGGAAAGATCCTTTAGAATCGATCGATTCTGGTTACAAAGTAGAAAAAGCTTTTAACCGCGCCTTCGGTTTGGAAACCGCAGATACTCCAGCTGTGCAAGCAAATGGTACTCGGAGATAGCTAATTGGTAATTGGTAATTGGTAATTGGTAATTGGTAATTGGTAATGGCTAATTGCTAATTGCTTTTTACCATTAGCTATTAATAACAAAAAATCTAAAATCTAAAATCTAAAATCTAAAATTTCTATGCTACGACAGGTGCAATTTTTGTATAACACCTTAATCAGGTCAACCTTTTCTAATCCTCCGGTGTTGGTTGAAGGATTAATGTTGTTGTTGGCAATGGTGTTATTACCCCTTTGGTTCTTCGCACAAAAATGGCCTTATTTAGTACTGTGCTGTAGCTATATTATCGGAGCCAGTATGTCAATTTTCGTGCGCGAGTCAATCTTGCCATCTTCCCAATCTCACCGGAATCGAATCGTGGTTTTACTGGCTTCTGTAGCGCTGTTGTTAGCCGTCTGTGCGTGGGGATTGGTGTAAAATTAGGCGATTGCCATCGGGGTCATAAGCATAAATTTCTCTGCCGTGAGATGCCGCGATAATTTCACCTCCTGGTGGGTATCCGATCGCGGTGAGGTGAGCGTTGGCGCTAGCCTGTGCGATCGCACGTATCGCATCCTCCAATTCCCTCACTTCCAAACACAGACTCATACTCCCTCCTTTTGCTTCAAACTCTTGTCTGTGCGTTGCTCTTGGCTGAAAAATTCCCAAGCGCAACCCAGGTAGGTTAAACTCAGCATAAGAATTCGGTATGTAGTTATGGGGACTTTTACCGAATAATTCGGTATAAAACTTTACCAGCCTTTCCACATTGACAGAGGCCAGGGTCACAAAGGCATCGGTACATTCAAAGCTCTTATTTGTCACTTATTACCTGTAATTGTAAGTTTTTTCATCTATCTATGGTATGATACTTTATAACTACCTAAAAAAGTAGTACAAATTTACCTCAAACATAGATTATGGGTAATCAGTTCTGAAATTCTCTTTGTTGCAGAAAGAGGTAAAATTTTGCTTTGCAGTATCGATCGTTTTTGGCTGCAAGTGAGTCGCACTTATTTTCTGTAAATATTAAAAAATTAAAAATTACTTAATTTTTGGCAACATAACCAAGTTTTTAAGATAAATATCGGAAGTATAATATCCATAAAATCTCCATAATTTACTTGTAAGCTGCTAAAAAGCTGGTTCAACAACAAGCAACCTGAGCAACCGCCGATGCCATTATCTACATCTTCTAAAGCAATGCCTGTCGAATTTCCCTCTGGCCCAGTCCCTCTAGATTCTAATTTTTATATAGAACGTCCGTCAATGGAACAACTAATTTACCAAGAAATTAGCAAACCAGGGAGCGTGACTAGAATTAAAGCCCCCAAACAGATGGGTAAAAGCTCCCTACTGCTAAGGCTGCTTAATCAAGCGGAACAATTAAATTATCGTACTGCCTACATAGACTTTTTGCAAGCTGAGAATGAAGTTTTTAGCTGTTTAGATAAATTTTTACGTTGGTTTTGTGCTAATGTTAGTCGGCAGTTGCAGCTAGCACCAATGATGGATGAATATTGGGATGAAGATATTGGTAGCAAAATCAGCTGCACGGTTTATTTTCAAGCTTATATACTGGAGCGGATAAACACTCCCCTAGTTTTGGCTTTGAATGAAGTTAATCGGATGTTCGAGCATCCCAAGATAGCAGAAGAGTTTTTATCTTTGCTGCGCTCTTGGTATGAAGAAGCAAAACAACAAGAAATTTGGCAAAAACTGCGGTTAATATTGGTTCACTCGACCGAAGTTTATATTAACTTCAGTATCAATCAATCTCCTTTTAATGTAGGGCTACCGATTAAATTGCCGGAGTTTAATTTAGAACAGGTGATTTGTTTAGCAGGGCGTTACGGACTTGATTGGACAGATGGGAATGATGCTAAGAAACTAATGGCAATGGTGGGAGGACATCCTTATTTAATAAAATTGGCGCTTTATCACCTGGTAAATTCGCATCAAAATCTAGATACGCTGTTAGAAGAAGCCCCTAATATTAACGGCATTTATAGAGACCATTTGCGAGCAAATTTAGTGCTTTTGCAAAAATACCCTGAATTGGCAATGGCACTTAAACAGGTAATAGCCTTTGAAGAAAAAGCGCAAATAGACGCCATAGTGGCTTATAAATTGGAAAGTATGGGACTGGTGAAACTGGAAGGAAATAGGATAACATTAGCTTGCAATTTGTATCTTAAATTTTTTTCTAACCAAAAATTTGAACCAAATGATTTGGAAAAACAAATAGAGCAATTGCAGAAACAGATTAAAAATTTGCAGCAAGTATCGCACAAAGATCAACTTACCCAAGTTGCCAATCGCAGCTACTTTGAAATTAATCTGCAACAAGCCTGGAAAAACTTAGCCGAGCAAATGAAGCCCGTGTCATTAATTTTGTGCGAAATTGACTTTTTTAAAGTTTACAACGATCGGCAAGGACAAGCAGCAGGAGATAACTGTTTGCGACAAGTGGCTTGGGTTATCCGCAATTATATCAGCAGTAAAGATAGTTTAATTGCTCGTTATAATTGGTCAGAATTTGCGATATTTTTGCCGGGGATAGAAGATAAGGATGCTTTCAAAATAGCTGAAAAGCTACGGATAAAAGTAAAACAATTGGCAATTCCATACAATTTATCTCAAATGGGTGGTTTTCCGTCTTCCGTTATCAGTTTAAGCTTAGGAGTGGCTAGCACAATTGCTCATCTAGAAAAAAGCCCAGGGATTTTAGTACGTGCAGCAAACGAGGCGCTTTATGAAGCAAAAAGAAATGGATGCGATCGCACAGAAGTTTTCTCAACTTTAAATTCTGACATAGCTAATGGATAATGGCTAATTGCTAATCGAAAACATCCAATTACCAATTAGCAATTAGCCATGACCAATTATCAATACCAAGTCGGGGGAAGTCTCACAAAAGATGCTCCTACCTACGTCATCAGGCAAGCCGATTTTGACCTTTATCATGCCTTAAAAAGGGGAGATTTTTGTTATGTACTCAACTCCCGACAAATGGGAAAATCTTCTATTTTGGTACGCACTAGATATTTGCTGCAACAAGAAGGATACCTTTGCACCACCCTCGACATGACGCGCATTGGGAGCGCAAATATTACGCCTGACCAATGGTATAAAGGCATTGTAACTGAGTTATGGCGGGGGTTTAATCTTTTAGGAAAAGTCAATTTAAAATCTTGGTGGAGCGAGTTAGAACACCTCTCGCTTCTTCAGAGATTGGGGAATTTTATTGAAGATGTATTGTTGGTCAAATTCCCGGAAAATAAAATTGTTATATTCATTGATGAAATTGATAGTATTCTCAGTTTAAATTTCTCGATAGATGATTTTTTTGCTTGGATTAGATTCTGCTATAATCGGCGGACAATCAATCCTGAATACAATCGCTTGAGCTTTGCGATCTTTGGGGTGGCGACGCCAAGCGATTTAATCGCCGATAAAAAGCGGACTCCTTTTAATATTGGTAAAGCCATAGAATTGCACGGGTTTCAACTGCAAGAAGCGCAACCCTTAACTGTAGGATTAGAGGGAAAAGTTGGCAATGCTATTGCAGTTGTTAAAGAAATATTAGCTTGGACTTCTGGACAGCCGTTTCTCACCCAAAAATTGTGCCAATTGTTGCTGCATCTTTTAGACAACAATAATGTAACTATTTCCCCCGGTAACGAGGAATTTTGGGTCCAGTCGGTGGTGCGTAACTATATCATCGATAAGTGGGAAACTCAGGACGAACCAGAGCATTTAAAGACGATACGCGATCGCATTCTCTGCAACAAACAACGCGCAGGCAGATTGCTAGGCATTTATCAGCAAATATTGCAATCCGATCCCCCCCTAACCCCCCCTTGCCAAGGGGGGGACAAGAGCAAGCGCAATCCCTTCTCAATTCTGGTTCACGCTCCGATCCCCCCCTAACCCCCCCTTGCCAAGGGGGGGGACAAGAAGAGTCAGAACCTTGTGCAACCAATTCGACAGCAGGACAGACTTTTCCCCCTTACCAAAAGGAAGGACAACAAGACTCAGAACCTTGTGCAACCAATTCGACAGCAGGACAAACTTTTCCCCCTTACCAAAGGGAGGGACAACAAGAGTCAAAACCTTGTGCAACCAATTTGACAGCAGGACAAACTTTTCCCCCTTACCAAAGGGAGGGACAACAAGAGTCAAAACCTTGTGCAACCAATTTGACAGCAGGACAGACTTTTCCCCCTTACCAAAAGGAAGGACAACAAGACTCAGAACCTTGTGCAACCAATTTGACAGCAGGAAAGACTTTTCCCCCTTACCAAA
>ERZ1066130.374-NODE-374-length-17680-cov-16.938043_pt1 | contig 17680 bp, 13 predicted proteins | sample MGYA00382777_ERZ1066130 | MGnify/ENA primary metagenome ERZ1066130 (study PRJEB33369, sample SAMEA5778360) | biofilm metagenome | biome: Industrial cooling water; feature: Water cooling tower basin; material: Biofilm | place: United Arab Emirates | collected...
GGCATTGAAGGAGTTTCGTTGGGCATTGAAGGAGCTTCGTTGGGCATTGAAGGAGCTTCAATGGGCATTGAAGAGGCTTCAATCCGCGCTGAAGCAGCCTTGCAGGCCTGATTTTGAGCGACAAACGGCAGTCTGGACCTGACGCTGCGCTTTGCGGACCTGCCGCTGGGCTCCGTGGCCCTGCTGAAGGGCATCGCGGCTCTGCCAAAGAGCATCGCGGCTTCGCCGGGCCGCGCCAAACCTGCGCTGCACGCGGTCGAGGCTCCGTGAGCGCGGTCCGAGAAAATCGGTGATGGCACCATCGTGCCGCTGGTGCGGCCCGTTGCCCCGCCAATCATGCATGTCGCGGGGTCATCCACGAAAGTCGCCGCCAGAATCCGCCGACATGATGCAACAAAGGCCATCGCTCGGATGTGTATCCGTCTCGGTGGTCCGGACGTTCGCATCAGAAAGGACATCATCATGAGCGTCGTGCCTTCCAAACCCGTCGAGGCGTACGACTTCGCCATTGCGCGCGAGTCGATCTGGGGAGCGATCCCGACACAGATCGGTCTGACCGTGGCGGATGTCACGGCGATGACCACGACCACCGACAACTTCAACACGGCCTTCGATGCCGCGGTCAAGGCCCGCGCTGCCAGCAAGGCGGCCACCGATGCCCTCGCTCAGGCGACGCGTGCCATGCGCACGCGCATCGGTGACAACGTGCAGAAGATCAGGATCTTCGCCGAGAGCACGAACAACCCCGCGGTGTACAGCCTCGCCCAGATCCCGCCCCCCGCCGAGCGCATCCCGCAGCCCCCGCCCGAGCAGCCACGCGACCTCGACGCCGTGCTGCAGGCCAACGGCAATCTGACGCTGCGATTCAGGGCCAGCGGCGGCCCCGGTGCCGCCTTCCTGATCAGCCGCAAGCTCGCCACCGAGAGCGCGTTCCGCTTGATCGGCACCGCCGATGTCACGCGATCGAAGGTCAAGAGCTTCACGGACACCACGCTCCCGCCGGGGAGCACGAATGTGCAGTACATCGTCACCGGTCAGCGCGGCAGCGTCCGCGGTCAGGACAGCCCGATCTTCACCGTCGTCATCGGCGGCACCGCCGGCGCTCCGACGGTCAGCGTCGTGAAGATGGCGGCGTGATGAAAGGCAGCAAAGCAGCAGAGCAGCAAAGCGACAAGTCGTTGTGATGGCACGACGATGGTGTGCTCCGGGCCGGGCGGTCGCAAAGCCGCCCGGCCAGTTTCATTCGAGCCGGCGATGAATCCCGCACGTACACCCCCGCACGCGGCCACAGCCCCGCCCGCGCGACACAACAAACAAACCCAGAACACCCAAACCCCACCAACCTCATCCCCCCCTCCCCCAACCCTCTCTCCCTCTTCGCCACTCTTCTCTTCCCCTCCCCCAGTCTTCTCTTTCTCCCCCCCAATCCCCTCCCCCCCTCCCCAACTCTTCTCTCCCTCTTCCCCAATCTCTTCTCCCCCTCTCCCAATCTTCTCTTCCCCTTCCCCAATCTTCTCTTCCTCTTCCCAACTCTTCTCTTCCCCTTCCCCAGTCTTCTCTTCCTCTTCTCCACTCTTCTCTCCCCCTTTCTCCCCTCTTCTTCGCGTCTTCGCGTCTTCGTGCAAATCCCCTCTGAATTCGCGCGAAGGGGAGTCGCTTGACACGGTGGGGGCGGCGGCGAGAATTGGCGGGATCACGATCGCCACGGAGGCTTTGCCGATGATACGGATCGACGGGTTGGTCAAGCGCTTCGGCTCGTTCACCGCCGTTGACGGCGTGTCGTTCGCGGTCGAGGCGGGGGAGGTGCTCGGTTTCCTGGGGCCCAACGGCGCCGGCAAGAGCACGACCATGAAGATGGTCACCGGATACCTCACGCCGACGGCGGGAACGGCCAGTGTCTGCGGGCACGATGTCACGCGGAACCCGCTGGCGGTGAAGGAACGGCTGGGATATCTGCCCGAGGGTGCGCCCGCGTACCCCGACATGACGCCGGAGGGGTTTTTGCGTTTCATCGCCGCGGTGCGCGGCGTGCCGCATCGCGATCGCAAGGGGCTGATCGCGTCTGTCGCCGATCGGGTGCGGCTGGGCGGTGTGATGATGCAGCCGATCGACACGCTGAGCAAGGGTTACAAGCGGCGAGTGGGGCTCGCCGCGGCGATCCTGCACAATCCTGATGTGCTGATCATGGATGAACCGACGGACGGCCTCGATCCGAACCAGAAGCACGAGGTCAGGACGCTGATCACGGCGATGTCCAGAGCCAAGGCGATCATTCTCAGCACGCACATCCTCGAGGAAGTCGAGGCGGTGTGCACCAGGGCGATCATTGTCGCACGCGGGAGGATCGTGGCCGACGGCACACCGGCTTCATTGCGAACGCGCAGCCGGACGTACAACGCCGTGACGGTGCGGATGCGGAATGTGAACGCTTCGGAGGCCCGGGCGGCGCTGTCGAACGTCAGCGGCGTGGCGGAGGTGGAGGGTGCCGGGGCGGGGGTGGGCAGTGCCGGGGCGGGGGTGGGCACGAGTGGGGCGGCGGTGGGCACAAGTGGAGCGGCGGACGCGGTTGAGTTCACCTGCATCCCCCGCCGAGGTTCCTCGATCCTCGCCGAGGTTCACACCATGCTCCGCGCCAAAGGCTGGAACGCCGATGAGGTCCGCCTGGAGCCCGGCAGGCTCGATGATGTCTTCAGAGAGATCACCACAACCCCCAAGGAGGTGCGCCCGTGAGCGGTTTGTCTCGCACCGTTGCCATCCTGCGCCGCGAACTTGGGGGTTACTTCCTCACCCCTGTCGCCAGTGTCTTCATCGTCTTCTTTCTTCTGCTCATGGGTGTCTTTACATTCAACATCGGCGGCTTCTTCGAACGCGGCCAGGCGGACCTGCGCCCCTTCTTTGAGTTCCATCCCTGGCTCTATCTCTTCCTGATCCCCGCCATCAGCATGCGTCTGTGGGCCGAAGAGCGCCGGCAGGGCACCCTTGAGCTGCTGATGACCCTCCCCGTGCCTTTGTGGAGCGCCGTTGTCGGCAAGTTCCTCGCCGCATGGCTCTTCGCGGGCATCGCGCTGGCTCTGACCTTCCCCGTATGGATCAGCGTGAACTACCTCGGCGATCCGGACAACGGCACAATCGCCGCGGCCTATCTCGGAAGCCTCCTGATGGCCGGCGGATTCCTGAGTGTGGGCTCGTGTGTCAGCGCGGCGACCCGCAATCAGGTCATCGCCTTTGTCGTATCGCTTGTTCTGTGCCTTGTTCTGCTGCTGGCGGGCTTCAATCCCGTCCTGGATTACATCAGCGGCTGGGCACCGCAGGCCGTTGTCGATGCGGTCGCCTCCTTCAGCTTCCTGACACGCTTCGAATCGATCAGCAAGGGCGTGATCGATGTCCGCGACCTTGTGTTCTTCATCTCGCTCATCGCCGCGGGCCTGCTGGCGACCATGCTCGTCGTCGATGCCCGCAAGAGTGCCTAGCGCCGCGGCGACAGACAGCGCCAGCCCTGCGGGAAACAGCGCCAGCCCCGCGGCAGACCGCTCCGCAACCGCCACGAACGCCCCGCACGTGTCCCCGAACCCCATGCTCACGCCGCCGGAAGCCTCCGCATGAACAAGAACCTGCTCATGAGCATCGGCCTTGTCGCCCTTGTCTGCACCTTCATCGGTGTGAACATCGTCGCTCAGCGCGCCCTCTCGGGCGTACGCGTCGATCTGACCCAGGGACGGCTCTACACCCTCTCCGATGGCACGCGGAACGTGCTGGCCGGCCTCAAGGAGCCGGTCAACCTCACGCTCTACTACTCCGCAGCCGCCTCGAGCGATGTCCCAACCTTCAAGGCCTACGCCCAACGCGTCGTGGAGGTCCTCCGCGAGTACGCGCAGGTCTCTGGTGGCAACATCCGCCTGACCATCGCCAATCCGGAACCCTTCAGCGACACCGAAGACAAGGCCGTTGCCGCCGGAGTTGTCGGCCTTCCGCTCGGTCGCGGCCAGGAACGCTTCTACTTCGGCCTCCACGCTGTCAACAGCACCGACAAAGCCGATGTGATCCCGTTCTTCGACCCTCGACGCGAGGACTTTCTCGAGTATGACCTGACGAGAATGATCTATCTCCTGAGCGAACCCAAGCGCACCACCATCGGTGTCATGTCCTGGATCCCCCTTGAGGGTTCGCCCGCCAGCCCGATGACCGGAAGCCGCGGCACACCGCCCATGCGAATCAACGAACAGCTCAAGGAGCTCTTCGATGTCCGCGTGATCGATCGCGAAGCGCGCGAAATCCCCGCCGATGTGAACGTGCTGCTCGTCGTTCACCCCAAAAACCCCATCGTCGCGACCCAGTACGCCATCGATCAGTTCGTCATGCGCGGCGGACGCCTGCTGCTGCTGGTCGATCCGCTCTGCGAGGTCGACGTACCCGCCGGCATGAACCCCATGCAGGCCATGAACACCCCGAAAAGCAGCGATCTGAATCTCCTCTCGACCCTTGGCCTCGAACTTGTGCCCGGAAAGGTCGCCGCCGACCGCCAGCGGGCCTTGCCCGTGACCGTGGGCAGCCAGGCACGCCCCGAGCAGGTCGACTTTGTCGCGTGGCTGAGCCTCGGAAGCGATCAGGCCGACCGCAACGACCCCGTGACCGGCCAGATCGAGAATCTGAACCTCGCCACAGCGGGCATCCTGCGCATCAAAGAGGGCGCAAAGACCACCATCACGCCTTTGCTCAAGACCACCGCCGACAGCATGGCCATCGATGCCCAGCAACTGGCCTTCATGCCCGATCCCAAGGCCCTCCTTGCGATGTTCAAGTCCGGCGGACAGCCCCTGATCCTCGCCGCACGCGTCACCGGCTCGGCGGTACCGTCAACCTTCGGCGCCGCACCCCCCGCGCTCGCTCCCGGTGCCGACGGTCGCGCCCCCGAACCCCTCCCGGTCGATCGACATCTCGCTTCATCGAAGGGCGACATCAACGTGATCGTCATCGCCGATGTCGATCTGCTCAGCGATCGCCTCTGGGTGCAGGAAGAACGCCTCGGCCCGATCCTCCTTGGCTATCGCAAGGCCGCCGACAACGGCGAGACGATCATCGGAGCGCTGGACAACCTCGGCGGCTCGAGCGATCTGCTCAGCCTCCGCGCCCGCACCCGCGCCGCACGGCCCTTCTCCCGCGTCGAACAGCTCCGCCGCGACGCCGAGCAACAGTTCCTCCAGCGCGAACAGGAGCTCCAGGCCCGCCTGACGCAGACGGAGCAGAAGATCGCCGAGCTGCAGCGCTCCCGCGCTGATGGTCAGTCCTCCCTCATCCTTACGCCCGAGCAGCAGGCGGAGCTGGAGGCCGCGCGGCAGGCGCAGATCACCACCCGCGCGGAGCTCCGCGATGTGCAGTTCCAGTTGCGCAAGGACATCGAGGGTCTTGGCACCCGCATCAAGGCCGTGAACATACTGCTTGTGCCCGCGCTGGTCGGCGTCGCCGCACTTGCGCTCGCCGGTGTCCGCGCCGCCCGCAGGCGTGGCGAGCGTCTCCGCGCCAGCGCGACAAACTGACGCCGGCGCTCCGCACGAACTCTCACGCCTTACCGCCCGAACGTCTCCATTCCGGGGTATGCAACGCATGAACAGCAAGGTTGTCCTCGTGCTCGTTCTTCTGGCGCTGGCGACGGGCGCCGCCGCCGTCCTGACCATCAACGCCGGCCGCACCGGCGGCCCATCTCCCGCCGCGGCGGGCGATGGCACGCTCCTGCCCGGGCTCAGCGGCCGGCTGGACAGCGTCACAAGGATCACCGTCACGCGCAGCGCGGGCACGTTCTCGCTGGTCCGCACCGATGCGGGCTGGACCATGCCCGAGAAGGGCGGCTACGCCGTGCCCGCCGACAGGGTCCGCCGCCTGCTCGTGCAACTCGGCGATGCCAGCGGGCTGCAGGAGCGCACATCGCGCCCGGAGCTGTACGCCCGGCTGGGTGTCGAGGACCCGGTCGCCGGCGCGACCACGCCCGAGGCACAGGCCTCGCAGGCGGCGTTGGTCACGCTGCTCGCCGGCGAGCAGGAACTCGGCAAGGTGATCATCGGCACGGACAAGTTCGATCCGCCCCGCGGCGTGTACGTCCGCCGCGCGGGGCAGGCGCCCTCGTTCCTTGTCCCGGGCGAGATCGCGCTGCCGCGTGAAGCGCTGGGCTGGCTGGACCCGCAGATCGGCAACATCGCGCGCGAGCGCGTGCGCAGCGTAACGATCTCCCACGCCGATGGCACATCGATCATCATCGCCCGCCAGACCAGGGAGGAACCGACCTTCGTCGTCACGAACATCCCGGCCGGACGCGAGCTCAAGAGCCCCGGCGCGGGCGAGAGCGCCGCGACGGTCATGTCGTTCCTGAACTTCGAGGATGTGGCCGCCGCGGCGTCGGTCGACCCGGCGACCAATCCCAAGGCCCGCGCCGGCGCGAGCGTCCGCGTGCGCACGTTCGACGGCGTGCTGATCGACATCCGCGCGTTCACCGCTCCGACCGCGCCGCTGCCCGGCGTGCCGGACCCCGGCGCCGAGCGCGTCTGGTGGACCCTGGCGGCATCGGCGGATCCGGAGTGGACGCCGCCCGAGCCACCGCCGCCGGCGCCCGATGCCCCCGCGGACCAGCCGCCGCCGGCGACGCGATCGGCGCAGGATGTCGAGAAGGAGGTCGGCGAGTTCAACACCCGCTGGAAGGGCTGGGCGTTTGCGCCGCCAGCGTGGAAGGCCAGCGCCGTCGCGCTGACGTGGGCCGAGTTGCTCAAGGAGCAGGCCCTGACGCCCACGAGCACGCAGGTCATTCCGGCCGATGGGTCACCGGTGCCGGCACCCGCCGCTCCGACCACGCCGCCGACGACACCCTGACGCGGCACGGGGGGCCCGTGCTGGGCCCGTGCTGGGCCACGATGGGCCATCATGAGCGCTCACGCACGCTCACGGGCACCCATGGGCGGTATCATCACCCTCCACGGTGCGGTGGCTGAGCGGTTGAAAGCACCCGACTTGAAATCGGGCAGACCCGAAAGGGTCTCAGGGGTTCGAATCCTCTCCGCACCGCTTTTGTGCCTGCGCCGATCGTCGCGATGAGGACCGCGACCGATGGCGCGCCAGCCCGGCGGCTATCCGCGTTACCGCAACCCGCGCCCACTCAACCCGCACTCGGCGCCCGCAACTGATCCTCGAGCGAGCGGATGGCGCCGGCGAACTCCGGGTCGCTGTCGCAGCGTTCCTGGATCGTGCGCACCGCGTGCATCACCGTCGTGTGATCGCGTCCGCCGAAGTGCCCGCCGATTTCCTCCAGCGAGAACCGCGTGTGCCGGCGGGCGAGGTACATGCACACCTGCCGCGGCTGGGCGATGGAGCGCTGGCGGCGCTTGCTCTGGAGTTCCTGGATCTTCACGCCGAAGAAGTCGGTCACGGCGTTGATGATGGTCTGGATCTGGATCCGCGGCTCGATGCGCGTCTCCTGATCGCCGATGGCCTGCCGCGCCAGCACCAGGTCCAGGGCCGCCTTGTCCAGCCGGGCCATCGCCTGGAGCTTGACGATCGCGCCCTCGAGCTCGCGCACGTTCGTGTCGATCTTGCCGGCCATGTACTGGGCGACATCCATCGGCAGCGACATCCCGCGCAGGCGGGCCTTCTGCTGGAGGATCTGCACGCGCGTCTCGAAGCAGGGCGGCGAGAGGCTCATCACCAGCCCGGCCTTGAACCGGCTGATCAGCCGCTCCTCCAGATCCGGGATCTCCTCCGGCGGCGCATCGCACGAGAGGATGATCTGCTTGTGGCTCTGGTAGAGCGCGTTGAAGGTGTGGAAGAACTCCTCCTGCGTGCGGTCCTTCTTGGTCAGGAACTGGATGTCATCGATGACCAGCACATCCACATGGCGGAACTTGTGGCGGAATCGCGTCATCACCCCCGACTGCAGGGCATCGACGAACTGCGTCATGAACCCTTCGCAGCTTGTGTAGTAGATCTGCAGGTCCGGCCGCGAGTTGCGGATCGCCACGCAGATCGCCTGCAGCAGGTGCGTCTTGCCCAGGCCGACATCGCCGTGCACGAAGTACGGGTTGTACGCGCGCCCGGGGTTGCTCGCGACCGCCAGAGCCGCGGCGTGCGCCAGCCGGTTGCCCGGGCCGATGATGAAGTTCTCGAACGAGTTGTCCGGGTTGATCACCAGCCCGTCGTTGTACAGCGTGCTGATGTCCCCCAGCGCCGACACGCCGCTCGGCAGCCGCTGCGGCAGCGGCTCGTTGAAGGCCATGCTCGTCGCCGGATCCCGGTCCGCATCGGCGATGCCGTTGGACGCCGCGCCCGCGAGCAGCGCATCGTGCGTGTCATGCCCGGGCGACGCGTGGCCCGCGTGCGCGGCGACATTGCCCGCGCCGTGCCCCGCCGCGCCGTGCCCCGTCCCGTTTCCGGTCCCGTTGACCGTCGGCAGCGGCTGGCGACCGTGCGTGACCACCGGCGCAAGCCCCGCGGCGGGGTTCGCCGCCGCGTGACCGCCCGTGCCGCCGTGCGCACCGGGGAACGAGCCCGCCGGACCCTGCGCGGCCAATCCGCCCCCGACCGGCACGCCCGCCGTTCGCGGACCGCCGGCGCTGGGGCCGAACGTCGCGCGGCCGCCTCCATCGGCCTCCGGGGGCATGTCCTCCTCGGGCCCGACAAACCGCACGCTGATCAGCCGCCCCGTGGCCATCTGCGCACACTCGTTGAACGGCCGCGCGCACGCACGGTGCAGATACTCGCGGTGCACCGTCGAGTGCGCACGCACGTACAGCACCCCCGCACGCACGCCCAGCAGCTCGAGCTCCTCGAACCACAGACGGCAGATGTCCGGCTGCGTCTGACGCATGTAGCCGAGCAGGTCGGACCAGAGTTTGGAGTCGGTGTCCATGGACAGACTCGCGGCGGGGCGCACGCCGCGCGGATTCATCGGGGCTTCGGGCACGGGCAACCTCGCTGCGCAAGACGACAACGAGAAGAATCGACACGTTTTCCGGAACACACACCGGGGGGCGACGGTAGCGGATCACGCGCGAAGCGTCAAGAGAGAATCGCCGCGCATTCGCTCGCGCGGTTCGGATTTTTCCGCGCAGCACGCGCCGGCGAACGCATCGCGCTGCGCGCGAGCGTGCCGCGGCCCGCATCATCGCCGCCGGCGGAGCGCTCCGGCGCGTCGGTCGTTGTCGGCTGCGCCGCGGCCACTACAGATTGTGTGCGAACCAAACGCGACTCTGTCCGCCGCCGCATCCCCAATTGGGGACGGTGTTCCTCACGAAAATGAAAAGATCTTCGCGGATTCCGACGCGACCGCGCCTCAGCGGCGCAATTGCGTGGGGTGTTCACCCGCATCCATCTGCTGGCGCTCGTACCGCTCCTTGTTCGTGCGCGTGTCCATCAGCAGCTCGATCCGCTCGGCCTTCTGCCGCCCGACGATCGCCTGAAGCTGCTTGCGCGCCTCGACCAGGTGCGTGCGCCGACTGATGTGACCCAGCACGACCTTCTGGCACTCCAGCACCGCCATCCATTCCTTAAAGTCGCGCACGTGCAGGTGCATGCCCGACTTGGCCCGGCTCTGCGCCTCGGGCTCGAAGAACGTGCACTCGGTGATCAGCACCTGCGCCTTGCGGACATCCTCGCGCACCAGCGCCGGCCCCGCCGCGGTGTCCATCACGTACGCGATGAGCGGGATGTACAGCGTCCGCGTGATCTCCTCGCCCTTGTCCTTGAGTTCCTTGAGCTTCTCTTGCGGCAGGCCGATGAGCTCCTGCTTGAGCTTGGTGCGGCGCTCGTAGACCGAGTAGCCGTACGTCGGCACGGTGTGCTCGACCTTGAAGCCGCGCAGGAAGATGTTGTTCTTGATCTCGACCGTCCCCTCGGGCTCGAGCGGAATGATCTCGAACGGCGTGTTCTGCCGCTCAAGGTCCCGGTAGCCCTCGAGCATCTTGCGCACCGCCGGGGCGATCTCCTCCGGGCAGATGATCTTGCCCGGGGTCATGCCCTGAAAGACGCGCTGCGAGCAGTAGTACGCCAGGCCACCGACGTGGTCCATGTGCCCATGGCTGATGGCCACGTACGGGCTGGCCAGCATCGGGCGCGGGCACTGGCCCATGTCGAAGGTGATGTCCAGCTCGGGGACCATCACCGTCGTGCTCTCGCCGGCGATCGAGGTGCCGACGATGCGATACGGCGGAATGTAGAGAAAGCCCAGGGGGGTTTCGCGGGCGGGCGGTTTGGGGAGCATCGAGAACTCCTTGGCGGGGCCCTTGGCCCGGCCGAAGGTTTGCGGGTTTCTGACAACGCCGTGAGGATAGCCGACATCCGGCGGGCGATGACGGGAAATCGAACCGCGCGCATCCCGAGTTTCGCGTCGGGTCGGAACCTCCAAGGAGTCCGCGATGACCGTTCGATCCCCCGCCACGCCGCGCCCCGCCGTCAAGAACCCGACGACCGGGGCCCCAAACGCTACCACCCGGAACACCATCACCCGGGCCGCCGCCGCCCTGACCGCCTTGGCCCTCCTCGCCGCGGCCGGCCTGTACATCGATGCCCGCCGCGACGCCCCGCAGCCGCAGTCGGCCGCGAGCCCCGGCACCGGGACCACCCTCGGCCCCGCCGCACACTTCAACACCCACACCGCGCCATCCGGCGACTCGGCCCCGCAGGCCCTCGCGGCCGCATCCGTCCGGCAGCAGCCGGTCCGCTTTTACCGCGCCGACACGCAGGCGGAGTTCCGCACCATCCTCGATCGCCTCGAGCGCCGCATCCGGATGAACCTCGCATCGGTGCCGGTGCAATCGGTCCTGCTCGGCGGCTCCCGCGGCATCGCGGAGATCGCCTCGTGCGCCCGCCGCGCTGTCGCCGATGTGCTCAGCCCGGATCAGGTCGGGATCACCACCAGCACCGTCGAATTGCTCGAGACCGACCTGCTCCGGCACCTTCTGGCCGATTCGGCGATCGGGGCCGATGCCGTCCTTGCCGACCTGGCCATCGGGCCGGGACCGACCATCGCCGCGGGTGCGCCGATCCGGTCGGCCTTCACCTCGCCCGAGGGTTGGTCGCTGACGATGAGCAGCGCGGATGAGGCCGTTGCGGAGCCAGCTCAACCTCTTCGCACTGCCCACACCCCGCGCACCGCCCACACCCCGCGCACTGCCCGCACCCCGCGCCCCCCGCGCACCCCCCGGCCCGGCGGCCTGGCCGATGAGGTGCACATCCGCATCCCGCTCCGCCCGACGCGCGTTGATGGCGACCTGACCGCGGTGGTCCGGCTGGAGTTCGACCAGTCCGCGGCGAAGTGGACCGCGGTGGAGGTCACGCTCGAGGGCCTCTCCGCCGCGGCGATGACCGGCTCGATGAGCATCAGTTGAGCATCAGTTGAGCATCAGTTGAGCATCCGTGCGGGCCCACACCCCGCACGCCCGACCGCCTCCCCTCGCCCCCGCCCCCCTCCCCGCCCGCCTCACCTCTGCAACCGCGCCCCGCTCGCAGCGTTCCGCGCTCTGGTTCCCGTACTTCGGCGGCCGCGCAGCCGCCAGACATCGAGAGGACCCATGCCCCCGATCATCACGCTCATCCCGATCATCGTCGCGCTGCTGATCATCGGTCTCGCCCTGCCGCTGGCCATGGGCCGCGTGCCGCCGAACGCGTTCTACGGCTACCGCACCCGCGCTTCCCGCGGCAGCCCGACGCTGTGGTACGCGACCAATCGCGTCGCAGCGCGGTGGATGATGATCGTCGGCGCGTGCGTCATCGCGATCGTGACAACCATGAACCTCATCGGCGCTGCGCCGGTGATGACGCTGCTGGTCGGCGCGAACCTCATGGCCATCGGCGCGGTGCTCAGCGCGGTCCGGGCGTGGCGACTCGAACGCCGCCTGGCATCGGGCCTGTCCGGAGAAGATCAGGATCCAACGCCGCGCCCTTCGTAAGACGCGCGAGCCACCGGGCATCCCGCCGTCCGTTCCCGAGCCTCGCCCCCGCGGCGGGGCGTATCCTCGCGGCCGATGGCCGGCCCGCCGCCGTTCACGGCCAGGCTCGTGCCGCCAAATGCAACTGGGCCGGCCAAATGCAAACGGGGCCGCGCGCTGCGCGGCCCCGGGTCGTGCGATGATGAGCGGTTTGCGACTTACGCGGCCTTGCTGACGCGCTGGCTGCTGATCCGCAGCGAGCCGCCGCCGCGGGCGAAGCGGACGGTCAGGGTGGAACTGGCCGGGCCGACGCGTCGCGAGCGGACGCCCTTGACAACATACACCACGCCGGCGACGCCGACGGGCAGGGTCTCATCGGCGAAGGACTTCTCGCCGACGAGCCCGATCTCGCCGAAGTCCGACAGCTCGCCGCTGGCCGAGATCGTCGCGCGCTCGACGCGGTAGATGGTCCCGGCATTGTCTTTGGCCTTCCAACGCAATGTCAGCACACCCTCGGTCGGATCGATGGTCGCGCGCAGGTCGGTCGGCTGGTTGGGCACCGGCCGCGGCGAGGGCTGGGCCGGCGGCGGGAGCTGGGCGAGGCTGTAGATCGAGTCGGGGTTGGCGTTGCGATCGGCGGCGATGCGGATCTCGCGGATGAGGTTGGCCGTCAGCCGGCGGACGGTGCGGAGCGAGGCGTTCTGCGTCAGCACCGCGGCCTTGGCGGCCTGGCGTGCCTTGGAAGCCGCGGAAAAGTCCGCGTTCGCGGCGGTGACCGCGGCGGTCCACGCCTGGAGCGAGGCCGCATCAAGCGACAACGCGACCGCGTTGTCGGCCCACCCCTCGACACGGTCGTTGAGAAACGTCAGCAGATCTTCTGTTCGACTCGGTATGACTGCCATGCAATGGCTCCGTAAAAGTGTGCGCCGCCGCGACGACACCGCCGCGGCGTGCATGGAGCATCGACAGGATCAAGCTGCGACTGAAGCAACCGCAGCAAAAATTTTCAGCCCCTACCTTCCGCCCCTCCCCCCGCCCCCCCTCACCCCCTGTCGGCACGTTCGGCCCCCGCCCACCCCCCCCTGGCTACAACTCCATGAGCCCCCAAACCGGCCCCCGGGGCGGTCGTTCGCACCGCAAAGGCGGGCTGGGGGGTGGGGGGGGCGAGGGGGTCGGGCGGGGGCTGGGGATGGAGCTGGGGATGGAGCTGGGGGTGTGGGTGATTGGGACCAGGCGACACGACGATCGCTCCAAATCCATGCCGTCGTACGTCGTCTCGATCGACTTGACCGATGTGTCAAAGCCCGATGCGAACGTGTGCACCTCGCGCAGCACCACACGCGCGGCGGTGCTGTACGTCGTGTCGATGCGGTTGCCCGCAGGGTCCGTCGAGCGGATCACTTCGCCGAGGGCGTTGGAGCTTTGCTTGGATGTGCGGTCTGCGGTGGACTGGCCCGAGGATTGGGCGGGGTTGATCGTCTCACGCAGCAGGTGCCCCGTCGCGATCGCGTTGCCGTCGGTGGCACCGACACATCGCCGAATCGTCGGGCAGTTGCGACCAACTTAAGCCATTGCGCTCGGACCCTCGATCAATACAGTGCCAACTCCTCAATCGCGGGTACAGCCGCACCTACTCCACGCCAAAGCCAGTGGTGTCGGTAGCACGGGAACGGTGCCACTCTCCAGATCAGGTCCGCGATGTTGTTCGTGGGCACCATCGCCGACTGATGATCAGGTGTGTCCTTTATACCCAGTTGTTCGCACCACCGCATTCTTGGGTTGCAATCTCCGGGTCGTTTCTCAATAGTTTCGTAGTCTACGGAGTACCGAAGGGCAAATGTGACTTAATCGCAGCAGCGAACAAGGCTGCAATTATACCAGCAATCCCAACAGTCAAAAGGAGCACTCCCATGCTGACATCAAGCATTAGTCGCTCGCGGGGCACTTGCTGGAGCCTTCTGACAAATACAAATCCGAGGACAGATCGTAGCAATAAAACTCCGAGACCAAGTCCAAGACAAAGAGCAGCATCAAGCACAAATTGATTCGTCGAGGCAGCCCTTCCAATACCAACCCAAATTCCAAACGCGATCATGCAAACAAGTGATCCCGGGATGAGCCAGAGCATGTTTTCTCCAATATCAATTCAATTGTGACCTCTCTTACCCAACCTGCAACCGAATAATACAACAATCAAGGCCACACTGGAGTGTCAGGATGCCGAGGGATAAAAGTTCCTGCGCAGATTGGGTGATAAATGACTTCTGATCTCTGCCAGATCTGCGGACACGTTGCTCGCTTGTTCAAGCACTGACAATAAGCATTGACATTTGCGAGTTGCGCAGCTCGGAAGTGGTCCCAGCAATTGCCCCAGTTCCAGATGTTAATTATAGTGTCCACGCCAGTGCATCCCGCGAGACATATCCCGTAGGCCGCGGGACTAAAGTAGAGAGAAGGCAGGCAGGCGATCATGCATGTTGCCAGTGACTCGCCGACTGATAGCATGGCCACACCCATACAACGATTATGCTCGGAAAGTGACAACCAGCTCAAACGATTATAGAGCTCGTAGCAAAAAGACTGATTCTCGCAGGGCTCCCAGATCCGACCTGGCAACGGCGCCTGTGCCAAGAGAGCTCGAGCCCCCACAACCCCCATTATCCTGAACATATTCCCCGCACTACAACCCCGTTGCACATCACAAGCAGCTCGATTCAAAGACCAGTGCTTCCCCACGCATCCAATATTATTACAATTATAGTTGGCATCATTGAAATACGCACAAAGCTGCTCATTCGTTCTGTTTAACGAACGCAAATCCATCTCCCTCCCCAAAACCGCCTCCCTGTCCACCATCGCGCTTGCAAACATCCGGTTCCCCACGCTCGCGGCCGAGGCGCGGGCGGTGGGCATGGTGCCGGGGGTCTGGCTGCCGACCAGGCCGATGTCGGTCGCGTTGACCGAGCCGTCGAGGTTCAGGTCCAGCCGCGCATCGTACGGGCCGAAGTTGTTCTCCCACCAGTACGCCTGCTGCCAGTCCTCTTCGCTCGCCCCGACCTCCACCTTGCCGTCGCCGTTGACATCGCCCAGCGGGATGCCGATCGGCACGCCGTTGGCCGTGTATCGGTACGACTCGGCCTGCTCCCCCGCCGCGGTCACCAGCGCCACCACCCGACCCTGCCAGTCGGTGGCGTAGTACCGGCGTTCGAGACGATCTGGGTCGGCGGGCTGACTCCATTCGTCCGGATCAACCAACGCCGCGTTGCGGTCGCGCGCGATCGGCCCGCCCGCAAACCCCGGCCCGCTGATCTCCGGCGGGTGGTGGAAGAACGTCTCCTTCGCATCAAACGGGCCGCCGCTCGAACCCTTGAGCAGGAACGTCGCCACGCGCCGCCCGGCGAGGTCTGTCGCGATCACCGTCGTTGGCTCGCTGCTGGTCAACTGACGGTCCTGATTCATGTCGTACCGCTCGGTCACGCGTCGACCCGTCGCGGTGTACGAATACTCGGCCACCGGCACCGGCGACACCCCCCAGCGTACCCTCACCAGCTTGCACCAAGGGCTGTAGGTGTACCGGTACCCCTCCTCGTCGTTGATCATGTTGCCGTTGAAGCAGCGCCTTGCACGACTCGCGACCACTATTCAGCCTCCGTGATCACTGCACCTTGCGTCGAAGCAGCTCAATGGCGGCCCTACTTGCCAGCAACGCCACCGCTGCGGCAATGATGATGTTAAGTAGAAGTCCATGCTGATAGAACCGAACGCGAGACACTGAAGAGCCCTCAGTTTGTAGCTTCTTTGCTTCTCCATGATCAATCACGCGACGAGCTACCGCATCGGCAAGTACCGCCTCTCTCGCTTGCTGCTGGACAACCGAATCGCCGGGAGAAACCTCAACGGTAACATTTCCTTCCCGCCGGTAGACGCAGAAGAAGTTCGAGAAGGCGACCCGCGAAACAAGAAATCCGCTGACCGTTTGGGCAGGAGGAGGATAGGCGGGCGTAATGGCTAAAGCAGACGTTGCATCTAGCGTCAGTTCTGAAAGTACCCACTTCGCCTCAAAGACCCTAGGCGTAGTACCCAACATCACAATAGCAACAAGTGCCATCACAAGTTCGAAAATGCAGATGGACCGTTTTCGCATGCGCCATCTCCAAGCCTTACGTTGGTCATTGTAATAACAAGTACTCAAAGCGGAAATGGCCTTCCGGGCGCGACAAACAGCAGACACCGCGTGACGCAGCATTCCAGCCGACCCATGTGGCCATAGGGAATCACTAGTGGCAAGCTCGGCATACGCATCGGGGACAAGGGCGGCACCGGAATAAAGTTAGGAACGATAAGGTATTTTGTGGGACACATAGCGAAATAGCAAGTATACGTATCGTGAATAACTGATGCGCACGCCGCGCGACATAAGCACTCATTCCGGCTCATCCAATTGGGGCCGCGATTGGGTACGTCTGGACATTTTCCGGCCTCTATGCTGTAGGCATCATACTCCCGACCTAGGCGATCTTCACAAGACGACATCGGCCCCATCATCTCGTACTGGAGGGCATGCAGAAGCTCATGCCTCATAGTGTTGAGAACATCTGGAATATTGTTGAGGATGCCATCGTCGTTGACTCCAAGATACAGCGTGTCGCCTTCATAATACACTCCACGAGTTCCCGGATCCTCATTTTTGCACTTAATTGGCGGGCAGGTCTTGCCGCGTTGCTTCAGCAGACGGCACCATCTCCAGTAGATCTTCCTTATTACGTCGTCGTGCAACCACGGACGAATCCGTGGCAAGGAAGGCCCACAACTCGGATCCAATCGTGGAAGTGTGTCCCAATACCCCGGATCCCAGATCGGGCACAGTCCATCTTCATCCATCTCGTAAAATGGCCCTCCGGGCGAGCCTAAACTCTTGATTGAAGAGAGTCCTTCACTTGACGATGACGAAAAGCGAGCGGGGAAGACCGTCATCAGCACCAAATTTCTGCCCGTCGCCACCCCATCCTGCCCCGCGACCATCGCCACATCGTCGAGCGGGGTCAACGTCCCATCCAAGTTCAGGTCCACGCGGGCGTCGTACACCCCGCCGTCCTCTTGATCGAACGCCAGCGTGTAGTCCGCGCCGGTGGTCCCGCCATCGACCTTGCCGTCGGCGTTGATGTCGCCCAGCGGGATGCCGAACGGCACGCCGGTGGCCGAGTATCGGTAGTCCTCCGCCTTCACGCCCGCCGCCGTCACCAGCGACACCACGCGCCCCTGCCAGTCGGTGGCGTAGTACCGCCGCTCCAAGCGATCGGCCGAGGCGCCGTTGCTCCACTCCGCCGGGTCGCTGAGTTCCTCGTTGCGATCCCGCACGATCGGCCCGCCTACGAAGCCCGGCCCACGGATACCCGGCGGGTGGTGGAAGAACGTCTCCTTGGCCAGGAACGTCCCCTTGTCGATAAACGACGCCACGCGCCGGTGGCGGCGGAGTTGTGCGTTCTTTCTTGAGCGTTCGATCACCACGGGGACGGGACCTTGTTTGCGGGTTTGCATTCGCCGTGGGGCTCAACGCGCCCCCCCACAGACCCCCTCCGCCTCGAGGACTCGGCACCTCCCCCGTTGGAAACGGGGGAGGATCTGTGAGGGGCTTCGGGGAGAGTCTACAGGATTCCGGCGGATTGGCGGCGTTGGGGCGGGCGGATTGACAGAATTTTTGCGGCGGGCGCTGGCCCGGGGGGGGGCGGAGGCGTGCGGGGGGTGCCGCGGGGCTGCGGAGTGGTGCGGGGGTGTGCGGG
>ERZ1066130.388-NODE-388-length-17175-cov-10.853680_pt1 | contig 17175 bp, 9 predicted proteins | sample MGYA00382777_ERZ1066130 | MGnify/ENA primary metagenome ERZ1066130 (study PRJEB33369, sample SAMEA5778360) | biofilm metagenome | biome: Industrial cooling water; feature: Water cooling tower basin; material: Biofilm | place: United Arab Emirates | collected...
TCTTTATCGGGGCGGTTTAACGGTGATGGCTCGAATAGCGTTTCCGCATATGGTCTGGCATCGCTGGCAACTCGTGCGGTATTCTGGTAAAACTGGTACTGGGCATTATTGCTGGTAGCGTAGTTGACATGTTCTTTCGGCAGGAAGTTGGTTTTGAATGCGCCATCGTTGCCCGAAACATATGGTAAGTATTTGGTTGCTTCTCTTCCATAAGCATCGTATGCCATAGGTTGCACCACATCCTGATTGGCAGGTGATTGTTGAACACCCACAGTTTGTGTTGGTCTACCCAGGCCATCGAAGAACTGATAATTGATCTGCTTCTCATTCATGTTCGCTACTTCCAACAGCACTTCATTGGTCAGACCCGGACGTTGGGTTACCACAGTTCGGATATAGTTATAATCGTGATTCAAAGGTTGTGTTGTGGCATTTACTTCGGCCGTGTAGGCAGAGTTACCACCAGCATTGATCGCCCGGATCCGATAAAAATATTGAGTGCCGGCATTAAGCCCTGTGTTCGAAAACGAAGTAACATTAGCGGCTATAGTCGTGATCAGGGTAAACCCACTACCCGATGTTAAGGAGCGTTCAATCTGAAAACCAGTCTCGTTTGCAGAAGCATCCGCCCATGCTAAATTGATCTCCGAACTGGAAGCGGCTGTAGCGGTTAACGTGGTAGGTGCAGTCGGGGGTGCAACAATGGTTGTGGCATTTGCTATGGCCGTGTAGGCAGAGTTACCACCAGCATTGATCGCCCGAATCCGATAGAAATATGTTGTGCCCGCATTTAGTCCTGTATTTGAAAAAGAGGTAGCATTAGCTGCGGTAGTTGTAATTAGGATAAACCCACTGCCCGATGTTAAGGAGCGTTCAATCTGAAAACCAGTCTCATTTGCAGAAGCATCTATCCATGTTAAATTTATCTGCGAACTTGAAGCGGTCGTTGCGCTCAAACTAGTGGGTGCTGCCGGAGTGACTGATAGAGTACCTGCTGTAATGATGTTTGAATTAGTAGAGATACCACCGCTATTAACTGCACGCACCCGATAGTAATAAGTGGAGCTAGCACTCAGACTAGTTACACTTTGACTAATACCAGCCACTGAGAGATTATTATATCCACTTACAAAACTTGAAAATCCGCTATTGACAGATACATCCAGCCGATAGCTGGTGGCAGATGTAGAAGCATTCCAATGTGCTGTAAACGATGTGGTTGTTTGACTGGACGCTTCTATCGCAACTGGTGCAGACGGGAGCGTTACGGTTGAGATAACATTGGAGGAAGTTGAGACTCCACTGCTGTTACTCGCCCGCACCCGGTAATAGTATGTCGTTCCTATTGAGAGACCAACTACATTAAAACTAGTGGCGATTGTGTTAACATCGTAGTACACGAAGTTAGAAAAATTACTATTTGTAGATATGTCTATTTGATAACTAGAAGCGCCAGACGCAGCATTCCAGTTTGCCGTAAAAGAAGTAGAGGCTATGGTAGTCGCGCTGGTGGCGGTAGGAGGATAGGGAATTGATTGAATGACCGTAACATACTGAGTTGCTAAAATCAAAGAGCCCTCTGCCACCTGAATCTGGTTTATCCCCGCAGCCGTCCAGATTATATCTACATAAAATTCAGTGCCGCTTTGCCAGTAAGAATTGACTGCGCCACCAGTCACAGTCCATATAGCGCTTGTATGAAGCCCCGCACCATCAAATGAATAGGTATGGTTGGTATTTATCAACACGGGGGATGGTCCGTTGATGGAACCGCCTAGTGGCTGACTGATAGCTGGCAGAGCTACTATCATAAAAATCATAAAAATCAAAAACTTCATAATTGAATAATTTTTGCTCCGAGAAGTTAAATATAAAAAGTATTGACTTTCACTTAATGTTTCAAGTTATACGTATAACTGTTTATTAAATTTCCGCTCTCATCCCTTACTGATTCCAGACGATTATATGAGTCATATTCATAATAAATACTTACATTGTTCAAATCAGCTATTCGAGTAATGCCAACCAAAGGTTTATAAAAGAAAGTAGTCACACGAGCATTAGGCAGTGCAGTTCTTAACATGTCTATCCTTAAGCGAAAATCAGATGAAGGGTTAGTCTGAGCAGACTCAAAATCATATTGTGTTTCTGTCATTCCCATGGCCAATAATACCTCATTAAAAGTGGCGCCTACGATTGAGGCAATGATACTCGTTGACTTGTATCCGTAGACAAATGTCACCGGTATGTCATCTCTCTCTTTTTGTTCAAGGGAATTACCATACTTATCATGCTTTGTGATTTCGATATTTGTAGAGTAACTATTGTTCGCAGTCTTTTCTTGTAGCTTGGAAAATACCGCCAAGCCGTTCTTTAATTCATAATTTTTTAAGGTAGTCTTGACTGGGTTTCCTTCAATAGATTGAATTTTCTCAATATTATAATCATGCATGTTTCTTAGAACCATTTCACTTTTTGCTTGCAAAGCCAAGGGAGATAAATTGTTTATTGTGTCGGATGGAAATTTATAACTTGTTATTTTTGCTTTATTAATGTTTGTATATTCAACTGCCTTAGTTACCTGAAAATGAAAGAGATTAGTGTATTCATAGTTTGTGGTTGAGGTTGATCCATTTACATTACCTAAGTTATCATACGAATAAGAATTCTTTACTACAGATGTTAATCTGTTAAACTCTGTATAAAGCGGAGTTAATCCAGTACTAAATGTGTAACCAATTCCAGCTCCGTTCTGGGTATCATAAGTTATTTTTACTTTAAGCCCATTTGTTATGCCCGCAGCTGTCAGAGGTAGTCCGTCTTTTATTGCTAGAGAGTTATATAAAAAGTTAGTTTTTTCCAAGACCCTATATTCAGAATCTATTTTCGAAAATACACTCACCTCTTTTGGAATATCAGATAGCCATGTCTTGAAGATTACTGTTGGATATGGTTCTACTTGAGAATTGCCCGTAATCTTAGAATACAAATATTCAGTTTTTCCAATATCTTCATCTTTCTCTATTACACTTTCGTATTCAATGCCAACTGTTTGATTAATTGGTGCATCGTAGAGATAAATATAATGACAGTCACCTACCAGCGTATAACCTCCATCATTAGTGTTTATAAACCTCTGGCCAATACGAGAAGAGCTACTTACAAATTGAGGTAATTCGATCGTTGATGGATTAACATAACTAAAGTTCTTTTGCTTGCAAGAGCCAAAGTTATCGCAGGATGTAATTTTTGCTATGCGTAAGCCATCTGCGTATACAATTCTCTTGTTTGGATTGATTGGTCTTGAAATTGTCAAGGAAATTTGAGATGAAAAACTTGCATCCCACGTTTCGGTGTGTAGTGAAACACTATACATACCCGCTTTTGCACATTTAATTCGAACATTATATTTTGAACTAAAAATTCCATTCGAAACAGTATGTTTACCGGCAGCGTTAAATTCTGCTTGGATATTAGAGGGTCCGCTGAAAAAGATGGTTGGAGGTAGCCATCCCACTAAATCAGTAGTTGTAATTTCCGCAGTGATGTATAGTTCGTTATCTAAGGGTAACGGAAAGTCAATGATTTGATATTGGCCAGTAGGCAAGGTTATATTAACCACATCTTCGAGTTCAGAAGCTTTAAGCATTTGAGGCATGTCTGCTACTGAACAGTTGGGATACTCTATTTGATTGGGTTCATACTCAAAAATCGTTTCTCCTCCAGTTGGATGTCTTACCTTGCTTAACATTCCAAACTTCGAAAAAGCTGGGTCTGAGTGCCTATCAGATAACCACTCATAATTTGGAGAAGCATAACTCGAAAGATATGACTTGTCTATGCAATCCGAAGGATTGAGTGTGGGATTGGCTTTTCCATTATAGAATCCCCAGTAATCTTGTGAATTAAATCCACCTGGATAAGCCAAGTTTTGGTGTAAGGGTGGGAACGGTGAGAATTCATTTAAATAACTGAACTCATAGAAATTATCTAGCTGCTCATTATTATCTAGAAAATTTATTCGTTTAAGCTTAAGTCTGGTATTTAATCCAAAATATCCAAAGTCAAATGATATTTTCCTTATTAATTCGTTATCATTATTATATATACTAAAACTTCGGAGTGTTTTCATTGAAGTCTCACCAAAAGCAGTTTGTATATCTTGCCGGACTTCACCTTTCTCAAAAACAATTTTCCCCAGATCAAAAACAATTTCTTTTATGGCGAGTTCAGTAACCGTGCTAAGCCTTGTTCCAAAATCAATACTCTTTATATCACAAATGGATGAGCCTTGGGCATCAAAGCCATCAATCTGTTTTAAAGAGACCACTTTTGTACCGTCCTCTCTATTAATAGCTCCATTGTTCTCATATAGAAAGTTTACTACTCTATTGGTTGGCGTGGTTATTTTTGTAAGAAACCAAGTACTTATTCCGCTAGGACATACATCACTAGCATCAGTAATTTCCGGAAAACGAGGCGAATAGCTAAAATATGAATTACCGCCTTCGTTGAAATCGTAGATGTAACCTTTTTTATCAATTATTTTGAATGAGGCTATTTGTAAAGTTCCTTCAGTAAAGTTTGCCGATATTTTCAACGCTGATGCTGGTATTTGTTGAATGACTCTATTCTTATCAAAAAAGAATCGGCCAGATATATCACCTATGGTAAACGAATAGATGTCTGGTTGTGTATCATTTTCGCCTTGTGCTGTTCGAATAAGAAAGTCATTTTTTTGTTGTGGAGATAACTGGTTATTGAAGTAATTATTTAACTCCATTTGAGTATTAAAAATTCCCCTAAAGCAATCATCTGGAAGTCCATTTACTTGTCTTATTATTGTCGCTCCAACATTTAAATCCCAGCCATGTCCAACCCATGCAGGAATATCTGAAATTTTAAGTCCACGATTATTATATGACAATGATATTGGAATTTTAACATCAGAGTAACTGACTTCATATAAGGGAATAGAATAGTTAATTTGCCCCTTACTTAGAGAAACAGGAATCTCGCCATATTTTCCCAGAGATGAAACATTTGGAGATTTTGGTAATGCATCTTTTACAGTGGGTTGTGCTATTGAACCGAACACAATAGTAAAAGTTAATAGAACAGTTAATACTTTTTTCATACGTTGGTTATATGCAATCAAATCATTCACCTATCAAATATCAAGAATTTTTGGACTTATCCAAAGTTATTTAATGCTAATTCTACTAATAATAACATAAAAATTCTTGAGCCGAAATAATTTTGAATAATAGTTAAGATTTTTCTTTAGATTGTAGGTGAGTATTCATTTTGTGTAAAATTTCTGGTTTGATAATATTGTAATGTATCTACTCACCAAAATCCTCAAGAAAGAATCACGCCTCATCATCGGCCTGATGTCTGGCACGTCCATGGATGGACTGGACATAGCACTATGCAGGGTGCGTGGATCAGGACGAAAGACGAGATTGTCGTTGCTTCAATTCGAGACAGTGCCCTATTCGCACGAAACAAAGCAACGGATCCTGGAAGTTTTTGCCAAGCCGATGGTTGACTTCATGAAGTTATCTAATCTGCATCCCTGGATAGGTTTGCTTCATGGGAAGTTGGTTTTACAATGTTTAAAAAAGTGGAAGATTAAACCATCCACCGTGGATCTGATCGCTTCTCATGGACAAACCGTGATGCATGCACCGGCCTTTCTTCATCCGGACGATCCGATCCATTCAACATTCCAGGTGGGAGACGGTGATCATGTAGCCATGACCACGGGCATAGTCACCATCAGTGACTTTCGACAAAAGCACCTTGCTGCCGGTGGTGAAGGTGCGCCATTGGCCGTCTATGGCGATTATTTATTGCTATCTGACAAAGTTGAGAACCGCATCCTTTTAAACATGGGTGGAATCGCCAACTTTACCTATTTGCCCGCAGGCCATCAGGCGAATAAAGTTTTTGTATCGGATACAGGTACCGGCAATACACTGATTGACCAGGCCGTTCGTCACTATTTTCCAGGTTTGCACTTTGACAAAGATGCGCAAATTGCCGCCAGAGGAAGGGTGAACCCGGTGTTGTTGAACGCTTTGAAAGATCATCCTTTTTTTAGTTTACCATTTCCCAAAACGATTGGCCCTGAATTGTTCAATCTTCCATATCTTCAACGGGCCCAACAGAAATCAGGTACCGATCAATCTTCCCCGGAAGATATTCTGGCTACACTTACGCGGTTTAGTGCCGAAACCATTTGTGAAGCGATTCAGCGCGTGATCGGCAAAAAGAAATTTGCCATCTACCTGAGCGGTGGTGGCGCGCACAATCCGCTTTTGACGCAATGGATACGCGAATTACTTTCGTTGAAATCGCTGCCTTCCACAGATGTATTGGGCATACCAGGAGATGCCAAAGAAGCCATCTTGTTTGCCGTGCTCGCCAATGAGGCTTGTGCGGGTAAGCCTATTCAATTCGGTAAGAGAACAAAGATACCTTCCGTTACCATGGGAAAAATTTCATTGCCCGTCTAGATATACACGCCAACATTAACTATTATGATGCTATCAAGTAATCCTGAAAAGATACCGGTAAAAATTTTTGATACCTCTGAAACAGCCAGCGTCTATGTGGCACAAGAAATCGCTACGCTTATCCGACAAAAACAAAAGGAAAACAAATCTTGTATCCTTGGATTGGCCACCGGCTCGACCCCCACACGGGTATACCAGGAACTGATCAGCCTTCATCAACAAGGACTGAGCTTTAAAAATGTGATCTCATTCAATCTGGATGAATACTATCCGATGGAGCCACAGTCCTTGCAAAGCTATGTACGTTTTATGCGGGAGCATCTTTTTGATCATATTGACATTCTTCCAGAGAACATTCATATACCCGATGGCACCCTCCAAAAAGAGGAAGTAGCCTCCTTCTGCAAAGCGTATGATGAGAAGATCGCCCGCTTGGGCGGCATTGATTTTCAATTGCTGGGTGTAGGCCGTACCGGACATATTGGCTTTAATGAACCTGGATCTTCGGAAAAGTCATCCACGCGAATGATCACCTTGGATCAGGTTACGCGGATAGATGCCGCCAGTGACTTTTTTGGAGAAGAGAATGTTCCTCAAAAAGCCATTACCATGGGGGTGGGCACGATCCTGAAATCCAAACGCATCATCATGATGGCCTGGGGCGAAGGAAAAGCGGCCATTGTTCAGCGGGCACTGGAAGGAGATGTTACTGATCAGATTCCCTCTACTTTTTTACAGAAACACCCCAACACGCTGGTTGTGCTGGATCAGGCAGCCTCCTCGCATCTGACATCGGTCAACACTCCCTGGCTGTTGGATTCTGTCGAGTGGACAGAACCGCTCATTCGTAAAGCTGTTGTTTGGCTGTGTCAAAAAGTAAACAAGCCGATTTTAAAACTTACCCATCATGACTATGCGGAGTTTGGCATGGCGGATATCATTACAGAATTTGGATCGGCCTATCAGGTTAACATCAAGATATTTAATCATTTGCAACACACGATTACCGGATGGCCTGGCGGCAAACCGCAGGCAGATGACAGCCACCGGCCAGAGCGAGCCACTCCATTTCCCAAGCGAGTAATCATTTTTAGTCCGCACCCGGATGATGATGTCATTTCCATGGGAGGCACATTTATCCGGTTAGTCGATCAGGGGCATCATGTTCATGTGGCGTATCAGACTTCTGGCAACATCGCAGTCTTTGATGAAGATGCAATCCGATTTGCTGATTTTGTCCGCGATTTTAATCTGGAATTTGGGCTGAGCCAAAAGGAGGGAGAAGCCTTTTATGAAAAGGTAGTTCACTCCATCAAAAGCAAGAAGCCCGGAGAAATAGACAGTCCGGAGGTAATGAAGATCAAGGGACTGATTCGTAGGGGAGAAGCCAAAGCGGGTTGTCGAAATGTGGGCATACCAGACGAGCAAGCGCACTTTTTGGACATGCCATTCTATGAAACCGGGAAAGTAAAAAAGAAACCCCTGGGTGAACAGGATATTGAAATCATTGTCCGATTGCTGCAACAAATCAAACCTCATCAGATTTATGCCGCGGGCGATTTAAGTGATCCTCATGGTACCCATCGCGTGTGTCTGGCAGCTATTTATCAGGCCATTGATCGATTAAAATCGGAGGCCTGGATGAAAGACTGCTATGTATGGCTTTACCGGGGCGCCTGGCAGGAGTGGGATATCAGTGAAATTGAAATGGCAGTGCCATTAAGTCCGGAAGAACTTCTTCGAAAGCGAAGAGCCGTATTCAAACACCAATCTCAAAAGGACAGCGCTCTGTTTCCCGGAAACGACAAACGCGAATTCTGGGTGCGTGCTGAAGACCGCAATCATGCAACCGCGGCAGCTTACAATCAATTGGGCTTAGCCGAGTATGAGGCGATTGAAGCTTTTGTTCGATACAGATTTGGATGAGAACCCATTTCTACAATACAAAATATCATTCAGTCTGAAGCGTTTTCAAAATCAGTAACCTCAGCCTGGCAGGGGCAATAGTTTTGGAATATCTCCAAGATTAAACGTTTGAAGTTCTTTTGGGGAAAGATTTTTAGGTTTGTACTTTAGCAAAACAGGAAATCAGGATTTGCTATGAAGCATACTAAAAGTTGGTGTCTCGTATTTTTACTATTCATCGGATTTGAGGCTTTCTCCCAAAAAAATTTTCGTCCCTATACCAAACAGGAGATAACGGCCATCCGCAAGTATCGGAAAGTCATCTCCTCTAAAGAAAGCTCATATTATGTTTTGATTTTAACAGATATGGGTGATATGGTTGTTAAACTTTATAATGAGACACCCTTTCATCGGGATAACTTTATCAACAAAGTAAAGTCAGGTTTTTATGATAGTCTTCTTTTTCATCGGGTAATCAACAACTTTATGATTCAGGGAGGAGATCCGTCCAGCAAAAAGGCAGTTGCCGGGCAATCCTTAGGAAGTGGTTCAGCCCAGGGCGAGCGTATACCAGCTGAGTTTCGAACGGGGAATGGAATTTATCATAAACGAGGGGTGTTGGCTGCTGCACGGGATAACAATCCCCAAAAGGCAAGCAGCAATTGTCAGTTTTACATTGTTCAACGTCCGGTGTGGCGTACCACCGAGTTAGACAGTACCGTTACTCAGCGAAACCTAACGATCAATGATGCCCAGAAGAAGATATATACCACGTTGGGAGGTACACCTCACCTGGATGGAGCGTATACGGTGTTTGGTGAACTGGTAGTAGGATGGGAGGTACTTGATAAAATAGCAGCCACCAAGACAAATCGATTTGACCGGCCAGAACAAGACATTCGAATGCGGATGTTTTTGCTACGCGAGCCTAAGTTTAAAAAGTAATCACGGAAGTCCACGCCATAAAAACCCACTCTATGTTTCGCAGTTTCGTTTTATTTCTGATAATCTCTTTTTCGGCATCAGCCCAATTCATACCCACTTCTCACTATCAGGAGTTAGAATATCGACTGATCGGCCCATTCAGGGCTAGCCGGACCGTAGGAGCGATAGGTATACCCACACAACCCAATGTTTTTTTTATGGGTGTAAACAATGGCGGTGTCTGGAAGACAGATGATTATGGTCGCACATGGAATCCTATTTTTGATTCGGCACCCACCGGCTCCGTGGGAGATATTGCGGTATCGCCTTCACATCCCGACATCATTTATGTAGGAACCGGTGAGGGGCTCCATCGTCCGGATTTAAGTGTCGGAGATGGCATTTTTAAATCTGTTGATGGAGGAAAAACATGGATGCATGTAGGACTAAAAGACATTCAGCAGGTGGGGCGCCTGATTGTTGACCCTTCAAACCCGGATATTGTATTTGTGGCGGGATTAGGACATCCCTATGGGCCTAGTGAAGAACGAGGAGTGTTTCGCACACGCGATGGCGGAAAAAGTTGGGAGAGAGTCTTGTTTGTTAACCGGAATACAGGAGCCATACAAGTCGAATTTGATCCGACCAATCCGCAGATCATTTTTGCCGACTTGTGGGAGCATCGGGAAGGTCCGTGGGAAAACGGATCTTTTTCCGGAAGTAATAGCGGCTTGTATAAATCTACCGATGGAGGTACTACCTGGAAAAAACTTACCCAGGGATTACCCTCGGGTGAACAAGGATTAGGTAGAATCGGTGTAGGTATTTCACCCAGCAACCCCAAACGAATGTATGCCACCGTGGATGCCCGAGAAGGTGCCGGGTTTTATCGCAGTGACGATGCCGGTGAAAGTTGGAAACGAACAAGTACGGACGCACGCATTTATGGAAGAGGTGGCGACTTTGCAGAAGTGAAGGTGCATCCCAAAAATCCGGATGTGGTCTATTCTGCCAATGTAGCTGCTTACCGATCGGATGATGGTGGTTACCAATGGACATCTTTTAAAGGAGCTCCGGGTGGAGATGATTACCATCGAATCTGGATTAATCCGCTCCAACCTGACATCATGTTGTTTGCAGCTGATCAGGGAGCCGTGGTTACTGTGAATGGAGGTAGAACGTGGAGTTCGTGGTATAATCAGCCAACTGCCCAACTCTATCATGTGAGCACCGACCATCAGTTTCCGTATTGGGTATATGGAGGTCAGCAGGAAAGTGGAGCCATTGGTACTACCAGCCGGGGGAACGGTGGCCAAATTTCTTTTCGCGATTGGTTGGGCATTGGAGCCGATGAATATGCTTATGTGGCCCCGGATCCGAAAGACGCAAATATCATTTACGGTGGGAGGGTAACACGTTTTGATAAGAGGACGGGTCAATCGCAAAATATAGCGCCTGAAGCGTTGCGGTCAGGCAACTACCGGATGCTACGAACATTACCACTCATGTTTCATCCAGCTGATCCATCAGCATTGTTGTTTGCTACCAACGTCCTTTGGAAGACGACCACCGAAGGAAGGCAATGGGAAATCATCAGCCCGGATCTGACTCGCAAACAAACCGAAGTACCCGAGAGTATTGGTGACTTTCGCACCGAGCGTTTGAAAGAAATGAAGCCCAGGGGAGTAATCTATGCACTGGCACCGTCACCCCTCAAAAAAGAAATCATATGGGCCGGTACCGATGACGGCCTGGTTCATCTGACTACCGATGGAGGTAAAACGTGGAAAGAGGTAACGCCTACGTCACTTACCTCGTGGGATAAAATTACCCAAATTGATGCCGGTCACTTTGATGTTAACACAGCTTATCTTTCGGTGAATGCGATCCGAAAGGACGATATGAAACCACATGTTTACCGAACACATGATGGAGGATCTACCTGGAAGGAAGTGACCCAGGGGATGCATGAGATGGGCCCGGTAAATGTTGTTCGCGAAGATGTCATTCAAGCCGGATTGTTGTTTGCCGGAACCGAACGTGAAGTGTATTTCTCTGCAAATGATGGAGACCATTGGCAATCGTTACGAAGCAACATGCCGGCCACCTCCATACGTGATTTGGTCATTCACGAAAACGATCTGGTGTTGGGTACTCACGGTCGTTCCATCTGGATCATGGATAACATTAGCCCTTTGCGGGAAATGGTTAAGGCTACTCCATTACAAACTTCCTTATTCCCTCCCGTGGAAACTCCACGTGTGCGTTTTAATATGTTTAGCGATACGCCCTTGCCACCAGAAGAACCAGCCGGGCAGAATCCGCCCGATGGTGCCATTCTGGACTACTATTTAGATCAATCCGCAAATGAAGTACGTCTGGAAATTCTTTCACAGGAAGGAGATGTTATTCGAACGTTTAGCAGCAATGACCCGATAGAAGTTATTGATTCCCTTTCCATGCCATATCCGTTGTATTGGATCCGACCGACTAAACAGCTTTCCGCCAAACCTGGACATCATCGATTTGTTTGGGATTTGCGCTACGCACCTCCAAGAGGTTCCCAGCGGCAACTTTCGATCGCAGCCACCTATAAAAATACCCCTACCGGACCGCAGGGTCCCTGGGTTCCTCCCGGAAAGTATAACGTTCGTCTGTGGGTAGACGGAGTATCATTTGTGCAACCTATCAGAGTAACACTTGATCCCCGATCAAAAATCAGTGTTGGCGATTTAAAGCTGCAAAGCGATTATTCATGGATTTGCTATAATTCCTATCATGAATTACAAAGTATACGGGAAGTCATTGATCAGAGATTGAACAACACCCGATACAAGTGGAGCAAGGGTAAAAAAGAGCAAATGATGTTATTGCGTGGATCAGGAATTCCAGACAATCCGGATGTGATGTATGGGAGCATCAGCGAAGTACCTCTGGATAAAGAAACATTGGTCGGATTGCAAGATAAACTTCTGCATATGATGGCGATTTTTCAAAGTGCGGATGTCAAACCTACAGATGCTGCCATGCAGGCAACAGATAAACTTCAATTGAGGACAAGGGAAATGATTGATCACTGGAAAAAAATCGCGAAGTGATCAGTTCGTTAGGTCAGGCAAAATTACCAACCATATTCCGGGTGATAACGATGATGAGTTTTTTTCTAAAAAGTTGTTATCTCGTTATGGAATTCCTCCTGTAGCGGCATCTCATAGCTAAACCCTATAGCTATGAAAAGACAAATACAACTCTCTGTCCCTTCCCCCTGCGCGCAGTCGTGGGAGAGTTTTACCCGAACCCGGCAAGGCGGTTTCTGCCAATCCTGTAGAAAAGAGGTAATTGACTTTACTTCGTTCACAGAGGAGCAATTGGTGGATCATCTGATGTCCTCCGCGAAAACGACTTGTGGTCGATTCCGAAGCGATCAATTAAAGACGTTTCAGCATTCAACTATGAACTCCTTTCCTTCTGGTTGGAAGTTGGCAAAAGTAGGTTTGTTGAGCTTGATGCTCATGTTAATGGTTCAACCTTTGTTGGCATCTCCTCCGGTGAGGCATTTCTCGATGAACTATGAGCAGATATCCCAACGCTCGTCTACGGCCAGCAACCAAGAAGTAGAAGGCTATTTATTAAAGGGAATCGTCCGCTCTCAGGAAGATAATAGCCCGCTGGCTGGAGTGAACATATATCTTAAAAATAGCCCTGTAGGAACGGTATCAGATGCGGATGGAAAGTTTGAATTTCCGAAGAAGGTATTGCCAGGAGATGTGATTCTCTTCAGTTTCATCGGTATGGAGACACAGGAGTATGTTGTACCAAAGCAAACAGGCGATTTGATAGAAATAAATATGAATCTGATCATGGACTATGAAATCATGCTGGGCGAAGTGGCGTTCGTTTACACGGATGCTCGTCAGCCGTCCGCCTTTCGCGCATGGTGGCACCGGGTAAAAAGCAAATTCTGAAATGCTGTATTTTAAAAGTCTCATTTTGTTTGTAGGGATGGCTTGCCACGCGGCAGGCCTTCCCGCACAATCAGTTCAGAAACGGAGAGTTGTATATGACAAGGCGGATAGCGTGGCCACATGTTATGCCGATTTTCCGATAACCTCCTTGCCCTTACTGGCGCATCATCTGACCGCATCGCTGGTGTCTCCTGAAGAGAAATTCCGAGCCATCTACTACTGGGTGTGCCATAACATCAAAAACGACTATCCGGCTTATTTACAAAATAAGAGACAAAAACATCGATATCGGAACAACCCTGCAGCCCTTTCCCACTGGAATCAAAAATTTAGTCAGCAAGTCTTTCTTCGTTTACGACAACAGCGAAAAACGGTCTGCACAGGCTATGCCTATCTTGTTCAGGAGCTATCCCGACATGCCGGATTAAGGTCTGTCATCATTGCTGGATATGGCCGAACAGGACTGGCTCCTCAAGCCCGGGAACCCAACCACAGTTGGAATGCCGTTGAACTTCATGGACGCTGGTATCTGTGTGACGCTACCTGGGGCAGTGGTGCGGTTGACCCTCGCACAGGGATTTTCATTCCGATGTTCAATGATCACTACTTCCTTTGTGATCCTCAGCAATTTGTGATGAATCACTACCCATTGGATACAACCTGGTTACTATTGAATCCTAAACCTACGCTTCAGGATTTTTATAGATATTCTTCTAAACTGACTGGCGTGCATCGGTGAATTCATAGTGATACCCATTGGTCTTAAACAATTCACGGCTAGCGGAAGAAACGCATGATGAAAGCGAAAAGTACTATCATTTTAATAGCCATGGAGTCCCGATTTTTAATAAATTGGCCCTGTTAAATCCCTTAAGTCATGCCAGCCTTCAAAGTCGCTAAAAGCATCATTATTGAAGCTTCTCCTGAAAAAATATATTCCATCATTAACGACTATCACCATTGGCCCACCTGGTCTCCCTGGCTGATCACTGAGCCGGCAGTAAGCGTAGAGGTAAAAACCGGAGGAAAAGAATACAGCTGGAAAGGTAAGCGTACCGGCAGTGGTGAAATGAAGATTATAAAAGAAACCTCACCTCTGCGACTGGATATGGAAGTGCATTTTTTGAAACCATGGAAATCTACTTCACCGGTATGGTTTGAACTAAAAAGGCTAGGACAAGCGACTGAAGTAACCTGGGGCATGACGGGTAGCCTTCCTTTTTTTATGTTCTTCATGACTAAAATGATGACAGCTTATATTGGGATGGACTATGAACGAGGCCTTCGGATGCTGAAAGACTATGTTGAAACGGGCGCAGTGCCATCTCATCTTGATTTTAGGGGATTCCATTTCTATGATGGCAACAAATACATCGGAATTAAGACTACGTGCACCATGGAAACACTGGATGCTAAAATGGGAGATGATTTCAGTAAACTCTCTTCCTGGGCCTCAAAGAACACTAACCAAGTGACAGGTCCTGGTTTTTCCATTTACCACACGTGGGATGTCGTCAAAAACAAAGTTGTTTATACATCAGCCTTTCCCGTGAAAGAAATACCCAATCCATTACCGGACGGATTTATTCATGGATCTGTTCCGGCAACTAAAGTTCACACCATTGCTCATACAGGGCCATACAAACACCTGGGCAATGCCTGGACGACTCAATACATGATGCAACGTAACAAGGAGTTTAGGTATCGCAAAGGAATAGATCCATTTGAGGTATATGTAAACATGCCTGGGCAGGTGCCCGACCGTCAATTAGTTACGGAAGTGCACTTTCCGGCAGTTTAAGAATACGTTTCTCCCATCGGAGCCGGGTGAGGATTTGTTGTTTTTTTTGCTACATTTAATCGTATTAAATACATAGACTATGCCTATCTACCAGCTTACCATTAATGGAAAAATCTATTCAGCGGACGTAGCAGCAGATACGCCCTTGCTATGGGTGCTTCGCGATACTCTTGGACTGGTCGGTACCAAGTATGGTTGCGGGATCGCTCAATGTGGCGCCTGCACAGTTCACCTTAACGGAAATGCTGTGCGATCATGCTCACTTCCGGTATCATCCATTAAAGACAAAGCTGTTACTACTATTGAGGGTCTTTCGCAAAAAGGAGATCACCCCGTTCAACAAGCATGGAAGGAAGTGGATGTACCACAATGTGGCTATTGTCAGGCGGGGCAAATCATGTCGGCAGCAGCCTTGCTTACTAAAAAACCCAAACCGACAGAATCAGAAATTGAAATAGCCATGAACGGCAATATTTGCCGCTGTGGAACCTATCATCGGATCAAGGAAGCAATCATTCTGGCAAGTTCAAAAGTTACCCAATAAAATTATGGAGGCAACACTAACCAATCGAAGAGATTTTTTAAAGCGAAGCTTGTCGCTGGGAGGAGGATTGATGCTTGGATTTTATGGCGACAGCCTTCAGGCAGCTATATTAACGCCTGAATTTCTGGCTAACTCCGGCAGCGATCCAATTCCCTTTAACAGTTATCTATCCATTTCACAGGATAACGTGATCACTATATTTTCGCCTAATCCAGAGTTAGGTCAGAATATCAAAACATCCTTCCCCATGATTGTGGCGGAAGAATTGGATGCCGATTGGACAAAGGTAAAAGTAGAGCAGGCCGCGTTGAATACAAAGAAATTTGAGCGTCAGCTCACCGGTGGAAGTGGGGCCATTCCGCATTCATGGGAACGTTTAAGAAAGGCCGGGGCCACAGCCCGGTACTTACTGCGGGAGGCAGCGGCCAAACGTTGGAATGTCTCGGCCGATACACTCACTACAAGCCAGGGGCAAGTGTGGAATAAGAATACTAATCGCTCTTTGACTTATGGAGAGCTGGCAACGGAAGCTTCTTCCATTGCCATACCTTCGGAAATTAAGTTAAAAGATAAGAAAGACTTTACGTTGATTGGTCAACCCATCCGAAATGTAGATAATCATGAGATGGTAACCGGCCAACCTTTGTATGGTCTGGATTTTTATCGGGAAGGGATGTTATATGCCATGATTCAGCGGCCACCGCAATTTGGAACGAAACTAAAATCTGTAAATGCCAGTGAAATAAAGGGAGCGGATGGCATCGTTGATGTAGTGACCTTCAAAAATAATGTGGCGATTGTAGGAAAATCAACCTGGCAGGTGAGCAAAGCGCGAAAACTTTTGAAGGCGCAGTACGAAGCGGAAAGCAAAACGGAGAGTACTTCAGATCATGATCGGATTTTAAAAGAGTTATTGGATACATCAACCGATGTTACTGTTCGCAGAAAGGATGGAGATGTAGAAAAAGCTTTCGCGGAAGCGTCCAAAATAATTACCCGCGAATATCAATGTCCTTTTTTAGCTCATGCGCCTCTGGAGCCTATGAATTTCTTTGCTCATGTTAAACCGGAAGTAGTAGAGTTGGTGGGCCCTTCTCAAACACCGGATATGGCTCGTAACGAAGTGGCTCGTTTATTAAGTATTGCTCCTGAAAAAATTACGCTGGAGTTAACGCGGTTGGGGGGTGGTTTTGGCCGAAGATTAAAAGCTGACTATGTGGTAGAGGCAGCTGAGCTTTCTAGTTTGATAAAGGCACCTGTAAAAGTGATCTGGACACGCGAAGATGACATGACTGGCGGCAACTATCGACCGGCTGTCAGGTATCGGTTTTCAGCTTCATTAGATGCTTCAGGAACAGTCACCGGTTATCGCTTGCGCGGAGCTGGAATAAATTCCGGTAATTCTACCCGCGAAGACAACTTTCCATCCGGAGCGATTCCCAATGTTCTGATTGAATCAGTTGAACATAAATCCGCTATCACTACCGGAGCCTGGCGTGCACCCATTACCAACTT
>ERZ1066130.390-NODE-390-length-17116-cov-10.261356_pt1 | contig 17116 bp, 11 predicted proteins | sample MGYA00382777_ERZ1066130 | MGnify/ENA primary metagenome ERZ1066130 (study PRJEB33369, sample SAMEA5778360) | biofilm metagenome | biome: Industrial cooling water; feature: Water cooling tower basin; material: Biofilm | place: United Arab Emirates | collected...
GGGGTGGAGGGGGGTGGGGGGTGGTGGGTGGGGGGAGGGGGGGTGGGGGCGGAAGGCGGGATTCGGCGACGAAGGCTGTTGCGGCGCGGGCGGACGGAAGCGGGATGGAGTGCGGCGGGAAAGGTCTGCCGGCCCCGAGGATTGCTCCTCTCGCGAGCGGAAAAACCCTCGTGGCACGCGGAAACGCTCCTCAGGCTCGAGCGCGCGCTCCTCAAGCTCGAGCTTGCGCTCCTCAGGCTCGAGCCTGCGCTCTTCAAGCTCGAGCCTGCGCTCTTCAAGCTCGAGCTTGCGCTCCTCAAGCTCGAGCCTGAGGAGCAATTCCATGTAAAAACCCCTCTCCCGAACGTGCAGGGGCAGGACCCCGCTCTGGAGAGCGGGGCCACCCGATGCCCGATGCCTGATCCCCCCCCCCCGACCCCCCGCCCCCCCGCCTCAGCGGGACGCCATCGGCGTGTACGCCACGGCGTGCGGGCCCGTGTAGTCCGCGTCCGGGCGGAACAGCCGGTTATCCCCCAGCTGCTCGATCGCGTGCGCCGCCCAACCCCCCACCCGCGCGATCACGAAGCACGGCGTGAACAGGTCCAGCGGAAGCCCGATGCAGTGGTACGTCGTCGCCGAGTAGAAGTCGACGTTCGGATAAATCCCCTTCGCCGCCTTCTCACGGTTCATCACCGCCTCGATCGCCGTGCTCTTCTCGAACAGCTCCATGTTCCCCGTGTCCCGCGCCAGCTGCTCCGCCAGCACCTTGAGGTGCGTCGCCCGGGGGTCGTACGCCTTGTAGATCCGGTGGCCGAACCCGGGGATCTTGTCCTTCTTCGCCAGCTTGTCCTGGATGAACTTCTCGCAGTCCCCGACCGTCGGGATCTGGTTGAGCATCCGCATCACGCCCTCGTTCGCGCCCCCGTGCAGCGGCCCGCGAAGGCTCCCGATCGCACCCGTGATCGCCGAGTACAGGTCGCTCTCCGTCGAGATCAGCACCCGCGCCGTGAACGTCGAGTTGTTGAACCCGTGGTCCGCGTGCAGGATCAGGCACACGTCCATCGCCTTGGTCATCGCCGGCGTCGGCTTGCTCCCGTTGAGCATGTACAGGAAATTCTCCGCCAGCCCCAGCGACGCGTCCGGCTTCACCGCGGGCTTCCCCTGGCGGTACCGGTGGAACGCCGCCAGCAGCGTCGGCACCTGCGCCAGGATGCTCAGCCCCTTGTCCCGCAGGCTCGCCGCGTCGATCGCGTTGGGCTTGGGGTCGTGCAGCCCCAGCGCCGACACCAGCGTCCGCACCGCGTGCATCGGCTCGGCCGTCTTGGGGATGCTCGTCAGCAACTGCTCCACGCCCGCCGGGATCGCGTACCGCGAACGCAGCGACGACTCGAAGTCCGCCAGCTCCCCCTTGGTCGGCAATCGGCCGTTCCACAGGAAGAACACCGTCTCCTCGAAGGTCGAACGGCTCGCCAGCTCGCCGATGGGGATCCCGATGTACTCGAGCACGCCCTTCTCGCCGTCGATGAAGGAAAGCTTCGTCTGGGCCGCCACCACGCCCTCGAGACCCTTGGAGTACGCCGTCATCGCCTCGCCTTTCGTTCAAAGCCGCCGACCCGCCCGCCTCCGCCGCCGCATCACCTCCTGCCGCGGGCCCCGGGAAGGCCCCGACTCTAGAAACAGCCCCGCCGACCGTCAACGCTCGTACGCTTGCCCCGTGATCTTCCCCCTCGGCATCCCCCCCCCCCCCCCCCCCCCCCCCCCCCCCCCCCCCCCCCCCCCCCCACCCCCACCCCCACCCCCTCCTCGTCCCGGTCCGAGGGGGGAAGCCTGCCCTTCCGCCGATCCGTCGGGCCCCGCCGACCCTTGCTGACCCTCGGGGAGTTTGAGATCGGCCCCGCCTCGGCCGCGCTGGTCGTCGGCGTGCTGCTGGCCGCCGCCGTCCTCATCGTGCAGGGCGCGGGCGACGCCCAGGGGCACGCCGCCCTCGTCGCCCGATGGGGCTTTGTCGGCTGGGGCGCGGGCTGGGGGGATGCCCACCGCGCCCTGATCGCCCCCTGGATCGCGACCAGTTTCGTCGATGTGCTGACGACCGTCTTCTTCCTCGCCGCCTTCGCCCCGGCCGTCGAGCGCCGCTTCGGGGCCCTGGGACTTCTGGCCGTGGTCCTGCTCGGGCAGGCCGCCGCCCTCTCCCTCTCGGGCGCGAGCCCCGACCGCCCCGTCGTCGGCATGGCCGGCCCGGTCGCCGCCCTCATCGCCGCCGCCGCCGTGCTCCACCCCTTCGGCCACGTCCGCGTGCTCGTCGCCCTCTTCCTCGTGGGTATCTATCAGGTCCCCGTGATCGGGATGGTGGGGGTGGCCTTCGTCCGCGACCTCTGGCTCGCCTCGCGCGACGCCGCCCACCCCGGCCTGCTCGCCTGGACCGGCGCCTACGGCGTCGGGGTCGTGCTGGGCTTCCTGCTGCTGGCGACCGGCTTCTTCGGCCGCACCCATGACGACCTGCTCGGCGTCCTTCGGCACCGCGCCCGCCGCGCCGAACTCCGCGAGGCCGCCCGCACCTTCGAGCAGGCCCGCCAGCGCGTCGGCGCCGAGGCCCCCAGCCGCCACGACGACGCCACCCTCTCCATCCGCGCCGCCGTCGCCGAGGCCATGGCCCACGACCGCCTCGACGAGGCCCTCGCCGCCTTCCGCTCCTTCGTCGCCCGCGTCGGCACGGGCGAGGGCAGGCTCTGCCTCTCCCGCCGCACCCACACCGCCCTCGGCGGCGCGCTCTACGTCGCCGGCCGCCACGCCGAGGCCGCCGAGGTCTACGAGCGGTTCCTGCTCGATCATCCGCGCGATGCGGAGGCCCCGCACGTCCGCCTGCTGGTCGCCCTGCTCTGCGAGCGTTCGCTGGGCAACCCCGCGCGGGCCCGCCAGCTCGCCGACGGGCTCGAGCCCCTGCTGCGCGACGACGACGACCGCTCGCTGCTCCTCGAACTCTCCCGCCGCCTCGATGCCGCCGCACCGTCCAAACCCGCCGCCCCACCGACCAACGCCCCTCGCTGAGATACCACCATGCCACGCACCCGCATCAAGATCTGCGGCATCCGCGACGAGGAGTCCGCCGTCGCCGCCGCCGAGGCCGGCGCCGACGCCGTCGGGCTCGTCTTCGTCCGCTCCTCGCCCCGCTGCGTCAACACCGAAGAGGCGCAGAACATCATGCTCGCTCTTCCCCCCTTCGTCGCCACCGTCGGCGTCTTCATGAACCACGCCCCGGACACCTTCGCCGAGATCGAGGAAGAGTGCCCGACCACCCACGCCCAGCTCCACGGCAACGAGAACGAGTCCATCGTGCGGGCCTGCGGCCCCGCGATCAAGGCCGTTCGGTACGCCCCGGAGTCAATCGCCGCCGACCTCAAACGCTGGGAAGCCTGCGAGGACGTCGAGGCCATCCTCGTCGACGGGCCCGCCCCGGGCGAGGGCGTCCCCTTCCGCTGGGAGGATCTCGCCCCGCACCTTGATCACGTCCGCAAGCCCGTCTTCCTCGCCGGCGGTCTCACGCCCGACAACGTCGCCGAGGCCATCCGCATCCTCAGGCCCTACGGCGTGGACGTGTCGAGCGGCGTCGAACGCGAGCGGGGCGTCAAGGACCCCGCCCTCATGGAGGCCTTCTGCCAGGCCGTCCGCGAGGCCGACGTTTCCTGAGGCCCCGCCGAGGTGCCCCGCCCTTACTCGGGCGCGATGATCACCGAGAACTGCGCGTTCTGTTCGAAGTACCGCGCGAAGCACTCGCGGATCTCCTCCGCCGTCATCGCCGCGTACGCCGCATCGTCCGCGGCGGTGTCATCGAGATTCAGCCCGCGATACCGCAGCGTCTGCACCCGACGCAGCCAGTACCCCGGGTCCTTGCGCTGCTCGTCGAGGTTGTTGGCGAACTGTCGCTTCACGACCTCGACCTCCTCCTCGCTCGGGCCCTTCGCCGCGAACTCGGCGAACAGCTCGCGGATCCGCCGAGCCAGCGTCGTCGCCTTGTCGGGCTTGGTCGGGGCGCCCGCCATCACCATGCCGAACCCCGGATACGCAACACCCGGGTTCGCCGACGTCCGGATGCTGTAGACGAGCTGCTCCTTCTCTCGCAGCGACTGCACCATCCTCGTCGTGATGATCTGCGCCGCCGCCGACAACCGCCGGCTGTCCGCCACATTCGCCAGATCCGCCCCATAGAACCCCACGATCACCTGGGCCTGATCGGTCTGCGTCTTGACCTTGGCGGCCGCATCACGCACGCCCGCCGGTCGCTCCAGCACCCGGCGATCCGCGTAGGTCCTGGGCCCGATCGCCGGCCGCGACGGCAACGACCCGATGTACCTCGCCACCAGCTCCCGCGCACGCTCGGCCGAAATGTCACCCACCACCGCCACCTCGATCGGGCTCTCCGCCGACGCCCGACGCATCCAACGCTGCACCATGTCGCTCGTCAGCGCGGCGATGTTCTCCTCCGTCAGCGGCTTCACGCGGACTTCGCTCTCGGGGAACACGGTCGACGCCATCAGCCTCGTCATCACCCCGCGCGGGCTCAGCTTCGACGCCGCGATCCCCTGCTTCTGCTGCTGGGACCACTGCTCGAAGCCCGCCTGCTCCACCGCCGGATCGGTCAGCATCAGGTGAACCAGCTGCAGCCCCGCCTCGAGATCCTCCGGCGCCCCGCCCACCGAGAACCCCATCGCGTCCGACTGCGCCGTCGCGCTCACGCCCACCTTCTTCCCCACCATCAGGTCCTGGATCTCCGTCGATGCCAGGGTGCTCGTCGCCGGACGGCTCCACGCCGCCGCCGCCGCGTCGCTGATCCCGCGGTTCTCCGCCGTCTCCAGCAACTCCCCGCCCGCCAGCGTGATCATCACCGTCGCCTGGTTCTTCCGATCATCCATCGACCGGACGTGCAGCACGACCCCGTTGCCGAACGTGAACGTCCGCACGCCCGTCGCCTCGTGGATCGACTCGCCCGTCACCTTGCCCGGCTCGGGCAGCTTGCTCAGCAGCGTGCTCGCCCCGGACGCCGACTCTTCCTTCCGGGGCGTCGAGGCCATCGCCGCCTTGCCCGCCTCCAGCAGTTCCTGCTGCGAAGGCACTTCGATCGTCGAAGGAGCCTCGAGCAGGAACGTCACCGCCGCCGGATCCATCGTCTTCGCGAACACCGCCGAAACCTCCGCGGCCCGAATGCCCGCGGTCAGTTCGCGCAGCAGCGAGAGCTCCTGCTCCGCCGACATGAGCACACCGTCCTCCCCCAGAACCGCGTCCCATTCGTTGAGATAGTTGATCGCCGGACGCGTCGAGGCCGTCTGCGACTCCTGCTCCGCGCGAGCCAGGATCTCCCGCGTCGCGTTGCTCACTTCCGTCTCGTCAAACCCGTGCAGCCGCGCCCGCTGGATCTCCACCCCCAGATCCGTCAGCATCGAACGCCACGTCTCAGCCTTGCCCGACGCCTGCCCCGCCGCCATGTGAAGCGTCCCAAGGAACGGGCCCGCCGTCACACCGCCCGACAGGAACGACACCTTGCCTTGCGAGATCTTCTTCTCCAGCCGGCGATTGAACGACAGCGAACCCAGCTGCTCCACCAGCCGCTCTCGCATCCGCTCCTTCGTCGTGATCGGCGCGGGCGGCGGCCCCACACGAACCACCGACACCGTCGCCCGCGTCAACTCCGCGTCCGTAATCACCACGCCCCGCGACGACTCATAAGGCTTGATCCCCACCGGCAGATCTGCAGGCCGCGGCTTCTTCTCCCCCGCGCCGAAGTGCTTCCGCAGCATCTCCACCATCGCCCCGGCGTCCATGTCCGCCACCATCATCACCGCCATGTTCGACGGCACGTACCACCGCGTGTAGTACTCCACGAAGTCCTGCCGCGTCATCCCCAGGATCGTCTCCTCCACACCGATGGGCAGCCGACTCCCCAGCGTCGAACCCGGCGCGAGCTGCTGAATCCACTGCTCCTGCACACGCTGCTGCGCCCCAAGACGCGTCCGCTTCTCCTCCAGAATCACCCCTCGTTCCTTCTCGATCTCCTCCGCCGGCAGCGTCAAACGGAACGCCACGTCCGACAGGAAAAGCAACGCCTTCTCCACCGTCTCGGGCTTGTTGTCGGGCATCTCGAGCCGGTACCCCGTCCGGTCAAACCGCGTGCTCGCGTTCTGGTGCCTCCCAAACGTCAGGCCCATCCCCTGGAAGAAATCCACCACCGTCCCCGGCGCGAAGTTCGTACTCCCGTTGAACGCCATGTGCTCCAGAAAGTGCGCGATCCCGCGCTGCCGATCCGTCTCGTTGAGCGACCCGCTCGACACGTGCAGCCACACCGCCGCCCTCCCCGGCGGCACCGCGTGACGCATCACCACATACCGCATCCCGTTGGCGAACTCCCCTTGCACAACCCGCGGATCCGTCGGCAGACCCGGGGTCGAATCCTGCCCGCGCGCCTCGGAACCCAGAAACCCCGCCGCACCGCCCACGAGCCCGACTCCCGCCGCCCCTCCGGCCGCCATCGCCAGCCCTCGGATCATCATCGCCACGCTCCACATCCGCACGCTCATGCCTTCGCTCCTGCACACCCACCCGGGCCGGCCCCTCGGGGCCACATCCCATTCGACACCCACTCTCGCCCCGCGTTTCCTTCCCACACCTTCTCACACGATGCAAGCTATTCCCATCCCCGAATGCCTTCGTTTCATCCCTCGGCCAGCCCCACCTCCGGGGGAAGCCACGCGCACAATCCCCCGCACTGGTTCCCGCGCGCAAACCGACCGTCGAGGATTCCGTCGATCACCTCCCGGATCGTCTCCCGCGTCTTGTCCAGATTCAGCTTTGAAAACTCGATCGTGCCGCGCTGCCCCGTCGACAGCACCCAGTACTCCGCCGCCGCCCCGGGAAGGTCCCCATCCCGCGCCGCCAACGCCATCGCGTACACGCCCATCTGAAGGTCGTCCGCCTTCGGCTTCAGCAGCTTCTGCGAGGCCTGCCCGGTCTTGTAGTCCACCACGCGGATCGCTCCATCCCGTCCCTGGTCGATCCGGTCGATCCTCGCCGAGAGCTTGTGCGATCCGCGGTGATCAAACTCAAACCGGATGAACGCCTCGAGGTCCAGGATGTTCGCCCCCGGCTCGTGAAGCGACGCCCCGGTGCCCGCCAACACCTCGATCCGCTCTCGATCAAGCGGGCGAACGATGCCCAGAGGCCCCGCCGCGCGGTTCGTCTCCTCGAGACACAACGCCGCAAGCTTCTCTCGCGTAGGCGTGGGCGCACCCTCCGCCTCCGCCGTCCGCACCAGCCCGAACCACCGCTCCAGCACGCGGTGCACCACCTGCCCCGTGTTCACCTCGGTGCTCGTCTCCTCGCGGATCCCCATCACGTTCTTCACATACCAGCACCGCGGGCACCGCAGGTAGTCCGAGATCCCCGTGTAACTCAGTTCAAGCGGCGCCGGCACCGGCTCAAACCGGAACGCCGCCGCTCGCGCCGCCGACTCCGCATCCAGCACCCGCCGCCCCAGCTCCGCCGCCTCGCCCTCCGCCCATGCGGGGATCTCATGATGCCGCGCCGCGTGCGACACCACGCCCATGAGCCTCACCGCTCGCTCCAACTCTCCGGCCGCCCGGACCACCTCGGCCTCGCCCGCCCCGGGCCGGTCCACCGCGTCCAGCGCCGCCGCAGCCGCCGATCGGATCGCCAGCCGCGCCGCGTCCGCCGCGCTCCGATCGATCGTGAACCCTACCCCACGCCCTTCCGCAGAGCGAAGTTCGATCCCCGCCTCGCGAGCCCGCTCCAACACCCCGGCCGCAGTCTCTCGCGACAGCCGAACCGCCGATCCAGGCCCGTACAGCTCGCGCACAAAGTTCACGCTCGTGCCCTTCATGTTGATCGGCGTCGACATCAGCACCAGCCGCCGCTCCGCACGCGTGCACGCGACATAGAAAAGTCGACGCTCCTCGTCCGCACGCCGGTCCTTCTCGCTCCGCGCTTCCTCTTCCCGCAGCAGCTCCGGCAGGTCCACCCCATCCCCCGTCGACTTCGGGAAACCATGCGGCGAAGTCGTTCGGATCACAAACACCGTGTCGAACTCCAGCCCCTTCGCCGAGTGAGCCGTCAGCAACCGCACCCCGTCTTCCTTCCCCAATCCCCGCGGCGAGCTCTCCACCCGCTCTCCACCCAACGCCGCGAACTGCCGCTCCGCCGGATCCAGGTCGTCGTAGTACCTCAAGAACGCCGCCACGTCCCCCGGCGGCTCCAGCCGACCCTGCCGGTCGTGCACAAACCCGATCAGCGCCGCCAGCGCCGCGATCCGACGGGCCCGAACCCGGCCTTCTTCGCCCGCCGGCAGATCCGCGTGCGCCAGATTCGCCCTCGCCACGATCTCCGCCACCGCCGACGCCGCCGATCGTGTCGCCACCTCGCTCTTGAGCGCGGCAGCCAGTTCCAGAAACCGCGAAACCCCGGGCTCCCCTGCCGCCCGCCCGTTCAGCCACAACGCAAACCCGGGCATTGTGCGGCGGTCTTCCTCCGCCCGCGACGCCTCCGCCGCGTACAGATTCGAAAGCCGCGCGACCGTCTCCGGAGCCGTCGAGCACGGCGGCCGGACCAGCACCCGGCGAACATCCGACACGCGAGACTCGTCCGTCAAAAGCCGCATCCACGACATCGCGTCCATCACGCCGGGGTCGTCCGCCGCGCCCTCCGCCCTCTGCCGCGACACCGCGATCCCCTCCAACTCCAGCGCTTCCGCCACACGCTCAAGGTCCAGGTGCGACCTCGCCAGCACCGCGTACTTGGACAGAGGCACCGCGCCGCGCTCCGTCAGCACTTGCGCCGCGATCAGCGACCCGAACTGATAATCGTCCTCGACCTCCACGTGCCAGACGCCGCTCCCGGGCTCGTCCGGCTTCGCCGATTCCACCCGCTTCTCAGGCGCGAATCGCTCTCCAAGCCCGCGCACCACCGCGTTCGCCACCTCCACCACCCCCGGCACGCTCCGGTAGTTCTGCGTCAGCGGGATCGTCGTCGCGTTCGGCCATGCGTCGACGAACTTCTGGAACGCACGGTCGTCGCCCCCGCGGAACGCGTAGATCGCTTGATCGTCGTCGCCCACGATGCACACGTCCGCCCTCACCCCGGGCGCAAGCCCACGCAAAAACTCCATCTGCGCCGGGTTGCTGTCCTGGTACTCGTCCACGATGAAGTGCTTCCACTCCGATCGCACCATCGCCGCCGCCGCGCCGTTCTCGCGAAGCAGCCTCGCGGGCAGAGAGATCAGGTCCCCGAAACTGATCCAGCCCCGCCGCCGCCGCTCTTCCCCCAGCAGATGTCCAAGTCTCGCTGTATCCCGCAGCTGTTCGCCCCGCGCCCGCCGGGCGCGAGCATCGTTGCCATCCCCCGTCGCCGAAAGAGCCTCCGCCGCCACCCTCATCGCCCGGTCCAGCGGCACCGCGAAGTCCTGCATCCGCTCGATCTGCCTCAACGCCTCCGCCGCCGCCGTCTCGATCCCCATCCCCATCGCCCAACGGAACAGCTTCTCCCGCTCCACGATCTCGCGGACCAGACGCTTCGTCTGCGCCGAATCGATGATCTCGGGCGACGGCGGCAACCCCAGCATGTCCCCGAACCGCCGCAAAAGCCTCGAGCCCAACCCGTGAAACGTGTGCACGTTCACCCGGTCCGCAAGGCCTCCGCCCAGCAGCGCACCCAGCCGCTCCCGCATCTCCTCGGCCGCCTTGACCGTGTATGTCACCGCCACCACCGACTCAGGCTCCGCCCCGCGACGCTCGATCAGGTCCTGCACCCGATGAATGATGACCCGCGTCTTGCCCGTCCCCGGACCGGCCAGCACCACCAGCGGCCCGCCCTCCCACCGTACCGCCCGAACCTGCGCCTCATTGAGTCCCTTGCTCATCACCCCCATCCTACCCCACGCCCGCTTCACACCTTCTTCTTCATGTACAGGTGCAACGCCATCCCGTGATAGATGTGCGTCTCAGGACCCACCGCACCCGACATCGTGAGATCCACCGGCGTGCGATCGACCTTGCCCGCGCCCTCCCCCGCATCCTCCACCATCATCTCCGACTCTTCCCACGATTCGTCCGCCACCTCGTCCTCGTCGATCGGCGCCTCCCCGCCGGACATCGCCGAGCCGATTTCCTCCTCCGTCAGCCAACGTCCCTCGTCCTCTCTCGGCTCCTCATACCCGTCCCGCCCGCGACGCCGCCCCTTCCGATGCCACGCCTTCTTGGGTTTCTCGGGCTCCGCCGCGGTCCCCGCCTCCGGCTCCTCGACAAAGCAAGGCCAAGGTGTCCTCAGCACCGCGAACCCCGTCTCGTCCAACAACGCCACCGCAGACTCGAACTGCGCCTTGATCCGAGCCCACGAACCCGGATCGCGCACCATCGGGTACGGCGGATCAAAGAACACAAGATGCAACGGCCTCGGACACCGCGACAGCGCGCCAATCCCAAGGGCATCCCCGTTCACCAACTCGACCCGATCCCCGCATCCCAACGCTTCAACGTTCCGCTGAAGCAGTCGGAAGACCTCCCGGTCTCGCTCCACCATCACCACCTTCGACGCCCCGCGGCTCACCGCCTCCAGCCCGATCGGGCCCACGCCCGCGAACGCGTCCAGCACCGTCGCTCCCTCGAAGTGCCCCCGCAACAACTGAAACAGCGACTCCTTCACCCGGTCCGGGATCGGCCTGGTCTTCTCCGCGTCCGGCGGCGTCAGAAGAAGCCGACGCCGATACTGCCCCGAGATAATCCTCAGCATGTCCCAGCAAAGCCCCCCGGCACCACCCCGTCAAGCAACTTCACCGAAAAAGGCCAAGGCGGCCTCAGCAAAGGCCGCCCTGCCGTCTCCTCTCTCGATTGATCCCACCCCGCGCCGTCAGCGATCCAGGAGATCGATCGCGCACGTCGTGCATCGAGGGGCTTCGAGTCCCGTCACCACCTGCCAGAAAGGCTCCCCGCAGCCGTCCGACCACCACGACCGGAACTGCCCCGCCTCATTCTCAAAGTACTCCAAAAGACGCCCGGAACCCACGAACACCGACCGCTGAATCAGCAGCAGATCGTCGCTCACGTACTCCGCTTCCGCCGCCACCCCGGCCATCGCGTCCACCAGCCGCCCGAACAACTGCGGATCCGCCGAAAGCAGCACGTCCGCGTCGTTCCAGATGAAGTACCGGAACTTCGCCGCACGCCTCCCGGGCATGCTCACCCGGTACCGCAGCAGCGATGTCACACCGCCCGGCCCGTCCACACGCCGTGCCAGCGTCGGACCCGGCAGACCCCGCTCCAACTGATGGCAGAACCCCTCCAGATCAGAGATGTACCGCCCGTAGAGCGTGCACACCTCGGTTTCCTTCTGGCTCCCCAGGAACTGCGTCAGCGACGCCGCGAACTGCAGCCGCCGCGATGCGTGATCCGACGCAGCCACCAGATGCTGTTCGTCCAGCAACTGCACCACATCGGGTTGCCAATCGGCGACCACAAGCGGCGAATCGGGTTGGCGTGAAAGCGCACTCATGCCTCAGCCTGAACCCGGACTTCACCACTCGTCCGAGGGATATTCGAAGGGAGCTCGAGCGCTCTCACGCCCAAGCTTCACCGTCAATGTGCCTCAAGAATCGAATACCGACCACCTCAAGACACGGAATAATCCACAAACTCGGATTATTTATACCTAGGGTTTTCTCTTGCTTCGGATTTATCAACCCCGGTTCTCGGTTGTCTTTCTGGGGTGTATACCCCCCTGGTCGTGCGGGTTTTTCCCTCTAGCATGTCAGGACATGTTCGCACCATCCCCCTTGAAGGGCCGACTGTTGGTGGGAATGATCGTTGGTTCGACAAGTACTGGGCTCTAAACACAAGGATAAACCATGGTGAGTGCCATCCCCGCCAATTCCCCTGCCGATGACCTTCTCGCTCGGACGGCCGCTCGCGCTCACGACATTGCCGGCCTGCCCGCCATCGCCACCACCGACTGGTGCGACCGTGCCGCCGCCATCCTCGCCGCGATCGCTCCCACCTTCCGTGGCCGCGTCGCCGTGATGGTCGCCGATCTCGCCGCTGGCGGAGCCATCCGCCGGATCGAAGCCATCGGCGTCGTCTATCGCCGCGCCGGGGAACTCGGCGGCAGCGTTACGCCTGATTCGGCCGCCTCCGCCTCCCTCCAGCGTCTGAGCGGGATCGGCTTCGACCCCCTGACCGCCGACGGTCTTCTCGTTGGTCACCTGGGCACCATCGCCCGGGTCGAAGCTTGGGCAGACATGCCCCTCGCGCGTGCCCTGGGCGGCTCTTCCATGCAGCCGACCATCGTCGCGTCCGTCCCCCTCGCCGGCGCGGGCAACGCCCGGCACCTGGTCATGGCCCTCGCTGCCGAGGCCGCCGCTCCCTCGCTTGAAGCGGGGGTGTCCTCGGTGATCAAGGCCCTGATGCCCTTGCTGGCTTCCCGGGCTCGCACCGCCTTCGGCGACGAGTCTTCTCCCTCGTCCGCCATCAGCGACCGCGAGCAGGTCGTGCTGAATCAGCTCATTCTGGGCAAGAGCGTGCGTCAGATCGCCGAGGAGCTCGGCCGCAGCCCGCACACCGTGCACGATCACGTCAAGAGCTTGCACCGCAAGCTCAACGCCTCGAGCCGCGGCGAGCTGATCGCGCGTGTCCTTGGGTACGTTTCCAAGGCCACCCGCATCCGCGATACGCACCGCAACACCGCCGGCTAAGCCCCCGGCCCGCCCCGCTATGCTCCCCGCGTGAGCACCTCCGGCGCGTCGTTCATCACCGACAAACCCGCCCCTCCCATCGCACGGGAGGGGTGGCCCATTGTGGCCGTCTTTGTCGTCGTCTCTCTCGGCGCGACAACCGCCGCCGCCTGGCTGCACCCCATCGCGGGCGCGGTCGTCGGGCCTGGTGCCCTCATTCTGACCCTTTGGGCGTTCTGGTTCTTCCGCGATCCGCCCAGACGCATCCCCGCCGACCCTGACCTTCTCCTTTGCCCCGCCGACGGCGTGATCTGCCAGATCACCCAGGCCGCGCCGCCGCCTGAGCTGGGCCTGACCCCGGAGCAGACCCAGGGCATGACCAGGGTCAGTGTGTTCATGAACGTCTTCAATGTGCACGTGAACCGCGCCCCGTGCGCCGCCAGGGTGCGACGCGTCGAGCACAAGCCCGGCTCATTCCTCAACGCGGCGTTCGAAAAGGCCTCCGAGCAGAACGAGCGTTGCTCCCTTCTCTTCGAACTGCCCGACCGACGCCTCCTGCCCGTGGTGCAGGTAGCCGGGCTGGTCGCCCGACGGATCGTCTGCCGCGTCAAGCCCGGCGCGGTGCTCGGGCGCGGCGAGCGATTCGGGATCATCCGTTTCGGATCTCGCGTCGACACCTACCTCCCCCCCGGCGTGACGGCGAGTGTCCGCGTCGGAGATCGCGTCGTGGCGGGCGAGAGCGTGCTCGCCTCGCTCCGCGTCGATTCCGCGCAGCCCGATCACCAGTCCCGGCGTGATCCCGCACTGGCCGGAGGTTGACATGTTCACCCACGACGAGTCCTCGATCCAGCACGTCCCGATCCGCAAGGTGATCCCGAGCGTGATCACCACGGCGTCGATGTGCTGCGGGCTCGCCTCGATCCACTTCTCCCTCAAGGCAGACACCGACGAGCACCTCAAGACCGCCCTCTTTGCCGTCGGGCTCGCCGCCCTGCTCGACACGCTCGACGGCCGCGCCGCCCGCCTGCTCAAGGCCACCAGCCGGTTCGGCGCCGTGCTCGACTCGCTTTCCGACCTCGTGGCGTTCGGCGTTGCGCCCGGGCTTCTCCTCCACCAGTGGATGCTCAAGGACCAGGGTTCGCTCGGGCTTGCCGCCGTCGTGGCGTTCGTCATGTGCTCCGCCCTGCGCCTTGCTCGCTTCACCTCGATGCCCAGGCAGAAGCCCGCCCGTTCGGCGCTGGCGATGTTCTTCCAGGGTTTGCCCACCCCCGCCGCCGCCGGCGCCGTCCTCGCGCCCGTCATGCTCGATGTCTCCCGTTACGCCCACATCCGCAGCGAGAAGGTCGTCTCTCCGGAGTACATTCAGGCCCTGGGGCCCGCGCTGGTGATCGCCAACACCTTCGTCGTGGCCGCCCTGATGATCAGCCGGATCCCGATGTTCAGCTTCAAGAAAGTCCGCATCCGTCGGGCCGCCGTCGTTCCCCTCCTGGCGCTGATGGGCCTGCTCGTCATCGCGCTCTTCAAGGATCCCTGGCTCACGATGCCCCTGATCGTCTGGGGGTACCTTGCCACCATCCCCTTCAGCTACAGCGCGTACCGCAAAGCCTCGGCGGAGATCCGCCGGCTCGAATCGCAGAATGTGACCCCCGGAGTTGTCGGATGATGACACGATCGATTGTGACGACGCTGGCCCTGGTCTGCGTCGCCGGTTGCGCCACCTCGGACCACCCCAAGGCCGACCGTTCGAACACCACGCCCCCGTCGATCGCCGATCCGGCGTTCCTCGAGCAGTTCGCAAGCACCTATCGCTTCGGCGCAGGCACGCCCCGGGGGTTCGTCGTCACCCCGGACGGTCGGGCGGTCTTGTTCCTTCGCTCCGGCCCGCGCTCGGTCGTGCAAGATCTGTACGAGTTCGACGTCGCCACCGGGCAGGAGCGCGTGCTGCTCACCGCCGACCAGATCCTCCGCGGCGCCGAGGAGAACCTCTCTCCCGAAGAGAAAGCAAGGCGAGAACGCCTCCGCATGTCCTCACGAGGCATCACCTCCTTCTCTCTCAGCAAGGACGGCTCCACGATTCTCGTGCCCCTCTCGGGCAAGCTCTACCTCGTCGAGCGAGCGTCGGCCAAGGTCCGCGAAGTCGGGTCGGGCGAGGGCTTCCCGATCGATCCACGCTTCGCCGACACCGGCACACTTATCGCCTGCGTGCGCAACGGCTCGCTCCGCGTCATCGACGCCGCCTCCGGACAGGAATGGGCGCTCGCCACCTCCGAAGGCCCGACGATCGAGTACGGCACCGCCGAGTTCGTCGCCGCCGAAGAGATGGATCGCCGCGAGGGTTACTGGTTCAGCCCCGACGCTTCGAAGATCGCCTACACGCGGGTCGACACCGCCGGGCTCGAGATCTTCACCATCGCCGACCCCGTGGCCCCCGAGCGGCCCGCCCAGACCTGGCCTTACCCCCGCCCGGGAAAGAAGAACGCCGACGTGCAGCTCTTCGTGAGCAAGCCCCAGGGCGGCCAGTCCACGGAGATTCGCTGGGATCGCAAGGCGTATCCCTATCTCGTCAGCGTCTCGTGGGAGAAGAACGCGCCGCTCACGCTCGTCGTGAGCAACCGCGCCCAGACCGAGTTTCTCGTGCTCGCGGCCGACGAAACGACCGGCTCGACCACCACGCTCCTGACCGAACGCGACAACGCTTGGGTCGAGATCCGTCAGAGCGTCCCCGATTGGCTCGCCGACGGCTCGGGGTTTCTCTGGATCTCCGAATCCTCAGGTTGGCCCGAACTGCGTTGGCACGACCGTTCGGGCAAGCCCGTCGCCACGCTCGCGGGCGAGGCGATCGGCTTCCGCGATCTGATCCACTTCGACGATGAACGCGGGATGGCCTATGTCTCCGCGAGCGTCGATCCCACCGAGAACCACGTCTGGGCGGTGCCGCTCCGCGCGAGGATCGCGCCCCGCCAGATCACCGAGGGGCCCGGGCTTCACAGCATCACCTTCGGCAAGTGCAGCGAAACGTCGGTCCGGGCCTCGATCACCGCCGAAGGTCAGCGTTCGTGGACGGTCGTTGACGCGGGACGCGAGGTCGGACGCATCGCCTCCGTCGCCGAGGTTCCGCCGTTCATGCCCAAACCCCAGTGGACTCTGGTCGACGCCGAAGGCCGCTCGTTCCACGCGAGCATCATCCGGCCCCGGAACTTTGTCCCCGGGCGGAAGTACCCCGTCATCGCCTCGGTGTATGTCGGGCCAACCGCCAAGACCGTGACGAAGAACCCCTACAGCAGCCTGCTCAACCAGTGGTTTGCCGACCACGGGTTCATCATGGTGGCGATCGACAACCGAGGTACGCCCGACCGTGGGCGCGACTGGCAGCGGGCGTGGAAGGAGCAGTCCGGCAATCCCAAAGGCGACCTGATCGAGATCGGCCTTCGGGATCAGGCGGCCGCGATGGTCGCGCTCGGCGCACGCTTCCCCGAGATGGACATGGATCGGGTCGGGGTCTACGGGTGGTCGTTCGGCGGGTACGCCAGCGCGATGTTCGCGATGCGGCGACCCGATCTCTACAAGGCCGCGTGCGCCGGGGCGCCCGTCGCCGCGTGGGAGGATTACGACACGACCTACACCGAGCGGTACCTGGGCCTCCCGCAGGACAACCCGGAGGGGTACGCGACGAGCAACGTGCTGACCTATGCCAAGGACCTGCGGGTTCCCTTGCTGTTGGTGCACGGGACAGCCGACGACAACGTCTATTTCATGCACTCGCTCAAAATGGCGGACGCGATGTTCCGCGCGGGGAGGCACTTTGAGTTCCTCGTGCTTCCCGGGTTCACGCACATGGTGCCCGACCCGGTGGTCACCCGCTCGCTGTACTCCCGGATCGCCGAGTTCTTCGCGCGGGAACTGCAGGCGGAGTAGGAATGGACAAACGGCGGACGGTCCGTGCTCGGGCCGTCCGCCGCGGGTCTCAGATCAACGTTGGTTCAGGCCGCCAGCCCGATGCCGCGGCGCGTGCCGCAGCTTTCCCCGCCGAAGTTGGCGTTGGGGAAGCCGGGGGTCTGCACGCCGCCGAAGTAGGGCGTGTAGAACCCGGGGCTGAAGAACGACGGCGTGAAGAAGTTCGGGGTCCCGTAGTTCTGGCCGAAGAACCCGGGGTTCTGGCCGAAGAACGTCGGGTTGAAGAAGCCCGTGTTGAAGAACGCCGGGGAGAACCCGGTGTTGTTCGCGAACCACGGCGTGGCGTTCACGCCGTTGAAGCCGTTGAAGCCGTTGAAGCCATTGAAGCCATTGAAGCCGCCGAAGCCGAACGTGTTGTTCCACGGCGTGCTGTTCCACGGCGTCGTGTTCCAGAAGTTGGCGTTCCAGGGCGTCGCGTTCCACGGCGTCGTGCCGCCGAAGCCCGTCGCGCCGAAGGTGTTGTTG
>ERZ1066130.391-NODE-391-length-17041-cov-9.125515_pt1 | contig 17041 bp, 13 predicted proteins | sample MGYA00382777_ERZ1066130 | MGnify/ENA primary metagenome ERZ1066130 (study PRJEB33369, sample SAMEA5778360) | biofilm metagenome | biome: Industrial cooling water; feature: Water cooling tower basin; material: Biofilm | place: United Arab Emirates | collected...
GCCCCGTACTGCCCGGGCGGCATGCTCAACATGACCCGCCTGGCCATGCACTACAGCCACTTCAGCAACGCCGTCGCCCGGCGTCACGCCGAGGTCTCACGCGACATGTTCCACGGCCACCGCATCGACTACGTGACCAACGGCGTGCACGCGCCGACGTGGCTGTCGCCGGAGATGCAGGCCCTGCTCGACACGCACGCGCCCCGGTGGCGGGCCGATTTCCGCGCCGTCCGCCGCGCGATGTTCATCCCCGATGCGGACCTGTTCGCCGCCCACGCCGCGGGCAAGAAGCGGCTGCTCGACCACGTGAATCAGCGCTGCGGCCTGTCGGGGTCGGCGGCGCTCGCGTCCGACCGCTTCACCATCGGCTTCGCCCGCCGCGCCACCGGCTACAAGCGCGCCGATCTGCTGCTCACCGACGTGGAGGCGATCAAGCACATCGCCAGCAAGGTCGGACCGATTCAGGTGATCTACGCCGGCAAGGCCCACCCGCGCGACGGGCAGGGCAAGGACATCATCAGGCACATCATCGAGAAGCTCGCCAAGCTCGCGCCCCACGTCCGCGGCGTCTTTGTCCCCAACTACGACTTTGCGCTCTGCCAGAAGATGGTCTGCGGCGTGGACCTGTGGCTCAACAACCCCATCCCGCCGCTCGAGGCCTCGGGCACCAGCGGCATGAAGGCGGCGCTCAACGGCGTGCCCAGCCTCTCGACCCCCGACGGCTGGTGGCTCGAAGGCTGCGCCGAAGGGTTGACGGGCTGGACGATCGGTCGCGACGACTTCGAGGCCAACACCTTCGCGCACGACCCCGGCCGCGCCCACCGCGACGCCGTGTCGCTCTACAGCAAGCTCGAGCACGAGATCCTGCCCTTGTACTACAAGGACCGCCCGATGTGGGCCAACGTGATGCGCAGCGCGATGGCGATGAACGGCAGCCAGTTCAACACGAACCGTGCGATGGAGGAGTACGCGAAGGTGGCGTACGGGCTGTGAATCCCGTCAGCGTCGCAGCCCCGCGACGAAGACCCCGTCCGCGTCGTTGGGGGCGATGATCTGACCGGTCTGGATGCGCTTGGCGAAGCTGAACTGCAGCAGGGGACCGATCCCGTCGGGATCGGCCAGGCCCGAGCCCGGGAACGGGATGTTCTGCGCCGGCGGGATGCGGGTTCCGGTCGTGCGGAGGCGGACGTACTGCCAGTTGCCGACCGCCACGCCGCGGGAGGCGTCCTCGCCCTCGAAGTAGACGCGCACCGGCTTGGAGGGCTCGGCCTGAAGCACCAGCACCACGATGTGGTTGCGATCGCCCTCGACGAGGATGGTCGTTCCCTCGGCGGCGGCGACCACCCGCTTGACGACGACAATGGGCTGCGTTCCCGATGCGACCGCGAACCCGTTCTGGAGCGACAGCGTGACCGCGGAGTTGTGCACATCGGCACGCAGCGGGGTGCCGTCGCGGGCGGGGCCGACGAGCAGTTGATAGTTCGGCCGCCCGGGCTCAACGATGGGTTCGAGGAGGAGTGTCTCCGGGGTGTCGAGCTGGTAGCCGTCGGTCAGGTACCGGTTCACGACGCGGAAGCCCGCCTCGGGCGTGGGCATGCCCGTGAACGCGCCGCGGTGCGCGGCGCCGATCTCGCTCCGGGATCGAGCCGCGGAGCACCCCGCCAGGAGCGCCGCGACACTCAGCAGGCCACCAACCCACAAGCGAGAGAGCGTGTTCATGTGAGCCTTTCGCCGCCGCGACTCGCGGCGCCCGTTCGAGGATGCGACCCCAGCGACGCGAGCCACGCGCCGATTGCCAGCGCCAGGAGTGCGGTGCCCATGGCCGCCAGCGGATTCCACAGCACCCCGACGCCGCGGAACCACAGCACGCTACCAAGCAGCGGGGCCGCCGTCAATACCAGCGCCGCGACGACCCAGCGGCGCTGCATCAGACCGGCGACGGCGCCGAGCAGGGCGAGCACGCCGATCAACCCGTGCATGACGGTGGTGCGCGGCACCATCAGGGCGTCGTCGCGGAGCAGACGCTGCACGCCCGCCGCGTGGCTCCACACACCCGGCATCGGGGCGGCGCCCGGAGGCTCCCGCAGGTCGCCCCCGGCGACGGAGGTGTTGCCGATCAGAACGAGCTGGCCCGCGAAGCGCTCGCGCAGGGCGTCCGGCGTCATCGACATGGCCCGCTCCAGCGCCGTTGTCGCATCGGCGAGGCGTGCGCGATCCAGCGGAACCAGCAGCTGCAGCACCCGATCGCCGGCACGAAGGCCAAGCTCGGCATCGTCGGTATCGATCAACTGAACGCCGCTGGTGCGCACGTACACCGGTTCGCGCAGCGGCGTCCGACGCGGACCGTCGCGCAGGAATCGAACCTCCAGCAGCCCGGCCTCGGCGAGCGACAGCGTGGCGTGCGGCACCCGTGCGCGGGCCGCGAGCTGCAGGGCCAGCGACGGCGTCGGCTCGCTGCCCGGCCGCATCATCGCGAGGTCCAGCGCCCAGGTGTCCGGCCCGGTAAAGCCGCCCGTGACCGGCCCGAGCGACGCTTCCGAGGCCAGCCCCGACGCGATCGCCGGCGCGCCATCGTCGCCCGAACTCCAGGATGGCGACGCCAGCACGACCGGCACGCCGCTGCGCCGCGCCGCGTCGAGGGCTTCAACCAGCGGCTGATCGTGCTCGGAATCGCGCCGGAAGAGAAGGTCGATCCCGATGCCGCGGACACCCGCCGCGACGAGCCGGCGCACCAGCTCGGCGTACACACGGCGCCACGAGGCCCGTGCCCCGTTCGTCACGCCGGCGATCCCCGCTTCGGCGGCGACCCGCTCCACATCGGTCTCGTCGGTGATCGCGACGATGCGTGTATCGGGCAAGTCGCTCGGGAGCACGCTCGCGGGCACGAAGCGGGCGAGCCGCGCCGCGTACGCGATCGAAGCGTTGCTGTAGTCAAAGACGATCGGCGTGAAGACGAACGATCCGGTGAGCGTGGCCACCGCCGCGACCACGAGCACCGTCCGCTTCGGCCGACGCCCCGTCCACAGACGGACCTCGCGTGCCGCCCGATCGGCCAGGGTCTCCGGTCGAGCGGCGATGGGGCGTCCGGCCGCGAACGCCCGCAGATCCGCCGCCAGCGCGCTCACAGACTCGTAGCGATCGGCCGGCTCGCGGCGCAGGCACTTCGACGCGATCACGTCCAGATCGACCGGTACCTCCGGTCGGCGCGAGCGCACGCTCGGGGCGTCTCGTTCGCAGACGACGGCGCGCAGCGACTCGCGATCGGCGCGATCCGGCAGTTGGTGGGGCGGGCTCCCCGTCAGCATCTCGAAGAGGATCGCCCCGAGAGCGAAGACATCCACGCGATGATCGATCGCGTGTCCGAGGATCTGCTCGGGCGCCATGTACTCCGGTGTTCCGATCACGACCCCGGTCGCGGTCACAGGTGCGTCGGTACCGAGGGATTCTCCGAGCACCTTGGCGATGCCGAAATCGATGAGGCGCACGCCGACGCGTCCGCCGCTCCACGCGGGGGTTACCAGAATGTTCGACGGCTTCAGATCGCGGTGGACGATGCCGACCTCGTGCGCGGCGGCGACCGCGTCGCTGATCAGTATCATCAGGGAGACGGCATCGTCGGTCGTCACGCGCCGATCGCGGAGGTACCGTTCGAGCGTCACACTGGACTCGACCAGCTCCAGAACGAGGTACGGCACGCTCAGCCCGTGCTCGTCGCGGTGGACACCGGCGTCGATGACACCGGCGATGCCCTCGTGACGCAGGCGGGCGAGCATCCGCCCCTCGCTCTCGAACCGCGCCAGTAAGTCGGGCCGCACCAGGCCCGGCTTCATCACCTTGAGCGCCACCCGCCGGCGCAGCGCCTCCTGTTCGGCTTCATAGACGAGCCCCATGCCGCCCGAGCCCAGCAACGCGATGATGCGATACCCGGCGATGCGGACCGGCGTCGGTGCACCCACCACGCCGGGCGTCGACGCGGTCGGTCGCTCGCCGAGATCGGCGTTCCGGGCATCATCGGCGGCGGATGGATCGTCTGCGGGGCTCATGATCGCGGGCAAGCCTCCGACAGCAGCCTAACGCGCCCGTCCCAATCCCGCGCGCGACCGCAGGACGTCCGGGTCATTCCGCGAGGATCGCAGGACCCGATACCCGGTTGCCCGGCCGAACGGGCGATCCGGTGCATCGCGCCGAGAGCGGCCGCGCCTTCGGCAAAGCCGGCGCGATCGTTCGGTTCCCCATCGGCGCGATCCGTGCGCTCAGCACGAAGGACAAGACATCCGGTGCGGCCTCGACCGTCGGGCTTCAGTGTGATCACGCCGACTCCCACCCCAACATGCAATCGGGCGTGCCCGACCCGCCGCGGGTCGATCACGAGGCGGAGAACCTGACTCCCAGCGCAGTCGATGACACTGCGCCGCCGATCGGCGTGATGTGATCAGACCGCATCGAAGCGGCACTCACTCGCAGAACAGCAGGTTGTACGCCGTTGCGAAGACGACGAAATCGTCGTCGTCGGTGTCGTCGTCACCGTCGAAGTCGGCCGCACCCGTGAGCAGGATGTTGTACGCGTTCGCGAACTCGACGAAGTCCATGTCTTCCACGAGGCCGTCGCCGGCCGGAGACGGGTAGAGATCTGCGTCGCACCGGGCCTCGTAGGCGCCGATGTCGGCGACGCTGACATTGGGCCGGATCTCGTAGCGCTGGTCCTGCAGCAGGATGTTGCCGGTGTGGTCGAACGCGCCTCCGGGGTTGGCCGCGCCGATCGCGTCGCTCTTGAAGAACACGCGGTGGGTCATCGTCGGTCCGCCGTTGAACTGCAGCGGTCCCAGGTAGGGATTGGGCGAGGCGCCGTTGATCGGCGAGAGGTCGGTGGGCGCGAGCGGGAAGAACGTGCCTTCGGTGTCGTAGTTGTGGCCGTCGCTCGCGATGCCGATGCCCGACGGGTCGAAGTAGTTGGGCGAGAGCACCGGGAAGTTGGACAGGATGGTGTTGCGGACGATGACCTTGGGGTTGAATCCGATGTCGCCGTTGTAGATGCTGACGCCGCCGGCGGGCGCGACGTTGTTGTGGAAGGTGCAACTGCTGATCTCGGCGTAGCCGCTGGAGGCGTTGTAGAGCCCGCCGCCGTGCGACGTGACGGCCTGATTACCGGAGATGGTGGAGTTGACGAGGTACAGGGTGGCGAAGGAGTAGATGCCGCCCCCGCCGGCGATGCCGGGCGGGATGACGGCCTGGTTGTCGTGAATGGTCGAGTGACGGATCTCCAGCGTTCCGGCGTTGTACGCGCCGCCGCCGATCTCGGCGAGGTTGTGGTGGATCGCGGAATCGACCAGCAGCGCGGTGGCGAGCCCGGCGACCTGCAGCCCGCCGCCGAGGGAAGCCGTGTTGGAGCGCACGGCGGAGTTGATCAGAGTGATGGCGCCGCGCGTCTCGATCCCGCCTCCGGAAGCTCCGGCGTTGGTGCTGTTGGAGTCGACCACGCAGGTGTCGAGCGTCATCGTCGCCCGGGCCGAGATGCCGCCGCCCGATCCGCCGCCGATGCCGAGGCCGGACCGGTTGCCCACGACGTCGCTGAACGCGAGCGAGACGCCGGACGCGGCGTTGGGCGCGTTGATGCCGCCGCCCCGGCCGCCGGCGAGGTTCGCGACGAACTGGCTGCCCAGCACGCTCAGCGACGGGCCCTCGAAGTGCACCCCCCCGCCGCTGCCGTCGGCGAGGCCGTTGGAGACGGCGCAGCCGGTCAGCGCGAGGTCTCCGAACGAGAGAATGCCGCCGCCGTTGGCGCCCGCGGCACCGGTGGCGCTGCAGCCGTCGATCCGCACGCCGATCATCGAGACACGAGTTCCGGCTTCCTGCCGCATCGCTCCGCCGCCGACGCTGGCGCCGTTCACGATCTCCACATCACGAAACGTCACCCGGCTGGAGTTCAGCACGTGGAACGCCCGATCGCCCATCGTCGCGGCATCGATCCGGGTCGCGGGCAGCGGCACGCCCGCGATCTCGAGCGTGAGGTTGCTGATGTCCAGGTCCCCCGCGAACGCGGCGTTCTCGCCCGCGCCGGGGACCGAGAGCGTGTAGACGCCCGAGCCCAGCAGGAACTTCCAGTTGCCGCCCGTGAAGTTGGCGTGCATGATCGCGGCGCGCAGCGTGATCTGGTTGCCGGGCGCCACGTTGTCGGCATCGATGACACCGTCGGTCACGTCGAAGTCCGGCGCGTCGTAGAACTGGTTGATCGCAACGATGATCTGCCCGCACGCCGCGGCGGCGAACATCGAGACGAGGGCGAGCACGATCACGGCCCGAGCGGTGCGCATGGCAGCCTCCGATCCGGTCCGCGGCATGCGCCTGGATCGCGCGTTCGTCGCGAGCCGTCTGTGGTTCTACCAGCAGGAGCGGATCAACGCAACGCCCGCCGCGGGATTGGAAGCGCTTTCGGAAGATTCCTCCGGCCCCGGGCCGGATCGCTGGGGTCAACACCCCGGTCCGGGCAGGGTTCAGAGGTACTTGATGACCTCACCCGCGTCGTACCGGACCTTGGCCATGCCCGCGATCGCGTCGTCCGCGGCACGATACCCGGCGGTCGCGACGCACAGCGTGGTGTACGAGCCGCCGAGCGCGGGGCGGAGCAGCTCGTCGTACTGCTTGGGATCGATGCCCTCCATCGGGCAGGCGTCGATGCCGAGGTTCGCGGCGGCGGCCAGGAAGACACCCAGGGCGATGTACACCTGCTTGGCGGCCCACAGCGCGGTGTCAAAGCCGGGCTGCTGCGCGAAGCCGAGCATCGTGTTCTTGTAGCCGTCGAGCGATGCGACCGGCACGCCGCGGACCTTGGCGATGCTGTCGATGAACCGCTGCACGTCCTCGGCTCCGAGGGTGGTGCGGCGCGCGAACACGATCAGGTGCGAGGCGTCGGTGATCTGGCTCTGATTCCAACTCGCGGCCCGGAGCTGCGCGCGGACGGCCGCGTCCTTCACCACCACGAACCGCCACGGCTGAAGACCGAAGCTCGACGGCGACAGCACCGCGGCCTGCTCCAACGCGTGCCACGTCGCCTCGGGGATCTTCTTCGAGGCATCGAACTTCTTGACCGCGTAACGCCACCGCAGGTTGCTGATCAGAGCGGCGGGGTCCACGGGCTTGGGGGCAACAGCGGCGGGCGCGATCGTCATCGGTGGTGTCTCGCTTCGGGGTGGGGCCGGTCGATCCGATCGAACGGTACGTTCAGATGCAGCGGCGCCCGATTCGTTCCGCTCCTCATTCCAGCCCGCGATATCCCGAATCGACGCGCGTCGCATTTTTCTCTTCCCTCATCCGCGGCGATCCGGTAGAGTCCTCGCCCGACTCCTTGCAGGACACCACCATGAGCGACACGCCCCCCCGCACCGGAAACCGCATCCTCGACTTCATCGAGTGGCTCGGCAACAAGATCCCCGAGCCCGCGGTGCTCTTCGCGCTCTTCGCGGCGATCGTCGTCGTGGTCGCCGCCATCGGCGACGCGGCGGGCTGGAAGGTCCAGCCCGTCCAACCCAAGGTGCAGCTCGTCGAAAAGAAGGACGCGAGCGGGAACGTCGTCACCCAGGCCGACGGCAAGCCGGTGATGATCCCGGTTCTTGGCTCCGACGGCCGGCCCGAGATCACGCTCGAACCCAAGGGCGACCCGATCGCCCCGCGCACGCTGCTCACCAGCGACGGCATCTACTGGATGTTCTCGTCGATGCTCCGCAACTTCACGCACCTGCCGGCGCTGGGGCTCATCTTCGTCAGCATCCTGGGCATCGGTCTGGCGGAGAAGTTCGGCATGTTCGGGGCGGCGATGCGATGGCTGGCGCAGATCGCGCCCAAGCCGCTGCTGACGCCGATCATCGTCATGGTGGGCGCCAACAGCTCGCTGGCGAGCGACGCGGGGTACATCATCCTGCCCCCGCTGGCCGCGGCCCTGTACGCCGCCATGGGACGCTCGCCGATCGCGGGCCTGGCGGCAGCGTTCAGCGGCGTCGCGGGCGGCTTCTGCGCCGGCTTCAGCCTCAACGCCAGCGATACCTTCATGGCCGGTCAGGCCCAGCAGGCCGCCCAGATCATCGACCCCGAGCGCACCGTGCTGCCGACCGCGAACTGGGTCTTCAAGGGCGCGTCGGTCATCGTGCTCATGGTCGCGGGTTGGCTGGTCACCGACAAGATCGTCGAGCCGCGCCTGCTCGCCGCCGAGAAGGCCAAGGACACCGGCAACGACGAGAAGACCATCCACGACATGAGCCTCAGCCCGATCGAGAAGCGCGGGCTGCTGGCGGCCCTGGTCACCATGATCGCCGTGACCGGCGCGTTCCTGGCGCTGATCTTCGTCCCCGGGGCGCCGCTCCACGGCGACGGCCAGCAGACCCTGGCCAACGGCCACGTGCTCTTCTCGGGCCCGGCCGGCGCCGCCAAGGGCGAGGGCGTCAACGCCCTGCGCCTCATCGAATCCCCCGGCCACCGTTGGGCACACGTGATCGTGCCGATGATGCTGTTCGTGTTCATGCTCCCGGGCATGGCCTACGGCATCGTCGTCGGCACGCTCCGCACCCAGAAGGACTTCGTGGACGCGATGCAATCCGGCGTCAAGTCCATCGTGCCGGTGCTGACCATCATGTTCTTCCTCGGCCAGTTTGTCGAGTACTTCAAGTACACCCAGCTCGACCGCATGCTGGCTTACGCCGGGGGACAGATGCTGGTCTCGGCCGATCTGCCCATCCCGCTGCTGATCGTCGCGTTCATCCTCATCGTCGTCGCCGGCGACTTCGCGATGAGCGGCCTGATGAGCAAGTTCGCGGTCATGGCCCCGATCTTCGTCCCCATGTTCATGTTCGTGGGCATCAGCCCCGAACTGATGATGGCGTGCTACCGCATCGGCGACAGCGTGGTGAACGTGGTGACGCCCCTGAACAGCTACGCGCTGATCGTGCTGGCGGTCCTGCAGAAGTACAAGCCGGGCGCAGGGCTGGGCACGCAGATCGCGCTCATGCTGCCGTACTCGGTGGTCTATTTCCTGTTCTGGACCGGCCTGCTGCTGGTGTGGTATATGGTGGGCGTGGACCTCGGACCGGGTGGGCCGCTGACGTACACGCCGCCGCACTAGTTCGCGTAATCCTCATCCAGCACGCGTCGCCAGTCGTTCATGTCCTTCACGGCGATCATCTTCAGCTTCACCGCTTCCGATCGCGGGTGATGGACGCTGAAGCGCACACCGAACTTCCGCATCAGGCGTGCCGCGTGGCGTTCGCTCCAGGTCGGCGTGCCGTCGGGGTTGGTCTTGGGTGAACCCGGGCGCATCGTGCCGTTGACCGCGACGAGCAGGCGGAAGTGTTCATCGAGCACCGCCCGCTGCTCGGCGATCGTCGGCGGCCGGGGCGGCTCGCCCCGCATCAGCGCCCGCGCCTGCGTGAAGATCCACGGATTGCCGATGCACCCCCGGGCCACCGACACCGCGCTCACGCCCGCGTAGCGGATCATCAGAAAGATGTCCTCGGCGCGCCAGATGTCGCCGGAACCGAAGAAGATCTTGTCCGGGTGCCGCTCGCGGAGTTCCTTGAGGAACGTCCAACGCGAAGGGCCGACGTAGCGCTGGACCACCGTCCGCGCGTGCACGGTCGCCCACGCGTAGCCGATGTCGTACGCCGCGGCGAAGATCTTCTCGAAGTTCTCCGCCATCTCCGGCGTGTCATCGAAACTGCGGCGCAGCTTGAGCGTGCAGGGAATCTCCTTCGGCACCGCCTCGCGCACCGCTTCCAGAATCCGGATCGCGCCCAGCGGCTCGGCCAGCCAGTGCCCGCCGCGGGCCTTGGCCTTGATCTTCTTGACCGGACAGGCGAGGTTGACGTCGATGGCTTGGAAGGGGAGGGGAGCAGGGGAGGAGGGGAGCAGGGGAGAAGGGGCAGAAGAAGACAGTGGGACCAGCTTCCGGCCGGTCCTTTGATCCAGTGGGACCGGCTTCCAGCCGGTCTCGGGCGTGTCGATTAGCGAAGCAGACCGGCTGGAAGCCGGTCCTACTGACACCTTGACCTGAAACCCGCCGGGGATGCTCAGGTGTTCGCCGGGCTTGGGGAACTGGCCGTCTTCGTACGCGAGTTCGCGGTACGCGCGATCGGAGCGGGTGCCCTGCTCGATCATCTTGATCGCCGAGGCGGCCATCTCGCGCGGGTCGCTGCCCATGATCTGACCGGCGAGGGGGTGATCGTCCTCGCCGCCGGGCACGTTGTCGTGAATCTCGCCCAGATCGGCCTTGGCGAAGCCGCGGCCACCCGCCAGCAGCGTGCGGTCGAGCAGCGCCTCGGTCACGCAGAACGGGCAGCCGTGCTTGCGGGCGATGAGCCGCATGGCGGCGTCGGAATAGCCCGCGAGCCCGGCCTGAAAGAACGGGGCGTCAAAGCCGGGGACCAGCGCGGGGATGCGGGGATCGATGCCTAGACCGCCGTGCGACGCGCCGATCTCCGCCGCGGCACGCCTTGCGTCGATGTCTTCGATCCCCGGCGCGATCGCGGGAGCCGGAGCGGTGGCGTTGTTGGAGAGCGACTCCTCGCCGCCTTCGCAGGCGATCTCGGTCTCCTCGGGCGGCAGGCGATCGCGTTCCACGTCTTAGAGTCCTGGTGTGCGGCCATGGCGCAGCACGGACGGACCGGGCCGGCGATTCGTGCGGTCGCGGTGCGGGCGTCACTCAGCCAAGGGCCGCGGCACCGGCGACGATCTCGGTCAGTTCCGTCGTGATCTGGGCCTGACGGGCGCGGTTGAAGGTGCGGGTCAGACGCTTGCCCATCTTGCCGGCGTTGTCGGTCGCGGCCTTCATCGCCACCATGCGGGCGACGTGCTCGCTCACGACCGCGTCGTTGAAGCACTGGAACAGCACGGCCTTCACCGCCGCGGGCAGCAGCTCGCCGAGGAGCTGGGCCGCGTCGGGGCTGAACTCGTACTGCGTGGTCGACTCGCCCGCGGCCTTCTCGACCTTGCCCGGCGTGTGCTTCTCGAGGGCGTCGGCCTTGAAGGGGAGCAGCTGCATCACCGTCGGCACCTGCTTGCCGGCGGAGAGGAACTTCATGTAGACGATGTGCACGCTGGTGATCTCACCGGCGGTGAAGCGGTCCATGTAGTTCTGGGCCAGGGCCTCGACCGCCTCGTACGACGGCTTGTCGCCGAAAGTGTGGGCCTGCGAGACGGGCACGTTGTTGTACTTGAGGAAGCCGGCGCCCTTCTTGCCGACCAGCTCGATGAAGCCGGCGCGGTTGGCGGGGTTCTCGCGGGCGAAGGCCATGGCGGTGCGGAGGATGGCGCCGTTGTACGGGCCGCAGAGGCCGCGGTCGGAGGTCAGGATCAGCGTCAGGGGCCTGCCGCCGGCCTTCTTCTCCGGGCCGGAGAGGAGCGGATGCTTGAGCTCGCTGAGGGCCTTGGCGAGACCGGCGACGAGCTCGAACAGCGCGTCGGTGTACGGGCGGCTGGCGACGGCCCGCTGCTGGGCGGCGGAGAACTTCGCCGTGGCGATCATCTGCATCGTCTTGGTGATGCGGCGGATGTTGCCGACGGCCTTGATGCGCTTCTTGATCTCGCGAGTCTTGCCCATAGGGAGGCAAGTTTAGGTCCGCGGCGGGTAAAAAAACAGGCGGCCGTATAGGCCGCCCAACCGGCTTTCGCCGGGATGCTTCAGGTTTCGAGCGCCGTAGAAAGCGCTGCAGACTCTTCGGAAAGTCTACAGAAATCGTACGAGTAAATCCAATAGATTGTTCGGCAAAATCTATAAGCCACGACCATTATTCGGGTTGTGGTAGGATCAGGAATGACCTCGCGAGTTATCGTCTACGTCGATGGCTTCAACCTTTACCGGGGGGCTCTCCAGAACGGTCCCGACAAATGGCTCAATCTCGAGCGGTACTTTCGGATGCTTCGGCGTGCGGATGACCTTCGCAGAATCCACTATTTCACCGCGATTGTGCGATCCCCAGATTCCGCGGAAAAGCAGACGGAGTATCTCCGCGCCTTAGCGACCACTGAGATCGTCTCCATACAGCTGGGCAGTTTCCGGATGAAGGACGTCGTTTGCCGGGTGGATGGATGCTGCCACGGTGGCTCTCGACGCTTCGCGTTTCCATCGGAGAAACGAACCGACGTTCAGATCGCCCTTCAGTTGTTCGAGGACGCCGTGGAAGATCGCGCCGATATCTTCGTGCTCGACTCCGGTGACTCAGATCTCGTGCCGGCGGTGAGACGAATTCGAAGTCGGGCTCCGAAGAAACGCGTTCTCGTCTACGTTCCAGCGCGGGACCCGGATCGCAGTGCGGCCGTTGAGCTTCGAGCCGCGGCGACCGCGGCAAGGGATCTGCCCCTGAATCTGCTGAAACGGGCACAGTTTCCATCAGAGTTTCCCGATGGCCATGGAGGTTGGATTCGCAAGCCAGCAGACTGGTAGATATCACTCGCGTAACACCAACCCATCCCACGCGAGCTCCATCCCCTCCGGCAGCTCCGCCTGAGTCGTGGCGTGCCCCAGATCGTGCGTCATGTGCACGAAGTACGTCCGATCCGCGGCGACGTTCTGCGCGATCCCGATCGCCTGGCTCAGGGTCAGGTGCGTCGGGTGGTGGCGATGTCGCAGGGCGTCGAGGACTAGCGTGCGGCAACCCTCGAGCAGCGGCCAGGTCTCGTTTGGGATCGCCGAGACGTCGGTGAGGTAGATGAGGGGGAAGAGGGAAGGGGTGAGGGGTGAGGGGTGAGGAATGGAAGGTTCGAAGCCCCCTCCCGGAGGGAGGGGGTTGGGGGTGGATTCCTTGGGCGGCGAGTGCGAAGCAACGTCGCGAGTCATCGGCGTGTCTTCCGGCGCGCCGGCGTGGACGGATGATCTGGCGAACCCACCCCCCGCCCCCTCCCTCGGGGAGGGGGAGTTCAAGGCAGGCGTCGGCTCGATACGGAAGCCCACGACGGGCAGGCGGCCGTGCATGGCTCGCAGCGGCGTGAAGCGCAGGCCGTGGAGGTCGATGGGGCGGGCGGGCTCGATCGGGAACGCGATCAGGGTCGCGACGAACGACTGGTTGATGTTCTTGTCGCTGTCGAAGATGTGCTGGTAGACGCGCTTCAGAAACTCGATCACGCGGGGCTCGGCGTACACGTCGATCGCGTGCTGCTGCATCGCGTTGTAGCGTCGCACCTCGTCGAGGCCGAAGGTGTGATCGACGTGGTTGTGCGTGAACAGGATCGCATCGACGCGGCGGATCTTGTGCCTGAGCGCCTGCTGCCGCAGATCCGGGCTGGTGTCGATCAGCACGCAGCGGGGCTCGCCGTCCGGGTCGATCCACTCCAGGCACGCACTGGTGCGCAGGCGGCTGTCGCGCGGGTCGGTGCTGGTGCAGACCTCGCAGTCGCAGCCGATCACCGGCACGCCGCTGGACGTGCCGGTGCCGAGGAAGGTGAACTTTGCGTCACGGATGATCACGGCGAGGGAGAGAACGCGGAGGGGCGGAGATTACGGAGGTGCGCGGAGGGGAGTTTATGGAATGGAGCAGGAGAACAGCAGAAGAGATGAAGAGGGGTCCGGGGGGAAGCTCTTCACGGCCGCGCCGAGTGCGTGCTGTTGCCTTGCCAAGCTTTCGGCTCCGCGTCACTCCGCAATCTCCGCCCCTCCGCGTTCTCTTTGCGGACGTTGCTCATCTCGGCATGAGTAAGCCCGGGTTGTACACGTAATGCAAGTGCGGCCCGAGCAAGAGCGCCGTCTCGTCCGTCCACTTCTTCGGCCCCAGCCGCCCGAAGTACTTCATGAACGCCGAGACGTTGCTGTAGCCGAGGCCGACGAACGCATCGCAGCGGGCGGCGAGCAGGGTGTCGAGTAACACCTCCTCGCCGAGCTTGGTGCCGATGAGCGCGGGCTGGTAGTGCAGACCGGTGCGGCTGCTCGTGCGGGTCGCGTCGGCGACGTCGAGGCGGTCGGTGTACTTCGCCTTGTACTCCGCGACGGCGGGCTGCCAATCGGTGAACAGCCGCACGCGGGCGCCCGGGAACTTCTGCATCAGCGCCGCGATGTGCTGGTGGTAGATCGCCGAAGCCTGATCGAGCTGCGGCAGCTCCACGTGCTTGTCGCTGCCACGCACGTGCACCGCGATCGTCGGCGTGTGTACGCCCGCCGCCAGTTCGTTGAGTCGTGCCGCGATCGTGTCCGACGGGATCAGGTACTTGCCGATCAAGTCGAGGAAGATCACATCCAGCGGCTGGCCGAAGAGCCGATGCTCCCTCGGCAGCCAGTGCTTCAGCGCCATCGCCGGCGTGTGAAAGTCACTCACCGCGATCGGCTCGGGGCGATTGAGGAACGACACCGCCGCCAGGCGCGACTGCGGCCCGGTCATCGCCCCGTTGTCGATCACGGTCAGATTCGCGTCGTTCCACTTGCTCGGGAAGAACTTCCTGCCCTTGGCATCGCGCAGCACATCGGCCAGCGTCAGGCTCGACACCGGCTGAAAGAAGTGATTCCACAGGTTGTGGGCCGGGTCCGACTCGCCCGGGTGCTTGCCCCGCGCGAGCTGCGGCCCGCCGAAGCGAGAGTTCGCGCCCCAGTGCACCAGCGGCGTGCGCCCCGTGATCTCCGCCAGCAAGAGCTGCCCGAGCACGTGATCCACATCCGACCAGAAGCCCTGCGACCACGCACGGATCACCAGCACGCGATCAGACGGTGATGAGGACGCCGACGAGGCGGTATCCGGCCCCGGCGTTATCGAAGCGATCAGCGCACGCACCGCGTCGAGGCGCTTGGCGTCGGCACCGGGCAGTGCCGCACTGCGGGTGACCGCGTCCTCGGCGACGTCGCGTCGTGAGACCTTCACCGCGACCTGGGCGACGATCAGCCACGACTGCCAGTGATCCCAGCCGACCTCGTGCAGCTCGCGGCAGATGCGATCGGCGAGGTCGAATCGCCCGTGGGCAAACGCCTGCGTCGCCGCGTTGATCGCGGCGTTCTGCTGCGCGGGCTGGACGGGCTCGGACATGCGGTGATCATTGGATCGCGGGGCGGCGTTTGACCTCATCGAACGCTCGGGAGCACGCCAATCACACCCATCACACCGTCCACCCCCGCACGCCGCGCCGATTCGGCGTCGTGCCCGCGGCGGAACTCGACGGTGAGGATCGGCAGTCCCCGGTCGACGCCGACGAACGTGCCCAACGAGCCCGGGGTCGGATAGCCCATCGAGGGCTGGACGCGCCAGCGCGAGTCGGAGCGCTGCGCGGCCGCGACAAACGCCTGTGCATCGTCGGCCGCCGGACCGTCGAAGTTCACGAACGGCCCGCTGCGGATCGAGTGGAAGACAATGACCAGGTCGGGCCGAAACGTGTCAAGTTCGCGGGCGAGCGTGCGCGACTCGGGCTCGCTGAGCGGCACGGCGCCGCGATCCGCCGCGGGCGAGAAGTTCGACGCCAGGAAATTGCGGTTGAGATCGATGCCGCGTGCGTTGGTGCGCGAGCCCGCCGCCGTGCCGTCGGGGTTGAGGTCGCGGATGACCCGCACGCTCGCGGACAGTGAACCGTCCGACTGTGCGCGGCGGAGCGCCGCGAGCAGCGGCTGGACCGCGGGCAATCCCTCCGGCTCGTTGCCGTGGATCGCGCCGATCACCAGCACGCGGCGCGGACTGGCGCCCAAGCCGGTCGGCTCGATCGTGACCGCGTCGATGCCGCGGCCTTCGACGGAGCGGGCGATCGGGCTCCAGCCCGCGCCCCCCTGGACGGCACGCGGCGTGGATGCGCAGCCACCGACGATCAGTGCAAGCGGGATCAAGACGAACAACGTTCTGCACGCACGCAGCATCGTGTCATTGTCGGCGGCTGCAGCGCGCGAACTGGAATCGCGCTTTGGGATCGGTGGCACAGGCGTTCCGTGTGTACTCGTCCGCGTCGAGAAGTGCCGATGCCCCGCACAGGCGGGACGCCTGTGCCACCGCTCACGCCAACGGATTGACTTTCGGCGTGGGATCGCCGTGGGTGCGGATGTACTGGTCCACACGCCGCGCCATGCTGCGGACCATCGCTCGCAGGGCTTTCTTGTCGCCCTTGGCGGTGCCCAGCGGTCGGGCGAGGGTGTGCTCGAGCCACGCCGCACACGCGTCGCGGAGCACGCGGTACGCCAGCGTGCCGCGGGGTGCGACACCGACGCCGATGGGTTCGATGAGCAGCGTGGCCAGCATGCGGGCCATCTCGCCCGGGTTGCCGCGGCGTCGGATTGCCACGGTGTCGATCAGCGTCACGATCGGCACACCCTCGTCGAAGGTGACGATGAGGTTCGAGGGCTTGTGGTCGCGGTTGCAGACGTTGGCCCGCAGCATCGCCCCGACCTGCACCCCCACCGCCCGCGCCAGCGCGTGTTCGTCGCGGACGGAGAGATCGCGATCCGCCAGATGGCGCAGCAGCGTCTTGCCCGGCGCTTCTTCCAGCAGCAGCCATTCCCGGGGCCAGTCGTGCGGCGGCAGCGGCGCCTTGGGCCAGATCGTCGCTTCCGGCTCCAAGCCGCCCGACTGCGTGAGCAGCGCGATCGGTCCCGCCACCGGGATGCCGGCCCGTTGCAGCCGCCGCGCCCCGCGCCATTGCCGGAAGCCGCGGCTGGCCCGCAGCAGACTCTTGGCTCGATCGCGCAGCCCCACCAGCGCCCGCCACTTCACGATCAGCGGCATGCCCCCCAGCTCCACCCGCACCACGAAGCTGTGACTCTCGGCCTTGAGCACCGTGCCCGTCGCCGGGTCCAGCCGGAACGACGCCGCGAACTGCGTCAGCACGGACTTGCGATCACGCCACGCCGGCGCGATCTTCTCGACGCGAACCCCTCGGGGGATGTGGAAGGAGATTCCCACACGGCAAATGTATCGGATGGTGGCATGGCGAGCTGGCCCGCCTCCGCATGCGGACGGACGACATGTGGACAGAAGAAAGCCGGGCAGCAGAGATCGGGCCAGAAGACGTCCGGCCAGAAGACCTCGGGCCAGAAGGCATCGCGCCAGCGGGGCGGAATCACGCCGTCCGCCTCGGGTCGGTGGTGGCATTGCTATAGACTCGTGGA
>ERZ1066130.392-NODE-392-length-17005-cov-11.661711_pt1 | contig 17005 bp, 16 predicted proteins | sample MGYA00382777_ERZ1066130 | MGnify/ENA primary metagenome ERZ1066130 (study PRJEB33369, sample SAMEA5778360) | biofilm metagenome | biome: Industrial cooling water; feature: Water cooling tower basin; material: Biofilm | place: United Arab Emirates | collected...
CAATAAAGGCCAGGTGAATAGGGTGAATCTGATAGGCATCATGACCTTTGATGTCATCAAAAACCGTAAACAATGAGAATGTGTAGCTGGAATCAATCACTTCCCGTTTCTCCGTGGTAGCAGGTTCCCCCAACCGAAAGTCGCGCAATGACTCAATTTTGCCCAGCATCTTCAGACCCTCCAGAAGTTTGATCCGATCTTCTTTTGATGCCGGGTTCTTAAGCCAAAAGAACACGTGATGAATCATAGAAGAAGTGGTTGATTGTGCCGAAGAAGAAAGGGTAGATGCGAGCATAGCTGCGGAGGCCGTGGTCATAAATTTTCTGCGAGTAGTCATGCGTCAAAGATTACAAAAGGATTCTAAAAAAGAAAGCCGGGCTTCTTTCCGGCTTAAAGTCGGGATGACTGGATTCGAACCAGCGACCTCTACGTCCCGAACGTAGCGCACTAGCCGGGCTGTGCTACATCCCGCAGGGGCGAAAATTACCAGAAGTGATTTTAAAATCAAAAAATCATGAGATGGGTAAAATGCCTTTCGGTCTACTCCGAATGATTTTCGTTTTCAGTGTAAGAGCAGACGCTATTCCGTTTTAAGCCCTGACACCGGACTGTCTTTTGCCACTTTGGTTACCTGTGTTAAAACAACCATTACTAAAACAAAAATCAATAACCCGATGGATAATAGCACACTTCCAAAATTCATCGGCACATGATAGTCATAGGCTATGTCAAATAACCTTTTCACCAACACAAAGCTGACAGGCGCTCCGAAAAGAAGAGATATAACAAACAATGCACTGTATTGTCGCAGGATGCCTGTTGCAATTGTTCGGGTGGGTGCCCCTAGTACTTTACGGATGCTAAACTCTTTGGTACGACCTGTCACATTTAGGGTAACCAGTCCATACAAACCCAATCCCACCAGCAACGTGGCAATCATGGCGATGACTTGCCAAAACCGACCATGATTTCTTATTCTGATAAAAAAACTTCCCCAGACATCCTCCTGATACCCCCCCTGAAAAGGAATTTCGGGGTAAAGTCTGGCCCATTGCTCCTGGAGCGAGGCCAGACTCTCCTGTTCAGTTCCGCCATGAACGCGCAACGTAATAAATCGGTAATCCGACCGATCTGAAACCTTGAATACCGTTGGTTGAATTTTACTGTCAAAGTGATAGCTATGAAAATCTTTCACAACCCCCACTACTTCCAGTCGCTGGCTGTCCATTTCAATGTATTGCCCAATCGCCTCCTTCCATTGAAGCGAGGATACAAAAGTCTCGTTTACGATAACAACTTGTTGATCAGCTTCCGACTGTTCGTGGAAAAGCCGTCCGTGGAGTAATGGGATTTCCAGCGTAGTAAAGTATGAAGGATCAACGGTGAGTTGTTGTACCTCTACTTGCTGATTGGGCGGAAGGTAAACAATCGCATCTGAGTAACTTTTCCCCAGGTGATGGACCGAACCTGAGATGGCTATCGTATGAGGATTCCGGATCATGGATGCCTCCAGTTGCTCAAACGCCAATGCGTGAGGAACTTCCGCATAGATGATTGCCTGAGGATTGTAACCCCACCCACGCTTGGCTACATAAGAAGAATTAAGTGTAAACATGACTGCGCAGGTAATGATGACACAGGCCAAAATCAATTGGAAGCCCAGCAAAATTCTACTCAACGGGTTTTGCCTGCCAAACTTGGTTGAACCCCTAAAGATCGTAACAGCTTCAAATTTTGATATATACAAGGCAGGATAAAGACCTGAAATGATACCCGTCAATAACAAAACGACAATCAAAAAGAGCCAGAGCCTGGGGTGAGCGAGGGTGAAATCCATGCTGAAGTCGTTGATCGCTTCGAATCCGGGAATGAAAATAAACACCCCGAGAATCAAACCAAATAACAAAGCAAAGGAGGTAATCAAAATATTCTCAGAAAGAAATTGTATGATCACTTTCTGGCGGTTGGCTCCTATTACCTTTCGGACACCAATTTCCTTTAGGCGTTTGGAGGCCGAGACAATTGCAATGTTAATATAGTTGAAACAAGCCAATGCCAATAAGAAAAGTGTAATGATGGAAAGGATTACAACTGCGGTCAGATTAGATTTATAATACGGTACCGTAATACCTCCCCGAATATCTGTCGCTTTTTTATATACTTCTCCAATGGATAAAAACCCAAATGAGGTGATCGGACGTTCCGGAAGTTTTTGATTCTGGAGCATTTGGTATTTGTCCATACTTTGTTGGATGTTCTTCAACTCGCCTGGCTGAGAAACCTTAATGAGGGTGGCTTCTAGCGGATGAGCCCATGAACGTTCATCAAATTCAGGTGCCGAGGTTTTCAGATTTTCGAAATTGATCAGGAAGTTAAAATCAATAGATCTGGCTTCCGGAAATTTCTGCGCTACTCCCTGCACTTCGAACAGCTTGCTATGGCCATCACCAAATATTATTTGAATACTCCTCTCCAGGGGATTTTCTTCTCCAAAGTATTTAAGCGCCATTTCCTCACTTAAGATAACTGAGTTTACGTCTTGTAAGGAAGTGATGGAACCCCATTTTAGCGGAAAGGTAAAAAACTCCAGAAAGGAAGCATCCGCATACCGGACACTCTCATGAAACACCTGATCTTGCTGTTTGACAACCACAGCCGCATCTTTTATCCGGCAGATTTGATCAATCTGCGAAAAATCCTCCCGGAGCATTTCGCCCAGCGGAGCCGGTGTGGTACCGTATTGTTGTTGTCGCCCCTCTAATTCAGCAAAAGAAGTGATCAGGTATACGTCATTTTTGTGTTCATGAAATTGGTCCGTACGATCTACGTAATCGGCAAATCCATAGAGCAGGATGCAGATACCAATAGCCATGGAGAGACCAAATACATTGATGAACGATCCCAGGGGATTCTTCATCAGGCTATGGGAAGACGTCTTAAAATAGTTTTTAAACATGACCATCGGAAATGAAGCTGAGTTTTTAGATCGATCCCAGGCATAGGGTTGAAAGCACTTCAGCACGTCCCAGGTGTATTTTATTTTTGCCCAGAAGACACTTTTTAATGCCCGTTCCTGAAATAGCTCTTCCAGGTCTCCATGTAACTCCTCATACCGGTCGGCTCTGCAATACCATTTAAAAAATGCCCGAGGTATTTTAGGGATACGGGGTGTTGGGCGAGGTGCATTGATTTTTGCTCCCATACATTAATGGGTAGGTATGGTAATTTGTCGGGGCCACTTCCAGGCTGACCAAAAAATAAATAACGTGATGGCTGATTCCAGAAAAGCATAAAACACGTAAGAGGCGCGCCAAGGAGAGAAAGAGGTGACTGCTATTAATAGCATGATCGCAGTAAAGATTATCCCAAAGATCATGTTTAACCATCGGCTAAGGGTAGGCGAAACAATCCATGAAACAGAAATCATCAGGGAGGGGATGGCCAGAACGATGGAGGCAATAAACAAATTCACCGGAGTATTTAAATTATTCGACCCGCTCAGCAGGCTTTCTATTTTATCCGGAACATACAATTCAAAATAATCACCATAGATGTACAAAAACATCACCGATGTCCACAAGGCCGCCAGTTTAAGCTTCACCGGAATAGAATAGTTTTCAAGTTGTAGCTGATTTGCCATATTATTTTTCTATTTGAGATGTTGGGGTTTTCCTACCTACAACCACTAGCCAAAGACAGGTTCCAATTTCTCCGATACTGGCCGGCAATGAAATAAACCTGGCCATTCCTAAATCATAGTATCCTTCCACAAGAAATCCACCCATAAAGTTGATCAGATAACCGAAGCAACCTAGCATTAAAAATACCCCCAGGATCTTCGGCAAAAAACCCGACCTGAATACTAAATAGCCAAAAGGCAGCAGCCAAAGACCCCAAAAAACAGATGCGATTTTAATCCCATTACTATAATACTCCAGGTGCAAAAACACCTGCGCTTGTCGTTGACTGATGTCAAACACATGCAGATAATCTGCTTGTTCTATCCACGTAAGTACCGCAAACTTATGACTAAGATTTATCAGCGAAATAGGAACGCTTACTACTGCCCAGGCGACCATTAAGGTGGCTATATTTTTATTAACCGATCCAAGCAAACGGTACAGTATCAAGGGAAGAAGCAAAAACGCGAGGTACATAACTATACCGGCCACTATACCCCACCTAAACAAAGACTCATATGCAATAATGTTGGAGTAGGTCTCTGACGGGTTGTTCTCCACAATTAACCGATTGGGAACATAAGCCAAGCTAAATATTCCCGTCAAAACCAATACCAGATAGACCCCTCCCGCTGTGCGGGCCGTTCTCTTACTTGTGTTGCTTTCCATCATTCGTCAGGTGGGTTAGTTAACCAAAGGAAATCTTGGGAATACGATGTTTTAAACTCATTCTTAACTCCAGCGATTCGTCCAAAGCTTTTTTTCCATACGCGGTAAGGTTAAAAAGCCGTTTACTTTTGCCCCCCCGCTTTGCTTCGGGTTCGCTTAGTCGCGACTTCAACATTCCTTTGTCTTCTAACCGGTAAAGCGATTTATGGACAGCGCTGACATTTACTTCTCGTCCGGATTGTTTTTCAATTTCCTTTGCGATGGAAACTGCGTAGGCATCGTCATATAACACTCCTACCACCAAAAGAACAAGTTCTTCAAATTCACCTAAATGAATTCTTCCCATGATTTCCCTTCATTTTGTCAGTATTATACGGGTGAATTTTGATAAAGTTTACTTTTGCCAGTAATATTTTGCTGATTTTAGATTACCTCGAAAATTATTCTTCAGAATGAGGGCGGAATGGGCTAACCCTCGTTGAGAGATTACTTCACCGATTTTAGGTAAGCTCCCCAGTCTCGCAGCAATTGAAGTATGGAAGGAGTGTCAATGGATTTCTTTTTAAGACCTAACTGGTAGTTAATGGCAGTGGTGTTTTTGTAAATCTCCAATAAGCATTGATCCGTACCAACCCAGCACTTTCGCTTCTGGCCTGTGACCACGTTGGTTACCTCCGCCACCGCCTGTTTGGTCAGTTGCCATGTGGGAAGCGCGTGGCACAGATCTGATAGCATAGCATAAGGTTTTTCCACCACTAACAACGCGCGTGCATCTTCTTCTTCCCACACTTTTTTTGATTCAAAATGGTAAATCAGCTTCATCGGTTACTAATCGCTTTTTATGATCACATCGAATATTCCGCTCAATTATCCCTGTGACAGTAGTGATAAAACATCGGCTAAGTTTAGTTGATGGGCATTCATTTGTCCTCTATCTTCGTGTCCAGTCTCTTGGAAAGGCAGTGGCTATTTTGCCTTCATCTGTCAAATAGAATTGGATCATCCATCCATCGCTACACTTTCCTTCATATAAATCTCCGCTAACTAACCGCTTACCCTGAAAGGCCAACAGTATTTCTTCTTTGGTTTTCGCTTCACTCCACTCTTCTGGAAAAAAAGTAGAATACCCGCCATTGCTCACCTTGGTAATCCAGCGGCTGGAAGCAGATTTAATTTTCACTTTTGCCTTGAATATTCCATATGGCCCATTCACACGGGTACCTGAAATCATTTGAGCTGTTTTGTAAAAAGAAATGGCCCGTATATGATGACAGCCTACGGCTTTGCCCTGTCGGTTAATTTCGCCTTTAAAAATATGACGTTCTGTTTTGGGAGTGATTAACTGCCCATGAACCGCCACCGAAAGGGACAGAAAGGAAAAGAGAAGCCAACGTTTCATTCAAACTCAAAAGCAGGATTTTGCCATCCTAAAATAATATCTGCCAGATATCGACCATCGCTGGCCCGGATATTCATTTCCTGGCGACCTTCTATTTGAAATCCCAAGGAGGTCAGCAAATTCAAAGCTCTTGCATTATCTTCGCTTACTACCGTCTCAATCTTGCCGATGGTGGAATGATGCAACGCTATCTCCTCTAGAAAAATCGTCAGCAGCGTACGGCCAAGTTTCCTCCCCTGAAAATCCGGATGGATTACCAGAGAAAGATTCCGGAGCACATGATTGCGTTGGCGAATTGCCGGACGGTATGCATGTAATTCACCAATAATCTCTGATAATCCCTCCGGATGATCTATGACCATACACAAGCCTCGCTGTGTGCTGGCCGTCAAAAAATCTTCTACATACTCAGTCGTCACTTCATCCGTCCTACGCTCATATTCTCCGGTTTGCGCTACCCGCGTATATAAACGAAAAATTTCAACTACATCTTGCGGTTGTGCCAGTCGGATATGCATAACCAAAAGTACGAAAGGTTCGTTAACTTTAACTGAATTTACCAGATGACACCTATAACTTTCCATCCGGCTGCTTCGTCCGATCAGCCAACTTTTTCCATACTTATTCCCAGTTGGAATAATTTGGCCTATTTGAAGTGTTGTATCTCCAGCATTCGCAAAAACTCACGTTACCATCATCAGATCATTATTCATGTAAATGAAGGAAAGGATGGAACGCTGGCATGGGTACGGGAACAAGGGTTTGACCACACGTACTCTGCTGAAAATGCAGGGGTTTGCTATGGCTTTAATGCGCCATCAGCTTTGGTTCGTTCGGATTATATGGTTTTATCGGATGACGACTACTACTATGCTCCGGATTGGGATCATTACCTCATGGAGGAACTTCAGAAGTTAGATCATATTTATTTCTGTCTTACCGGTACCATGATTGAGCACAGCGAAAGTCAGTACAAGAGCATCATTACCCAAAAGGATTTTGGCAAGACGGTTGATCAGTTTGAAGAAGATCATTTCCTAAAAGAATTTAAAAATTTCCCCTTTGATGATTGGAATGGTGGTAATTGGTATCCGTTGGTCATGCATAGCCATATGTGGAAATTGATTGGAGGGCTCAGTACCGAATTTACACCTGGCATGGCATCGGATCCGGATATGATGATGAAACTCTGGCAGGCAGGCGTCCGATACTTTAAGGGTGTTAGTCAGTCACGGGTATACCATTTTGTCTCCAAAAGCACGGCACGTGTAAAAAAGAACGATGGCAACAAGCAGTTTTTACTTAAATGGGGGATTTCAAAATCTACCTTTTTTGATCACTACCTTCGCCTGGGAGAACCCTTTCAAGGGAACACCCCTCCACCCGACCGAACGAAATTTTACTGGAAATGGAAACGTGACCGATGGAAGCGGCTATTCAGTACCTGGCGCAGTTGAGCCTACCAACCTTTTCGGATGACCTCACAGATGTAATCGATCTGGTGAATTTTCAGATGATTGTTTAGCGGAAGAACAATATAATTTTCTTCTACCTGATCCATGTAGGGTAAATCACTTCTTCGACCGCCCAGTATGGAATAGCGGTCATTTCGATAGTGTACCTGACCGGATTCAATCTTGTTTTCCCTCAAATACTTCATAAAATGTTCACGATTTTCAACCAAGGCGGTACATAACCATGCGGCATGGGTACGGTCAGTAGCGTCCGCCCCGATTAATTTGATGCCGGAAGCATTCTTTAGTCCACGGGTATAGGCCTGAAAAAGTTCTTGCCGGTGTTGGAGCGTATGTTCAAATTCTTCCAAAGCTGCCAGCCCCATAGCCGCCCCGATGTCTGTCATCTGGTATTTATACCCGACTTCCCATATATCGTTTTCCCAGGTTCCTTTTTGTTTATTGGACCGGTCAATACCAAACCACCGGATACGCTCAGCCTTTGCTACCAGCGATGGGTCCTGTATCACCAGCATGCCTCCGTCTCCGGTGGTGATATGTTTAATCGCCTGAAATGAATACATCGTAAAAGGGGAGATGGATCCAATCTTTTTTCCTTTATAGGTTGCCCCAAGCGCATGAGCAGCATCCTCAATTACCGGAATATTATATTCATGGGCAATGGCATGAAGTTCGTCCATATCACAAGGGAGGCCTCCATAGTGAACACAAACAATGGCCTTTGTCTTTTCTGTCACTAATGACCGCACATGCGCCACGTTAATGTTTAATGTTTGTGGATCAACATCTGCAAACTTAAAATGAACTCCCATGTACAAAAACGGGATGGTCGTGGCGGTACACGTAAAAACCGGGGTTATCACTTCATCTCCTGGCTGTAATCCGGCAAGGATATACGCAAGATGAAGGGCATCCGTACCGGAACCGACCGCCAAGGCCTTACCCTGACCACCAAAACGTGTCTCAAATTGCTTTTCGAACTCGGCCACCCGCGGGCCCTGACCAATCCAACGGGATTGTAAAACCTGGGTCACCTTTTCAATAGCCGTGGCCGGCACATGGGGATAAAAAAGAACAATACCCTCGTCTTCGTTCATGAGCGGCAGCTCATTCATTGGTTTTTCCTTCACTGGACTCATCCTGTCTGTTTATTAAACAAAAATAACTTTTCTATTTCAGATAGCCTTCCCATCCTAAAAAATAGCACTTATTAGAGCTTCCGGAAAAACGTATGATGAATGAAGATGTTGCCTGAAACGGATAGTTATTTTACGCAAAGCAATCCATGTTGATCCTATTCAGATGCTTCCTAAAAGAGGGGGGCAACCTGGCACCATGAATGGCGACCAAAAACCGCATGGCCATCCGAACTTAACCATTCCTCTTACATATATAGACAAGGAAATAAAAAATTTAGAGATCCTTACTTATTTAACTCACGCTGCCTGCGCACCATTTTTTCCAGGGTACTTCCTTCCAGTATTTTTAAGGTTTGATCACGAACGGCCAGAAAACTATCCCGGATACCACAGGCTTTTTCTTCCCGGCATTCTTCACAGGGCTCGTAATAATGAAGAGACACGCATGGAAGCATGGCGATCGCTCCATCCATCAGGCGGATGATCTCCGTCATATTGACATCTGACGGTTTTTTGTAAAGATAATATCCCCCCCCCTTGCCTTTTTTGCTGTGTAATATTTTTGCCTTGCGTAATTCGAGCAAAATAGCTTCCAGAAACTTCTTGGGGATGTTTTGCTCATCGGCAATTTCCTGAATATGAATCGGCCCTTGTTGATAGCGCTCGGCCAGATAAACCAATGCATGAATAGCGTATTTGCACTTTTTTGAAAGCATGAGGGCAAGTTATGTTTTTTTGGTGAATGCCAGGTATGGCACCTTTTGCAGGCGAAGAACCACAGCTAGCTGACACCTGAAATTAATTTTCTTCATCCGTCTTTACTAACGGATGTTACGCAACATTCGTAGAATAAATGTCAGACTGATCACCATCAAATCGGGATCAACCTGACACACTTTCGTAAATTTGCATAACATCTGTTACTAAAATAAAAAAATGATTGTCTCCAAGCCAGCAAACACTACTTTGTTTTCTTTTGGTGTATTCACCGTATTAGGAACAATTGCCCTGGGGATGAATGTCTCCGTGCTGATTTCTCAACCTTCTCCGGCCTGGTACACTTACGTGATCATTCTCCTGTTGCTTCCTTTACTCATTTTCGTGGTCATTCGGATATTCTTGCGTTATCGCGTGGTTCGAGCGGGTCAAAATCAACTAGAGGTGCGCTATCCGGTCTTGCGAAGACAGACCAAATACCGGATGGATCAGGTGCAGGTGTGGCAGGAAAATATTGTGCGTACCGGTAAGACCCGTGTTTACAAGGAACTGGCCATTCGTTTTGAGGATGGCTTTATTTTGAAAATGGGGCATCAGGAAGTGACTGAGTACCCCCGGCTGGTGGCGTATCTTCAGCAAAAAGCAGGTAAAAAGAGGGCTCAACCCCCCACCCGATGATTGGTAAAATTTCAAAAGGTTGTTAGCTTTGCAGCCCTTGTAAATTTCATGCCCAGGTGGTGAAATTGGTAGACACGCTACTTTGAGGGGGTAGTGCCGCAAGGTGTGCTGGTTCAAATCCAGTCCTGGGCACATAGAAATTAAAAATGGAAGATTCAGGATTACGGTGGCTTACCCATTAGATTTTGAATCTCCATTTTTAAACTCAATCAAGCCGAAGTGGTGAAACTGGTAGACACGCACGTTTCAGGGGCGTGTGGCGCAAGCTATGCGGGTTCGAGTCCCGCCTTCGGCACGAGACCTCTCTTTAGTACAAGGGAGGTCTTTTTGTTTTAGCACGAGCTATCTCCAAAATCAAAAAGACCTGAAGCAGCTGTCCCTTAGGCAAGACTCCTGAACGCGAAGTATCTCATTCCGATCAACCCACAGCTTTACCTGAAAGAGGGTGTGATGTGACTGTTATCTACTCCAGGCATTATTCAAGTAAAAAAATGTATGAATACCAATCGCTTTGCCCCGGATGTTCCTGCCAGCAGCATGGCAGACATTGCTTTTCTGCTGCTTACTTTTTTTATGGTAACCACCACCATCGCAGAGGAGAAAGGTCTTGCCCTTCTCTTACCAGAATGGCATGAAACTCCACCCATCGTCAAACGAAACGATCGTGATCTGTTCACCATTGTCATCAATCACACCAATGCCTTGCTGGTGGAAGGAGAACGAAGGGAGTCGCCTGATCGATTACGCGATCCCATAAAGGAATTTCTGATGAACCATCCGGACCCAACCAAGGCCATTATTTCCATCAAAACGGACCGCGGGGCCTCTTATCAAATGTTTATTCAGGTATTGGATGAGGCGGAAGCGGCTTACATGGAAATGTATGCCCGTCAGGCTGGCATTTCAGTAGAGGCATTCCGGTCGCTGGATCCGAACCGTGAGGCAGACCAGCGGCTGTATGAACGCGGGCGCCAGGGGCTACCTAAGAATATTTCACTGGCCAATCCCTAGCGCGCTCCATCCATTTTTAGCTGATCAATCTTTGGCATATTTCCCTATATTGCCCATGTAATCTATTTATGAATTATGGCCATAGACCCAAGTTCTCCATCCAAGAAAAGTAACCTGACACTTTACATCATCATCGCGTTGATCGTGGGCATCGGGCTGGGGTTTACACTCAATAAAGTATATCTGGACGATGATAACATACGCATCGAACAGGCAGAAGCGCAATTGAAGTTGATCAACAGTCAATTGGCCAACCCAACGGATAGTCTGACCACGGCTCGTCTTCAAGCCGAAAAATCAGCGGCCGCGGCTGAAAAAAATGATGCGCTGTCCTCCCGTGAAAAATTGGTAGAGCCTTTTTCCCTTTTGGCCGACATCTTCCTACGCTTGATTAAAATGATTGTAGCTCCGCTGGTGTTTACTACGCTGGTAGTGGGGGTTGCCAAACTGGGCGATATCAGTTCGGTGGGCCGCATTGGCGGCAAAACCCTGCTTTGGTTTATCAGTGCTTCACTCATGAGTTTATTGTTGGGGATGTTAATGGTGAATCTGTTCAAACCCGGAGTAGCCATGCAACTACCTTTGCCGGAAACGAATGAAACCGGCATCCAGGCCACAGGTCTGTCGCTCAAGACTTTCTTATACCACGTGTTTCCCAGCAGTGTCATTGAGTCTATGGCTAAGAATGAGATTTTACAAATCGTTGTGTTTTCCATCTTTTTCGGAGTAGCCACGGCTGCCATTGGTGAGCAGGGAAAAATCGTGATCAAAGCCATGGATGCGATTGCCCATGTGATTCTGAAAGTAACAGGCTATGTGATGAACTTTGCTCCCATTGCTGTTTTCGGAGCAATGACGGCTATTGTTGCCAAGCAGGGATTAGGCATCTTAAAGACGTATTCCATTTTTATAGGTGAATTTTATTTTAGCCTCGCCTTGCTCTGGCTCTTACTGATTCTGGCCGGGTTTTTAGTGATCCGGTCACGGGTGATCGAACTGCTGAAGCGGGTAAAAGAGCCAATTCTATTAGCCTTTAGCACCTCCAGCAGCGAGGCAGCCTTCCCAAAAACCATGGATGAATTGCAACGCTTCGGATGTAAGGACAAGATTGTAAGTTTTGTATTACCATTGGGGTATTCTTTCAATTTGGATGGGAGCATGATGTACATGACGTTTGCTTCACTATTTATTGCTCAATCCTACGGTATGGATTTACCATTAGCCACCCAAATCAGTATGTTGCTGGTACTGATGGTTACCAGCAAGGGCATTGCCGGAGTGCCCCGGGCTTCGTTGGTGGTAATTGCCGGGACGCTCGCCACGTTTAACATTCCCGAAGCAGGATTGGCCTTGCTGTTAGGAATTGATCCTCTGCTGGACATGGGGCGGAGTGCTACAAATGTTGTTGGAAACAGTGTGGCCACGGCCGTAGTGAGTAAATGGGAAAATGCCCTGGAAAATCCATCTAAAACTGGTTAGTAGCCATTCGTTCAAAACAAAAACCCTGTTCATCAGAACTTTGGAATGCTTACCTTTGTTTTTAGACTAGAAAAATAAACAGATCCATGCTCACCGCTGCGCCCAAACAAATTCATATCTACCTGGAGTCGAACCCCAATCCTAATTCACTCAAATTTGTGGTGAATGAGATGCTGATCCCCGATGGGATGACGTTTGATTTTCCCCATCCGGCCAGCGCGGAAGAATCTCCATTGGCCCAGGAGCTTTTTATGTATCCTTTTGTGGACAGGGTCTTTTACATGAGCAACTTTGTGACCATCACCAAAAAAGAAGACGTTGAGTGGATTGAAGTGCAGGAGACCTTAAAGAAGCACATTAAAGATTTTCTGGAATCCGGAAAGCTGATTCTGGATGTGAAAGCACCGGAAGCCGAAGCGCAGGAAGAAACGGAAACAATCAAAAAGATAAAAGCTATTCTGGATGAATATATCCGTCCAGCGGTGGAACAAGACGGAGGCGCTATTACCTTTCACTCCTACCTTGGCAAACAAGTAACCGTAAAGTTACAAGGTTCCTGCAGTGGCTGCCCTTCTTCTACCATCACTCTCAAAGCCGGCATTGAAAATCTGTTTAAAAAGATGATGCCGGAAGAAGTAGAAACAGTGGAAGCACTCGGCTAAGGGTCTGCCCATGAAATTTGGAGTCGCTCTCCTTTTCGTTTTATTGATCACTTCCGGCTACGGTCAACAGTTCACTGTCATCAGTTATAACATCCGGTTAGATACGGAAGCCGATGGCGTCAATCAATGGAAAAACAGAGTTCATAAGGTGGTCTCTTTAATCCAAAAATACGATCCTGATCTATTGGGCGTACAGGAAGCTCTTCATCACCAAATAGAAGATTTGCAAAAAGCCCTCCCGGACTACTCTTTTGCTGGCCTGGGTCGCGATGACGGAAAAGAGAAGGGGGAATACTCAGCCATCTTTTATAAGAAAGACAAGTTTGACACACTGACGCAGCAAACCATCTGGCTTTCCAAAACCCCGGAAGTGCCCGGCAGTAAAAGTTGGGATGCTGCCCTGACGAGAATTATGACTTTTACGCTGTTGAAAGATAAAGCCACCGGTAAATCCTTTATTCATTCCAACACACATTTTGACCATGTGGGTAAAGAAGCCAGGATGCATAGCGCAAACATGATAAAAACCTATATCAGCGGATTTGTAGTTGGTTATACATTCGAAATGCAGGAAAAGGAGATTCCGCTTATTGTCTCCGGTGATTTTAACTCAGAGCCTACCGAAGGTCCCTATCAAACCATGATCGATGGTAAATTCCTGAAACTTTACGATGCGCGTCCGTCCAACGATCTTACCGGAACTTTCTGTGGATTTAAACTTGGGCAAATGCCTTGCCGAACATTGGATTATATCTTTCATTCCGATCATTGGAAGGTGATTGACTATCAGGTCATCCAGGACCATGACGGAATACACTATCCCTCTGATCATCTGCCGGTGATGGTTAAGCTAAGCCTGATTCCCTAATCACTGTCCAAATCAAAGAAAACCATACTGAAGAGTAGGTTAGAGGCCATCTTAAAAATACAAGATACTGTCAGCCCGGGGCACTCGAAGGCAGTTCTGGCTTTCGAATCAGGATCTCGATTTGATCAAGATCAGCCTGAAAAGAGGGCGGCATTTTTGAGATGGCTTCCAAACAAAAAAGACGTTCTACGCTTAATGAAGCGCAGAACGTCTTTCGTTGGTTTGATCTTAAATACCTTTCAGATACTTATCCAAAAATTTCAATACCTCTTCGGAGGCTTTTATGTTGTTTTCCTTCTTAACAAATCCATGACCTTCATCCGGAAAAATGACATACTCCACGGGTACATTACTCTTTTTCGCGGCTGCCACAATTTCGTCCGATTCAACTTGTAGCACACGTGGATCATTGCTTCCTTGCAGCACAATAAATGGTTTTTTGATTTTATCCGCATGAAAGAGCGGTGATTTGTTGTATAAAGCTACGGAGTCTTTTACCGGATCGCCCATTTCTTCATACAACGCGTCCCGGAAAGAGGCCCACCAGGGGGGAATACTTTTCAGCGTCCGCAGCCAGTTGGTCACCCCAAAGTAATTTACCCCAACATTAAATTCATCGGGCGCAAATGTCAACGCTGCCATCACCATGTAGCCTCCATAGCTTCCCCCATAGATGCCAATTTTATCGGCATCAACAAAGTCTAACGATTGTAAATATTGTTTCCCTGCAATGCAGTCTTTTAAATCTTCGTTTCCATGACGTTTATCATCAGCTGCAAAAAATGTTTTCCCATAACCGGAGCTCCCGCGGTTATTCACACACAGAATCGCATATCCGTGATTGATCAGGTATTGATAAGCACTGGAATAATTCAGTCGGGTTTGTCCACCGGGTCCACCATGCACCTGCACCAAAGCTGGAACCTTCTCACCCGGTTTAATCCCCTTCGGCTTATACAGCAGTGCCGGGATTTCCATTCCATCAAATGATTTAAATCTTACCACCTCTCCTTCCACCAGATCATCCGGATTGATTTCCGGACTCAGGGTCTGGGTTAGTTGTTTAATGTCTTTTGTTTGGAAGTTATAGAGATAGAGGTTTTGTGGAGATTTCGATGTGCTCACATAAAAAGTCATCCATTCTTCACTATCAGAAATCGTCACGCCACTGACATCACCTGCCGGCAGGCCTTCGATTTCCAATAATTTATCATTTTGGGTTTGATCATAAATTTTTACCTGAGTGCGGGCATCGTTGTTGATGGCTACCACCCGGTATTTACCCATGCGGGACTGATACGCAAACATGATATCCCAGGGTGCTTCTTCTACTTTTGTCTTCTCGCCAGTGGCGATCATGTACTTGACCAAGTGAGCAAATTCGCTTCCTTCATCCGTTAAAAAGTAGAGGGCAGTTCCATCGAGACTAAAGTACTGCGGATTATAGGTTGCATTTCCTTCATGTTTTGAAATATGTTTCATCTGCTTGCTTTGCGTATCCAGCAGGTACATCTCATTATTGGTAGTGGTGATGGTTTTAGTCAGGGCAATGTATCGGCTATCTGCTGAGATGGACGCAGGATCATACCCTTCTTTGTTTTCATACATCAGAGCAGAAGTAAAGACATTCCCCTCCTTAGGTTTTTCTGAAATATCCACTTTATACAGATCAAAAAACTGCTTATTCCGGCTGTTGGAAGAATAGTACATCAACTTTTTATCGTAACTCCAACCATAAAAGTTCGCTTTGGCTGTGGAGTCCGAAATCAAGTCTACGGACGTTCCATCCTGGCTGCGCACAAAGATGTGATCGATTTCATTGCCACCTTTATCCATGGTGTACACCACGCGGTTGTCTGAGGGGAAATAGGAGGAAGGAAAAATTGATTCCTCGGTGGAGGACGTCAGTTGTGTTTTCTCCATCGTCTTCAAGTCAAGTTCAAAAGCATTAAAAATCCCTGTTTCGTTGGAACCGAGAAGAATTTTGGATTCATCAGGTGAAAAGCCAGCGCTAAAAATGTTTTTCACATCCATAAACTGTTGGATGGAATATTCTTTTGGCGGTGTGACTGTTTCATTGGTTTTGCATGACACCAGAACTGCCAGCGCCAATACAAGAATGGTTTGTGAGGTTTTCAAATCAATAGGATTTAATGGGGGAAGGTAGGCATGAATTCGTCAGAAACGAAATAAACTACCCTTACCAAGACACAGACTGCGTAAGAATAGCCCGGGGGATCATCTTTGGCTTTTTCCCAAAAACCTATGGGCTCACCAAATTGATGGAAAGATTAAAGTAAAATGCTTCTCTCAAATCGTTTTCGAAAGCATAGGGTTGATCGCCAAAGCCACGAAAAAAATCGCTGTCGTCCACATTAAACGACCAATTGTAGCGCAATCCGGCTTGTGCGCTTACCCAGATAAAATCCTTTAATGATCGCTCAAACGTAAACCGGATACGCAATTCACTTCTCCGCAATTCGGGATTCATGATGTTTTCGAAATTGCGCAAGGAAGCCATGCGGTAGGTTTGTCCTTCCAATTCATACCCAAAAAATGCGAGTGTTCGGGTATTAAAAGTCCTGCGCAGGTTGGCGCGAGCCGGAAAAACGGATTCTACACCCCACTTACGGGAAGGTGCCGTGTAGTTGTACAGAAAGACCGGGATGTAGTTTGCTTCGCCAATACGATAAGTACGTGACACACCAAAGCCATACATCAGTCGGTCGTGCTTTTTCCAACCGTACACCAATGTGCCTGAAACGCGCGTATGGGTGAGTGACTGAAAGTCAGGCAAAAAGTAATCGCCATTCAAATCAAATTGCGTTTGTGCGAGGATAAAATTCTTTTCGTTGAGTGGCTTAAACAGCGTGGCACTGAGGCCCGTGGTTCGCAGCCCTCGCGTGGCCAGCGAGGTTGCCAACGGATGACTCGCCTCATCATCGATCTGATAGTTAGCCTCCCAAAAATTTATACCAAGGTTCAACAACAGATTGGTTTTCGAGATCACCGGAAAATTACTGGATATCCGCACTCCTTGCACACTCTTTACTTTTACAGGTGCGTTTCCATCGATGGTGAAATCATGTGCGCCTTGAAAATCGTATCCTACCGAAATCAATTTGTTAGGGCTCAGATCAAATACTTTGGAGGTGCAAAACCGTTTGGCGTCACCTGCCAGTTCGGCATCGGCATACATGCTAAAATCTTCTTCCACCACCGTGGTAT
>ERZ1066130.393-NODE-393-length-16901-cov-15.234952_pt1 | contig 16901 bp, 18 predicted proteins | sample MGYA00382777_ERZ1066130 | MGnify/ENA primary metagenome ERZ1066130 (study PRJEB33369, sample SAMEA5778360) | biofilm metagenome | biome: Industrial cooling water; feature: Water cooling tower basin; material: Biofilm | place: United Arab Emirates | collected...
TAGGACCTTGTGAACCAGTGAACCCAGCAGAACCAGTAAATCCCTGGATGCCTTGTGAACCAGTGAAACCAATAGGTCCTTGTGATCCAGTGAAACCAATAGGTCCCTGTGATCCTGTAAATCCAGCTGATCCAGTAAAGCCTGCAGACCCTGTGTAGCCTTCACCGCCCGTTGTCTCCTGAAGCCAGGTAGCAGCTAGTGCAGCGTCAGTGATTACAACGTTACCGACGGTCCTCGACGTAAGCCTCCAGAGTGCAGTATCTTTTGCAGCTTCTAATCCTAGCCTGCTTAGGGCATAAAACCCCTCGACCAACGGGAAGGCATCTAGCGACGCTGAGAACAATCCTGGCACTGCGCTTATGATGTAATCCACAACAGCGTCTGCATATAGCTGATGCTCTGTCACACCTGACAGCATACCATACAGGTAAGGGAATAGATGGAATCGGAAGTCAGTAGCATAAAACGCATCACCAGTTATAGTGTCCCAGCTAGGACGACCAACGTAAGCCTTGAACCTACCAGACGCAAACAGGTCACTTGATAGAATACCTGCTTTCACATCTGCGGCATTTTGCAAGGCTGCGGCGCTGCTTGTTCCTACAATGTCATGCAGGGCGGCTTGCGCGATATATCCTCGCCAAACTTCTACGTTGTCTGCTAGGAAACGAATGGTGTATGACGCCCCAGCTGGATTTAACAGGTCCTGGAAGGTTGCAGCCAGCCTAGGACCAGGCGACGTTCCTGATAGGTCATCTGTCATACAGTTTTGAATGAGGTTGTCGATGACCTGCATACGAGTATTGCCTGGGTGTGCTGATGCAGTGTTCAACCAGGCGGCACTGACGTTTGCTAGTTCTGCGGTGACTGCCAGCAATGCTGCATAAGAGTCAGTGCTGTCTGGTGCCAACACTGTCAGCAAGTTTGAATCGATATCTACAATGAACCACTGCCAGCTTGCTGGCACTTGAAGGCCAGTATATTCCCAAGTAACTGAGCCGTCACCTAGGAAGCTACCCGCTGTGGTAATTGCAGCATCAGATGGCGCTGATCCAGCTGTGGTTCCCGCAATGTTACAGAAGAATACTTTGCCCGACGGGAATGTTACAAAGGTAGACGCCGTGTATGCAGCGGTGTTTTGGCGCGGGCTTACTACGCCTCTGTTGATTGCCACTTCACAGAATGTTCGTCGGTCCAGTTCATCAAATGCTGATGGAGCCAGTGTCATAGCTTGGGCTGCGAAATACCAATTCAACACACCAATATTTCGTGAGCGCCAAGCACCTGCAAATCGAGGGCTAGCCGCCGCTGTGACTTTTAGGTCATCTAGTAGTCCTTCAACGTTACCGCCAACAAAGTCTACAATCGCATCGTATAGACTGCCATCTAGTCCTTGACTACCGACAAAACCAGTTGTGCCTTGACTGCCAGTGAAACCAACACCTTGGCTACCTGTAAAGCCCTGCGCACCTTGGCTACCTGCAAAGCCTGTGCTACCTGTAAATCCAGTGGCTCCCTGTGATCCAGTAAAACCAGCGGTTCCTTGGCTTCCTGTGAAGCCAATGGAGCCCTGGCTTCCTGTGAATCCAGAACTTCCTGTAAATCCAGTTGTGCCTTGGCTTCCTGTAAATCCAGTTGTGCCTTGGCTACCTGTAAACCCTTGGGCGCCTTGTGAACCCGTGAATCCGATGTTTCCTTGGCTTCCGGTAAATCCAGTTGTGCCTTGGCTACCTGTAAACCCTTGGGCGCCTTGTGAGCCAGTAAAACCAGTATCGCCTTTACTGCCAGTATATCCAAATTGAGTGGCTGAAACGACGACGTTTAGCCAAAGAGACCCATTCCACCTCCACTGAGCACCCTCAGCTTCGTAGATCTGGTTCAACACCGGACTGTCAGGAAAATTCAATGCCATCTAGTATTTATGGCAAGTTAGTCAGCGAATTTATACCACTCATCTGCGTATTCACAATCACGGTAAGCCTCAAACTGTGGTGTCCCGTCTGTGTAATGCAACAGCTTGGGTGAACCGTCTTTTGGTTCTTTATAGTATCCCACAAGCCAATTCCATTCCTTGGGCAACTCGCCAATCTCACTATCATCCAGCCATGTGAACCTGTGGAGGTCCGCCCAAGTTGTGTCTGGAGCACCTATGAATTCTGGCGTAAGTTCACGAGCGCCTGGGTGGGCACAATTCCACAGCATCACACTTGACCAATTCTTCCTAGGATAGACGGTTTGCACTTTACCATCCATTTTCGTGTTTGAGGCAGGCGTGTAATCATGTTTGATGACTTGAACTGCATACCGTGGGTTAGCCAGGCCAAACAATTGACTGGGGTTCTCTAGAAAGATGACGTCTGAGTCAACAAACAACGCCCAGCCACGGAATTTGTTCAAGTAAGGAACAAGGAACCTAGTGTGAGCAAACTCATTGCTAGCTTTAGGATCATCTGGTCGTGTATATACGCCCATGTCCCTTAGGTTGGACAAGATCAACGGTATTACAGGAGGATGGTCGTCAAATTGTGTAATGCTGCGAAGTGCAGCCGTATAGGATCTAGTAAGCGCGGGGTCGTATCCCATGTAAATTGCATGTTCGTTCATAGAGTTCAAAGTCCTTTTCATAGGCGCGGCGGACCTCTTGTTTGAGGTGTGAGGTGTAGAATAGGTCTACTAGTTCGTTTTTCTGACCAGGAGAACGGTTCAAGTGCTTGAAGTTCTTGATGTTCCCACCGTATGTATTGCTAAATTCACGCAAGTGTTCAACGATGTTGTCAAGGACCCACCAATGGGCGTCAATAGGGTCACTGTATTCCAGGAAGGTGTGCTGTGGCTGCATTTGTTGTGGCTTGTCTTGCAGCACACCATCTACTAACTTGCTACGAAACTCTTCGATGCTGGGTGGGTTCTCATAGCGGCCGCCCAGCTGGCGATAGAGATACAAGCTAAGTTGACGCTCAAATGGTTGACGCACAATTCCATAAAAACGGGCTGAAGCTGGTGCAATGCCGTTTTCTATAGCAAATTTAGCATCAACATGAGAATGTGGTAGTGGGGGCATGTTCACATGATACACTTTGCGGTATTGGCTGTCGTCCCATTCAAATGCACGAGAGACACGATCAGTCTCATCGCAAATTTCACTGTAAATGTAGTCCATCACTGATGAACTGGCATTTTTAGGTATGCGAACGAAACACAGGTTGAAACGGTTAATGTAAATCATGCTGCTCTAGGAATGTGTTAAGCGTGATGCGCAAATTGTCAGATTGATAGTTATGCCAAGTCACACCATCCAATCCGCAAAAAATCAACGTATCGCCAGGGACCCAATCAATGGTTTTGACTATAGGACCAGCTGGATCCTGATAGAGATGAGTCCCAATCCCTTGCTCAGAAATATAGGTCGTCGATGATAGAATTTTGCTTGGCGCCTCATCATGTATTCGATAGGTTAGCCCAGGAATTGCAAATATGACTTGATTTCTGATTTTGAGATTGTCGAACGGGCGATGCTTTTCAAAATGAGCTATCCAATCAGCACTGATTGGATTAGCGTCTACTATGCGCTGAGTTTTAGGCCAGGATACTAGGTCGTTCACAATCAACATTCGATGTTCATTGAGTAAATCGTAATTGTTCATTAGCCAGGAAACTAATTCGATTCGCATCGTTTTGAGATGATCATTGCTGAATCTTCTCTTAAGAACGATATGCTCCCAGGGGTCCGAATATTTTGTGTAGGCTTGTCTCATTTTTACCCAAGCAAATTTCAAATCTATGAACAAGTCGCTGTTCAAAGTCATCAGCATTGACATCAATTGTCAATGACTGATAATACCAAGACAGAAAACGGTCGCGTGTCCCACCATACAGCAATGTCACTTTGGCCGCATCTTCTGGCGTATTGCAATAAGGGGCCACTGGCAGCCAATCGTGATATGGCCAGAATGAAACAGTGGGTTTGCCCTTTAGCACTGATTGCAATATCGCTCCACTAGAAAACGACCATACTGCATCAGCATTAGTTATTAGACTGTCAATATTGTATTCAGCGCCTATCAACTGAGTGTATTTGGAAGTTACGCCCAGTTTTTCTAGATCGCCCCAGTAACGAATCAAATGTCCATTGGGATCGGTATGCGGATGCAATTTAAAGAGTATTGTGCGCTTGTTTGCATTAGCCCACAACATGCATTGCATCAGCTTCTTTAGGTTGAATGAATGGTTGGCATATGTTCGATTTGATTGCAATGGAAAGAGAATATATCCGCCACCATTGTAATGCTCATTGCCTTGTTCATACTTGTTCGTTTGCATGTTTTGGTAATGATCAACAATGCTGCTATCAATGTCCCATTGCCTCCAGATGTCGTTTTCCTTGTAATTGTTCAAGTAATATCCATATGGTGATACCTTAAACAAATTGATTATCGGACTGTTCTCTGTGTATTCTAATACGCCAGGAGGAGCAATGTTCTCTTTTGATTTGTTGAATTTGTAGTATTCCAATCGTCCGCTAAAGTCATTCACATGCTTTTCTACTGCTTGATTGAATCGAGAAAAATAGTGAGAATTCGCCCATTTCGATGGTTGATCACTCCTTGCCATCCGCCATTCATCTTCACTTATAAGGTTCGTTTCAATCATCAAATATGAATCCAAATGAGTATCGCGGACGGCTAGTCCAAACAGTGTGCCAGTATACTCCATCTTTGGGTATAGTGAACTCGCGTGTATTCCAACCTGGCTGGTCTGTTTCACAAAATACAGAGCCATCTTGTATGTATGCAAAGCAACATTCACCATCACAGCGTGTGTAATACAGTCGTCGCCCTGGACGGTTTGAGTTAGTGTGCCAGGCCATCATTGTCTGTCCTGGATAGTAAAGAGCATTGGTGCAAGCTGCGGCTCCTAGCAATTTGGTAGCAGCAATCAGATAGGGATCCATCAGATGGTCAGCAATGTGTTCAAACTGCGGATTAGGCGCTCGTTGAATGTCCACTGACGGCAAAGGCTGCTCTATCCAATCACTGTGACTTGTCATTCCATAAGAGCGTTGTGGTTTGAACTGCTTGATGACATGATCCAACAATAACACTACATCGCTATTCAGAGTTTGCTCCACGTCTCAATTCCTCTAGCATACGTTCTATTTCAGCAAATGTCATCTCACGCGATGCTTTTTGGTATGGCTTGATCCATTCACCTTCCATAAGCCTATCGCCAATGGCTACATGGTCTGGGACCCATACCGCACCAAATAGCGGTGCGTTTTCTTCTGACACCACTATAACGTTCTCTACCACATTGTCCTTGATTATTGCGTATACCATTAGTAAAACAGAACCACTGCTCCTTGAACTCCACCACTGGCGTTGGTTGCCCCTGATCCTGGCGTCTCTCCACGGCCGCCACAGCCTGGACGAAACCCACTTGATGTAGTCCAGGCTAGAGGTGCTACGTTTCCATTGGTGTTAACTGTATAAGTTTGCGGTGTCATGCTAGCTACCACTGTGGTATAAATCTCGTTGAATATGGGCAGCCCGAATCCAGTTGCAGAAAATATCGTATCCCACAATGTAGTTGACACATTACCGTTCAATGTTCCGCCAGACCCTACACCAGACGCACCTGTTCCAGTGGCGATTACACCGCCACCAGTTGCTGATAGAGTTGAAAATACTGACGTTCCTCCAGCCGTTCCATTTACTGTATCACTTCCAGTCCCGCCTGCTCCTACAGTAACTGGTATGGATGCACCTGGAGTCACAGCTATCACCCCAAATGTCAACCCTCCTGCACCACCAATGTCATTGCCAGAGTTTGTAACAGTGCCATCTGCCGCTGTTACTGAAACAGCGTTGCCACCGCCGCCGCCGCCGCCTGCTACCAGTGCAAATACTTCTGTCAATCCGGCAGGGACTACCCAAGTCCCAGATGACGTGAATACGTCTGCCTGGAAAATTGTATCATAGCGCGAGGTTATGAGGTAGGGTCGGAAAGGAGTCCATACCCCAGTGTCACGAATTATAACCTTAGAGTTGACCGTCATACCACCCACAGGTGTGGTATCAATCAAGGTCGGACTTCCTGACTTGTCGGGCGAATACACCCGGTCGACTTCTGTGCCGATATGCTCAGTTCCATCATTGTAAATAATTCTGTCAGGTAATAGCTGAACCATCAGGCTTCCTTGGCTGCACGGTTATTCGATTTTCAATCCAGCTGGCTGAACCGCTTTTAGTTCTTCCGGGGTTTGGGCGGCTTCAATTGCAGCATCAGCCGGCGCATCACGCAGAGCTTTTTTACGATCAGCAATAGCTTTGATCTCGTTACCTGTTTCCAGTGCCTTCATGAATTCAGCATCAAGTTTACTAAATTCATCTTCTCGAACAATGCGAATTTTTTCACGCCAAACATCACGTGCTTTATCCATATCCACCGAAATCACTCCATCTTCTGGATTGGCACCAGCCGTCCAAGCTTGACGGAAAGTGCGTTCTGCCGGTAATGAGTAGTCTGCCGCATCATATTTTGCCGCGCCGATTTTGATAAAAGTCTTGCTCATCTGATTATCCTGCTCATCTCATTGTAACCACTGTAACAGTAGCTTTATCTACAGTGGCGGCACTGTTAGCAGCACTATAGTAAGCTATTTGTTGACTGGCTGCTAATGGTGTTCCTATGAATCCCACACCGTGCTGCACGTTCACTTCGTTGGTAAACGCATGGACTGTGGCGTGATTGGCGTCTGCCATAGCATTGGAGAAGGTTACAGTATAATTCCCAACACCGCCATCAGTGATACTAGAAACGTTACCATCGTTACGAATGGCGACCGTGCCTGTTCCATTGAAATTAACCCAGGCTTGTGCCAGGTAACGCTCCACACCTGACGTGCTTTGAACTGTATCTACACGCAACGTGCTCATGCTATCCTCCAAGCATTTCTAAACGTGCGGTCTGATGGTATTTCTTCAGTTCTCACTATTTTGAACATAGGTCTGTTATATTCTCTAGACCAAATATGACGTGGCACGTCTTTCATCACCAAATACTCCATTGCCTCTTCCTCTGTCAAAGGGCCCACGCGGGGCGCTGTGTATTGCAGCATCAGCTTTTCAGGATCATGGGCAAATTCTTTGTGACGGCCTTCAGCCAACGCAAGTTGCTCATCATCCTGAAGCTGCCAGTAAACCCAAATTGGTGGCAGATTTCCAGCCATGGCTTCTTGTAACCAATTTGGTGATGGAACCAAGATCTTGACTGGATCTTCTGGACGGTCAGGGTCCTCATATATGATTCGGTATGTGGTCATTGCTTGTATAGTTATCTGAAAGTTGACACGTCCACTATGGATTGGTCGGTCAAAACACCAGTTTCAATTCGGCACTCAATATTTACAGTGGTTGATGATGGGTTAGTTGTCGCGATCACTGCTCTAGCCCCGTTGCTAGAAGCCACTGTAGCATGGTTTGCATCAGTGATCGATGTAGCGAAGTTTACTGTGTATACACCGTTCCCACCATCAGTAAGACTGGACACATTTCCATCCTGACGAATTGCGATAGTGCCTGTTCCGTTGAAGTTGACCCATGCTTTGGAGAGAAAATAAGTCTCACTTCCTGGTGTTGCTGGACTGATATTGTCTACTGCTAATGTGCTCATGTTACACTATTACCCATGTCTCGCCTGTTCCTACAGTCACAGTGATACCACTGTTGATAGTTATCGGCCCCGCACTCATAGCATTTTTTCCGTTTGTAATAGTGTAGTTTGTGGTGACTGTTTGTCCGTTTTCCCAAAAGATTTCATCGCTGCCACCACCTGTTGGGTATTGACTAGACGCATCGATAGTTAGCGTGTTACCTACATCGTTATACGTGAGAACAACATTTGTCCCTGCTACCAACAAGTTGCTCACACGGTCATCAACACGCTCATCAGTAAAATAGAGGTTTGTGCCTTCAGCTAGGTCAGTGGTGGTCTTGGTCGCAAGTCGAGTATCAAACATGATCCCAAACTCAGTCTCGTCAATTACCAATGCGGCGCCTGCTACCATGATCCAAATGCTGTCAAACGCATACCACATATACATGCCAACCGGGTCTGTTGTCCTATACCATAGGTCGCCATCTGATGGCGACACTGGCGCAGTGTCACTAACAGTAACACTAGCCCCTCCGCCTCCTCCACCAGCGAGCAAATCCTGCCAGGAAGAGGTATAACCTTCAAATGTGCCCAGGGTGGTGTTGTAGCGAATCATGCCTGACACTGGCGAGGAGGGCCTCTGAGCAGTGTTGCCTACAGGTAACCGTATAGCACCAGTCATCTCGTAGGATAGCAGGCCGTCGTTGGTGACGATGAGGTTACCGGTATGGTCGAAATTAATTGGCAATCTGTTCTGATTCCTGTTGACTACACAATATTTATCGCTTACATTGATGGCATAGTAAGCGTAACAAGTGATACGGCTAAGGTAGGTGTAGAATTAGCTATGCCCGAGACCTTAAGCTGCCCGTAGCGGGTGTGTGGGAGGTTCCACAAAACACTGGCGAGGGGACGTAACGAGTCGCATTTTCAGTCAAGAAAAAACCCGGGGTTTCCCCCGGGTTCTTTTTTGCTTACATGGATTAGATGAAGCTTAGGTTTGCGCTGGTAACGTCGATGCGGTTCAAGTAGTCAGCAGCGTTACCAAGTGATGAAGCCTGGTTGCTGAGTTCTACGTAGCCGTAACGAGTCATGAAGCTGACCACTGGCTCGAAAGTCTGTGGGTCAAGCACAGTGCCTGAGCTCATTAGCGGAATGTATGGGCAGTAGAATGCTGCCGCATCAGTCTCGTTTGAACCCTTGTAGCCGATAAGGATGTTATCGTTGGTTGCATACTGGTTCACGTAGACGCGCATTGAGCCGTTAAGTGTTCCAACAAACTTGGTGTTGGTTGGTGCCTCGAATGGGCCTTCAGTTGTGCGAGCAAACGCTGAAGTGGTTGCTGACTGGAGAACTGTGAGAACAGTTGGTGATACCACCATCCAGTTACCAACACCACGACGAGTGCGAGCAGCAATGTCGTTTGCAGCTTTGTTGATGAGCACTGCGAGAGCAGCGTGTTCGTCACCAACGAAGGTTGCGGTGCCGCTTACGGCTGCCTGGTCGAAGGTTCCAGTTGCAGCGCCAGCTAGTGATAGCAAGCTTGCAAGGATTTCCTGGTCGATTTCAGCAGTGATCTCTTGTGCAAGAGCTGCCATGATTTCAGCTTCAACATCAAGACCATGCATAGCTTGTGCGTCTTGCGCAGCTTCGAAAGTCCAACGTGCGCTGAGCTTACGAGTCTTTGCTTCGACGGTCTGCTTGAGGACCTGGATGTTTAGCTTACGACCAGCGCGGCCTTCTAGCACTGAAGTTGCTTCAGCGCGGTCAGTGCCTGCGTTACCTGAGTAACCAGCAGCGATAGCGAATGGGCTTAGAGCTTCATCACCAGCAACAGCTGAGTCGTAGGTTTCTGCGTAACGAACGCGGAGGGTGTGGATCTGACCAACCGGACCAGTCATTGGCTGCACACCAACGAGTTCGTTTGCAATAACAGTCGGCATAACACGACGGATAACAGGCAGGATCACTTTGTTAAGTGTTGCAATGTTACCGGCTGAGGTAGCGCCAACGGATGCAGATTCTGTCAACTGGCGCTTGGTATTTTCAAGCACAGTTTCCATAACTGATTTTTTGTTACCGGTCAGGCCATCAACAAGTGCGTCTTTGGTTGCTGCCCAGTTTTCGAATAGAACGTCTGCCATCTAAATTCTCCTTAGCTTAGTCCTGCTAATTTCTTGAGTTCAATAATATCAGCTGAGCCACTAACATCTTGTTGTGTGCCCTTGTTTGTCTTGTCACCACTAACTTCGCGCAGTGGGCGCTGGCTTTCGGTGAGTCGAGTTTTCTGCGGTGCTGGTCGTGCATCGGCTTCTTCAGAAAGAACGCTTGGAAGATACTTCTTGTATGCAGCACGAAGCTGGTTAGTCTTTACAGACTCAAGAAGTGTGCTCATTAGCTCTTTCTGGCCTTTGTTTAGAGGACCAAGCATTTCGCTCATAATCTGCTTGCGCTCACTCAAATCTTGTGCGATACGAGTTTTGCGGGCTGCTTCTTGGAGCATTTGGTCTTTTGCTTTGATTGCTTCAGTTGATTCAGCAACCTTACGCTTTAGACCAAGGATTTCTTTGGCAAGTTTTGCCACTTGTGTGCTTTCGCTCAAAGTGCTTACCATGAATTCACTTGCGAATGATTCGAAGATCTTACGTCCGAACTCATTCTCTTTAGCAACCTGAATGTCTTCACGAAGTGCAGTGAGCTCTTTGCGGAGAACATTCTCTACCACAGTGTTAAGCTTTGCAGCACTCTTCTTGACAAAGTTGCGTTTTGCTTCCTCGATGACCTTGCGGCCTTCGCGGACCAATTTGACTTTCTGCTCGGCTAGAGCACGTTTGTCGTCATGGAATTCGTTTAGTTCTTTGGTCAGTTGACGAAGAACGAATTCTTCTAGCTTACCAAAGTTGGCCTTTTGTGACTTTCTGTCCTCGCGCAATTCACGAACTTCTTTGGAAAGAACTTCGTTAACGAATGTTTCAAGCATTTTGGCGTGCTCACGGATCGCTTTCTTGTAACGAACGCGATCTTCTGCTACCTTTGCTTTATCCTGTGCGAACTCTTCGAGTTCAGTTCGGATTGCTTCTTTAAGCATTGCATCCATTGCTCCGACAATCTGCTTCTTGTCATTTTCATAACGATTCGCAAATTCTTCACGAAGCTCTGCAGTCACTTCTTCACGCTGTTCAGCAATACGTTTTTCGAATGCTTCAGCTAGTTCAGTGCGAATGCTTTCTGAAAGAACATCGCTGCCGAGGATTTCTGTGATTGACTTAGGCATGTTTACTTTCTCCCTAGGTCTTGAATAAATTTAAGCATCTCTTCCTTAAGATACCGTTGGGCTTTTGAATCGTGCCTTACATTAGATGCTACGTCCCAAATTGTGTTCGACCTACGGTGATTCATGATCTGTTCGTAAATCGGATCCGGATAAGCCTCCGGAGCACTTGGGTTCGCCACGATGTCCACCGTGACAATTTCGAAGTCAGATACATTACCTGACCCGTCAACATTGCCGCTACCGCGTGAGCTGACTCCTAGTTTTACACCGTTTTCCAACAGTGTTTTACAGATGTTGCCCATTGGAGTGGGCAACATTTTCAGTTTACCAATACCGTCATTTCCACGCATGTCCATATCGACGATCATGTGTGAAACACGGTCTAGGTTAATGTTTAGATCATCTGGATGATCTGCTTCACCAAGGACAGTATAACCACCGGAGATCTTTTCTTTCAATGTCCTGACGGCATTGGAGATTTCATTCACCGGATAAACTCGTTGGTTCTGGTTCTTTACTCCACCCTGGATGAAGATGCCATGCATATACAGGTCCTTACCGCCTTGGCCGTTGTCACGGCTTTCGGTGGTAATAGCCGCTGCACTGGGCATGACTACTTCTCTAAGTGGTGTAAACATCATTACCATTCCTTAGTTGCCAAGATTCGACTTGACTTTTTCGCTCTTGTTTGAAGGTGCTGCGACTTTCTTGTCCATCTTGCCCTTTTGCTCTTGTGGGCCAGTTACCTTCATTTGCTTTGGTGCAGGTGCTTTACCGCCCTTTTCGTCAGCGCCGCCGGCAAACTTTACAGCTTTGCCTTCTTTGCTAATTCCTGGAACGTTCTGCTTGACTACTGACTTTTTACCGTCCTCGTCGCCCTTCATAGTGACTGGCTTCTTGGTCAAAGTTGCGCCTTCGCCGAACTGCTTATCCATTACTGGAGCATCGTCGTCTTCGCCTTCTTCGCCCTCGTCGCTGTCAATGTCCATGTCGTCGAATTCATCGGCAACTTCGTCGTCCATGCCTTCGTCGTCCATGCCGCTGTCACCCATGATGTCAGCAAATGCGGCGCGCAATTCTTCCATTGCGTCTTCAACGTTGACCATTGCACTGTCGAGATCAGCGTTGCCGCCTTCTTCGCCACCAAATTCGTCATCGCCCATTTCGCCGTCGAGATCGTCGCCCATATCGTCGCCGCTATCGATATCCATCTCGCCTTCGAGATCGTCCATAGCTGCATCGTCTTCGTCCTCGTCCTCGCCGAAATATTCTTCAGCTTCGAGTTCGCTTTCCATGGTGTCTAGGTCGTCAACAAAGTCGCCTGATTCGTCTTCGTCATGGAATGACTCGTCCAAATCCTCGTCTTCTTCGTCGAGCTCTAGCTCTTCCTCAAACATTTCATCTTCTTCTGCAAGTTCTGCGTAAATGTCACGCGCTGTTTCGATGAGGTGTTCGTGAAGCATTTCTGTGGCGAGTTCGCTTTCGCCATTCACCATATATTCAAGCACTTTTTCTAGTCTTGATTTTGTCATTATCACACTCCTTGATCCCTCATGGGACACTTGTTTTGCACTACTTCAAATAGTATTTACAAAACAATGCGTCTTACCTTAGAAAAAGGCATGAAAAACAGCAAAAAGTGTATTTTAATTCAGAGCACACACTCGCTAAGTAGGTTTCTTTATTCTTCAGCCGCTGGTTGGCCGTAGATATAAGCAACGTCATCAATTCTTTGCTTCTGCTCTAAATCTTCAATGCTTCGTGTCTTGCGCAATTTTTGCAAATGGCGCAATGTAATTCGAGGACGACGTTTGTGGTCAATTTGAACTACAGTGTAATTGTCATCCTGTTCACTGTAATACTCTCTAAGAAATTCATGGCCTCTCATTTGTCTCTCCCTCGTCGCCTGCGATTGGGCTTACTTCGTCGCCGCCGGCTTCTGCATCGAATTCGTCGTCACCAAGATCCTCTTCAGTGTCGGCTTCGAAATCGTCTAGGCTTCCGTCACCGCCGCCTTGGACGCCAACGCTTCCAAGATCGCTGAATTCTTCATCGTCAACACCAGACTGTTTGTCGCCTTCAATTGGGTTCTCTTGCTTCCACAGCTTTTCATTTTCAAGGATTTCATCGTCACTGAGCTGTAGGTATTTCTTGAGCATGAAACGCTTGCTGAGGTAGTTGACACCTTCAAGCTGTCCAAATACACCAGCACGAGCGCTGTTGATTTCGATCTCACGATAGTCACTGAAGCTTTGCGGCTCAACAAACACCAGCTGGAATTGGCTAGCGTCAATTTCATATCCACGGTGCTTGAGGAATAGCTTGAACTCTTTATCGAACACTGGCTGCATCATGCGCTGGAGGCGATGGCAGTATTGTGTAAAGCGATATTCCTGGATAAAGGCAGTGCCGGTTCTGCCATCGTTATACGATGCCGTGCCATCATCTGGTCCAGTTGGCAGATAGCTTGATGGAACGCGCAACCCTCGGGCTAGTTTGTTGTTGAAGAACTTGAGGTCATCAATATCGCCTAGGTTTTGTCCGCCTGGCAGTGTATCAACTTTGGATCCACGGCCGTCAGCAGTCTGAGCGAAGAAGTAGTCTTCCATGATGCTGAGAGGGTTATACTGTGCATCCATCATATTGCTGCCGCCACCAGTTTTGGTTGGAATGCGGCGTTGATGAATTTCGTTCTTTACACGCTCAACGTGAGCCATTGCTTGGTGACTTGACATGTCACCAACGTCAATATAGAATATGCGTCGTTCCGGTGCTCGCTGCACACGGTAAATGATAATGCTATCTTCAAGCAGTTCTTTTTGCTTGTAGGTCTTGAATACAGCGTCTAGAATGCTATTGCCGAACGGCCAGCTTGCATCCATTCCATCTGTAAGTGCCAAGTGAATTACGTGCTTGGCGTCGATTAGTGTTTCAACTTCGCTACCGATCCCGCTCATACCACCTGATGTGTTACCATTGCCACGGTTGCCACGGTTGGTGGGCATAGTGCTTGGAGTCAATGAACTGGATGCATAGTTGGTCGTTCCTGCAGGTGCAGTAGCAGCAAGCATTTGGAAGTTTGGATCAAGATTCTTGATCACATACTGGGCTGGTTCTTTCCCACGTGATTCGTCTACGATTACACGCATGACGTCTGATGGGTTCACATAATACAGCTTCCAAGTTTCAGGATCACGCACAAATGGCTGGTCGCCATATTTGATCGTGTTGCGGAATGCATTGAATAATCTACGATCCCAGTCATTGATTCTCATCCATTGCTTGAGCACTGTTTCAAGAACATCACTTTCAGTCTCAGTCGGGCTGTCACTCCATTTGATTTTGAACGGGACTTCTGTAGCTTCATCCCATTGAGTTGAAAACTCTGCAATCGTATCCAATGCAGTGTTGATTTCACTGTCCATGTCCATTTGATCGTATTGCATGTAACGCTCAAGACGGTTAGGCTGTCCTACGTATACTTCAGGTAACCAGCTTTGGAAACGTGATGCGTCAGTCTTTTGGGCACCGCGAGTTTTACCACCACTAAGCGGGCTCAGTGATCCTTGGTAAGTTTGAAAGTGTTTACGCCATCCGGCCATGAGTTGTTCCTATTTGTGGGTATTTATTGGTTTTCGGCGGCATCAAGCAGTCGCTTGTTGATGCGGTTAGCTTCTTCAAGTGCTGCGGCCATTTGACGAAGTATAGCATTGTCGCTGTTGCTGAATCGCCAAGCATTCGAAGCGTCCATTCCTACGTTAACGTCACCGTTAGCACCATGTGTCGCTCCTTGCACAATCCCAGTCAATGAACTAGGAACGTAGTGCCCGTCAGAAGATACACTTGGATCAAATGCTGGCGTAGCCGTCAGAGGTTCGTTGCCCCAATTATATGGTTGCATCCAGCTGGCAACTGTTGGATCAGTTGCCCAACTTTTAAGAGCCCCGCTTAGGTCAGTATTATTGTTCATGCCAGGGCCTAAGCCAACAACACCACCAGCCCCTGTGATCAAATTCCAAATGCCATCTACAACATCAGCGCCGCCTTCAAATACACCTAGTGCAGCACGATCACCCCAATTATATCCTGCATCCTTGTAGTCCTGGTCCATTATGCCTGATCCTGCCGCAATCGCAGTGCCCAGCCATGGAATTTTTTTGGCAAATGGTCCTAGTTTTGAAAGCCATCCAGCGCCTTTGCCTAGGCCACCAGCAGCTGATGACAATGCCAATGTTCCCCAGACTTTATTTGCACCTGCCACCATAGCCATAGTAAACAGACTGTTGGCCGCGAACAGTGCAACCGCTCCAGCGGTCATGATTGCTATCAGTCCAGTAGGACCTCCACCGAAGAAATCAGATACTGCCATAACATTTTCACGGAAGCTAGCAAGCGTATCACCAAAAGAGTCAATGCCGCTCATCAAGCCATTGAAAGTGCCTTCGTTTGCAAGATCTTCTAGGTTGTCAATACCCATACCTTTGAGGATAGCACCCATGAAAGTGTTTTGCAGCGTATCAATACGATCACGTAGCAAGAGCAAGTTCTTTTCGTTAGATTCAAGTGGGCCAAGTGCCGCTTCTATTTCTTCTGGGGTTCGCATCAAGAAGTTGTTTGCTTCTTGACTAGCAGCTAGCAAGCTCGCAAGTATGGATCCGTATGATTGGTCAGCATACATGACAGCATCTTTGGCTAGTTTGTCCTGGTTGGCTTGAAGAATGCCACCAATTTCTCTAGATGACTCAAGCATGATTTTGCCAACCTCTTTGGGGTCATTGATGTTGGCCATAACTTGCTCACGAGTGGCTTCAATCTGTTCTTTCAAACCAGGAACAAAGCTTAGTGCAGTCAACTGGTCTTGGCTCATCTGTTCCATTCCGCCAAGGAAGAATTGGCTAAATTCAGCATCAAGCAATCCAGTTAGTTCATCGCCACCGCGCTTGCCAAATACACCTGCCAGGCTGGACATCACAGCGTCATAGCTTGCTTGTGCTTGAGGGCCATACTGTGCTAGGTTGGCAATCAGCGCCTCACTGCCTTCGCGTGTTGCTAGGTTGTTACGCATAATCTCACGGCGTTCACGACCAGTAAGTTTGGAATAGGCTAGCACTTGATGGTTGAGTTCGTTGAAGCTCTCTGTTATCGCAGCCGTAGCTTGCTGGCCCTGAAAACCTTGTAGGCGTGCTACGTTCAATTGTGCACCCACTGCCGCAGCTACTTCTTCTGTTGTCATACCAAACATGCCAAATTGGTAAGCAGTGGTCTTGACGTTGTCTATCAACTTGATGAACTCGTTTGAGCTCTCCAGCCCTGTGCGACCTAGTGAACGAATGGCCTCGCCATTCTCTGTCAGTATGCGACCATACTGCGCCATGTTAAGACCCAGCTTGCCCACTTCCATACGAGTATTGGTCAGTTCAGAACTGAATCCAAAACCAGTTTGTATCGCCGCAACTTGGAAATCAGCATACTGGTCAATCAACCCAGCGATAAAGCCAAAGGCGGTGCCCAGTGCACCTGCGCCGCCGACTAGGGTGAAGAACGAGTTGCTGGTATTTTGTGCGCTGCCGCCCAAATTATCCAAGTCATCATGCAAGTCTTTGGCTCGTCCACCCAGCTTGGCAAGCCCGCGTCCTGCCAGGGTGGTTCCATCTGCCATTACATCTAAGGCTTTTGCGACTTTTGGATGTTGCTCTAGTTGCTTTTTAGTGGCAGCGTTGAGCTTTTGTATGCTCTCCTGGGCTTTTTTGATGCGCTTGTTATAGCTGTCTTGCAGCTTGGTAGCCAGCTTGCTTTTCTTGACCTTTTCCGCTTCCTCTTTTTTCTCCGTGCCACCCTTACCAGTTTTGCCGTATTTGGCTTCCAACACTTTAAGGATGCTCGCCATGGTTTCCTCAGTGCTCCAGTTGCCTGTGACTTTGTCGCCATTGGGGAGAATGATTTCTGACTTTGCCATTAACTGCTACTTTTATCC
>ERZ1066130.396-NODE-396-length-16679-cov-8.019430_pt1 | contig 16679 bp, 14 predicted proteins | sample MGYA00382777_ERZ1066130 | MGnify/ENA primary metagenome ERZ1066130 (study PRJEB33369, sample SAMEA5778360) | biofilm metagenome | biome: Industrial cooling water; feature: Water cooling tower basin; material: Biofilm | place: United Arab Emirates | collected...
AACACGAACAGCGCGCATGACGGGGAAGTCTTGAAGCGCGCTGCGCTGATCATGAGCCTTGCCGCTTGGGAAACCTACGTCAAGGATCGGTTCAACGAAGAGTTCGAGGCTTGTTTCGGATGCCTCAAGGGAAGCGAAGCAGGCAGAGTCCTGACCAGGCGCAAGGATGAAGACCTGAGACGCTTTTTCAACCCTAACAGCGAGCGCACAGCGCACCTGTTCATTGTCTACTTCGACATCGACATCACGAAACGCTGGAGCTGGGACAATTACAAACCCGCCGAAGCAAGGAAGAGGCTGGATGCCCTTGTATCGAAAAGAGGCGATGCCGCGCACAGGGCCAGGACGACAAGGACGTCCAACGATGCGCACCTGATCAAGAAAGAAGAACTCGAGAAAGCGATCCGTTTCATCAAGGGTCTCGTGGAAGCGTGCGAGGCGATCCGCATACAAAGGCAGCCCAGCTGACATGCCTTCGCAGCGCACGCACGATCATCACGCACCAAACTCCAGCGTCGCCACCACGCCTTTCTCCTCGCCCGGCACCACGCGCACGCGCCAGCCGTAGAGCGCGCAGAGGCGGCGCACGATGGACAGGCCGATGCCGCCGCCCTGGGTGTGCTCGGCGTGGCTGCCGCGATAGCCGCGCTCGAACAGGCGCGCGGCGTCCTCGGCGCTGAGGCCGGGACCGCTGTCGATCACGTCGACGGCGTTCGCGCGCAGGCGCACGATCACGTCGCCCTGCAGCGTGTACTTCACCGCGTTGCCGATCAGGTTGCTCAGCGCCACCGTCACCGCTGCGTCGGGCGCATCGACGATCACCGGGCCCTGGGTGTCGTCCACGCGCAGCAGCAGCGGCTTGCCCGCGAGCTGGCCGCGATGGGCGTCGAGCAATTGTTCGGCCAGCTTGCCGACATCGGCGGCGCCATGGCCGCGCTCGTTGCGCGACAGCAGCAGCAGCGCGCCGATCAGGTCGGTGCATTGCTGCTCGGCGCGCTGGATGCGCTGCAGGCGCGCGCGGGTCTTGTCGTCGAGATCGGGCCTTGCCAGCAGTAGCTCCGCCGCGCCGCGGATGACCGCCAGCGGCGTGCGCAATTCGTGGCTGACGTCGGCGTTGAACTCGCGGTCGCGCTTGACCACATCGGTCAGGCGCTCGGCGTAGTCGTCCAGCGCCTTGGCCAGCTCGCCGACCTCGTCCTCGGCGAAGTGCGAGGCCAGCGCCTCGGGCTCGCTGCTGCGCCCGGAGCGGCGCAGGCGTCGCGCCAGCTCGGTGACCGGGCTCATCACCCGCGATGCCGCCCACCAGCCGACCAGCAGCGAGAACACGGTGAACAGGATCACCGAGCCGAAGATCGCACGGTTGAACTGCGCCTCGCCGCGGCTGGCGCGGGTCATGTCGTAGGCGAGGAAGAACCACGCATCCGGCGTCTTGCGCACCGCGAGTTTGTAGGAGAACGGGCTGCCGTCGGAATTCTGTCCGCTGAGGCGATGGATGCCATCGCCCAGCAGGGACCACTCCGGATATTCCTGGCGCACGCGATCGAACTTGTCGGCGCTGAACGCGTAGGCACGCATCTGCTGCACGGGAAGGTCGGGATTGCCTTCCGGGTTCGCGTAATAGCGCCGCGCGAACTCGTTGATGTTCTGGTTCATCACGTCTTCGACCAGCGCGTTCTCGACCCGGTTGCGGGTCCATTGCGTGGCGAAGGCGAACAGGCTGGTCAGCCCGAACCCCAGCAGCAGGAACGACAGGATGATGCGGCTGCGCAGCCGCCGACGGTACGTGGGACGCACGCGCCTCGGCGCGAGCCGATCAGCCGGCATCGGGGACCGCGATGCGATAACCAATGCCGTGGCGGGTCTGTATCAGCGGTGCGCCGAACGGCTTGTCGACCACGGCGCGCAGGCCGTGGATATGCACGCGCAGGCTGTCGGAATCCGGCAGCTCCTCGCCCCACACGCGGGTTTCCAGTTCCTGGCGGGTGACCACCGCCGGCGAGGCCTCCATCAGCGCCTGCAGGATCTTCAGCGCGGTCGGGTTGAGCTGGAGCAGCTTGCCCTGGCGGCGCACTTCGAGGGTGTCGAGGTTGTATTCGAGGTCGCCGACGCCCAGCTCCCGCGCCTGCGTGCCCTTGCCGCGTCGCGCCAGGGCGTTGAGGCGGACTTCCACCTCCTGCAGCGCGAAGGGCTTGATGAGGTAGTCGTCCGCGCCCGAGTCGAAGCCGGCGATCTTGTTGTCGAGGCTGTCGCGCGCGGTGAGCATCAGCACCGGGGTCTGCTTGCGTGCCTCGCCGCGCAGCTTGCGGCAGACCTCCAGGCCATCCATGCCCGGCAGGTTCAGGTCCAGCACGATCGCGTCGAAGTCATGGACCACCGCGAGGTGCAGGCCGGTGATGCCGTCTGCGGCGAAATCGATGGTGTGGCCACGGTCCTCCAGGTAGTCGCCCAGGTTGGCGGCGATGTCCTGGTTGTCTTCGATCACGAGAATGCGCATGGGGGGTGAAGTCCTCTTGGATGATGCTGAGACCGACCGCGCCACGATCGGTTCCGGCGCGGGCACGCCCGCAACCGCCGCAGCATTCTGGCACAGCACGCGAAGGGCGGGACGCGTGCGGGCGACGCAGCCCTTGCATGAAAAAAAACGGCCCGACGATGTGCATCGCCGGGCCGAACATTCGGTTGTTGTCCCGATTACCGGTTCTGCATCTGGCACCTGACGAGGATGGCGGGATGGACAGACATCGGTCCGTACACGCTACGCCCGGTTCGATTAAAGCCCTGTTAAAGCCTCGTGACAGCCCGGAAATCCCCGACGGACGCCCTGGCCTTCACCTCGAAGCGGTCGAGCTGCGACTCGCATTTTTGGCGCCGTTCGCCAGAAGTTCGACGATCTTGCCGGCAATGTCGACCCCGGTCGCGGCCTCGATCCCCTCCAGCCCGGGCGAGGCGTTGACCTCCAGGACCAGCGGCCCCCGGTGGGCGCGGATCAGATCCACCCCGGCCACGCCCAGGCCCAGTACCTTCGCGGCGCGGATCGCCACCCGGCACTCGTCCTCGCTGGGCTCGACCGGCTCGGCGGTCCCGCCCCGGTGCAGGTTCGAGCGGAAGTCGCCCTTCGGCGCCTGCCGGCGCATGCCCGCCACCACCGCGTCGCCGACCACGAAGCAGCGCAGGTCCGCCCCTTCGGCCTCTGCGATGAATTCCTGCACCAGGAAGTTGGCGTACAGCCCGCGCAGGGTCTCGACCACGCTGCGCGAGGCCGACGGTTTCTCGGTCAGGATCACGCCCGCGCCCTGCGAACTCTCGTTGAGCTTCACCACGTGCGGCGGCGGCCCCAGCATCGACAGCAGGTCGACGGTGTCGTCCGGGTTGTCGCCGAACACCGTCGCCGGCATGCCGATGCCCTGCGCCGCGAGCAGCTGGTGCGCGCGCAGCTTGTCGCGCGCCCGGGCGATCGCATCGGCCCGGTTCGGCGTGTAGCTGCCCATCAGCTCGAACTGGTGCAGCACCGCGGTGCCATAGCGGGTGATCGACGCCCCGATGCGCGGCAGCACCGCGTCGTAGCCCGAGATCGACCGCCCCTTGTAGTGCATGTCGAAGCCATCCGACGCGATGCGCATGTAGCAGCGCAGCGGATCGAGCACCCGCGCGCTGTGCCCGCGCTCCCGCGCGGCCTCCACCAGGCGCCGGGTCGAATACAGCTTGCTGTTGCGGGACAGGATGGCGAGTTTCATGCATGGGATCCGCCGCGGCGACGCCCGCAGCTTGCAGCGGAATGATGACAGTTCCTGCGCGGCGATGGGCCGGGCCGCAGGGCGGAAACGCCCGTCGACGGCAATGCCGCCGGCCGCCGGGGTTCTCGCGGAAACTCAGGATCCTGGCCAACCCGCCGACACGACAGCTGCGCGCATGATGCTCAAGCGGCTCGCAACAACATGCCCGTGCAGCCGGCAACACCTCGCGCCTCAGGAGGTGCGCAGGCGCCTCGCGTTTGCGGTTGCCATCCGGTGATACGGGGCAAGCGCCGCGCTCATCAGGCCCGCGCCCGGATTCGAACCGGTATTGTCGCGCCTGGCCTGGGTGCCAAGCCATGGAAACATGGCGGACTGCCAGAAGAACTGCGCGGCCTCGATCTGCAGCTTGCAGAGGAACATGGTGCTCGCCATCGCCGATTGCGATGCCGCCTGCCATTTCTCGCTCGACATGCGCGCGAATTCATCGCGATCCGAACGCGATGGATGCATCCCGGTCCATGCGAACCGCATCAGGCGGGTGGCAACGATGCCGGGTACGACCGTGTTGATCTCGGCGATCTGGCGGACCAACCGCAATGTTTCGTCAGTGCGCATGCGCAAGCATCCATGATGTGGGAGCGCTGCAGTCTGCGCGCGGATCGATGAACCCCATGCATGCATCGACAATGAAACGTTCGCCCGGAAATTCGTCCGGATATCCATTCCGGCATGCACTGCGACTGACGCTCATGCGCATTGCACGGGCGAAGGGGCTTATGCAACGCATGTTGCGCACGAATCCCACTGCCGGCATTCGATGGCGATGATCGTGTTCTCGCTTGCCATTGCGCGTGATCGCCCATGAAAGACGGTGTCATCCGCGCCGAACGTCCGTTCGTCGCCATCGCGATGAAGCCGTCCAATGCGATCGGAAGCATCTGGCACGCTAATTGCGCCTTTTCCGGTACCGACATCCGTCGGCATCCCCCAAGGAATCACGCAATGGCACAGCATCAGACCAACCCGAACAGCACCGACCAGAACCAGAAGAACGGGCAGAAGCCCGACGACCAGAAGGATCCGAAGATTGGCCAGAAGCCGCAGGGCGACATGGATGATCGCAAGGGCGGCCAGAAGCCCATCGGCGACGACAAGCAAGGTCGCCAGGATCAGGCCGACCAGTCCAAGTCCGGTCGCTGATTGATCGAACGGCGCGCCCCGGGCAACCGGGGCGCGCTTTGCACCGCGAAACCTGTCCCGCACGGGTTTCCGATCGATGACACGGAAGATCATGCCGGGGTCTGGCGATGCCGCTCTGCATGCAGGACCATGTTTGCGCCAAGCCGTACAGAACCGTCCTGGCCATGCACCCCACGAATGAAAACGGCGACCCCGAAAGGTCGCCGTTTCTGTCTGATCTGGAGCGGGTGATGGGACCAGAATCCAAACCCCGCTAAGGTCTTGAACCGGCTAGCTTTTTAGCCAGTCCAGAAACCGTAAAACCGATACCGCAAACGATGCCCAAGCATACGGGCTTCGTGGGTCGCCACTCAAGCACCGGAGTGGCGTCATGCGCGGTTTCGTTTTCGTGGTATTGGCCTTCGCGGCAACACTGGTTGCGTCGCCAGCAGGCGCAGCACAGAAGTTGCAGGTTCCAGGCGTCGGCACTGTTCCCTATGAGCGCCTTTTCTCCGAAGTGAGCGAGCCAGGGGAAACAGTCTCGGCTTTCGTGCTGAAAGTAGCCCCCAGGTTCGCCGCCTACACGCGCGAAACCGGCTACGAAGCCTGCGCAGTCATCGCGACCGACGGCACACGCTTCGGCGTCGTCGTGGGCTCCAATCGTTCGCAGATTTCGTGCGTTCTGGTCGGAGCCATGCCGGAAGGCATGCACAGCACTGGCGAAAGCATTCACAGTCACCCCGAGGTCGCACGCATTTCGCTGACAGACACTGACCGCGCTTTCCTGAAAATCCCGGTCAGTGTTCCAACCTACTCGACAGACCCGGACGAGTTTTCGCAGAAGGATGGCGCTGGCTACTTGGTCGCAACGAGCACCGGCCGCGTGCTCTATCAGGCGCGGGCCGGTGCCAGGGCTCGGTGGGTCGGGCGTATCACTGACACGTCCAAGTAATCTCGTGATATGTCGCGCCGTAGTCGCCGCCCTTCATCAGCTTGTTCCCTGGGCCACAAGCACAGGTCGGGGCTGAATACATGAAAGTCCCGGTGGTCGGTTCAGCAAAGCATGCGGCCGGCAGGGGAGACAAAACCGGGGGCACTTGCCGAATGAAGCCAGGAACGCCGCGGTTCGCGAAATCGACGAACACCAGCGTGCGGACCCACGCCCCAGAAGCTGCGCAGGTGTTGCTGGTCGTGGTCCAACCGCTGTAGGTCGGAGGGGGCAAAACGGTGGTGCCGGCAGGGCAGTTGTAGGACACCGTTCTGCTTTGAACGATGCTGCCCGTCTGGCCGACCGGGCAGGCCAAGGTTTGCGTTTCCGTTGCCGGCGCAGGACAAGCGGTGCAGGTGTTGGACGTGAGCGTCCACCCGGTCATGCGCGGCGTTTCCCAAGCCTCGTAGGCGCCGCCCGGCGATGTCGAACAGTAGCCGGCGCGCTGCTGCTCCTGCGTGCCTACCTGTCCAGGAGGGCAGGCCAGGGTTTGGGTTTCTGTCGGCGGCACGACGCACAGAGCGAGCGCGGGCGGCGGCCCTACCGGCGGGCCGGCAGGGGGTGCGGTCGGTGTCGTAGAAGGGCCCGAGACCGGCGGCGTAACTGCGGGCGGCGGTGCTCCCGGTGGCGTGACCGTCGGTGCCACCGGCGTTCCAGGCGTCGCCGGCCCGGTTGAGGCGACCGGTCCGACTGAGATATCCACCGGCACACCGGCAGGAGGCGCCACAACCGGAGGCGACGGCGGCAACGACAGCAGCGGGGCAGCGGCAACATGTCCACCCGCTACCAGGCCGGAGTGGTAGACAAACTCCATCGTGGCCGCGTCCGAACCGCCGCATAGCGCGGCGGTAGCGTTCACGTCCAGACGGCCGCTGTCCATCACCGACGACCCGTCGATGCGCAGGTCGTAAACGTCGCGCGCGACGGCAGCGGCCAGCTTCGCGCACACAGATGTTGGCGCAAGTGGATAGACCACTACAAACCCGTCGTTGGGCGCTCTGATGGAGACCGGCGCCAAATCCACGCCGGTTCCCCATGCCGTGCGCAGGCGCGTGCCGTCCATCATGCGACCGGGGGCGAGGCCATCGCGGACGACGCTCGATGCCGACACGCCGGAAAAGTGCCCGGTCAGTCCAAAAGAATTCTCCACTGCCAGCGAGAGGTCGCGCAGGTTGTCTTGCTCTCGCTTGGTCTGCGCCGTAGCCGATGCCGGACCCAACGCGCTGTAGATAGCCGTGGAGAGAACGGACAGAGCACCCAGGGTCAGCAGGGTTTCGACCAAGCCCCAACCGGCTTGCGTTTTAGCATTCATGTGCATTCCTACAGGCGGGGGCGGTGAGTGGTTTCGGAGGGCGGCTCCGCCAAGCCAGCACGAGCGGCGCGCCAATCCTGGACACGGGGAAGTGCGACCGAAAGGTCGTGCGCGGCGAAGGCGGGACGCGCTCGAGCTTGGGCCATAGAGCGCGGGGCTTGGCCATTGGAGTTCTTTGCATCGGCGTCGGCACCGGCAGCCAGCAGGGCCGCGCAGGTGGCAGCAGGGTCGCGCCGGTCCCAGGCAGCCTGAAAGGCTTGGGCCTGGTGGGGGAGCCAAGGAAGGCCAGCAGAGCGTGCGGCGTTCGCAGCGACTGAAGGACCCAGGGAGCCGATGTAGTCGGAACGGGCAGCGGCATGGAGCGGTGTCATGCCACCGTGAAAAGTCGCGGCATGGTCAGCACCGGCGGCCAGCAACGCGGAGACGATGGCGGCGTCGCCGATGTGCGCAGCCAAGTGGAGCGGTGTTTCCCCGTGCTCGTCGCGTGGAGAGGGGTCGGCACCAGCGGCCAGCAAAGTAGCCACCCCGGCTGCATCTCCGATGAGCGCTGCGGCATGGAGCGGCGTCCAAGACCTCACTGCTTGGCGTCCTTGCGCGCAGCGGCGCGGGCTTCGAGATGGTCAAGCCCTTTCTTACGCAGTCGGTCGCGGCTTTGCGGCTGCTGCACGAGCTGTTCGCTTACGGCCAGCAATGCGCCGACGATTTCGGCTTCGTCCCACTCATCCGCGCCGGCCGCGATGACGAGACCACCCAAGACGATTTTTCGGTGCGCGTCCGCGCTGCGAAAAAACTGCGCGCGCTCTTTTGCTTTTTGCTTCGCAGCCTCGCGCGCTTTGCGCCGCTGCTCGGCTTTCTCAGCAAGAAGCAGCTTCGCTTGCTCCTTCGCCATCGAAGTCATCATGCGTTCGATTTTGCTGCGTTGCTTCTCTGCATCGATTGCCATGCCGTCATTTCTCGAAGTTGCCTTACATCGATCCAACCACACGCAGCGGCGGCGTCAAGAGCCCAAATTTGCCTAAAAAAGCGGCGAGCGGAGCGAGCCGCAGCCACCGAGCCGGAGGCGAGGTGAGTTGTTAGCGAAAGTCGCAAGTTGACGACTTCGCACTGCATGGCACCTTGAAGAAGGGGGCATAGCGAGCGGAAGCGAGCGCCCCGGTTCTCGCGGTTGTGCGAGGGCTGCGAAAGCAGCCCGAAGCAACAACAAGAGCGCACTTATGGTTTCGCTTCGCGAAACCGTGCGGTCAGGGGCTTCGCCCCCGACACCCCGGCGCCACGCTTCGCGCGTCGCCTGCCCCCCAATCCTCGCCCCCCAGGGGGCTGTGGCAAGTCGGGGTTTCGTGGCGATTTACTCGGTCCAGATGAAAAGTCTTTCGCGAGGCAAGGGCGACAGCGCTACCGCTGCCGCTGCTTACCGCGCGGGCTTGTCGCTGGACGACCCCACGACCGGCGAACGTCACGATTACACGCGCCGCGCGGGCGTTTTGTCCGTGGACATGCTTGCACCACCCGGAGCGGTGGCATGGGCGACCGACCCGACCCAAGTCTGGGCGCAGGTGGAGCAAGCAGAGACGCGGAAAAACGCCCGCGTGGGGCGGGAAGTCGTCATGGCTCTGCCGCATGAATTCGACCAGGACGCACGCCGCGACTTGGCCTGCGAGGTCGGTCAATATCTCGTCGACCGCTACGGGGTCGCGGCGCAGGTTGCCGTCCACGCCCCGGACAAGGATGGCGACGAGCGGAACTACCACGCGCACATTTTGTTCACTCCGCGCCAAGTCGGCGCCGAGGGTTTCACGGTCTACGCGGCGAAGGTCTACGACGAATTCAAGGCAGGCGCAGAAGAACTAAAAATTCTTCGCGCCGCCGTCGCCGAGCGCACGAACCAAGCGCTAAACCGTGCCGGCCGAACCGCCCGCGTAGACCATCGCACATTGGTCGCGCAGAAGGCCGATGCCGTCGAGCGCGGCGACTTCAAAGCCGCCGTCGGTTTGGACCGTCTGCCGACCAAGCACGAAGGCAAGGCGACCACCCAAGCCCGACGCCGCGGCGAGCGCACGCCCAGGGCGCGCCGAAACGACCGCCGGCAGCAGGCCAACGAGCGCCGGCAGGACGCGCACGAGGCGCGCTTTCAGCGGCTGAAAGCTGAGGCACAGGCGGACGGCCGGCTGACCCCCACCGACGAACAGGCCGCCCATGCCCGGGCGCTCCTGGAGCGCACCCGCGAGGGCCGCACGCGGCTGCGTCAAGCCGCCATCCCTTCCCCCACGAGCACGGCCCATGTCCAGCCCAACCGCCCCGCCCGCTTCACCCGCGCCCCTGCACTCGCCGGCGATAGCCGCCATCCTGTCGGCGTGCCTAGCGGAGACCGCCCCCGTGGCCTTCAGCCCTTGCCTCCAGTGCGCGCACTCGACGGTTCTGCAACTGGCGGACGGCCCCAGGCCGGAGGACACGCCGGCGGGCCTGGAGGCTTCTCCCCCGTCGCTCGTGGTGTATTGCGGAAGGATGCACCGGGACATCGTCGCCCCGGTGGCCCTGTGCTCGGGCTTCAGCCCAGCCCCCTAGCAGCCAAGCGTGCGGCGAGGTCTGCCGCCCCTGCGACCCGTCCCACCGTTCCAGGAGGTGCGGGCAAAGGCTCCGCTTCTTTGGAGCGCGCGGCGCGCAGCACCAACCGGACAACCGTGGAGACCGTCGTGGCCGATGAAGCAAACAAGCAGCTTGCCGCCCTCATCGAAGAAATGCTGCTGCGAGCGAAGCGCGCACTACAGCAGTCCAGCGCACTGACGCCTTGGCAGCGGGCCACAGCGCGAGGTGTCTTGGAGACCCACCGACAGGCCCAGGATGCCCAGCAAGCGCACCGCGAAGCCATGGAGGCCCGGACCCAAGCACGGGCAGTCGTCCGCCGTGCGCGAGCGGACAGAAACTACTACACGATGGCCGAAGACCCGATGAGCAAGTTGCGGCGGGCGATGGGCCGACCCAGTGCCGGCGATCGCCAAGCCCTCAACGCCGCCGAAGCCCTCGCGCAGGCCAAGCAGAACGCCACAGCGAAGCGGGAAGCCAGGGAACAAACGAAGTCACTGAGTAAGACCGCTCAGCGAGACGCGGAGAAAGCCCGCGAGCAGTTCGCCGATGCTTTTGGTCTGGTAGGGCCGAAATTCGGCACCAAAGAAAGGGCAAAGCCGCACTCAACGACGGAACCGCACATGCAGCCTGTTGTGCAGCCGCCTACGAACCGAACAACGCCTCGCCCGAGGGCATAACCCGTCAAACAGTCAGGAGGGTCTTAAATGCCTTACGCAAGGCGCGCTTTTCTAGGTCCGTCAGGTCCCTGCCAAAATGCCGCCTCCCCACCCAAAGCAATTTCCCATCCGCAACTTTGGGGATAGCTCCGTTTTCGAGAACAACCGAAGTAGCAGGGTGACCAAGCAACCTCAACGCTTGCGCAGCGACATCCGCATAGGCATCTGTCGGTGCTGTTGCAACTACCGCTACCGCCGTAACTGCGACTGGAGCAGCGGGAGCGCTTGCAGCCACTGCGGGCACATGGGCAACACTGGCACTAGCAAATTTTTGGACGGTTTGGTCGGCCCAATGCGCCTTGTAGTCAACATCGGCACGTAGATACGGAGAGGTTGCCGATGCCGGCCCCATCGAAAGCAAGTGAACTCGAATACCGAGTCCTTGTGCAGTAGTTACACCTGGTGTTAGGTCGGCATCACCAGATACCAATACCGCGCCCGTGATGGCCTTGGACTGAGCCAACCCGATGAGGTCGGCAATGATGAGCCCATCAACAGCCTTCTGATCACCAACCCCATTGCGAGTGCCTAAGCGCAGCTTGAAATCATCGAGCTCGTCGATAGCGTGATGCGCGGGCGTCTTACTACCTTGCGCGCCCGGGCCGTCATACCAATAAACACGCAAAAGGTTGGTCCCGGGGAATTGCGCAGTTACTTGGTCAAGCACTTCTTGACGAAGAGCGGCATAGTCAATAGTGACCTCTTCACGGCGAACTTTGGGCCTAGCGTGCACGATATGCCCCGCCTGCACCCAGAAGTAACCTGCGTCGATGAAGACTGCGACTTGGTTCATGTCCTTATCCCCCCAGAAAGGGAGAAGGGCGCCGTTAGGCGCCCTTCTCTTAGGTAAGGTGCCTTTGGGGCACCAATAATAGGGTGCCTTTGGGGCACCAAGTAACGAGAGTTAGTGTCTCCTAACACCCGTTTACTGTCAAGCTTGGTTGACATCTTTTTCAGCATTCAGCAGACGGTCTACCGCCTCAGTTCGCTGTTCCGGCGATAGCTGGGCCAAAGCCAAGATGGCAACCGCAGTGTGTTCATCTTCGGCCACCAAGTATGCCATAGGCACGCCCAACACTTCGGCCAGCCTGCCCAGCCCGTCCAAGTCGATGCCTCGGGCTTCGCTTTCGTAGCGGTTGACACGGTTCGCGGCCACGCCTTTATCCAGCCCCATCAGCAATCCCAGCGCCCGCTGGCTGGGCACGCCGCGCAGCGCCCGCGCTTGCTTCAAGCGGGCCGCGAACAACTGGCGCGGGCTGGGTGGAGCTTTGGGCACGAAAACGGCCGGGCGAGGCAACAGGCCACAGCATGACGGCAGGGCTCCCTTTGAGGTAGTTTCTACCTGAAAGGTAGCACTCCGCTGCCGTTCGAGGGAACACCCAATGAGCCACACCGAAACTCCCAGAGTCATGACGCCGCGCTCGCGGTTCTTCGTCTGCTACTGCCTTGCGCTCACGCTGCTGGGGCCTTTCGGCTTCATCGTCGGGCCACTGGCCGCCCACGTCTGGACCAAGCGGGTGGAACGCAAAAATCCTTTTGCCTCCGGGCAGGCGAAGGCGCGGGACCACGGCTACAACTGGGGGCAACTCGTGCTGATGACCGTCTGCACGCTGTGGGGCCTCAGCGGCGCTCTTTTCGTGTATTCGCTCGTCCAGATGGTGGCCGTTCCGCTGCTCTACGGCACCTGAGGCAGCGCTAAAAAGACATCGCCCCGGCCACCTTGACGGATGGCCGGGGCGAGCTACTTTGAATTCAAGGCCTCCGGGTGTGCGATACCCGAAGGCGAGCAGGTAGTAGCAGCTACATGCCCAGGCGGCGGCCCCAGAGGTCAGCCTACCAAGCCCGGGCCGACTAGCAAGCCCCCTCCCTCTCGCCCTCCTCTCGCTGCCCCGATGCCCTCGGTAGCCGTATTACGGTGCCCGGGTGAAACCGGGCCGTGTGCAGGGAACGGGCGCCCCATTGCGGGGCTTGGGTTGACCACCACCGGAGCGCACGGGCTTTGAAGCAGGGGAACAGTGGGTGCGGTATGGCCCTGAAACCTGCGCCGACCAAACCGGAACATGCGTCGCGGAGGCGCTGGGGAGTGCTCAATCTGGCCCCAGCTCGTGTGCCCCGTCCCGTTCCGCCGGTGAGGTGCTGGGAAAGGACGACAGGAAGGAAAGCGCTCGGCGACGGCCGGGCCACGGGGCAAAGCCCAGCGGAGAGGCGCCAAGCTAGGCTTGGTGGCGAGACCCGGCCCCGGCGCAGTGTCATGCGTGAACTCGCCGCAGCGTGGGAGGACCACTATCCACGCGCCCGACCTGTCGGCCGCCCTCTGGGCGGGACGCTGGAGGGTCAAAGCCACTCACCCGCACCGCCGAAAGGCCGCGGGTAGGGTGAGGCTTTGCCCTTCATCGTCGGGGGAGCGCAGCGGACCCGGCGATGAAGGGCAAAGCCCAGGGGGCGGCTTTTCGCTTTCCCTATCCCCTGTGCAGAGGAAAGCCCCTCCATGCATTCGCTATACCGGGCTTTTCCCGAAGATAGAAAAGCAAACGGACGAAATTTTTTTCCTAACACGCACCGGCGCGCGTAGCGCGTTGCACTGGCAAGCAACGCAAATGCGCAGCCGGGAGTGGTTGACGCCTGCTGATGCTGTAGTAGTGTCGGGTTGCCGGTGGTTTCCCGCTCACGCGGGAGTGTTCCATAGTTCACCGCCCTATGGGTGGCTTAGAAAATCGCAAGACCCACCGACACCAAGACCCCCGCTCAAGCGGGGGTTTTGCTTTTCTTGTTGCGCACCGCTCGCTTCTCCGCCACGGTCGCGCGCTTCAAGTTCGCTGCGAACTGGCCCGGCACATGGGCCGGCAAGGTCACCGGTGCGGCGAACAGGGCCAACGTTTCCACGCGCCGAGGCAAGGTTTCCGGCTGGACTGCCACCGGCACCGCCAACCCTTCCCGGTCCACGTAGACCTTGCGTAGGACCGATTGCGGCGCTTTTTCGTGGCCGGTGATGCGGCCGATGGCAACGTCCCTATCCCCTGTTTCCATTCCGGTTGCAGCCAAGGCCCTGTCCAGGTGGGTGATGAAGTAGTGCCGGAACGCATGGTAGCCCATGCCCTCTTCGCTGATGCCCTGCTGCTTGATGTAGCTGGAAAACTGGCGGGAAAGCTGGCGGCCAAACCCAAGGCCGGTGCTGTTGGGCAGGTCAGGGAACAACCGTTCCACGCCCGCCGCCCGCACCTCCTCGACATACGCCAGAAAGCCGGCGTCGAGCACCTGCTTGGCCAACGGCACGAAGCGCAGCGAGTTCGGGTTCTTGACCTTGTTGCCTTTGGCCTTGGTCGTGACCAGAAAGCCCGCCACGCCATCCACATGCATGACATCGGCCACGCGCAGCTGTGCCACTTCCGTCACCCGCGCCCCGCTGTAAAGGCCCAGCAACGCCCCCCAGAAGCGGTGGGGATACTTGCGTGCCCACGGCAGGAACGCGGGGCCGAACACGGACTGCAATTCCTGGTGCGTGAACGGACGCCCTGTGTCCGGCTCCATTTCGCTGTGGCGTTCACCCGGCGGCGTGATGCCTGCCATCGGGTTGTGACGCAGGATGGTCGCCGCTTGCAGATAACCGACGAACACCGACAGCCGGTCCCAGTGCTTGGTCAGCGTCCCGCCCTTCGGTGGCGGCTCACCGTTGGCCTTAGCCAGCTTGATGACCTCCAACACGCTCAAATCCCGGTAGATGGGTTTCTTGGTGGCGTGCTTAGGCCAATGCTCGACCGCCCCCATGAAGCACTGCACATGGTCGCCATCCAGGCTCGCGGCCGGGATGTCGCCGATGACGCCCAGCAAAAGACGCATGCTGTGCCGGCTGTCCATGATGGTTTTTCGGTCCAGTCTGGCCGCTTCTAGGCGCTCCAAGTGTTTGGCGATGCAATCGGAGAGCAAGAGCCCCGCCGGCGCCGGGTTCGGCTTGGGAGCCACAGGCACATAGCCCGCCACGGCGGCCGCCAGCGGGTCCGTCTCCGCCAAGCCCACCAATCGATGCAGCATGTCCACGTCCTGGAATGTCTCCAACTGGGCTTCAGCCACCCGGGTCCCGTTGCGCAGTTGCACATCCTTGAGGATGAGATCCCGACGACCTTCCGCATGGGCCGCTTCCAACGCTTTTTTCAAATCCACTTCGACCCCCTGGCGCATGGCCCTGAATGCCTCGCAGAGTGCCATGCCCATCGAAGCGGCGACCAGTCTGGCACGGTCGCCGGTGGGCAAGTGAAGGGGGCGGACGACGAAGCGCGAGCCGACGACCGCACGCAAATCGACAGGCACAAGAAAGCGGGCGTAGAGCCCGCTGGGTCGCGTGAGCAGAAGAGGTTTTGGCAAAACGATACCTCAAACGATACCTAAATGGGTCGTTTGAGGCAGTCGTTTTTCCGACTAAAACCCTTGCATTTTCAGCCACTTAGTGGCAGATTCGGGCTTGAGTGGAGCGGGTGATGGGAATCGAAACTTCAAACCCAAACACCATTTCACTCAATGACTTATCCGCGGCAGCGGGTGCAGAAAATGGTCCCCCAAGTGGTTCCCAGGGGACCGTCAGCGTAGCGGATACATTGTGTCTGCATCAATGCGTGCTTTCGAAGTCGCCTACATCGACCGCACCATCGACGGACCGCTTAGCCCATCTTGCTGCGGGTTCTGGGTCTGCTGCTGAGCCAAGGCTTGCTGTTGCGCCACCACCTGCTGCTGGTTGAGCGTGTTGGCCTCTTGAACCGACGCCTGCAACGGCGGCGCGGGCGCGTTGACGTCGACCAATGCCGTGCGCCCGGCCGGACCCGCCTCGGCGACACGGATCTGATCGCCCACCATCGACACCTGACCGACGCTGTTCGCGTCCATGCCGGTCTTCTTCGCGGCGACCATTGCCTGCGCGACGTGGTCGTCGGAAATGTGTCCGGGTGTGCCGCCACGAATACGCGCAAACATGACTTTGTCCTCGAAGGACAACTCTCCTAGGCCCTGCGCCTGTTCGCGGGTGCGTTCCAGCGCCGGCACCGGCGCTCCGTAGTGCTTAGAGACCGCTTCGTTGATCCGCTGCGAACTGACCTCGATCGGCTGCGACGAAATCTTGCCGAGATCGACATCGAACCGCTGGGCGGGCTCGCCGAACTGCGCGTGTTTGAGCTGCACTTGGCCGGTGTCCTGGTTTTTCTCCAAGGACACCTCGCTGTAGTGCAGCCCCTTCTCGACCGAGAACGCTAACATTGACGCCGCGAGCCGGTCGCTGTGCGGCCCATGCGGTATGCCCTGCTGGGCTTCGAACGCCTTCACCCGGTGCTGCATCTCGCGATACGCCTCGTACCCTTCGTGCTGCGGGTCGCGAATATCTCGCAGCCCTTGTTGGCTCGGCGCGAAGTCCGGCGGGACCGATGCCGTCGTTGGCGGCCCTTCCTGACCGTTGCGCTTCGGCGGAGCTTCCTTCAACAATTCTTGTTCTTGGTCGTCCGCTTTGCCACTGCGGCCACCGGACGAAGACATCGTCGGCGCCGCCACGCGCACCGCCGCCTGTGTCTCTTCTTGAGACAACCCGAGACGGTTTGCTTCGCGTTGTGCTTGCGCCTGCCCTTCTCGCTGCTGGGCTGTCGGTGCGTCGATTGCATGGGGAGCGCCGCTCAGCGCAGCCTCCTTCGACGGCACGATGTCGACGGCGGTCGTCGCTGCAACGCGCACCACACCTTCGTTATCGAACCGGAGGTGTTGGATCGGCGTTGTGATGCTGTAATCGTTGTCCGGGCGCGGCTCCAATCCAAGCGAGGAGGTCGCCGGATCGATGCCCTCGGCTTTGCGCGTCCGCTGCACCGCCTGATACGCGGCCTCGAACTGTTCTGGTGTCGGGTTGACCCGAAAGTCGGTATACATCTGCCGCAGGTTTTCGCGGTCTTGCTGCTCGGGTGTCGGCGGCTGCCACGCAGGCATCCTGACCAATTGTGCCTCGTGCTGCGACAGTGCAGGGATCAAACGCTCACGCGTCGTTTCCAGCTCCAAGGCGAGATTACCCTTGGCGATATCACCGTCGTGCGACCACTGGCCTTGTGCATTTCGGACATACTGATCGCCGTTGGAGGCTTGCAGTGTGTCGGGGTTGAGGGCTGTGCGCACCGCGTCCGGTTCGGGGCCGAAGTTATCCCAGC
>ERZ1066130.402-NODE-402-length-16564-cov-9.626507_pt1 | contig 16564 bp, 8 predicted proteins | sample MGYA00382777_ERZ1066130 | MGnify/ENA primary metagenome ERZ1066130 (study PRJEB33369, sample SAMEA5778360) | biofilm metagenome | biome: Industrial cooling water; feature: Water cooling tower basin; material: Biofilm | place: United Arab Emirates | collected...
TTGCAATACGGAGCCAGATTGTCCTGCCCACAATTGAATTCGTCGGCTTGTTGTTGCACCGTCCCAACCACCACGAATTTGTGCATTTGTTGAACTGTTAAAAATTATATTGCCAGCACTAGAGCTTTGAATTAATGAGCCACCTTCACTAAAACTCCACAAATCCGTCCCGCCGGAATTTTTGATAGCAAATGATCCTGCTGCACCAATGTTGAGTGACAGTGTAGCTGCTGCCGGACCCCTAATACCAACATTATTTCTGGTAAAATCTAAAAATCCACCATTAGTAGAATCTTGAACAAGATTTCCGCCCCCACCAGCGTTTACAGTCCACAAAGTTTGTCCAGTGGTTCCTAAAAATCTAATTCCGCCCGTACCTGAAGTATTGTTTGCTCGCAATTCAATTGCGGAATTTGACGTTGTTCCTGATGCAATGCGAACAGTACCATAAGTCCCGCCCCCAGCTTCATTTCCTTGAAGCTCTATTCCACCCCCACGAGATCCGGCAATATCAAAAGCACCACCACCAGAAATTGTTATAGTTTTGTTGTCCGATCCGTCAGATGTGTCTGATGCAATAGACGCTACACTAGCAGATAATATAATTTGTCCTGAAAATGTTTTATTTCCAGCAATGGTTTGTGCACCTGTAGTAATTAATCCTCGCGCACTAGCGGAAGCATCTGGGATATTAAATGTGTGAGTGCTAGATACAGAACTAATATTAAAGTCTGTTCCACTAGTTCCTGTTGCAAATGTTTGTGTGTTAGCTGTTAATGTATTTAAAGTTCCAATACCACCAGAACCCCCAGGTCCAGCAGACCAAGTAGGCACACCACCAACAACAGTTAATACTTGTCCGGTACTACCTATACCTAAACGCGCTGGCGTTGATCCAGACGAACTGTATATAATATCACCTGTAGTTGTTAGTACGTTATTTACTTTTGAGTTTAATTGTGTTTGTATAGAAGATGTTGCGCCACTAAGATATCCCAATTCAGTTGATGTTACCGAGGATACGTCTAGTTGTGCAGAACCATTAATTATAGCAGCCCTATTTGCAGCTAACCCAGATGTAATAATTGGAGATATTGCACCATTATGTATTTTAACAGTAGCGGTTGTTACTTCTGTTCCGACAGGTGGTGTGTTGTTATATGTTTTTGTGTATGGTAATCCACCAAATGGAAAATCACCAATAAATGTTACTGACCATGTATATGTGTTGCCATTTTGTGCAAATTCAAGTGTTGCTACTTTTGATGTGCTATCGTAATACCATTTTGTTGCAGATAACGGAGCATCACCAGTAGTTACGTGCTTAACTTCCCGATGGATGGTAAACCCACCAGCTTGTGTAAGTGAAACGTCATATTCTGCATAATGTGTAGTCGGTGAATCGTTAGAGCTTCTTGCAACAGCAACAATAACTTTACCCGAAAATCTTCCGGCAGTTATTGCATATTTTGCTTTAATGTTTGCTACAGCATCAGCATTTGGTATTGCTTGACTATCTGTATAATAGAAATTTGGTTTATATGCATAGTCAATTGCATTTGCGTATATTGATCTTACCCTTAATGCTGGTGTACCTATATCATAACCAATATCATTATTAGGTATAAAATGCCCAACATTGTTTATAAACCAACGATTATTAGCACCCGCCGTTTGAAATGTTATCGAACCATTGGATGATCTGTTACTTAAAAATAGTGTTGCGCCAGTAACATTTCCAGTAATTAAATATGCATTTCCGCCAACACCAGCACTTTCATTTCCATATAGTGCACATCTGGCACCACGACTATCATCTATATTGGTTCCGCCCCCACCCAACACAATTCCTTTATTATCAGAACCGTCGGTAGTATCCGCACGAACGTTAAAAACATTGGAAATGCCCGTGTATACAATTTCAGTTGGTGATAGTGAACCGCTACCCCCACCAGTTATGGGTGTTCCGTTTAAATATAACGTACCAGAAACATATAAATCTTTAATGCGGTTGGATGCTGCACCCAAATCATAAGTATCTGTTAGTTCGGGTAACAATTTTCCTGTGGAATCAATTTTCCATCTAACTGAAGTATTTGTTCGAAAAAATATACCACCACTACCAACAGATGTAATGCGAACTTCACCAGGCTGCGAACCGTGTTGTTCGCCATATAATGCTATTGTTCCGCCTCTTCCATCTGAAGCAGCCCCACCCCCAGAAATTTCGATTGATTTTGTATCAGATCCATCTGATGTGTCTGCTACAATTGTGGCAGTTGCATTACTAAAAATTATATTACCATTTCTGGCATATTGCCATCGTTGTACCCCACCAGTAATAATGTTAATAACTCCACCACCAACAATATTTCCGGCAACTAAATCGATTCGTCCTGAACCAGCTCCCTGATTACCAAACAAAGATATATACGCACCTCTTGTTGCAATGGGAACAGCAAATCCAGTTGCGCCCCCGCCAGAAATGTGAACTTCTGCGGTGTCGCTTCCGTCTGAAGTATTTGTTTGTATTATGTTTGTTGTTCCGAAAAATCTTAGTGCTCTAGTTGTTCCACTAGATGTAGTTGCTAAAATTCCAGTTCCGTTTGCAGAACCCAAAACATCCATACCAACAGTTCCACCGGAATACAAATTTTGTATTCTTGACGAAACAGATCCTATATCATAAATTGCATCAGCAGCAGGTAAAAAGTGTCCTGTCGATGGAATTTGCCATCTATTTGTTGTTCCGCCAGTTTGAAAGTTGATTCCGGCAGCAGAGTGCGATCCGCGAATAATTACTGATCCACCACTAGATGTGCCGGATGCTAATAGTGCTGTTGGTGCTGTCCCGTTGGGAGATAGGGATAAGTATGCACCTAACGAAGTATCACCAACTTGCAACTCCTGTAAGTTTGTTGTTTGTAAAATTCGACCAACGGACTTATTAAAAATGATGTTCCCGCCACCAGTTCCGTCGCCAACCAAATCGCCCGAATTGTTGATCGACCAACGTAAAGTTGTTCCATTTACTCTAAAAAAAATATTTCCATTTGACGCAGGAGCGTCGATGTAAGTTCCCGCACCAGCAATACTTCCAGAAGAAATAATAATATTGCCAACATTTGCAGATTCATTTCCTGCAAGATTAATATATGCGCCACGAGTAGCTGATATATCTCCACCACCACCCAATCCTAAAATTTGATTATCATTTCCATCTGTTGTATTGGAAATAATTTTGCTTGTAGGCTGTAAAAATTTTAACTGTCCTGTTGCAGTGGCAAATACACCATTCCCGTTGATGTCTTTTAGTACATCTAATTGAAGGTTATATATATTAAGAAAATTTGCCATTTATTAAAATCCTAGACTTTAGCAATATTTATGGTGCTTATGTCGATAATAATACTTCTTGATACTCAATTGTTGCCACCCAAACCACATTAGCAGCTTCGCCTGTAACTCTTATTCGCAAATCAGAACCCGACACATCAACTCTAGCCGTATAACCAGGATTACCTTCAGCATCCTCTAAAATTGCTGGTGCTGAACCAACAAGCGTTGCGTTACCTGAATTCGATGCACTACGTCGCACCCCTCCGCTAATAAATGACCAATAATATTTGTCTGTGCCATCTTCTCTTCGAGCACTAACATCAATTTTAAATCTACCAAGACTATTTGCTGACACAGGAATAACCAATAGTGTTTCTGTTGTTCCTGTGGTCGTTAAGTGTCCTGCGGTAAATTTTTGATTTGCAGAGCCAGTATAATTTGTGTGGGTTTTAATTTGAACTTTATCGGTAAAAGTTTTAATTCCCCCGATATTTTGGTTCGATGATGTATCAACACCACCACCCAAAGCACTTACTGGAATGTCGCCTAATGTAATTTTCTTTTTTACGTTTCCTGCTTGACTATCTTCGATCAACAAATAGTCAGCACCAACAGGAACAGATTTTGACGCAAAAGATACAAAATCTCCAGCAGCACGTTTTAGTTGCGCATCATTAGTAACATCACTTAATCCAACTTGACCTTTAGTCACTGAGTGTGGATTTGAAGTTGATGCAATATGTGCATCTATTTGACTGTGTGTATTACTACCTGCACCATTAAGTCCTTGGTGATCAATTTGATTTAATGAAACGTATTTTTTGGCACCAGCCGAACCAGAATCTTCAATTAAAAATACATCGGTAGCAATAGCAAGAGTTTTATTTGGAAAACTGGTGAAATCATTTGCTGCACGTTTTAGTTGTGCATCGTCTGTTACGTTACCAAGACCCACCTGAGCTTTTGTTACTGAATGTGGGTTTGATGTTGATGCAATATGCGCATCAATTTGCGCATGTGTATTTGTTCCTGCACCAAACAATGTTTGGTGATTAATGTTACTAATTGTTATATATTTTTTGTTGCCAGAATCGGCACTATCTTCAATTAGTATAATATCCCCACCAACAGGTGACGATTTTGTTGTAAATGTGTTAAAATCGTTTGCTGCACGTTTAAGTTGCGCGTCGTTTGTGACGTTACCAAGACCAACTTGCGTTTTGGTAACTGAGTGTGGGTTGGCTATGTCGTTTATGTGCGCATCAATTTGTGCATGGGTATATGAACCAACATTAGTTAAAATTGTGTGATCAATTGATCCTATAGTAAATTTTTTCTTACTAAAAGATGCGTTACTGTCTTCGAGTAGAATTACGTCGGCAGCTTGTGGGGCAGCTTTAAGTGTGAATGTATTGTAGTCATTACCCGCACGTTTAAGCTGTGCGTCATCGGTAACGTTACCTAACCCTACCATAGATGCGGTGTAATCACCAGCAAGAGGAACAACAGCTCCAGTTCTGCTATTAAATGAACTTACACCAGCACCAATTGCTGCTGCCAAACTTCCTATGGTTACATATTTTTTGGCATTTGATGCTGCACTATCTTCAATTAAAAGTATGTCTCCACTAATTGGGGATGCTTTAATCGGCAAAGTTACAAAATCTCCGCCAGCACGTTTAAGCTGTTCGTCGTTAGTTACGTTACCAAGACCTATTTGAGATTTTGTTACTGAGTGTGGATTTGAAGTTGATGCAATATGTGCATCTATTTGTGTGTGGGTATTTGTACCTACGTTACTAAGCGTTGCGTGATTAATTGAACCAATAGTAATGTATCTTTTAATACCTGCTGATGCAGCATCTTCTATCAGAAGAATATCACTACCTGTGGGCGATCCTTTTGCTGAAAATGAAATAAAGTCGTCGGCTGCACGTTTAAGTTGCGCGTCGTTTGTGACGTTACCAAGACCAACTTGCGTTTTAGTTACCGCATGGGGATTACCAAAATCATTAATGTGGTTATTTAAATTTGTATCAAGTGTATTATAGTCCTCTTGCCTTAGAACTTTTTGCAGATCGGCAGCAGTACCAATTCTCCATTGGTCTAAAGCTTCGTCCCAACGTAATAGTGCATCTGAACTTGTACCACGTTTATTACGAATACCAGCATCAAGTGTGGGTGTTCCAGTAACACCAGAATTGATGGTAATTTCGTTATCTTCCACATCTAATACAGATGTGTTAATAATGGTTTGTGTCCCGTTTACAGTTAAGTTGCCCTGAATAACCACGTTTCCGGCAAAATCACCATCAGTTGAATAGATAGTGCCTAAAGGTGTGCCAGGACTAGCAATATTTCTTAAAGCAAATAATGGCAGAAAATGTCGATTAGCGTCTATTTTCCAGGCGTTGCCGTTATTATAGAATATAACGTCGCCCGATTCGGTAGTACCAAAGAGTGCCTGAGATTTACCTTTAAGGTTAATATCTTCTAGCTTCCCGTCTATGTGGTTATCAATAATAGACTGAGCTAAGGCTAATTGGGGTCCAACTACAATACCGTCAAGGTCTACTGCCGTAGGGGTAGGCCCACTTGAAGAATATGGTCTAATATCAAGTGCAACAAAGCCGTTCGTCAACAGTTGTTGACGTAACACCTCGATATCAACGGAGGTTATGCTAGATGTGACTGTAGTAAACGGCATACAAGTATTTAGTTTTAACCCTTAATGATGTAGTTCAGCACAACATACGGTGGGTTATTACTTGTCGTCGCTACTTGTCCTCCTCTATCGGTTTCACAGGATGCAATTTCTGTAATAAAACCAGCATCCCCATCATTTCCAAGGGCAACGTTACCAAGTCTTCCCGACATCGCACTAGGTGGATGTCTATGCTGTCCAGACAATTGCTCTGTTGGTTGATTACCTAAAACTGCGATTTGTTTTGTTCCCACTATAATGTCGCCCAACTCGAATTGTAGTGAGTGTTCGTGTGCACCAGAAAAAACTATATTAAATGAGGCATCTGCACCCATTCCGTGGTGGTGACCTGGAACAATGTGTGAATGTGGCTCTAAGAAATGTTTGTGTGCCCCACCAGTGTGTGTATGGTCGATGGTTCCGCCCCTTTCGCCAAGTTGCGAACCAGTTCCAGTTGCAGCTTTTCCTAATGGAAATCTTTGTCGTAAATCTGGCAACCGAAACATTCCAGGAGGTTCATTTCCTTCATTAAATTGTGTTCCAATTACGGCAAACAAATCATTATTAGTGGAAATGTTTAATAATGAACCATCACACATTTTAAAACCATATGGTGCTGCGGTTCCAGCGTATGGCAAAACTGTCCCTGTTGGTAGTATTGTAAACCCTAAAACCTTTTTCTTTTGGTGCCCATCTTTGGAGTCTTCAATTAGTAACAGATCATTAGGATCTAAACTGTCTTTTGATGGAAAACTATCATAATCGGCTGCTGCACGTTTAAGTTGTGCATCGTCGGTAACGTTTTCTAAACCAATTTGTTGTTTAGTTACTTTATGTGGATTTGTTTCATCGACAACATGCAAATCTAGTTGTTGGTGGGTAAATGCACCTTTATCTGTAAGGTGGTGGTGACTTTTATCAGCTAATTGGTTAAGTGATGATCCAGACAAATTGATATGTGACCAGTCAACATCACCAGATGTTAATGTGATATCGCCACTGCGCCCATTAAAACTTTTTACGTGTGGTGTAAAAAGTTTTAAATTTTCTAATGCAATAAATTTTTTCTTTGCACCATCTTCACTGTCTTCTAGCAACAATTTATCTGTGGCTATGGGCAAAGTTTTTTCTGGAAATGATTCAAAATCTGGATTGCGTTTAATTTGCGCATTATTTGAAACGTTGCTTAATCCGATTTGAGCTTTTGTTACTGAGTGTGGATTTGAAGTTGATGCAATATGTGCATCTATTTGTGTGTGGGTATTAACACCAACATTAGCTAGATTAGCGTGATTTAAACTTTTAAGTGCTAATTTCTTTTTCGCGTTTAATTGCTCAGAGTCTTCGACAATTAATAGATCATCTTTGTGTGATAAAACTTTTTCGGGAAAAGTTGCAAAATCGCCACCCGACTTTCGAAGTTTTGTATCATCCAAATCAACTGCACCACTATCAACACACGCCTGACATTGTGCCAAAAGATCGCCAACAACATTTCCCTGCAAATCAACTTCTGTAGGCAATACAGTTTCGCCGACAAACCGTGCGGGTCGTATTTCTAATACTGTAACACCCAAAAGTTCAAGATTACTCTTTAACCTCTGAATGTTTACAGTTGTTGTAGCAGACTGTATAGTTGTGATCATTTTTCTTACGCATCTTTAAGCAATTTAATTTGTTCTTGAACATGTTTTAGCAAAGCCTCTAAGTCTGCAATACTTTTGGCTTTTGTGCTAGGTTGGTGTTCATCTACAATTTTTTGCAATTCGTCAGCTTTCTTTTTTGTAATTTTCTTTTCGCCTTCCAGCTCAACAATAACTTTTGCTTTAATTAAAAGAGGTTCAAGCTCTTTACCACTTTTGCTGATCTGTGTAATGGTGCGAGAACGTTCTATGGAAACAACACTAACCCCACGCTTTTCCAATTCACTTTTTAATTGTGATTTGTCTATAACTAAAATTTCAGATTCTATGGTATGTTTCATATTATAGTGTCTCGTATTCGGTTTTTAGTTTAACGTCCCAATTGGTGATAGTAAAATTTTCACCCAATTTTCGATAAACATCAAAAGCATTTACTGAACCCCACTGACACAATCCTGTTTCTAACAAACTAGGAGTAGAAAGTGTGACCATTGCTGCTGCATTAGGATCTCCATTATTTTGAAATGGGAGGCTAAAACGAATTCGTTGGTCGGGTGTTCCAGTTAAATCTAAACTAAAATGTAAATGTACTTTAACCAAACTTCCGAGTTTAATATATTTGGCAGAGTGTACAATCAAATTACTATAAGACATTCCACCAAAAACTGTTATCGATGGCGAATAATTCAAAAATTGTAATGAAATTTTTTCGTTAGTTACAGCACCATTTACAATTTTGGATGTAGTAATGGAATTATCACTTACAGAAATAATATCCGATCTTTCGACACCATGTATGTAAAAATCGATGGCATCTCCTGATCCTGGCGCAGATGTAAATGAAACCGTGTTTGCCGATACGGTATAATCTACTGTTGGTCGTTTTTGTACCCCATTGATAAAAACTAATAAGGCTGCTAAATTGACTGGACCATTAGCTAAAATAAAATCTGTCTGAAACCCATCGCCTGTTGCAGTTTCATAAATTGGTTCAAGTCCGGCTGTCCGAGCAACTGCTAATTGTTGCCCTAAAAATATTACATATAATTGTGAGCCAGTTGGGGGAACAAATGAAAACAATATGCTTTGTCCACCATTGGATATACTATATGACTTGCCTGGACCTGGCTCTTGTATTACACCATTATAGATAACAAGAAGTTGGTTGGGTGTACCAACTTTATAGTTTAGTGGAAATTCACTGACAAGACCATTGGCAATAAGCTCTTGCTTATCATATGAACCAAAGTAACTATCTCGTCCTATGTATGTCAATCCGCCCATAACACTTATGCCTTAATAATGAAATTTATTGCCAAAAATGGTGGATTATTTGACGATGTTGCCAACGCACCATCAGAACTTGTTGTGTTGGTCGATGGTAAACCGGAATTTTGCATAACGTTGCCATCAACACCACCAGAAACAGTTCCAATTAATCCTGAAAAATCTCCGCTACCATGAGTATGAACTCCGTTAGTTGATGGTATGTTACTTCTATTTAATGCGCCCGTTCCATCAATTGTTAGTGGATGGTTATGTGAACCATTACTTAAAGATATGCCAACGGAGTGCGAATGTGCACCAGCCGAATTGGTTGTAAAATTATGTTGATGTGCAGATCCCGAAGAAATTGCAGCATTATTAGCATTATTATAACTGGTGCTTCTTAATTGTACGTCAACTCCTTGTGTAAAACCACCACCACTTGTTCCGCGAACATCATGTGTATGGGCACCGTCATTATTAGTCGTTCCTGTGTGAGTATGTCCAGGTTCAGTGCTTACGGAAACACCACTAACAGTTACGTTTGATGGTGCCCCACCAACTGTTCCGGTGTGTCCATGATTAATGTCTATAGTTGTGGTGTGAGCACCAGAACTCCCAATATTTAATGTGGCTCCAGCTCCCATGCCGTGATAGTGGGCTGGAATTGTGTGGGTGTGATTTCCCATATTATGGGTGTGGGCAGCAGCGACGTGCGTGTGATCCCAAGCTCCACCACTTCCACCCAAAACACTAGCAAAACCAAATCCTGGACCAGCTTTACCTAGAGGAAATCGTAATCTAAAATCTGGCAATCGGAAATTACCAACGCCTTCACCTCCGGTGTTAAACGTAGTTCCAATTGCAGTAAACAAATTGGCATATGTTGTTTGTGATACAACAGAACCATCACACAAAAGCCAACCTGATGGTGCAGACGCTCCACCAAATTGAACAATCATACCAGAAGGTAGTAAAGACGATATATTATCGACTTGAACTTGAAGGTTCGAAACATCAACGCCATCAACAGTTCCACTAACTGTAATATTGCCTGTAATATTTGCCGAAGCTGCACTAATATTACCTGCAACAGTTGCATTTCCAGCCAATAGCAAATCTTTAAATCTTTTTAGTGCAGTCCCTAATGAAATATCATTGTCGGTTTCAGGTTCAATTGTAGTTGAAGTAAATTTACCTTTTGTGGTTCCGGCAATTTCCCACAAAGCATTTACCAATCCCATCAAAACTGTTTCGTCTGATGCATTAAGTCGAAGAACACCCTGATCTCCACTAACCGCTTTTAATGCACGTAGTGCTTGCTCGTTATTTAATCGAATCTTTGAACCATCAATACCATTAACCTGAACGTTCGAACCGCCGACTGCTGGTGGTGCAGATGATAACTTAGATTGTGTTACCGATCCGTCGATGAGGTTAATATTACCGACAGAATTTACTGGTATGTTTGCTACTTGCCCCGCCGACAATGAAGCGCGTCTCGATACAGTAGAAAATCCCAAATGTTGTACACGAATTTTTACACCATTGCCTGGAGCTGTATTAAATTTTAGTGTAACTCCATCTGTTGTATAGTCACGATTGTTTGGGAATGTGTCGTTTTCATCATCATCTTGCTCAAGACCATCAAGGGTGACAATTATGGCGCGAGGTGTTGCTGGTTCGCGAACCAAGGTAAAATTTGTTGTACTACCATCACCAACAAATCTTTCTACCAAAAAATCTCTAAGATTATGTTGAAGGGATTCTGGAGTAACAGATTGGGGCGACGGAACAAGATTAAATGTTGCTGATGCTCTGTGTAGAACATAGCACATATCTTCTTCTTGAAGAATTTCCGACAATTGAATTTGTTTGTTGTATGTAGAAGGACTTGAACCAACTATATTATAATCAACTTCAGGTTCTAAAACTTCCCAAGGACCATCAATTCCCTGTTTAATTACTATGGTTGAACCAGCAGCTTCGGTTTGGATATCTTGTTGAACAGTTATAGCAATATTTGGATCATTATAAACAACAGCTAAAACTTTAAATGTGCCATTATTGGCACCGTTACTTGCACCCGAAATTCGAATTGCGTGTCCAACCTGTATGCGAGATAATACAGCAGATGCTATTGCATCATTACATCTAATTTCGTCTGTTGCACCATCAAACGAAATGTCGGTAGAGCCGTCAAGAACATCATGTAGAATAAATTTTCTACGAATGACCGTAACATTACCTTCAGCTCCACCAGGAACTTCTTGGCTCAGATCAAATAAAACTTTGCTGTTTATTGGATCTGGAATTAAATCATCCCTTACGTTGTCTGCGTATATTTGGGGAGGATTTGCATTTCCAATATAAGGCACTGCCATTTTAAATTATCCCCAATTAAGAATTAACATCCTCGACCAACGAAGCCAAAAAGTCAGCACCGTTTGCCACGGAAGCTCTAACCAACAGTTGATCTCCTGGACCTAATACAAGCTTATCGTCTTCAATAATTTTGATTGTGGCTCCTGCTGGTAGCGGAACTCCACGAAGTAGATTAACAGTTTGTGACGCACCAGCACGAAATACTTGCACATCAACAACAATACCACTGTTTTGTAAATTGCAGCCCAACAATTGGGTTACCATTGATGTTTGAAGCGCAGGTGCAGTGTACACCGCAACAAATGATGTCCCTACGTTTATTGCACCAGCATTTTTAAATTCATTTGCCACTGCTTATCTCCTTACGTTAATGCCATTGCGCGTACTAGTATGCCACGCTCATTGTTCGCAACGACCAAAGCAATATTATTAATTGCTTCAACCAAATTGGTTGACGTATCGAGTGGCGGATTCAGTTGGGTTATGTCACCAACATCTGCTGCCAATTGATTCATTTTTTGTCTCCAAATATCAAACGTATCTGTTTTTGGGACATTTATTGGTCGTGGGTATGGCATATTACTTTAACTTTTCTAAAACTTGTTTAACCAAATCAGTCAAAACATTAACGTTGTCTTCCAATTTAGTTAATCTTTCTTGAGTTTTAAGCTCTTCTTCTTTCTTCTTATTTAGTGCGTCCTTTCTACGTCTGGCTTCGTAAACTGCTTGCACATTTGTGCTCACAATAGCCTTAGAACGTGGATCGCGCCCTAATTCCTTATTATCTTCAACTGGTATAAGTTTCATATTATATTGCCAATGCTATAGCTCTAAAGTCCCGTAATCTTGGAACATTAGAAGGATCGATACCAATCATAACAATTTTACATGCCACAGAAACATAATCTGGTAATCCATTTACAGTGCATGAATATTCTTTATAGTCAGATGCATCTGTTGCAGGAGGTACTGTTATATCTAGTGGTGCTTCTACCCAATTCAAATCATCAAATACAGAGTTATCATCTGCACGTAAGACTTTATAATAAAACTTAACAGTGGCAGAAGATGGTCTGTATACACCCGCCAGCATTTGTAGCGCAGTAGCAGGAGCAACTAAGACGATTCTCTTAGATACATATTTTGCACTTGCACTACCACCAGATGGTGCTAATTCACTTATAAACCGATGTAATTGTAATACCGTTACGCTCGCACCAGCCGATTCGGTTACCATAGCCGAATTTTCTAATTCGATGCGAATTTCTGGTCCAGCAGGGTTATAATCAACCTCAACAATACGGAAAGTTCCGTTGTTGGTACTATTGGTTGCGCCAGTAATTGTTAGATATTTACCGACAGCAGCTTGCGCCAACGCCACAACAGTAGCTCCGTGGGTAGATACCAATTCTTTGCTTGACGACGCAAAGCTTATGTTTGTGTTGGCAGATACTAGCTGATGTTCGTCAAATGGCAGATGGTTAACTGAATTGTCTCCTGCAAAGCTTGGATTGTCCAAACGACTACCAACAGTAATTAGACTCAAGCGAGCAATATCAATTACTGGTGATATGTTGGGGTTACTAGAAGACATAACTGCACGGAAACGGCACGATTTGTTATTTCCTAAAGCACTAGGCCCACCGTCTACACGCAACGTATTGATTTCATTAACCTGCGAGCACACCATTTTTGGTCTTGGGAATTCTAATGTGTCGTTAGGGAACACGTCAAACCAATCAGATATGCTTGTGTTAATATTGTATGGACTGTCAACACTGCCATGAACCCCACGAGAGCTGGTAGTTAACATACTATAATTGACATTAGTTCCAGGAAGAACAATTTGTCCAATTACAGGATGAATGTTGTCCATTTGCTTGTCTTCGGTGGCAAGTATAGAACCCCCACCAGCAAAAGCATATGGAACAGATGTTATTGTTGCGTTAGCACCAACATTAATAATATAACTATCCAAGTCACTAAACACTATATCGTGCGTTTTGTTAATATTAGCCAGAGGTATATTAAAAATTAACCCAGAAGTTCCTGTTGCGCCAGATATGGTTACTTTTGATGGCGAAACACCACCAGTTCTCATACCATGATTTCTGTGGTGCACACGAACAAATGGGCTTCCATCTTTAAATTCTAATGGATCACCCTGAAGTCGCCTCGCAGGAAGCGCATCATTAACAAATATTACTTGTCCAGCAGGAGCAAATTGTGCTTTATGTAACTCAAATTTAATATCTGCTGTTTGATCGGCGGTCCAAGTGCTTGCGTTTTGTGACTTGAACATAATACCAATATATGGATTGGCTTGAATTGGTATATCTGTTCCAACCATATTTTCTGGTGCTTGACCGTCACCACCAGATTTGGCGATCCAAACATTATAGCTGGTACTATCAGTTAAAAGAACAAATGAATATTGCACATTCTGTTGCAGATAGATTGGTGCTTCAAACTCAAATGTTGTTCCTTCAAATAGTGGTCTTGATTCAGAGTCGATAACAGCAGGTTGGGCAATGCCATCAATATATAATACGCCATTGATAATCTCGTTTGTCGTAACGTCAGAAGCGTCTTTAACAACTTCACCAAACGGAAGAATTCGAGGACCAGGGTAACCGTTTACAACTTCTCTTATTTGTAACGTAACTGGTAAATTTTCGTCTTTTGTTTCAAAGAATACAACAACTTTGGTTAAGAACATTCCCCCTTCATCGGTAACTTGGAATGTTTGTGCAAGAGGATCGCGAAGAACTTCAACTGTATCTGAAGTGTCGCTACGAGAAATAAGTCTATCTTCACTCACAACTTCTCGTGTAATATCTGCAACACGAGTAGAAATAATAGTATTCTGTCGTGTTTCTAATAGTCCTTGTGCACGGAATACGCGCTCACCAAATGATTGCGCTTTTTTGCGATCATTGTCTGTTCTATCAATAAGACGGAACGTTCTTTCTCCTGTTTGGAAAGTTGCCGATGGAATTCTGAAAATTCCCTCCACTTTACCCGTTGCGTCGGTAACTAAAGGTTGACCCAAATTAGCTTCAACAAATGTATATGGACCATTTACGGGAACTGGATGACAGTGAACCGAAATGTCTGTACCATCAAAAAATGGGTACAGTCTTGTTGAAGGTTTAAATCCTTTGCCTTTAAATGTAATAAGGCGTTGTCGCATAAATGGAATATATGCAACGTTAACTACACGACTTCCACCATCTACAGTAACAGTTCTTGGCGATGCTTTTAGTCTTACGCCAGTTCGTGTGGCAGAACCAGTTTGAGTTGTGGTTACTCTTGTTTGTCTTAATAATGAATCTGGTCTGCTCCGTGGAGTATACCATTCCCACTTACCCGTCTTTTTATCTTTACGACGATTTTTTAATACTTTACCGTTTGCGTCACGTCTAATTGGGTTACCAAATGTGTCGATGGTATGACCACGACCGCCACCTGGAATAATCCAATCTTCATTAATAATTTCACGACCAGTTTCTTGGGGCGTACCTGTCCAATGTTCTTCCCACTCTCCCCAAACAGTACCAAGACCATCAACAGCTTCTTGAATTGCATCAAAATCGCCCGGAAGATCGATTTGTGTTGGTGTTGGTAGCGTTTCTACATCTTTCCATTCATCATTTGGCGGATCGAGAGTAAGGATACCAATAAATGTAGCAATAGCATATGGGTTTATATTAATGCTACTTGTTGCTTTTGGTTGTTCAATAGCAATTTCGTCTGCCAATCTTGGTAATGTAAATAATGGTCCGTTGGCAGCATATTGACCGAGAGTATTGTATCCTGCATCAAAAATTAAATTTACGTTATCAGAACTGAATGGCGGTCTACATTCACCAGAATTCATGTCAATCGAACAACGATAGTCCGTACTAACAACGTCACCAATACCATGACCATTAAATGGATCTACAAGAAATCCATTTTTGAAACGAGTGTTTCCGTCACCGTCAGTAATTTCTAGATCCGCAGTTTCTTTTTCTAATAATGAAAGTGATGTATAATATTCGAGTTTTTCGATGCGTTGTTCGAGTTTGCCAATGTCACGCATAGTGTATCTACGATTTTCGATAAATCGTTTTGACACATGCTCTTCATTTGCAGTATAAGGTAGTAAATTCAATTCATACAACATCATTGCATCAGATATAGTGTCTGCTGGTGCTGGTTGTATTGATGGTGTTCCTTCTTTAATTACAAAATCGCCTTTACTTGTAATAAACAATTTATCACGGCGAGGTAAATAGAATTCATAATCAGCAACAACATCACCTTTTGGTAATTCTGTTAATGATGCGCCCGAACCAACAATAAAATTCAATCCTGTGTCATCGATACGTGGTCTAAAATCAACACAGTCGCGCAATTCAAAAACGTCAGTGGTTTCGCGAGAAACATATTGTGGAATTTCTTCGTAAGGTATTGGATATGAATCTACAGAAAAGAAATTTCCATTTACAGAGTCATGCTCAAACCATTGAAATTGTACAAGCAATCTTCCTGTAGGTGGAGCTGCATTTGGTTTAAGCGTAAGTTTACCAAGATCGTAATGAGTATCACGCTGCCCATTATCGAGATCGTATCGATCTTTAATGTCTGGATGTGTGAGTGGATCTGGTGCAGTTAGAAAGTTTGGTGCCATCACCACTTTCAAAACTTTCAAAATATCAGCTTTGTTTAAACTAATTGATCTTAAATCTGTGTTGCTTCCAGTATCAATAGCACCTGTTGCAACAATATCTGAAGTGCGAAGATATTTTGGTTTTGGTGCTGATGCTGTCGCTTGTTTTTTCCTTACCGGAGCTATAACAGTTACAGCAGCAGAAGGCGAAATGCCTGTTCCACTCAAATCTACTTGTGTATTGCCCGATTCCAAAATAGGTTCAATCAAATTGATTGTTGTTGGATGAACTATATCACCAGTTCCGTTAATACTGATAATATAGTCAGTTGGAGCCATCGAAGTAAATTCTTCGTCGGCAACTACAGTCAAACTTACAATACCAGAACCGTTTGCAGAAATTCCTGTAAAACGACGATATACAGTGTAGTTGGTGTCTGCGGTAATATCTTTAATCCAAGAATTCGGCATATCAAATACCAAAGCTTGGCTATTGGGGTCATATAATTCTGCAAATGCAAATGTGTAAGCTGCATCTGTGGTTGTTGGACCGCTGGCAGTTAATGTAATACA
>ERZ1066130.403-NODE-403-length-16544-cov-12.000485_pt1 | contig 16544 bp, 15 predicted proteins | sample MGYA00382777_ERZ1066130 | MGnify/ENA primary metagenome ERZ1066130 (study PRJEB33369, sample SAMEA5778360) | biofilm metagenome | biome: Industrial cooling water; feature: Water cooling tower basin; material: Biofilm | place: United Arab Emirates | collected...
CGGTATCACTTCCCTGAAAGGTGGCTCCTATCAATGCGGTGAGTGTTCCCTGTCCGATGGGTTTTGCATATTCCAGTGTCGGTTCGGTTATCCACGTTTGGATTTTCTTGTCGGCATAGGTAGCTGATGAAATCGCGGTGAGATTCGGGTCGAAGGAATTTTTGGGTTGTGCTGAAAACTCGTCTACGCGCAGGTTGGAGTAGCCGATGTTTACTTTTGCTTCCAACGTGGGCAAGATTTTATAGGACACAATGGTGTTGCTCAACAGATTTGTTGAGGTTGTTTCAAATTGTTGACGCGTAACCGCCAACGGATTTCGCCACGTAGAATTTTCCCAGTTCAAGTTGCCATTGGGCAAGAACAAGGCCGGGGCATTGGGTGGCAGGGCGAGTGCTGCCCTGGTGGGGTCGATATAAGGGAGCGTATTTTTATCCGAGAGGTAGTAGGCAGAGAAGTCAATGTTCCATTTGTTGTTTATGGAACGGTGGTTGATTTTAAAGTTGGCTGAATATTTATGGTTGGCAAATTCTCCCGGGAAGACGGAGGTCTCGCGCAGGTAGCCACCGGCCACCAGAAATTTTGTTTGCTCCGAGCCACCTGACACTGACAGTTGTGCGTTCGTCATCCGCGCGGTGCCGCCCAATAATTCCTTCTGCCAATCCGTGTATCGCTTTGGGTCCCAGGTGAGCATGTCGTGATCGGCATAGTAAGTACCCGGTGCTACCTGGTCGTTAGCAAACGCTTCGTTTCGCATTGTCAGGTATTGTTGCGTGTTCAGCAAATCCAACTTACGTCCTGTTGTTCCCCAACCTTCGTAGTAGTTGGTGGTGAATTCCGTTTTGCCTGCTTTGCCCCGTTTGGTGGTGATGAGCACCACTCCGTTCGCTCCGCGAGAACCATAGATGGCGGTGGCGTCTGCATCTTTTAAAATTTCGATGCTTTCAATGTCTGTCGGGTTGATGGTGCTAAGAGGGTTGCCACCATCGATGATGTTGGCACTGGCGGAGGAGCCGAGCGGTGTTGAGTTGAACGGGACACCGTCTATAATATAGAGTGGCCGGTTGCCATTGTTATCCAGTGAATTTCGTAAGCTATTTTGCCCGCGTATCTGGATGTTGAACGCGCCACCGGGCACGCCCGATTGTTGCTGGATGTAAACGCCAGCGAGGCGGCCTTGCAAGGCTTGCAGCGGGTTGTTGACTGGCTGCTTAGCGATTTCGTCTGATGACAGTTTGGCGATGTTGCCCGTTTGTTCGCGCTCTTTGACTTTGTAGTAGCCTGCGTTGACGACCACTTCCTTCAGTCCCTGGATGTCTTCCGCGAGGGACACATCGATTTGTGTTTGGTTGCCTACATTTATTTCCACCGACCGGAAGCCAATGAATGAGAATACTAGTGTGGCATCCGCAGGGGCTTCAAGGGTGTAGAGGCCGTTGGCATCGGTGGTCGTTCCTTGTGTGGTGCCTTTCACGATGATGTTGACTCCGGCCATCGCCATGCCAGTGGCCGCATCCGTGACTTTGCCTTTGACCGTGTGTTCACTTTGCTTCGGCTTGGTTCTGTTGTCCGGTATCTCCTTTTTGTTCTCAGACTCTTTGTTCAGCGTGATGGTGTTGCTGCCTTCGTGCAGGCGGTAGCGGATGCTGCGCGGTGCAAATAATTCTTCCAGGATGTCGCGCAGCTTTTTCTTTTTTGCTTGCACGGAAATCACTTCTTCCATGTTGACCTGGTCAGGGCTGTACATGAAACGTATGTCTGCGGCCTGCTCAATATTTTTCAAGACCGCTTGCATGGGCTGGTCTACGATGGACAGCGAGATTTCTTTTTCCAGCACACCGGATGGCAGCGCCTGTGCCGTTGATACGGAGGCGAGGCAGATAATTACTAGCGAAGTTAGCCGGGTGAGTATACTATGGTAAGTTGAATAGTTCATAGGCATATCGTTACTGTTTAGGCAATAGAATTTTATCAAGCATGTTTTGCTTATTACTTAACTACCGGTGACGTACCGGATTACTACTTTGGTCATTACCCTAGTAGTACTCTGTATGTCTTCAGAAAGATTAGGAAGAGTTGTAGCGAACGGCTGTATGTAAAGGCAGCGTTTTCATGGGCAACCCTTTCCGTTAATGACGATGGCGGTGTCTAGTTTATCGATGGTGATGGTAAGCACTTCCGAAATCAGTTTCAGAGAGGTGTCCAGTGAGTGGTCGGTAAGGTCGGCCGTAAGGCGGCAGGTGTTGGCCGGTTCGCTGGAGGTGATGGTGACGTTAAATTTTTGTTCGAGGCGATTGAGTACCTCGCGCAGGGTGGTGTTTTCAAAATTCATGTTGTACTCCGTATTGGCCGTGATGGTAAGCAGTTGGTCTTTAGAAAACGAAGCTTGTTGCCATTGGCCGTGGGTGTAGATGATTTCCTGAAATGGTTCCAACTGGCGGGAGGAGTTGTCAACAGCGGAGGTGAGGTTTACTTTTCCTGTAAGCACTTTTACTATTACGCTGTCGGTGCTTGCGCGCAAGCTGAAGCTGGTGCCCAGCACTTGGATGGCGATGTCTTTGCAATGGATGACAAAGGGACGTGTAGGGTCTTTGGCTACTTCAAACAAGGCTTCGCCTGTGAGTTCGGCATAGCGGGTGTGGCCATTGTCTTTCTCAAAGTAAACGAGTTTGCTGTTGCCCTTTACCCACACGAGGCTGCCATCGTTCAATATCATTTTATCGATTGATGCCTCCGTCAAGGCTTCGTCTCGTGCTGGTTGCTTTGTCCACTGCCAGACTAAGTAGGAAGTGACCAGTATCAATGCCAGCGAGGCCGCTATGCGCAACGTCCATCTCTTGGCTTTTTGCTGGCGCAGGTGACGGGGGCGGAAGTCGGTGATGGGTTTGCCGCTTTCAATTTTGGCGGTTATTTTTTGGAAGAGGTGTTGTTCGTCTTCGGGTGTAAGTTCGAGGTTAGTGGTGTCCTCGGTTTTCATGGTTTCCAGCCATGCTTCCAGTTTGGCTTTTTCCGCGTCTGTCACCTGGCCGGTGAGGTAGCGTTGCAGCAGGCGGTCGAAATCCGACTTTTCCATGGCCGGGATGGGTTTAGTGGGTGGTCGAAGTTACGCAAAAGTGCGGCTTCTTTCACGTAAGTGACCTGCGTGGAGGAAACACGTAGTCACAATGAAAAGACTCTTTGAATTCTTATACGGGTTACGGCCAGTTGATTTAGCCGAACGCTGCTTTCTCATTTACCCTTCAAATCTTAGATAGTTGGCCAGAATCCCCGAGGGCGTTCGTGCTGCCTTATTCAAAATTCCCGAGTTACAGAAAACAATAAAATTGTCTCTTGCCCGCGACACGGCTACATTAAGCATGTTAGGCTTATTGTCGCGATCAAAAAATAAGGTACCTGAGTCACCAGGTCCATATACCATCGAGAATAAAACAATGGGACGCTCGGCACCCTGTAGGGCATGCACTGTGCCTATTTTCATTTTGCCCACATCGAATCCGGCTGTTCTTAGTGCATACTGCAAGGCACTTTTTTGCCCCACAAAAGGTGTAATAATCCCCACGCACATCTCTAATTTTCCATGCTTCTCTTCAATTTTCAGTTTGTTGGTTTGGAGCCAGTTTACAATTGCCTTTACCTCGGCATCGTTTCGCCTGCTACCGGCTTGCGTAGTTGTCGAATTTCCTTCAACGTGAATAGCACACATCGGTGCAAACAAGTTTTCTTTTGCCGCGCCCCTTAACGGTTTCAATAATTGACCGTAGGCTAAGTCATTACAATATGCAATGATTTCGTCATAACATCTTTTGTGCTCCATCAGTAAAAAGCCTTTTTCTTGAAGTTTTGGTTCCTTGATGTTACAAGCATTTTGAGCCATTTGCATAAGGCTACCCGAGGAACTTAAAAATCCATTGGGATTAAATTCGGTTTGAGGACGTGCATCCTTGTAGCTATCAATCAGGCCAGATTGCCGTAAGTTGCCCATGTCGACTTTAGCGGTAACATTCCATACCGGTTCTATCTGTTTTATGTCTCCGACTACAATGGCCTTTTTTGCTAACGCAAAGGTTGCGACACCTACTTCAGGTGATACCTGCCCTGCTTCATCTACGATGAGCAGGTCGGCTATTTCAGTCAGGGGTGGGCTTTCAAAAAGCGGTTGCCCTTTGTCGTTGTCGCGCAAATACTTTGACCAGCTAAAAAATTTTGGAGCCATATAGAAGGTACTGACAAAGCAAGGTGTGAGCATAGCATGACGTTTCCATCTGTTCCATGAATGTATTTCATTCTTTTTTTTCGCAAAAGGATCCGTCTCCAGGTCATCGGTAAGTTTCAGCAGGTAGCGCCCCTCCCAATAATGCAGTGCTAATTGAAAGGCCCGATGGCGTAGCGTTACATCCAGTTCGTCATAGAAGCAATGGGGGCCTGTTTCATTTCTCATTTTTATCATTTCAGATTGCCAATAAGCTTCTTCAGTTGAAGGTGGGTTGCCCTTAATTGCATTTCTCTCTTTCCAGCGTTTCCACTCTTTAAGAGTACTAACCAAAGCACTCGCAAGGCAAATTTGTTCATCAATTTTTTTAAGGATGTCGTTGCGCTTGAAGTGCAGGGGGGCTGGCAAGAGAGAGTTTCGGAACACGATGCGCAGTTCGGAAGCGCGATTTTCCAATGAGGCTCTGATGGTGAAGAAACATCCTATCCTTCTTAGCAGAGGCTCATGGGTAAAGTACTGAATCACTCGTTGTTCCAATTCCTGAAAACCCAAAATGTCCTTTTCCAGTTCTTCGTCATTAACCAAGTCGGTGGAATAGTATCGTTTCTTTTCCGCTTCGAAAGAGGCATAGAGTGATTGCAGTTTTCTTTCTGCTTCTTTGTAATTACTCCATCGCTGTTCAGCTTCCCTAAGCGCATCTTCTACTGTTCGGATTTCGCGCTGCAAATGGTTGACGGCCTCTTCAATAGAAATTGATTGTCCAAAATGCTTTTCGCTTTGTAATTTATAAAATGCCTTTGCGCGAAGTAAGTAGTCTGTGTTCTCTACCTGCTTGAATAATCCTTCTCCATCCAATTTTTTATAATTGATTTTGCTCAACTCAGACTGAGTTTTAGATGAACTGGGTAGATAGGTGGCGTAGCCCGCCACGTCTGGAAGCCAGCGACCGTGAAGGCTTCCCGCCAAGGTATTTGCCTTCGAAAAACTTTCGATAATATTGGTAACGGCTTGGTTGTTGGTGGAGCATGCCAAGATAACAGGAGCATCTTTGCCCGATAAAGCTGCTTGAACATAAGCGTTGGCGACAATGCTTTGTAACAGCGTGGTTTTGCCCGTGCCGGGTGGGCCATTAACAGCAAATATTCTTTGATCCTCGGTAGCGGTTAAAAAGGAATAAAGAGCTTTGCGTTGCGAAATAAAGAGGCCAAACTCAAAGCCCATTTGCCCAACATGCCATGCATTCGCTTTCAACAGCTTGGGTACAGATAGTGGAGGAATAGCCGTTGTTGCTTCTGTTGGTTGAATCAGCGTCTTTAAAAGGGTAGGTAACTCTTTCAAAGACAAAATGTTTTCATAGAGCCGGATAATGCTAATGGCCGCATTCGTGTCTTCGTCAGGCACTACCAACATTGCATGGGGTACTCGTTCAAGTCCTTCCGTCTCGTATTGATCGAATGGCTGATCACTTACCTTAAAAAAAATATCCTGAACAAAGCGGGTGTATTCGGCATATTTATTGAATTCACTTCGCGAGAAGGCGGCAGCCTGGTCTACTCTTTCCATGGAGCTAAGCACAAAGTCAGCTTCGTCTGCTAAAGGTTCAAGGTATTTGCGCTGAAAAACTGGAAACGTTTCTTCTGGCACTTCCAATTTGCCCTGGCGATTGATTCGGGCATAAAACCAAAAAGGATATTTGGGTGTAAAATCAATAGGCCGAATCCGGTGGTCGGTGCGCGTCATCAACCAAAATGGAGCCACCAACACATCTACTTCATTCAGCAAAGTCCAGTCGTGTCCTGTCTTGTCGGTTACCCCGCTTTTATAATTCCTACGATACTCTGCTTCATCTAATAACTTGTTGACTTTAACGAGGTCAGCAATAAACTCTGATTCAATGTTGAAGTCAGAAATCTCTATGCGCGGAAGTTTATCGATGTTAATATCGGCTTTCGAGGCATCTGACAGGGATCTTTTCCAATAGGTAAGCCATTGCTTTATGGTCGTCATTCTGGTTTCATTGATGTGATTTTAATCTGCTGTTAGAACTACTTGGGTATGGTTTGAACCACCACCAAAAATTTTCCTAAAATACTCAAACATTCACTATTTAACGGAATGGCTTAGTATGTAAATCTTGTTTTTACACTGGCATAGGTTGGCTAATCTGATTGTTGGTGAAGCTTGATAATCAGCACGGCCATTAAAGTAAAGTTGCGTCACTGTCCCGGCAACATCAAGTACAACTTTTTTATTGACTGGTCTTTCTGCTTTCAGTTCTCCGCTACCGTTAATGCTTTTCCATTTATTCCTTCGTTAAAGAGTCCGCTTTCGTAAATCAAGTTTCCATTTACGAATGTATGCGTCACTTTGCTCTGAAAGGTTGTTCCCTCTAAAGGCGACCAACCACACTTGTATAAAATGTTTTCTTTACAGACTGCCCAACTTGAATGTAAGTCCACGATGGTCAGGTCAGCAAAATAACCTTCCCGAATGAACCCCCTTTTCTCAATCCGATAAAGGGTTGCCGGATTATGGCACATTTTCTCAGCAATTTTCTCTAATGAAATAAGTCCTTGCTTGTAAAGCTCCAGCATCATGTTCAAGGAATGTTGCACCGTGGGCATTCCCGACATTGATTGAAAATAGGGTTTCTCTTTTTCTTCAAGTGAATGCGGTGCGTGGTCTGTTGTTACGATGTCAATCCTGTCATCCATCAATGCTTTAAAAAGTCCGAGCCTATCTTTTTCTGTTTTGATAGCCGGATTACACTTTATTAACGTACCCAAACGCGAATAGTCCTTTTCGGAAAACCATAAATGGGGAACCGAGACTTCCGTTGTGATATTCTTCTCTTTTAACGGATTGTCGTTTCGAAATAAATGGGTCTCCGCTTCGGTTGACAAATGCAAAATGTGCAACCTTGCCTTGTGTTTATTAGCCAGGTCAATGGCTCTTTTGGTAGCTTCATAACAAGCCCTTTCGCTTCGTATCAGTGGATGAAATTCAATGGGAATATTTTCGCCATACTTTTCCCGATAGATTTTTTCGTTCTCTTCAACAATCTGCTCCTTTTCGGAATGAATGGCAATGATGGATTTGCAGTTGGCGAAAAGCTTCTCCATTGTTTCAGGATTGTCTGCCAGCAGGTTCCCTTTTTTTGTAAAGTAAAGGCCGTCATCCGACACGCCTAGCAGTTTTGCGGTATCGAGTTTGATCACTTCATCAAGATTGTCACCATTCACACCTAAGAAAAACCCGAAATTGGCTAGAGACTGCTTTGAGGCAATTCGATACTTTTCGTTTAAGATATCAATGGTCAATACATTCGGAATGGTATTTGGCATATCAATAAAGGAGGTCACGCCACCCGCCACGGCTGCTTTACTTTCTGTATAGAGGTCGCCTTTATGGGTTAGCCCAGGTTCACGAAAGTGAACTTGTGCATCAATAATGCCGGGAAATAAATGCTTGCCAGTCCCGTCAATCACTCGTGCCTTGCTATCGCTAATCACGCTTCCGATTTTTTGAATCAGGCCATTATCAAAAGATCGGCAACCATTATCCGCCCCTCGTTTACCATGCTAATATTTTTTATCAGAGTTCTTTGTATCATCTATTTGTTTTGAAGTTGGTTCACGCCAACTAACAAATATATGCAACTCTGATTTCAAGCTGCATTCGATAACAGTTAATAGCCAGCCATCTGTGTAGTTCATGCAAGCAAATACTATTCGAACAGATTTTACTCCATCCCCAAAATCTCCTTCTCAAATTTGCGCAAATGTGCGAAGGCCGTGGTCATGTATTCTTCCACAGTGCGCTTGGAGATGTGCATGCGCTGGGCGATTTCGGAGTTGGAAAGGTTTTGTTCGAGCCGCAGTTGAAAAGCCTCGCGGCAGCGGGCAGGTAGGCCCTGAAGTGACTCGCTCAGGCGGGCATGAAGCGGAATGATGGGTGTGGACGATTCCGGTTCTACCGGGGCGATGTAGGTGGTTTCAAAATGGCGGTAGTGCTCTTCGTATTTGCGTTTTACGGCCAGGTGCTTGATGTAGCGGATGACTTTGTATTTGACAGAGGTAAACAGGTAGGCTTTCAGTGAGTCGATTTCCAATTCTTCCCTTCGTTCCCATAGCGAAACAAACACGTCTTGCACAATTTCTTCGCAGTCTTCTTTGTCTGAAATACTGTTTCGTACATAACGAAATAAATCTGAAGCGTATTTGTTATAGATGGAGGCAAATGCACGACTATCCCCCTCTTTCAAGCGACTAACCAAATCTGCATCGTCCTGTTGATATTCCTTCACATCCATGGTGGCAAAGGAGTTTATTCCTAACGCAAGTTAGTGGCTATATTTCTATATACACAATTTTTTAACAATAAAGTGACATTGCCCTGGTATAGGGCATGAAGTCAAGAGATAAAAAGCGATTCCAGAAATTTCGAGAAAACCTGGCCAGAATTCGGAAGGAAAAGGGTCTGAGCCAGCGTGGACTGTCTTACCTATGCGATGTTGATCATACGAAAATCAGCAAACTGGAAGGTGACCCAAACACCAATCTGAATTTAAGCACTCTGTTTGAACTGGCTAAGGGTTTGGGAGTACATCCCAAAGAATTAATTGACTATGATTTCGATTTTCTGTAAGTCAGTCGCTTTTGCTTGATAGTATCTTGCAAATAGCCTTCGCATCGCCTTTGTATTTTCTAATCATGGCCTCTTGCTCTTCTACACTCATTTTCCTCGTTACCCTCGTCACTGGCAATTGGCCAACTCGTAACGCCTCTCGTGTAGCCCTCTCAAAAACTAACTGGCCAATCTTGTTGCGCTCTTTTTCAGTCAGTTGAGAATACAGTTTCTTTGCCTTGCCCTCCGGCAACGTGTGTTTGAAATCAATCCTTCTCATTCACTTAATATCTTACGGACAGTTTGTGTCATATGTTTTGTGCTAACTGATATTTAGTTTCACGAGAAGACCTTGTGGCACTCCGTGTTTTCCGCTTTCAGGTCACTTACTCCTGAAATCCATTTCCATGATTATTATCCGCCTCCTCGCGTTTTGCCTGGCCGCTACCGGTGTGTGCTGTGGGCAGCCTTCCACCGTGCGCTGGCAGCACAGCATCGAAACCGTCTCTCCGCACGAGTCGGTGCTGGTGTTCAAGGCCACGGTGATGCCCGGCTGGCATTTGTACTCGCAACATCTGCCAGAAGGCGGCCCGGCACCTACTCGCTTTTCCTTTGAGCCTGCCAAGGATTATCAAATCAGCGACAGCACGCAAGAGCAAGGTGCGGCCGTTACTTTTCATGATGATACGTATGACATGCAGATTACGTGGTATAGCGGCAGTGTTACGTTTCGCCAGCGGGTGTTGGTGGCACACCGACCCGTAACGGTGCGCGGGCGTGTGGCTTACATGACGTGCAACACACAAGTGTGCCGTGTGTTTGAAGAGCCGTTTGTTTTTGTGGTGCCATAGTAATTCACCGCATGTATAAAATGTTTGGCTGTGGTATCAATGCTGGCTTTCTTTGCTTCTTTTGATGGTAACCATCACAGCCGCAAAATTTTTTAAGCTTCATACCAAAGTACTGGCCTTGTTAGGGCAGGTACAACATAGCGACAACAAGGTCATAACTCAGGTTATTTGCGTCTGGCAGTATCAGAAGACCGTGCGCGAGTTGGAATTAATCGTGTTGCACTACCCCGATGCGGTGGCATCGCTGGGCGAAGAAAAGCTGGCAGACCTGTATCGCGCGATATTCAGCCGCTGGCGCGGGGATGTGCGCTGGTTGCACCGGTACAATTTGAAACGGCCGATATTGTAGCAATCACGAAAGGCTTTTCGCCAAGGCTTGCAGCACTTGGCGGGTAGTTTCACGTGTGCCAGACTCTATATTATAGTACTTCGCCCGCAGGCTATCGAAGGAGATAGCCTCCGCCCGCTTGGTCACGGTAGTTTGCGCCAGAAAGCGGAGCAGCTCCGATACGTTGGGGTTGGTGATGATGCGATTGTCAAGCAAGGTTTTTAGCAGGCAAGCCAGTTGAGAGACGGATAGCTCGGTGCGCAGGCGGAAGTCGCCCGAAGGCGAGGCTTTTGCGGGCGGGGGTGAAGCAACACTTTCCATGATTTTCAATTCTTCCGAGAGGAACGTCAACAATTGCGTGCGCAGCGAAGGAATTTTTGGATGGTAGTGTAAATCGGGCTTTACGGGTGCTTGCGTTATTTCTCTGCGAAGCATCATCAACCGTTCATGCTTTTCATTTTTGGTTTCCAGCGCATGTAGCTGCTCCGTGATTTGGTGCGTGTAGTAACCAAATGCGGTGAGCGAGTTACAATCGAGCCACAAAAGAAGTTGGCGTAAGTCTTCTTCTGTTAGTGTTGGTTTCTTAAGCCGGTGCGTTATCTCCTCTTTCAGCATCGTGACATAGCGGTGCTGATGATAGGTGACAGTGGTGGCCGTTGAAAATCGTTTGAAAATCCGAATGAACACCAACTGAAGTCTTTCGGAAACAGGTGCATCTTTCAACAACTTGTTGAATGCCGCTACTATTTTATTGCACTCTTCCGCCAAATGCTTCCGGTAGACTATTGGCACATTGGCATCTGGGTCGATGTGAGGGGCAAATGTTTTTTCCATCTCACGCAACAAGTCCAGCAAGATTGATAGCAGGTCGGCATTTGCATCTGGACGTAATTTGTCGAGCAGTTGCACCAGCCCATAGTGATGACCTTGAATGTAGCGTTGCACATGTTGATGGTCAGTCAAGAGCAATGCATTTGACAGGAGTGCCTGGCGTATGCGGATGAGTTCAGATTTTACTTTTGTTTGTTGCGCACGGTCGAGCTTCTTGCCGGTGGCCAGCAAGGCTTCCAGAGAGAGCAGTTCATATGTAACCTGTCGGTGCATGACCGTGCTTTCATTGAATTCTTTTTTAGTGGTTGTTTAAAATTCTACATTCAAAAAAATCAACATCCTTCGCCCCGCCATCGATACGCCCCGCCTGTGTCTTCTATACTTATATACAACCCATGGGCGATGGCTTGCATGATGTCTTGTAAGGTAGTGGCTTTGGAAAACGAACCCGTAAAGCGGCAGTTGGCCAATGCCTGTTGTTCGAATACAATGTGTGTGTGAAATTTTTGCTCCAGTGTTGCCGCCACCTCTGTCAGCGTAGTAGCATTAAAAATCAGTTGCCTTGCCGGCTGTTTTCGGTCATTTATCTGTATGACCACCCACCACAGTACGGTCGCAATGATGGTCATGGCCGCCAGTTGAACTATTGTCCATTTTACTTTCCGTTGGCGCAGGCGTGTGTGCATGCGCTTGTGGATGCGGTCGAGCGGTTCTTGGCTGATGGGTGTTGGCCACGGGCCACGCGCGTCCATCCACAGTTGGCGCACGTGTCGAAAATGCTGACGGTGTGCTTCGGCAGATGCCATCCAGTGACTGAAATTATCCAGTTGCTGTGGGGTCGCCTGCTCCTCCAATACTCTTATCATGTCTGCTTCGTCCATAGTCGGTGTTGTCTTCCTATCTCTTTGTTGGTGGTGGTTACCCTATGTTGGCGTTCATTTTTATTTTCAAAATTCCTGCCTTGCCCATTGGCGCAGGCGTTTGTGGGCGCTGGTCATGCTGCGCTCCACGGCCTTCACCGTTACCCCGAGGCGGGCGGCTACTTCTCGGGTAGACATGCCCTCGTCCACTTTCATGAGCAGGCATTGCTTTTCGCGCAGTGGAAAGGTGTCGATGTATTTTCGGATGCGCCCCGCAATCTCTTCGTCTATCATTTGCCTTTCTACGGTTTGCTCCGCAGCTGGCACGCGGTAGCCGTTGAGAAAATGAACGTAGTTGCCCTGCAGTTTTAATGTCTTTTTATAGTGCGTGATGGACTTATTTTTCACCACGCGGGCGAGGTAGAAGTGGATGGGCAGGTCGTGGTCGCGGCTGAGGGATTTGTGTTGTTCCCATACGTGGAGAAAAGTTTCTTGTACGATGTCTTCGGCCAGGTGGCGGTCGTGCAGGTATTTGATGGAGAGCCGCACGAGGCCTTCGTAGTAGTGTGCGTATAAATAGTCAATGGCTTTGCCGGGCAACGTGCGAAGCAGAAGTCGAAAGCGTTCGTTGTCGAGTGTGTCCGGCATAGAAGGCAATGCATGGTATCCCCCGGGCAGTGGCCGTTTTCATTAGTAAGATACAACAAAAGGATGGCCTTGTTGCAAAACTCACTGACAAGACGTTGTATGATATTTTATAAAAACTAAATTTATGTGTAAAAAAATGATCCGCACCTTTGAAGACCTACTAACAAACCTGGTTTCTGCTGGTCGTACGCTTATAGATAATTCTGGTATCAATCACAGACCTAGTATTGGTGATATGTATGAAGGCCTTACCAAGTCCATTTTGGAAAAAACTGTTTTTGCGGGATTGAACCTAAACATTATTACGAGTTCCTTTATTGAGAATAAAAAGGGGGAAAGAAGTCATGAAATGGATGTGCTTTTAATTGAGGGTGAGGGGCAGAAGTTACCTTTTGCCGAAAAATATGTTGTTCTAGAGAAGCAGGTGATAGCCGTTTTTCAAGTTAAGAAAACGTTAACTAAACAACTGCTGACAGATGCTTACTTTAATCTGAAAAATGTCTATGATGTTTGTGAGTTGGAAGATGAAAACGAGTATAGTAAGCGAATGCTGCGAGACGCTTATGTCGGAGTTTTCAAAATGGGCGTACATCGTAGCAAGCCTTTGCGAAAGTTCTTTGAAAGCGTTACGCAGGAGCACATATTTAATTGCCTTCGCGCGGAAGCGTATTTGCCCCTTCGAATTGTTATTGGCTACCAAGGTTACAGTTCAGAGAAAGGTTTGAGAAAAGCGTTTTACGAGTTTCTCGGTGAGCATCGGCTTACGAATGGCTTCAGTCCGCTTCATTTTCCGAATTTGATTATCAACGACCAGTTTAGTTTGTTGAAGGGAAATGGTATGCCCTATATATCGCCTATGGAGAATAACAAGTGGCCTTTTTTCAACTCTAGTTCGGGCAAACCCATACTCCATCTCCTTGAATTACTCTGGAGTCGATTATCCTATCGGTTTAATCTGGATGCGGGTATATTTGGTGATGATCTGGAAGTGGAAAGTGTCAATCGTTTTCTATCGTGCAACATGGTACATGTAGATGGACGCAGAGGTTGGAACTATGAGTATACAGACCTGCCAAAAAACAATTTTACGTCCACCATGCCATCCAGCGCATGGGAGCCAGTACCGCTAACCAACGAGCAACACCACGTGATTGCCTATTTATGCAAGCATACTTTTCTCCGACTCACCAAGATCAATTGGTGGATGGAGAAAATTGGCAAGAAAGTAGAGGTTGAGCCATTTGTAGAAGGCCTCCTGGCAACGGGATTGGTCTACATCGACTCATGTAAGGAACTGCGATTGCTTACCGAGAGCTGTCAATGTTTCGTTGTTCCTGGCGTGGGTTTCGTAGGTGCCGATAACAAAACGGGCAAACTTACACGGTGGCTTGAGAGGCGAATAGGAAAGAAGATAGAAAATGTACTGCACGTAAAGTTCAAGTGACTCTTAAAGTGGTGAGCGTTTGCCAAGGCCTACTTAAACGGATACCAAAACTGCTTCGCATAGGTACGTGGAAAATTTGGCTCCTCTTTAATTCCAATTTCACCAATGCCTTTGGATTCATAAATTTTTGGATTGTCGTATGCTGTTTTGAAAATATGATCCCATAGGGTTAACCATGCGCCATAATTTACTTGCGCATCTTTATAATCTGCACGGTGGTGCCAACGATGGAGTTCAGCTACACAGAAGAACTTTTTCAGAAAGCCAGCCTTGTAATCCAAGTTAGTGTGCTGCATCATCATGTTGATAGCCAGAATAGCCAATGCTGCAACTACTACCGGTTGGGGTGTACCTATTACAAGACATAATATTATTCCAGGGCTACCTTCCAGAATCTGATGAAGGGCGTGCCGCTTTTCCCCATTCAGAAAGTAGAGTCGTTCTGAGCTATGATGGATTGAGTGCAGTTTCCACAACCACTCATATCGGTGACTTTGCCAGTGAACAACGAACAAGAAGAAGTCGATAATGGTGAGTACCAAAAGTACTTGTATCCAAAGCGGTAGAGCTGTAGGAAACCATTGAGGAAACGGTATCCAAACGGCAAGCCAAATAAGTGCAAATTGGGCAGAAACTTTAATGAGATAATTGACGATATAATATGTAAAGTCAAGGTTCCAATCAGTTCCATTCACCCAATTTTTTTCGAATGGCAACCAACGTTCGAGCAGAAGTGCTATCAAACCGAATAATGCAATTGTAGGCACGGTGGCGAGATATTGATTGGTGCCGCTTTCCATCAACCAGATGATTAAGAAAGAAGCAGACAGCATAAAAACAGGGTATATTGAATACTGGAAAAGTTTTTTCATGGCCGCAGATTTTCTTGCAAAGTCAGCACAAAGAAATGCCTATGCTTGAATAAACTGGCTATTGTTTCAAAACCGCAGAGGGATTGACCCCGAACATATCCATGAAAGTACGGCTCAAATGTGCGGTGTCAGAAAAACCTGCTTCGTATGCGGCCTGGGTAATCGTCATACCCGCAAGCACGGAAGTAACGGCTACGCGCATACGGCACCAAAGAATGAAAGGCCGTAGCGGGATACCAACCTGATCTTTGAATAAATGAGTGAAGCGACTGGTAGAAAGGCAGGCCATCTCCGCCAGCATTTCCAGGTTGAACTCATGCGTGGTTATATGCGAACGAATAAAGTCTGTAGCTCTTTGTACGCGGTCGTCAATTAGGTTGACGTATTTTATTGTTTTTGGAAGTGACGTGGGTATGCCGCCCCCTGCGAACGCTTTTCTATCCACTTCTGATATGCTGCCTTCAATGGATTGAATGGATTGAGTGGAGTTAAATGTGGTGAGAATTACCTTTGCCAAATCAGACTCTGGCTCTATAAAAACAAAGGTGGTTTCGCCAGTAGTGGTGGTTTGATGGAGTTGATCAGGCAATACTAATACGGCTTGCGAAGCTAAGGCGTTGCCAAAGGCATCTTCAATGTGTATTATGCCATCCCTACTGACAATCATTTCAAGGGCGTGATGCTTGTGTTGATCCGTCTGAATAGCTGGGTTAATAAAGGTGGCGTGATCATCAAAAATCCGGATGTATTTCACAGCGTGTAAATTATATATTTAAGTATTTGCTTAAATAATAAATAATAGTACTTTTACTGCGAATTTAAACAAATGAACAAGATTACTTGTATTCGCGTCCTTGCTGATATAAATCAGATAAAAGAATGTAAGGAAAAAATCCGGGTTAACGCTGCCGCTTTCTCAGATTTGGCCAGAGTAATCGAACTAGCAGGAAATACCGTAAGGTTGAAAATACTGTACTTGTTAGAAGAAGAGGGCGAGTTGTGCCCGTGTGATCTTAGCGATATACTTGAAATGAGCGTACCAGCTATTTCTCAACATCTGCGTAAACTCAAGGATGGCAATATAATCCAGGCTAAGCGGGTTGGTCAAACCATTTTCTATTCACTCACGGATGATCATTTAAAAATACTGAAACCTTTTTTCAGGCATATTCACCATCAGCGTGCAACTGAAAAAACAATGAGCGCATAGATTATGCAAGTAATTACAAAATCAATTATTACATGCCCCCAGTGCGGATTCCTTAAGGAAGAAGAAATGCCAACGGATGCGTGTCAGTATTTTTATGAATGTGAAAACTGTAAAACTTTGCTTAAACCAAAATCAGGAGACTGTTGTGTTTTCTGTTCATACGGAACAGTTAAGTGCCCACCGGTACAGATAAATGTTAACTGTTGTAAATAAGATTGTGATATGATTACAAAAGCAATGAAGGGGCTTGGAATGATTGGGAGTGGTGTGCTAGCTGCCATACTTAGTTCGCTATGCTGCATTGCGCCAGTAGTAACACTTATTGCCGGAACGAGCAGTCTAGCGGCTTCAATTTCATGGTTGGGGCCAGCAAGGCCTTATCTGGCGGCAGTTACCATTCTGATACTTGGCTTTGCGTGGTACTCTAAAGTGTATCCCAAAAAGAGCACAGATCCGTGCGCCTGTGACAATGGAAAAAGAGAATCGTTCCTGCAGTCTAAATCGTTTTTAGCTATCATCTCACTTTTTGCATTGACCATGCTTGCCTTCCCGTACTATGCTCACGTTTTTTTCACGCACCAAAATCAGCAAGCCATGGTGGCTGATACGTCAGCGATTAAAACTGCTGAGTTTAAAATTACGGGTATGACCTGCCAGGGGTGTGCGG
>ERZ1066130.406-NODE-406-length-16378-cov-7.866875_pt1 | contig 16378 bp, 13 predicted proteins | sample MGYA00382777_ERZ1066130 | MGnify/ENA primary metagenome ERZ1066130 (study PRJEB33369, sample SAMEA5778360) | biofilm metagenome | biome: Industrial cooling water; feature: Water cooling tower basin; material: Biofilm | place: United Arab Emirates | collected...
GCACCATGGAGGTGCGATCACTCCGCGAACATGGCTTCGACGAAGGACTCTGGGTCGAAGGGCTGGACGTCGTCGGGGGTTTCGCCAACGCCGATGAACTTGACGGGGATCTTGGTGGTGTCGCGGATGGCGACCACGATGCCGCCCTTGGCGGTGCCGTCGAGCTTGGCGAGGAAGATGCCGGTGACGCCGGGGGCCTCGCCGCGTGGGCCTTCGCTGGCGACGCCGGCGATGGCGCGATCGAACTCTTCGGCTTGGCGGAGAGCGTTCTGTCCAGCGGTGGCGTCGAGCACGAGCAGGACCTCGTGCGGCGCGCCGGGGATCTGCTTGGACGCGACGGCGCGGATCTTGGTGAGCTGTCGCATCAGCGGGTCTTGGGTCTGCAGGCGACCGGCGGTGTCGAGCATGAGGACGTCGACGCCGCGGGCTTTGGCGGCCTGACAGGCGTCGAAGGCGACCGCAGCGGGGTCGCCGCCCTGCTGGCCCTTCACGACCTCGATGCCGAGCCGCTCGCCCCAGATCTCGAGTTGGCGCACCGCACCGGCGCGGAAGGTGTCGCAGGCACCGAGCAGGACTTTGTTGCCCTGCGACTGCAGCATCTTCGCGAGCTTGCTGATGCTGGTGGTCTTGCCGGCGCCGTTGACACCGGTGATGAGGATCACCGTGGGCTTGTCAGCGTTGCGGCGGAGAGCGCGGTCCTGGGCGGGCCAGAGCGCCTTCATCTCGGTCTTGAGGTACGCGAGGACCTGGTCGCCGCTGTCGATGCGGCCGGCGCGGAAGTCGGCGCGGATCTGATCAACGAGGCGGGTGGTCGTCACCGGGCCGACATCGGCGGCGAGCAGGCGGGTCTGGATCTCGTCGATAGTCTTTTCGTCGAGGCGCCGGCCTGTCAGCAGCGAACGCAGGCCGCTGACAAAGACTTCACGCGTCTTCTCGAGCCCGGCTTTCACCTTGCTGACGATCGACGAGAAGAAGCCCATGTCAGGACGGCTCCTCGGGGGCTGATTCGGTCATCGATTCGGCAGCAGCATCCGTGGATGCGTCGGACGCCTTGGCTGCGGTCTTCTTGGATTTCTTGCCGGCGATGCGTTTGCCAGCCGCATCGAGCAGTGCGTTGATGAAGCCGGGCGACTTCTCCGTGGAAAACTCCTTGGCAAGCTCCACGGCGGAATCAATGGCCAGTGCCGCCGAAGCGCGGCCGCTGTACATCTCAAAGTGGGCCAGGCGCAGCAGGGCGCGATCGACCGCGGCCTGGCGGTACGCGGGCCACTCGGGCGAGAGGTTCTTCATCACGTCGTCGCATCGCTTACGGTCGGCATATGCGGCACGCGCGAGCTCAAAGGCCTCGGCCTGGACGCTCTTGGCGATGCGGTCGGCATCGATGGATGGGTCTTCGCTGTTCGCGACGGCGGCGACGAGTTCATCGTCGGTCAACTCGCCGCGGGCGTCGAGTTGGAAGAGCGCGACGAAGGCCAACCGCCGGACCATGCGGGGATCGCTCATCGGCGGCCTCCACGCGCGGGCTTGGACTTTGACTTGGAAGCGTTCGACTTGCCGCGACGCGTGGCCTTGTCGGCGACGGTGCGGCTGATGCGGGAGTCGCCGCCGGCGGAGGCGGCGCGAACCGCGGCGATGGTGTCGAGAAGGGCGCTCATGGCTTCGTCGCCCTTGTTGCCGTGCTCGCCGCCGGCGCGGGCCTCGGCCTGCTTGGCGTTCTCGACAGTGAGGACACCGAAGGCTATGGGCACTCCGGTGGTGATCATGGCGGCCTGAATGGCCTGGGCGACGGCGTCGGCGATGACACGGTCGTGAATGGTCTCGCCGCGGATGAGGCAGCCGAGTGCGACCACGCCTTCAAAGTGGCCGGAGGCAGCCGCGGCGTGGGCGATGATCGGCAGCTCGAACGCGCCGGGGGCTTCGAGCACGGTGGGCGTGCGGCCCGTTCGGCGGACGCAAGCCTCGATCGCGCCGAGGCAGAGCCGGTCGGTCACCGAGGCGTTGTAGCGACTGACAACGACCGCGACACGGGGCTGGCCCGCCCGCTTGGACACTCGTTTCGATGGTGGCATCGGCCGATCGTAGGAGTTCAGGGGAGCGTCGCGACGGCGAGCACGGCAACAATCGGAGCATGAGCGATTCCGGGAAACGCCTGATCAACGCGTGGACGGTCGCACAGGCACAAGCCGCGGGCGCGGACGGCGTTCCGCAGGCAGCGCTGGTCGTCCGGGCCGCGGAATCCGCGAACGCAGGACGGATCGCCGAGGCGGGGGCCGATCTCCGCGAGGCGTTGATTCACTGCGAAGATATGCGACTGCTCTTCCTGGGCTTCCAGTTCTTCTTCCGAACCGACGATCACGCTCAGGCGGAAGCGCTGGCGTCGCGACGGCTGGAGATCGCCCAACGCACCGGCGATACCGAGCACGTCGCGCGGGCCTGCACGAACCTGGGATTGGTTCATCTCGCCACCGGGCGCCTGGAGTCGGCTCAGTTGCTTTGCGAGCGGGCGCTGGCGATCGACGAAGGTCTGGGCAACACCCACGGCGTCGCGAGGGATCTGGGAAACCTCGCCAATGTATTCGAGGCGCGCCGGGACTTCGAAACCGCGGAGCGGCTGAATCACCAATCCCTGGCGATCGCCCGCGAGATCGGAGACGAGGCGATGGCCGCCGGGAAACTGGCCAATCTTGGCGACATCGCGAAGGCCACGGCCCGACCGAGCAGCGCGGGCCGTTTCTGGCGGGAAGCCGCGGCGGCGTTCGCACGAGCAGGAGAACTCGGATACGCGCGGCACTACGAGGGCTTGGCGGCAGCCGAAGCCGGCTCGTCTCCGGCTTGAGCCGCCGATGCGGGGACGTCGGGCGGATCGAGCCGCCAGAGGCGCCGAACCGCAGCAAGGAGCCTTTGAATGTCGCCCGTCGCGGCGCCTCGCTTTTCCAGTACGTGGCGTGCCAGCGCGATGCCGGCTTCGCCCTCTTCGAACACCACGCGGTTGGCGCCGGCACGGGCGAGCGACTCGCGTTCGGCCATGTACCGCGCGCGGACGGTGATCTCGATCGTCGGGCTCAGCTCCCGCGCCGCACGCACCAATGCACTTCGGCCCTCGGTGTGAGGAAGCGTCACGACCAGGTGTGCAGCGTTCCGCATGCCGGCCTGATCGAGTACCTCGCGACGCGTGGCGTCACCATAAATCGCCGGGCGCCCCGCGTTCGCGAGACCCTCGATCGTCTCGATGTTGGTATCGATGACAACGGTCTGCAGGCCGGCATCTCGGAGCATCGCATCGACCAGCCGGCCGACCGGTCCGTAGCCCACGATGATGGCACGCGGCTGCTGCGAGTCCCCCATCGCCGCGGCGGCGGCATCGTGCAACCCGCGGGTACGACGCGCGTGGCGTGCGTTGAGCAAGCTGTGGAGAACCGGCACGCGCTCGACGGCGCGCTCAAAGGCTCCAAGGCTGCGGAACAGCAGCGGGTTCAAGGTGATCGAGATGATCGCGGTGACGACCAGCACGTTCATCGCCTCCGGCGGCAGAAGCTTGTGATCCGACGCGACCTGCCCGAGTATGAAGGAAAACTCGCCGATCTGGGCGAGCCCGACGGCCACCGTGACGCCGGTCCGCACGGGATACCCACAGATCGCGACGATCGCGAGCGCCGCAATCGGCTTGACCGCGAGTACGACCACGAGCCCTGCCGCGACCATAAGGGGATGCGTCACCACGAACATCGGGTCGAAAAGCATTCCGACCGACACAAAGAAAAGGACCGCGAACGCGTCCCGCATCGGCAGTGCGTCGGCCGCCGCCTGTGTGCTCACCGGCGACTGCGCGACAACCAGACCAGCCAGAAAGGCACCGAGCGCAACGGATGCACCAAAGATCACGGCCGATCCGACCGCGATCGTCACCGACAACACCAGCACGGTAAGCGTGAACAACTCCGGCGAACGCAGTCGCGCGACCAGCGTCAGAATCCACGGCACAACCTTCGAGCCGCCCACCAGCACCACGGCAACCATGGCCATGAGCTTGACGACCGCGATGAAGATTGGCCAGACGCCACCGCCGGTGCCGCTCTCGTCGGGCGATCCCAGGATCGGTACCAGCACAAGCAGCAGCACGGTGAGAATGTCCTCGACGATCAGCCAGCCGACCGCCACGTGCCCGTGGCTCGTGTTGAGGATGCCCTGGTCCATCAGGACGCGGAGCAACACCACCGTGCTCGCGACGGCCATCGCCATACCGAGGATGATGCCAGCCTTCGGCTGCCAACCGAGGAAGTAGAAGATTCCCGCGGCCGCCACGGTGGCGACCAGGCTCTGCCCCAGGGCACCGGGAATCGCGACGGCACGCACATTCCAGAGGTCCTTCAGGTGAAAGTGAAGACCGACGCCGAACATCAGCAGGATCACGCCGATCTCGGCGAGCTGCTGGGCAAGGCCGACATCACCGATGAACCCGGGTGTATGCGGCCCGATGACGACGCCGCCCAGCAGATAGCCGACAATCGGCGAGAGACCGAGCCGCTGAGTGATCAGCCCGAAGATCCAAGCCGCCGCGAATCCGGCGGCAATCGTCGTCAGCAGCTGGGTGTTGTGCGGCAGCGCCGCGAGCACGATTGGGCTCAGGTCAGAGTACATCTCCGAGCATACCCGCCTCATCGCACGGGGGCATGCGGTCGGATCCGGAAGTTCCCGGGCGATCGGTGCGCTGTCCATGGGTCGCAACCGGCGTCGCTGACGCCCTCTGGCCGCAAGCAGAGCAGATGGGCACGCGGGTCCGGGCTCCGAAGCCTCCTTCAGCCCCACGGTCCTTGAAACGGACGCTCATCCCGCGTTGCTGCAACCACAAACACTCAATACTCAGATACCCTCACGGACCTTTCCGACAGGAGCGCGACATGAGACCAAGGCTTGAGAACAAGGTCACGCTAGTCACCGGCGCGGCCCGCGGCATCGGAGCTGAGTGCGCCAGAGCGTTCGCGAACGAGGGCGCGTTCGTCCTGGTCACCGATCTGGACGCCGATGGCGCGAAACGCATCGCCGACGCGTTGGGTGTTCGCGCCGTCGCGGTCGGCTTGGACGTCCGCAGCGAAGACGCCTGGCACACGGCGGTGCGCCTGGCGATACAGACGCAGGGCCGGCTGGACGTGCTCGTAAACAACGCGGGTATTACGGGATTCACGCCACCCGTAGGGCCGCACGACCCGGAGCATGCAACATTGGAAGCGTGGCGGGCGGTGCACGCAACCAATCTCGATGGCGTTTTCCTCGGTTGCAAACACGCGATCGCGGCGATGAAGCCCCCACACGGCCGCGGCGGCTCGATCGTCAATATCTCGTCGAGATCGGGCCTGGTCGGCGTCAGCCGAGCCGCGGCGTACGCCTCAAGCAAGGCGGGTGTCAGGAATCACACGAAGTCCGTCGCCCTCGACTGCGCAGAGATGGGATACGCAATCCGCTGCAACTCGATTCACCCCGGCGCGATCCTGACACCCATGTGGGACCCGATGCTCGGCGCTGCGGGAGCGGACCGCGACCGCGCCCTCGCAGAGATCGTGTCGGAGGTACCGCTGCGGCGCATGGGAACGCCTCAGGATGTCGCCATGCTGGCCGTGTACCTGGCTAGCGACGAGTCCTCGTACGTGACGGGCGCCGAGCTCGTCATCGACGGCGGCATCCTCGCGGGCAGCATCGCCCAGCCTCGCGACGTCACTCCGCCCGAGCCGCAGCACGACGGGCGATGACACCGCGGTCCGGCCGCCATGCGAGCGCCGCCGATCCTCGCCAACGCGGTTTGGAGTCACGCCGAGTCGGCGCCGGGCGTCCGCGTCATCGCCCGCCGTATCGCCTTCTCGACCTCTACGATCACGAGAATGCCGGCACCCGCGAGCACGACCCGAGACCACGTGCCGGCGTCCAGAGGCGCGGTGTGAAAGAGTCGATTCAGCGCCGGCGCTTGGGTGAACACCACCTGCACGCCCAGCATGGCGCCGATTCCTGCCCAGAGCCACTTGTTCGAGAAGACCGGCACCGCCCAGGCCGGTCGGAGCAGCGACCGGCTGGAGAAGAGATAGAAGATCTCGCCCACCACGATCACCGAGACGGCGGCGGTCCGGGCGGTCGCCTCGTTCATGCCCCGCCCGAGTTCCCAGTGGAACAGGCCCATAGCCCCCACGCAGAGCAGCAGCGACACGAGCCCGGTGCGCATGAACAGCTCGAACGTCAGCAGCGACCGATTAGCGTCCCGCGGCGGCCGCGCCATCACGCCCGGCTCCCTCTCTTCGAACACAAGCGGCATGCCCAGCAGCACGGCCGTCATCATGTTGACGTACAGCGCGTGAATCGGCAGGATCGGTAGCGGCCAGCCGAGCATGATCGCCGCGAGAATGACAAATGCCTCCCCGCCGTTGGTCGGCAGGGTCCAGACGATGAACTTCATGAGGTTGCTGAAGACGTTGCGTCCCTCCGCGACCGCCGCCGCGATGGTCGCGAAGTTATCGTCGGCCAGCACCATGTCCGCAGCGTCCTTGGCAACCTCCGTGCCCGCCGCGCCCATCGCGACGCCGATATCGGCTTGCCGAAGCGCCGGCGCATCGTTCACCCCGTCTCCGGTCATCGCCACGATGTGCCCCCGCGCCTGGAGCCCCTTGACCAGACGGAGCTTCTGCTCCGGCGTCATGCGTGCAAAGACCGCCGTCGCGTCCGCAACCGCTGGAAGGTCCGCGTCTGCGATCGCCGCCATCTCGGCGCCGGTGAGGACGCTCGGGCGCTCGCCGGTCGATCCGCCCGGCCTTGCCGCCGCACCGTCGATGCCGATCATGCCGGCGATCGTCGCCGCCGTAACCGCGTGGTCACCCGTGATCATCTTCACTCGCACGCCCGCACGCTGGCACGCGGTGACCGCGGCGACGGCCTCGGGCCTCGGCGGGTCCAGCATGCCTTGCACACCGAGCAGCGTTAACCCTCGCTCGACCATCGCGTGGGTCAGATCGGTCGTGCCGGGAGCCGCGACAGTTTTCGCGAAAGCCAGCACACGCAGACCGCGACCTGCAAGAGCAACCGCCGCGGCGTGCGCGAGGTCCCGATCGAGCGTCAGGCTCTCGCCGCGCGGCCCGATCGCCCGAACGCACATGCCGAGCACGCGTTCGACGGAACCCTTGATGTACACGACGCGCTCGCCGTCTCCAACCGCGTCGTCCGTCGGGCCCGCGTGAAGCGTCGCCATGTACTGCCGGTCCGACTCGAACGGGATCGCATCGAGGCGCGGAAACCGCGCGGCAAGTGCGTCCCGAGACAACTCGACGCCGTCGAGCTTGCGCGCCGAGACGATGAGAGCAGCCTCCGTCGGATCGCCGTGGACTTCCCAGCGACCGTCCCGCGCGAGCAGCGCCGCGTCGTTGCAGAGCGCGCCGCACACGAGAAGTTCCTCGAGGGCAGCATGCTCCGCCGCGTGCACCGGATCGACCGCGCCCGCGACGCGGACCGTGCCCGTTGGGTCGTACCCTCCGCCGCTGAACTCGTACTCGACGCCGCCGCACCACCCCGCGCGGACGGTCATCTGGTTCTGTGTCAGCGTCCCCGTCTTGTCGGAGCAGATGACCGTGGTCGAGCCAAGCGCCTCGACCGCCGGAAGCTTCCGGATGATCGCCTTCTTGCTGGCCATGCGCGCCACACCCACCGCGAGCATGATGGTGACCGCCGCGGGCAAGCCTTCCGGGATCGCGCCGACCGCGAGGGCGACCGCGGCCTTGAACATCTCGTGCGGCGGATTGCCCCTGGCAATCCCGACGACGAACGCGACCGTCGCGACCGCCATGATGAGCCACAGCAACAACTGGCTGAAAGCGGCGATCTTGCGCGTGAGCGGCGTCGCGATGGTCTGAGCCGACGAAATCAACGCACTGATGCGACCGACTTCCGTCGCGTCCGCTGTCGCCACGACCACTCCCTCGCCCGTTCCGCGGACCACGAGCGATCCCGCATACGCCATGCACCGCCGATCCGCAAGAACGGTCGTCGCCGGAAGTACCCCCGAGTCTTTCGACACCGCGTGGCTCTCACCCGTGAGCGTTGATTCATCGATCCGCAGATCCCGGATCGTGCCGTCGAGCAGCCGGAGGTCCGCCGGAACCTTGTCCCCGGGCTCTAAACGGACCACATCACCGACCACCAGTTCGGCGGCGTCGATCCTTCGCCGCTCGCCCTCCCGCCGCACTGTTGCCTCGATCCGCAAGGAACGAGCCAGAGCGTCAATCGCCGCAACAGCCTTCTGCTCTTGGATGAACCCAATAATCGCGTTCGCGACCACCACGCCGAAGATCACGGCACTGTCGGTGTACTCCCTGAGCCACCAGGTCACCGCACCGGCCACGAGAAGGATGTGCACGAGCGGCGCGTGAAACTGCAGCAGCAGTCGAACCCACCACGCCCGCTCCCGCTTGGCCGAGATGGTGTTCCGGCCGTGACGCGTGAGTCGAGCCGCGGCCTCAGCACCGCGGAGCCCCGCCCGGGCGTCGCTGGCCACTTCACGCACAACCTGCGTGCTGGCGACGGCATGCCAAGCCAGCGACGGGAGCCCATTCATCCGCAAAACGATAGGAGATTCGCGGCTTGCGGCGCTGCGCCGCGGAACCGCCGGGGCAGGCTGGCGCGACTGATTATTCCGTGCCCGAGCCAGCCCTCGGCGTCGGACGCCTCATGTGCGACGAAGGTACGCCCGAAACATCGCTCGACGATGGATCCGCTTCGAACTTGCGCAGCCATCGCCTCGGGATTCACTCCGTCGAGCAACCGAGCAGCGTTGTCTTCGATGTTCACATGCCGCGCGGGGCACGAACCTGCACGCCCCGGATCCGGCCATATGCAATACGCACCGCGCTCCCACGTTCTTCGGTCGAACCATCGCTTGCACAAGAGGAGCCACGATGAATCCGAAGCCACGCTTTCGCCCCATGCTTCTGCTCACGATCGGCGGCTTTGTCGCGACGACAGCCGCCGCCGTGCCCGCGGCTGACATCGAGGTCCAGATCCCCGTTCCGGGTGCGAGTGGCCAGTCACGCCGCCTCCTGCTCCATCTTCCCGCGAGTTCTCAGGGATCCGGCCCGATCCCGATCGTCCTGGGCTTCCACGGCGGTTTCGGCAGCGCCGAATCGTTCCGATCACTAACCGGACTGAACACCACGGCCGACGCACGCGGCTTCGGCGTGGCCTACATGGACGCCGGAGACGGCGTGTGGGGCGACTACCGACCCGGCCCCGGACAACCCGAGGCGGACCTCGACTACGTGCGCGCCGCTATGGACTATCTCGTCGCCAACTATCACGCCGACGCCCGACGCTTCTACGCAACGGGTATCTCCAACGGCGCGGCGTTCTCCTTTGTTCTCGGCTCCCAACTCTCCGACCGCATCGCCGCAATCGCTCCGGTCGCTCACAACCTCACCCAGGCCTTTGTCGATCAGGCCACACCCGTCCGCCCCATGCACGTGCTCCAGATCGTTGGCAACGCCGACCCCCTCATGCCGTTCAACGGCGGCTTCCAGGGCAACGGCGATCCGGTGTTGAGCTCGGCGGCGACGATGCAGTACTGGCAGGTACTCAACGGAAACGGAGCCTCGACGACAGCCTTTTTGCCCAACGTCGTCGCCGATGGCACCGCGGCCTTCCGTGAGACCTATGCGCCTTCGGCCGAGGGATTCGAACTCGAACGCATCGTGGTACTCAACGGCGGGCACACCTGGCCGGGCGGCGAGCAGTATCTGCCACCCTCCCAGATCGGGCCGACCTCACGCGACTTCAGCGCGAACGATCTCATCTGGGACTTCTTCGCGGGCAAGTCGCTGACGATCCCAGCCCCGAGCGCGGTCATCACGCTGGCAGTCGCGTCTTGCGTAATGTCTCGGCGTCGTCGGCAGGCGACGTGACCCCGCCGTCACAGAAACTATGAGGGAGCACTTCCATGCGTGGTACCTTGCGACGTACCGTCGCCGCTGCCTTCGTCGGAATGCTCCTCGTCGGCGGCCTGATCGGATTGGTGGGTTGGGCAGCCACGGGGCCAGCACCAGTCGAGAGTCCCCCGCGCACGGCGCTGCGGCACGGCGATCACACGAGATCGGTCGTCGTCGCGCACAGGGCACGAAAGTACCGCGTCTATGTCCCGCGCAGCGTTGATCTCGCCGCAGCATCGCCGGTGGTGCTGGCGTTTCACGGCGGCGGCGGGAATCCCGACAGCATGATCCGACTCAGCGGCCTGAATGCGTCCGCCGAACGCCACGGATTCGTCGTCGTGTATCCCCACGGCAGCGCCCGCTTCGGCGAGCGTCGTCTGACGTTTAACGCGGGCAATGTCGGCGGTTACGCCATGAACCAGATGATCGACGACGTCGCCTTCACACGCGAACTGCTCGACGATCTCGCCAGCGTGCTGCGGATCGACCAGGATCGGGTCTTCGCCACAGGCATGTCCAACGGAGCGATGATGGCGTATCGGCTCGCTTCCGAGCTGTCAGACCGCATCGCCGCCATCGCTCCGGTCGGCGGACCCATGGGTACCCGGAACTGTCGACCACTTCGACCGGTTCCTGTCATGCACTTCCATGGCACCGCCGACGCACTCGCCCCGTTCCGCGGCGGATTCGGCATCCGGCCCGATGGCGGAAGGGGCGTGACGGATTTCTTCTCCGTCGAGCATTCGATCGCACAGTGGGTTGAAGCCAACAAGTGCAATCCTGAACCCGCAGTGCAGCACCTTCCGGACACAGCCCGCGACGGCATGACCGTTGTCATGAAGTCGTGGACAGGCGGACAGAGCGGCTCCGAGGTCGTCCTGATCGAGATCATCGGCGGCGGGCACACCTGGCCCGGCGAACCTCCGGTCGCGGACTTCCTCGGACCGTCGACGAGCGACATCTCCGCGAACGAGATGATGTGGGAGTTCTTCCGGAGGCACCCGCGACGACCGCATGCCGCTCCGGCAGATCAGCCCGCAGGCAACGGGCAGTCGCCGAGCGTTGGGACCAGTCCTCGCGCGCTCCGAACACCGGAGGTTCGATTCAGGGATCTCCCCGGATCCCCGTTCGCCCCGCGATCTGCACCGGTCTCGGACCCGCGCGGCGGCACCCGCGTCATCCCCTCTATCGACGTGGGACCACGCGACCACGATCTTGCGGTTGCACGGGAACCCGATTTGAAGCTGCACCTTCCCGGGAATTTGATGGGTTGTTGATGCACCCGTGGCGAGTACATGCGAAAGCCACATCGCGGCTCGAAGGCCCTCCGCGATCAGCGCCCTGCAAAGCAGTAAACCCCAAGCGGCCAGACGGATGGGATGAAGACGAGGCGACGGCGGTTCGTGTGACGGACTCCATCTCAGAGATCAAGAACGGCACACCCGCGTGCGGTCCACCGGCTCGGTCCTCTCGCCTCCGAGATCCGATACGATTGCAGCGTGTCGCGACCGCCGCTGCCCATGATCTCGCTGCGTCGGACGGTCCACTCGGACTTGAAGCTGCTCCACGCCTTCGAGCTCGACGACGATTCGAACGCGCTCGCTGGAACCAAGCCGCGCGACTGGTGCACCTTCTGCGCGCGCTGGGAGCCGATCCTCGCGGATCCAGACGGAATCGCCACGGGGGTCACGCCGCGGGTCATTTGCGCAGATGGCGTCGTCGTCGGATCGGTCAATGTCTCGCCCGAGAAGGGTGTTGACTCCATCGGCTACCGGATCGCAAGAGAACACTGGAGGCGCGGCATCGCCACGGTCGCCGTCGCACTGATGCTTCGCGAGTTCAAGCGGCGTCCCCTCTTTGCCACCGCTGCGGGACACAACAGCCCATCGATCCGCGTCCTCGAAAAGAACGGCTTCGTCATCACCGGACGCAGCATGACCCCCGAAACGACGCGAACCGTCACCCGCGAAACGGTCACGCTGATGCTTCGTTGACGCCGGCCCCTGATCGCAGCAGCCCGCACGGAGGTTGAACCATGCCCCAAACCACACCCGAGCACGACGAGCGGATCGCATCGATGACCTTTTCGTCGGTCTATCCGCATTACGTCACGAAGATCGAGAAGAAGGGTCGGACGAGGAAGGAACTACACGCGGTCATCGCATGGCTCACGGGCTTCGACGACCGGCAGATCCAGAAGCACATCGATGAGAAGAGCACCTTCAAGGAGTTCTTTCGGCAGGCAACTCTCAACGGCAACTCGCACCTGATCACCGGCGTGATCTGCGGGTACCGTGTCGAGGAGATCGAGAACCCTGTCACGCGCCAGGTCCGATACTTGGACAAGCTGGTGGATGAGCTCGCGAAGGGCAAGAAGATGGAGAAGATCCTGTGTGGCGGCGAGGGGACCGAATCGTTGAAAGAGCGGCCAGCGGATACACGACAAACCCCGCGTCGCAAGCCGCGGGGGTTCTGCGGATAGAGCGGGCGTTCCCTTCTTGCGTACGGTCGGGACGACTGAGTAGCGGTACGCAGCGCGACTCGTTACCTTCGCTGAATCGGGTGTTCTCTATTGGAGAAGACCGCACCGGGAACATCTGGTTTGGCACCATCGAGCATGGCGTCTGGCGATACGACGGCAAGTCATTGCGGAATTTCTCGGCCAATGACGGACTGACGAGCAAGCAAATCCTGGCGATCTACACCGACCGCCAAGGCGCCCTGTGGTTGGCAGGGAACGGCGTGTTCAAGTTCAACGGGACGTCCTTCGACAGGATCCACTGATGCCGGTATCCTCCGCACTCGCGTGACTCGCCGCGTTGATCTCATGTGGCGATGGCCGCCGTCGTCGCTGATCGAATCGCCCGCCCACGAAAGCCGGAGACGGGAGCATCTATCGGGCTCGGGCAAGCACCCGTGCCACTCCCCGTTGTTGACAGTCGTCCAGCGCCGCTCGATCGGTCCCCAAACGTCAACCCCAGAGTCCCGTGACCCGGGGGTCCCTTCGAATAGAGGGTCTCGGGTGCGTTGAGGACGTGCCCTTCGGAACCCTAAAGACACCGAGCGTGCCCGCGGCCCACCGGCAGGTTCAGTGGCTCCGACGCGTGCCAATGCACAGAACCGATACACTCCCTCCTGCATGCACCCCGCCGCCATCGGCCCATTCAAGATCGAACGCGAACTCGGCCGTGGCGGCATGGGCGAGGTGTATCTCGCTCTCGACACGCGGCTGGACCGGCAGGTGGCGATCAAGGCCTTGCCCGCGCACCTGGCGCATGACCCCGATCGTCTCGCCCGCTTTCAGCGAGAGGCGAAGTTGCTGGCTTCGCTCAGCCACCCGAACATCGGCGCGATCCACGGCCTCGAAGAGGCGAACGGGCATCAGTACCTGATTCTCGAGTTCATCGAAGGCGGGACGCTCAGCGAGCGGCTCAAGGACGGCGCGATTCCTGTCGACGAGGCGTTGGGTCTCGCGAAGCAAATCGCCGAGGCCATCGAAGTCGCGCACGAAAAGGGGATCATCCACCGCGACCTCAAGCCCGGCAATGTCATGGTGACGCCCGAAGGCGTGGTGAAGGTGCTCGACTTTGGGCTGGCCCGCACCGCCGATGGCGCGCCGTCCACAACCAGCGCTCCGGTCTCTGCGGATTCGCCGACGGTTACTCCGCCCGCGAGGGCGGCGCACAGCCCGACAATTCAGGGCGTGATCATGGGCACCGCGGGCTATATGTCGCCCGAGCAGGCCCGGGGCAAGCCCGTTGACAAACGCTCGGACATCTTCTCGTTTGGCTGCGTGCTGTACGAGATGCTCACGGGCACGATGCCGTTCCGGGGGGAGACGGTTGCGGACGCGATCGGCGCGACGCTGCATAAGGAGTCGGACCTCAATCTGCTCCCGCCAAATACGCCCCGTCGCGTGCGCGATCTCCTCACCAATTGCCTCGCGAAGGACAAGAAGAACCGCCTGCACGACATCGGCGACGCACGGCTTGAGATCCACCGTGCGATGACAGGGCGAGAGTGGCTTGACGCGTCCGAATCAACGACCGCACGCACGAGCCGCGTTCGCCCGGCGACTGTCGCTGCTGTCGCGCTGCTCATGCTCGCCATCGGCGGGCTGGTGGGTGCGCTCTTGATGCGTCCCGCGCCCGGACAGGCGCCGTTGCCGTTCCACCTCTCGGTGGCGACGCCGGCCAAACCCGAACTGAACGACTTCTTCGGCATCTCGCCCGACGGGCGGTTCATCGTCTACAAAGTATTGCCGGAAATTGAGGCCGACAGCCCCAAGCCACCGGGCCTCATGATGGTCCGGCGCCTGGACAGTGACAAGGCCGAGCCTATCCCCGGTACCGAGGGCGTCTTGAAGGCGGCGATCTCGCCCGACGGGCGATGGGTTGCCTTCACCGCAGCCAAAGACCGCGCACGCACCAAAGTCAGCCTCAAGAAGGTCGCCCTCAACAACGGCGAGCCCGCAGGCACGCCGGAAACGCTCTGCGAACTCCCCGCTACCACCGACGCGAATCTGTGCTGGTCGTCGGACCGCGAGATCGCGATCGCGCAGCAGTGGAACCGGACGCTCCTGACGGTTCCCGCGTCGGGCGGTGAGCCGCGGGTGGTCTTCCGCGACGAAGACGCCACAGGCTTCACAAGCATGGGTGAGATTCGCCCGCTGGTGCCCGGCCAGTCCATACTTTCCTCGCGCGGAAGGGTTGTGCGCGGGGAGGGCAAGACCTGGGTCGAGATCGTCGAACTGGCCTCCGGCAAGCGCACCACGCTGCTTGAGAACGCAGAGCGAGCGCAGTATCTGCCCACAGGCCACATCATCGCCCGGCGGAACAGGGACAGCCTCATCGCGGCGCGGTTTGATCTCGCCTCCCAGAAGATCGTCGGCGAGCCCGTCACGATCTGGAATGGCAGACTCGGCGGTTCGTTCTTTGTCTCGCCCACCGGCGAGCTGGCGATGCTGGTGCAGCCCGCGGACATCACAGGCCGAACGCTCGCCTGGATCGACGAAACAGGCAGGCCCGTGCCGGTCGGCGCCCCGCCCCGCGCGTATCGCAACGTGAAAGTCTCTCCCGATGGTGGACGCGTTGTCACCAACTTCGAGTCCACCGAACCCGGCAACTTGGGCTCTGACCTGTGGATCTACGACTTTTCGCGTCGAACCTTCAGCCGACTCCCGACCCAGGGTCCGGCGTGGGATCACCTCTGGACGAAGGACGGGCAGCGCATGGTCCACAATCTCGTCGCCGAGAACGCGATGTGCATTGTGGAACGCCCCGCCGATGGATCGGGCGAGCCCGAGAGGCTGTTCGCCGTGCCGAGAGGAACCTGGCTCATCCCGATGGAGTGGTCGCCTGACGGCAAGACGCTGGCTTTCTATCAGCGGGACCTCTCGAACCCCAATGGGGACGTGTTGCTGCTCGAAAAGGACGCGGCCAGCGGCAAGTGGATCGCCACGCCGTACCTGAATTCGCCAGCCAACGAGCACAGCCTGTCCTTTTCTCCCGACGGAAAGTGGGTGCAGTTTGTTTCTGAGGAGGCCGGGCGGCGTGAGTTGTATGTCCAGCGCTTCACCGGCGCCCGCGCGGGTGCCGCGGACGCCCGATCTGGGCGTGTCCAGGTCTCCACGGCCACCGGCACCACCGGCGGGGGCCGGTGGAGCCCCGACGGCAAGGAGATCCGCTTCGTCGACGTCGACCTTCAGGTCTTCAACGTCCAGATCCAGACCGAACCGACCTTGTCCGTGTCGGTTCCCAAACTGCTCTACAGCTCGAAGGAGTTTCTGCCAAAGATCAGGAACGGCGCCTTTGCCCCCGATGGTCGCCTGCTGGCCATCCTCCGAGCAGAGGACGAGGGCAAGAACCGCCTCGACGTCATCGTAAACTTCGTCGACGAGATGCGGGCAAAGGTTGACGCGGCGAGGTGACGCCCTGATCGCTCAGGAAACGCCCCGCTAAGGCCGCCGCCATTCCAAAACGACAACCCCCGAGTCTTGCGACCCGGGGGTTATGCGAATAGAGGGTGGATAGCGGGTGTCGAACGGGGCTCCGCCGCTCACGCCCGTCGCCGCCACGATCGGAGGGATAGGGCGTCTCTCCTGCGGGTTCGGGGCAACTGCATGTGGCGAGTTGGGCGTCACTGGACGAAGCACTTCGGAATCCAAAGCGGCGTTAGTGAGCATAGTGAGCCTGTAGAAGGTCCAACCTGTGGCCCATGCATCCACGTGATTCGGAAGGACTCTTGCGCCGAACAGCTAGGTCCGTTCCGCTGCCACGGTCCTTGACGGCTGTGCCACAACTCGAAGCTCCCGGCGGGCGTCGCGGATGATGTCGACGGCGGAATGAAGGAACAGCCCGCCGATGAGCCCCGCGGTGACCAGATCGGGCCAGGGGGTCCCGGTCCAGAACACGAGCCCGGCGGCGATCAGC
>ERZ1066130.411-NODE-411-length-16267-cov-11.102455_pt1 | contig 16267 bp, 17 predicted proteins | sample MGYA00382777_ERZ1066130 | MGnify/ENA primary metagenome ERZ1066130 (study PRJEB33369, sample SAMEA5778360) | biofilm metagenome | biome: Industrial cooling water; feature: Water cooling tower basin; material: Biofilm | place: United Arab Emirates | collected...
GCACCATGAATTTTATTTTTAGTTCTTTTGGAGAGGGCGATTCCTTTAGCCGGATCGTGGCCGAAGCGCGGTTAAAAGGATACACAGAACCAGATCCAAGGGATGATCTAAATGGCATGGATGTAGCCCGAAAATTGCTGATCCTGGCTCGCGAATGTGGAATGGATATGGAAATAGGTCAGATTGAAGTTGAAAGTATCGTTCCACCAGACTGTCGAGGGATTGAAAAAGTAGATGAGTTTATGGAGGTGTTTCAAAAATATGACAGTGAGTTTACTGCCCGCCAAAAGGATGCTGCGAAAAGAAATGAAAGGCTCAGATACATGGCGGTATTGGAAGAAGGTAAAGCCAAGGTTCAGTTAAACTCTGTCGGTCAAACCCATCCTTTCTATTCTCTGGCAGGCAGTGATAATATAATCTTGTTGACTACCGAGCGCTACCATGAACGCCCCATGGTCATCCGGGGACCCGGAGCGGGAGCTTCGGTGACGGCTGCCGGAGTTTTTGCTGACATTATACGGATCGGTAACTATGTATAAAATGAGAACGGTTCGCGCGTTTGCTCCGGCTACAGTAGCAAACGTCAGTTGTGGATTTGATATTTTGGGTTTTGCATTGAATGATCTTGGAGATGAAGTTCATCTGACATCCACTGATTCAAATGAAGTGACCATCCAACAAATTATAGGCGATGGTGGTCGGTTACCTTTGGAAGTTTCCAAAAACACGGCAGGGGTAGCGGTCCTCTCTTTTTTGAAAGCGGTTAAGTTGAATTTTGGTGTTTCCATTGTTTTGCATAAAAATTTACCGCTCGGCAGCGGTATGGGCTCCAGCGCAGCCAGTGCGGTGGCTGCCTTGATAGCCATCAATGAATTAACTGGAGTACGATTGCCCAAACAAGACCTGTTGTTACATGCCATGGAGGCTGAAGGAATCGCTTGCGGTTCTGCCCACGCAGATAACGTGGCCCCTTCTTTACTTGGCGGATTTATTTTGATTCGCAGTTATCATCCGCTGGATGTTATTCGTGTGCCTTTACAGGCCACGTTGTTTGCCACATTGGTGCATCCTCATTTGGAACTTAAAACGGAAGATTCGAGAAAAATTCTACGTCCAGCCATCAGCAGAGAAGAGTCCATTCAGCAAAGTGGCAATGTAGCAGCGTTAATGGTTGGATTAATGACTTCTGATTATGATCTGATCAGTAGGACATTAACTGATACGATTGCAGAACCCACGAGGAAGTTGTTTATACCTGGATTTGAGGCTATTCAATCAGAGGCAAAGCGAGTAGGCGCATTAGGTGCTGGAATCTCGGGATCCGGCCCAACCATATATGCGTTGAGTAAAGACTATGCTACCGCTCAACATGCCGGACAAGTAATGGCATCCTCTTTTCAGCAAGAAGGCTTAAAAAGCGATGTTATTATTTCAAAAATCAACCCGACTGGCGCCATGATTCTGGATTGACACCTAAGCCGAAGTGTTAAGCCGTTTTCCTGCTTTTCATATAGAATACGAGCCCGGTAAATGCCAAGATCAGCCCGATCGGGATAATCAGGGTAAGATCAAGTATTTCAGGTCCTGCGGCACGTTTAGCCTCGGCCAGTAAACCGACCATTTCCGGTGTTGCGCTGGACGAAGTGTAATCTTTTAAATCAGCGCCAGCCGGAAGTTTGGAGGCCAGGAGGCTATCATATCTGCCACCCATGAAAATGGTATACAACGAAACCGCAAACATTCCTGCACCTCCCATCAGATTCAAACCCACGGCTCCGGTCTTGGGAAGATTTTCAGACACAAACCCAAGCATGGTGGGCCAGAAATAGCACACACCCATCCCAAAGACGAGAGCCCCCACGAAAATCATATGACCACTGGTATGCCCCAGCATAAACAAACCGACTGCCGAAAGTATAGCGGACATCAATAGCACGCCTTGAGGTGAAAACTTATGTACCACAGGTTCAGCCAGACCTCTGCCGATGACCATCACACCTGTGGTGATGGTTAGAATAAGGATGGCATTTTCGGTCACACTTTTCAGCAAAACTTCAATCCATTGTCCCGTAAATAACTCAGTGATGGCTGTACCAAACATACAAATGATCATGAATACAAACAGAGGACTGGCCACGGCTTTATACATATCAGTGGTGGACACCCCTGATGCCACGCGTTCGGTTACCGGAAAATCGAGTTTAGAGAATAAGTATCCATAAATCAATGTTGGAATTAACATCATACCTACCTGCACTTGCCAGCCAAGCCCCATTCGATCAAACAAAAACACGATCAACGTACCGATCACGATACCTCCCGGGAACCACAAATGAAAATGATTAAGCTTGGTCGTTTTATTATCGGAGTAAATGGCTGTTACTAACGGATTGCAGGCAGCCTCCACTGTGCCGTTGGCAATTCCAACCAGTAAAGTCGAAAGGAACAATGACCAATATCCTCCGGCAAAAATAGTAAGTACAATTCCCAACAGGTGAAACATAAAAGCGAGCACCAGCAGCCGCTTCATTCCAATGACGTCCACAATAAAACCCCCAATAATTACTGCCAACGGGAAACCCCAGAAAGCGGTAGCGGCAATGGTGCCCAGTTCACTGGCACTCAGATTAAACTCTATGCCCAAGCGGTTAAGTATCCCGGCCCGGATTCCAAAGGATAAAGAGGTGACAAGCAACGCCAGGCAACTGGCCCAGAAGAGAGCCTTGGGTTTAATGGTTTGGGTCATAGGATTATGGTTTATGGGGTGTTAATATGAAGTGTTTTCGGGGGATGTGCAAGTAAAATTGGCCAAAAGGTGTTACGGATAGAAAACCCGAAACGGCCGCAGCTTTCAGGAACGATCTAATAATTCAATCTGACATCACATGATAACGTTAAAATGAGCATTATTTTTCAACCCAATTGTTTCATACTTTTATCCAATGGCATCCAATTATTTACTAGGAATTGATGTTGGAAGTTCATCTGTAAAATGTTCATTAGTGGATGTCTTCACCGGACGATCAGTAGCGTTTGCCCAATCTCCCAGAGACGAGATGAGGATATCGGCACCACATGAAGGTTGGGCTGAACAAGAACCCGGGCTTTGGTGGCAGCATGTGGTGATCAGCATTCAAAACTGTCTGAAAAACCAGGGGATTTCAGGGGTAGCAGTGAAAGCCATTGGGATTTCTTACCAGATGCATGGACTTGTCGCACTTGACAGGATGGGAAAGCCGGTGCGGCCCTCTATCATTTGGTGCGACAGCCGGGCTGTTGAAATAGGTCAGAGGGCCTATCAGACGCTTGGATCTGATTATTGTCTCGGGCATTATCTGAACTCCCCCGGTAATTTCACGGCTTCCAAACTTCGTTGGGTCATGGAAAATGAGCCCCACATCTATGAACAAATCCACACATTTTTTCTTCCGGGAGATTATATCGCTTATCGCCTAACCGGTGAACGAGCCACTACCGTTTCAGGGCTCTCTGAAGGAATCTTGTGGGACTTTCGCGAGAGAGCCCTGGCCACAGATCTGCTTTCGCACTATGGGATTAGCAACGATAAAATACCTTCGATTGTAAATACATTCTCCATTCAAGGTCAACTGACGGCATCGGTTGCTTCCGAATTGGGTCTGGCGGCAGGTACGCCCATTTCGTATCGGGCAGGCGATCAGCCTAACAATGCTTTTTCTCTCCATGTATTGGATCCGGGCGAGACAGCTGCTACTGCTGGTACATCCGGGGTTATTTATGCCGTTACCGACCAGATACAAACCGACCCAAAATCCAGAGTCAATACGTTTGTGCACGTAACGGATCAGCCAACTTCACCCCGTCAAGGGATACTCTTGTGCATCAACGGTACAGGTATTCTTAATAGCTGGTTACGTAAACAGACGAAAGCATCAGACTATGATGAAATGAATTCACTAGCCATGGTCACCCCCATAGGGGCCGATGGGTTACGGGTTAGTCCATTTGGTAATGGAACGGAACGCATTCTGGAGAATCGTTTGGTAGGTGCCTCTTTTCGTAATCTGGATCTAAACAGGCACACGCAAGGGCATTTGTATCGGGCAGCTCAGGAAGGAATCGTCTGTTCCGTGCGCTTTGGATACGATATTATCCAATCGATCAGTTCAGCTTCCTCTGTTATACGGGCGGGAAAAAGTAACTTGTTTTTAAGTCCGCTAATGAGGGAAGCGTTTGTCAATACATTACAGGTACCATTGGAACTATACGAAACCAATGGCGCGACAGGGGCAGCTTTAGGAGCAGGCGTAGGGGCAGGTCTGTATGCTTCCACAGAAGAGGCTATGGTAGGGCTAAATCGTCTGGAAGTGATAGAGCCAGATTCATCAAAAAAAGAACAGTATGAGCTGGTTTATCAGGAATGGAAAAAGGAATTTGGACTTTAAGCTGCGAAGTACCAACCAGATAGTCAACCCTCTACTTTTAACATTTGGAAAAACATGCAGATAAGTTGTTTTGGTAGTTCAGGGAGAGTCAAGGATTTTCTTCTACGTCATTTGAAATAACAATAGTCGGTGTACTTATTCTTGGTTTTTTTTGGTTTGTATTTCTTTTGGATCATCGTCCTTGGTTTGGGATGGCAACGGTCATTGCACTCACCTTCGGCACCACCAGTTCAGGTTGAGCCCATCACGGTAGTAGTAGCCTTTCGAAATGAAGAATCGAATTTACCAAACCTGGTTCAGGACTTGCTCAGACAAACCCTTCCACCAGCGCAAATCATTTTAGTCAACGACCATTCAACTGATCAATCCCTCACCTGGGCCCTTCAGGCGGAAAAGTCGCACGCCAACCTAAAAGTGATTTCATTGTCTGGTAGGGAAGGTAAAAAGCAGGCGATCACGAAAGGTGTATCGGCCGCTTCAACCGATTGGGTCTGTCTTACGGATGCCGATTGTCGGTTACCTGCCTCGTGGCTCATGGCCATGCAACAAAAGATGACAATCCAGACACAGTTTATTATCGGCCCGGTCAGGTTAGTCGAAAAGCGTTCATGGTTTTCAAAATTACAAGAAACCGAATGGCTGAGTCTGCAAGCCGTCACGTTTGCATGGGCTGCTCTTCATCGGCCGTTGATGTGTAACGGGGCAAATCTGGCATTTCGAAAGACAGCCTTTGACCAGGTAAAGGGATATGAAGGCAATGAAGGAATCGCTTCTGGTGATGATGAGTTTCTCATGCGCAAAATTCAAACATGGAAATCCGATGGAATACAATTCATCAACACTGAGGAAGCAATTGTTTCAACCGATGGACAGCCTTCGTGGATCTATTTCTTTAATCAACGGATTCGGTGGGCAAGTAAGTGGAAATATAACACATCCCGGTTGGCAAAATTCATAGCATTAACGCTTTTCCTTTTTCAAGGGTGTTATGGAGCATTAGGGGTGGGGTGGTTGATGGGTTTCATTCCTTCATCATTGGCTTTTCCTCTCATGGGAGGAAAGTGGGTATTGGATGCAGCTCTCTTACTAATGGTGGCCATCCATCACCGGAATCGATTTAGTTTTTTTTCAATGGCGATCCTTCAGATTATTTATCCGCTCTATATCATAGGAGTTGGATTTTTTTCATGGAGAAAAACTTATCAATGGAAGGGCAGAGTCGTTCGGTCTTAAGAGAGATGTGGAGACGTATGGTAGTTATGCTATCATGTGATAAAAGCAGTCAAAATAAGCCTGGTTCATTTAAAAACAGTAACTTTGAGATTATGCAAACGGAAGTGTCTCTTCAGCAGAAACTTGAAAAAAAGGAACTTGAACTCAACTCATTATTGGAGATCACGCAAGCGATCAACAGCAATGTAGCGGAAGACTCTCTCTATAAGATTTTTAACTTCACGCTTAGATCAAATCTGAATATCAAGAAGTTAGCATTATTTGTCTTAGATGATCGGTGGAATTGTAAAGTAAATTTTGGTACAACAAATAACTTTATGCGGGAGCGGCTGGACGATCGCTTTGAACTTATCAAGAATATCCATCGCCTCAACGAATTTGATGGACATTGTTCATTTCATGAGTTTGATATGGTTATCCCGATCTCTCACAAAACCGAAACGCTGGCGCTGGTTTTTGTTGGTGGGCTGGAGCAGAATAGCACCCATGATCAAGAAGAAGGAGTAAAGTTTATACAAGCGCTTAGTAATATTATCATCGTAGCTATTGAAAATAAAAAACTGGCACGTCAACAACTTCAGCAAGAAGCTTTCCGCAAAGAATTGGAAATAGCCAGTGATGTTCAGCAGTTTCTCTTCCCGGATAAATTACCGTATACCGAAGTTTTAAAGCTGGAAGCAAGCTATTTACCACATGATATGATCGGGGGTGATTACTATGATTATGTCCCTATCAATAAAAACCAGTTTTTGATTTGTGTGGCAGATGTAAGCGGGAAAGGTATTGGGGCTGCTTTAATGATGAGCAACTTTCAAGCTTCTTTGAGAACATTACTGCGACAAACACCTAACCTCAGGGATATTGTCGAGGCTCTCAACTACCAGGTATTAGAAAACACCAAAGGAGAAAAGTTTATCACTTTTTTTGGTGCGGTATATGACATCGCACTCAAAACAATGGTTTATGTGAATGCCGGGCATAATCCTCCATTGCTCTGGCACAACGGCAAGGTTACTCCGTTGGAAGAGGGAAGCACAGTTTTGGGGGCCATGCATCCACTCCCTTTTTTGAATGAAGGATTTATCACCAATCTGGACAATTTTACGTTGTTTGCGTATACGGATGGCCTGACAGAAACCGCCAATGAGAAAGAAGAGGAATTTGGGGTTGGTTCATTGATCAAATATTTTGAAACGAATCACCAAAAAGATATCCGAACCATGCACCAGGACATCATTGTAGCATTAGATGGATTTAAAGGAAAAAATAGCTACCGGGATGACATAACCATGCTTACGTGCCGGGTAGGCTGATTTCTTTTTGAAGATTCAACCTCCGGTTTATCTTTGAAGTTCATTTGCACACCGATTGAACCTCTTTCGAACCCCTTTTATTCTTCCGTGGATTTATCCCACCTTACTCTGGAAACTTCCAACCCGGGAGAAGGAAATTTATCTCACATTTGATGATGGACCGGTGCCGGACGTGACCCTGGAAGTTCTGAAGGAACTTGAGCGCACAAAGGCTCAGGCGACTTTTTTTTGTATCGGTGACAACGTTCAAAAGCACCCGGAAGTATTTCAGCAAATCATTGAACAAAAGCATGCGATCGGTAACCATACCTTTAACCATCTGAAAGGCTGGACAACCAACACAGATGCCTATGTTAAGAATGTAAAACAGTGCGAAGATTCGTTTATCTTACATGGGAAATCGGAAGGAAAGTTGTTTCGCCCACCGTATGGTCGAATTACCAAAAACCAAATTGAATCTTTATCGCAGTACACCATCGTTATGTGGGATGTGCTCACCCATGACTACAATGCCACTCTTGGCCAGGAGTATATTTTGAGGAAGTCGATAGAAGCCACCCGACCGGGGTCTATCATTGTGTTTCATGACAGCGTCAAAGCCTATAAGAATCTTTCGTATGTGCTTCCTCGCTATTTGGATCACTTTTTAAACCTGGGTTTTGAGTTTAAATCATTATCCGGGTGAAAAAGGTGATCGTTGCTTCTATGGATTGGGGCCTTGGTCATGCTACCCGTTGTGTACCCATCATCCGAGAACTATTAAATCAAGAACTGGAAGTTATCCTAGCCTCCAGTGGAAGCGCCTTGGATCTATTAAAAATGGAGTTCCCCAAACTCTCATGGATCGCATTACCCGGCTATGCCCCTGTATATTCAGGACGGCAAACCTTGTTTCTTCGGCTATTGATTCAGGTACCGAGATTTCTTCGGATTATTCGTCAGGAGCACCGGCTGATCGAACATTACGTTTCAGAAAATGGAATTCATGCCGTTATTTCTGACAACCGGTATGGTTGTTGGTCAAAACAAGTTCCATCCGTCTTTATCACACATCAGCTAAATATCGCGGTGCCGGAGTGGCTCAGGAGATTGCGTTTTGTCGTCAGATACTTTAATCATCGTCAGATACGTAAGTTTGGTGATTGCTGGGTGCCTGATGACCGTTCACATACGTTAAGTGGTGAGCTTTCTCATCCCTTCGGCTTATCTGTAAAGTTTATTGGACCACTTTCAAGGTTCTCGAACTCACGTACAGTTGACACCTACAAACTGGACGTATTGGCATTGATTTCCGGACCTGAGCCTCAAAGGGGCTTGTTTCAAAAACAAATGGAAGGGTGGCTAAGTAAAAGTACATTTCGATATACAATAGTTGCCGGGCAGCCGGGTATTTCTGACGAACTGAATACCCCCGTCATCAGTCATTTGAAGGCGGATCAACTTCAGGAGTTAATCGAACAGACGGAAGTGGTAGTTTGTCGGTCTGGCTATAGTACCCTGATGGATCTTTTCTATTTGAAAAAGAAGATGGTGGTGATTCCAACAGCAGGTCAGCCCGAACAAGAGTACCTGGCAGCATACTGGGATTCTAAAAGCAGGGCCATCCGGATTTCGCAAAGCGAATGGAACGATCAGGTGATTAGCCGTGCGCGTTTGCTGAACCCTGCTACCTTTGAGCCGGTATTTTCCAACCTTAGCAAAGTTGTTCAAGAATTTAAAGCCAGGATGTAGATGTTGATTGACACACACGCGCATATATATGTAGATGAATTTAATCGCGATCGGGAAGATATGCTGAGGCGGGCGCAGGACATAGGTATACAAAGAATCTACATGCCTAATGTTGACCACCGGAGCATTGATCCGATGCTGGAATTGGAACAACGCTCGCCCATGTGCGTGGCCATGATGGGGCTTCATCCGTGTTCGGTGAAAAAAGGTTTTGAAAAGGAACTATATCAAATAGAAACCTGGCTGGCCAAAAGACCCTTTGCCGCCATTGGAGAAATGGGCACTGACTTGTATTGGGATAAAGAGTTTTGGCCCGAACAGCAGGAAGCTTTTAAGATTCAGGTGGCATGGGCCCAAAAGTATCAACTACCGCTGGTCATTCACTGCCGGGAATCCATCAATGAAACCCTGGATATGCTGGAACCTCTTCAGGACGGAACTTTAAGAGGTGTTTTTCATTGCTTCAGCGGAAACCTGGATCAGGCGCACCGGATGATTGCCTTGGGTTTTTACCTTGGGATTGGCGGGGTAGCAACTTTTAAAAATGGTGGATTGGATCACCTATTACCTCAGGTATCGCTTCAACACTTGGTGCTGGAAACCGATAGCCCATACCTGGCACCCGTGCCTCATCGGGGAAAGCGTAACGAGCCCGCCTATGTGAATTTGGTAGCTGATCGGTTAAGTTTGCTAAAATCCGTTTCAAGAGAGGAAGTGCACCATGCCACGACTGAAAATGCCATCCGATTGTTTAATGAAAAGTTATGAATTATAAGAAGATAAGCATAAATACGGCTACCCCTGAAAAGGCCAGATCAAAGGTTATGCTGATTTATACAGGAGGTACGTTTGGAATGACTAACAATGCCGCTGGTGTATTGGTGCCTTTTGATTTCTCTTTGATTTTAGAACACTTGCCGACTCTACGAAGTTTAGCGCTGGACTTGACCGTTATCTCATTTGAACATCCTATTGACTCTTCAAATGTCGATCCAGGTCATTGGCAAACACTGGCTCAGATCATCTACGATCACTATGAAAGTCAGGAAGGATTTGTGGTGCTTCATGGGACGGATACAATGGCTTTTACAGCTTCAGCTTTAAGTTTTATGCTGGTTGGGCTGGCCAAGCCGGTGATATTTACGGGTGCCCAGCTGCCGATTACAGAACCCCGTTCAGATGCTCGCGAGAATCTGATCACTTCATTGGAAATAGCTGCTGCGAAATTAAACGGTAAGCCGCGTGTGCCCGAAGTTTGCATCTATTTTGATTACGCTTTGCTCCGGGGTAACCGTTCCCGAAAGGTAGAGAGTCAGCACTTTGATGCCTTTGAATCCGAAAACTATCCTCCTCTGGCAAAAGCCGGTGTGAGCATTGATTATAATGATGCGGCTATTGCTCATCCAGTGCCGGACAAGCTATCGATTCGGGGGCATTTCGAAAAAAATGTAACGGTCCTTAAGTTATTCCCAGGCATACCGCCTGAAGTCATTCGCTCGGCTATTAAAACCCCCGGCTTAAAAGCATTGATTCTGGAGACTTACGGCTCAGGCAACGCTCCATCTGATCACTGGTTTATTGAATTGCTTCAACTGGCCACTCAACAAGGCTTGTTGATTTTGAATATCTCACAATGCCCGGGAGGCACCGTTCAGCAAGGCAAATACGAAACCAGTAAACAACTTAAAGATCACGGAGTGATCAGTGGTGAAGATATGACATTTGAAGCTGGAATTACCAAACTGATGCTCTGCATAGGCACCTATGGGGTAGAGGATAGCCGAAAAATGATTCAGTGCCCGTTGGCCGGAGAAATTACGGCTACCATGCCATAGTCCTCCTTAGATTAACGAGAACATAACGAAAAGATAACCTCGGGTTGAAATGATTAAGAGATGCGGAGAGGGCGGGATTCGAACCCGCGATACCCTTTCAGGTATACACACTTTCCAGGCGTGCTCCTTCAACCACTCGGACACCTCTCCAAAAAAGCACGCAAAGAAATGGATAATTTCCGGGCTTACCAAGTTGCCGCGCAAACGAATGTGTGAGCTGGTCTTTAAGAATGGAATCGAGAGATAAGGGCTTTCTATTTACAATTTATCAGACCAATTTCTAGTTGATCAGTGTCTTTTTAACAACCGGGGTATTATTTAAGCTGAAACGAGGAGACAGTTGAACAGATTTTTAGTTTTTTTTTCGAAAAAATGTTTAAAAATCACCAAAACCGTTAATTTTGGCCACTTCAAAGTTTTATAATAAACCTTAAACCATGAAAAAATTATTCGCTATTCTCGTTGTAGTAGGGGTCTTTGCAACAACCTCTATTGCCTTCGCTCAAGATGCAACCACTACCTCCACTGAGCAGGTGGCTGAGGCCAGTGCTCATCAGTTAATCAAAGACAAGTTCATTGAAGGGGATGTAATCTATATGTGGCCCATTTTGATCTGTCTTATATTAGGTTTGGCCGTATCTATTGAGCGTATTATTACCTTGAACTTAGCGACTACCAATACCAATAAGCTGTTGGGGCAAATCGAAGATGCTTTGGCCAAAGGTGGCGTTGAAGCAGCAAAAGAGGTAACACGCAATACACGCGGTCCCGTAGCTTCTATCTTTACACAAGGATTAATGCGTGCATCCGAAGGCATTGAAATGGTTGAAAAATCTGTTGTGTCGTACGGAGCAGTTGAGATGAGTAAATTAGAAAAAGGACTTATTTGGATTTCATTGTTCATTTCCCTCGGACCCATGCTTGGATTCTTTGGTACGGTTATCGGGATGATCTTTGCGTTCGATGCGATTCAAGCTGCCGGAGATATTTCACCAAACGTAGTTGCCGGTGGTATGAAGGTAGCCTTGATCACCACCGTAGCTGGTTTGATTGTAGGTATGGTTCTTCAGATTTTGTATAACTATTGTGTTTCTAAAATTGACGGTCTGGTAAGCAACATGGAAGATGCTTCCATTTCCTTAGTAGATATTTTAGTTAAGCATAAAGTAGCGAAGTAATTTGTCGTCCACCTTTAAATTAAGTTAAATGGATGCTATGTGTTTAGAAAAGAATCTTTCTGAGTTCCACTGTTCAATGGTGGGTTTCGGTCTGATTTCTACGTACATCATCCTTGGGCTGGCTACAGTTTTAGCAGTATTATTGCCGTTGATTGGTTCTCTGAACAATCCAAAGGCTTTGTTAAAAGTTCTGGCAGGCGTAGGGGTGTTGGCCGTTATATTTTTAGCGTGTTATTTTATTTCCAGTGATAAACTATCTGATCCGGCCCTGGCTGCAGGATTGGGAATCACTGGTTATAAATTAGTCGGTGGCGGCTTGACAATGTTTTACATTGTTTTTGTTATTGCATTCGGTGCCTTGTTTTTTACTGAGTTAAAGAATGTAAAATCAGCAGTAGATGCAATCAAAATATTGTTGCCGGCTGTAATCGTGGTTCTGGCCCTTATTTCAGGGGTAGATGGCGGTTTGTATCTGACGTATGCCATTATGATTGTTGTGGTGTTGGTTTTGATTTTTGGCATAGTTATTTCATCCCGTTCCGGATCAACTGAAAAATGGAAACTGGCCTATTGGGTTGGCTTTTTTGTCATTCTGGGAGGCGTAGCCTTTGCATTGGCCGGTGATGAAGTCAAGCCACTTTATAAAGTAGCGGGAGTTGATAGCACCCAATCAAGACTGGTAGAAACAGGCCTTATTATGTTCTATTTAGCCCTTGTAGCTGCTATCATTGGTGTAGTCTATTCAGAAATTAATAAAGCATTGAAATAACATGGCACGAGCAACACCGGAAATACCCAATGCTTCGATGGCGGATATCGCCTTCCTGTTGTTAACATTTTTTCTGGTAACAACCACGATTTCGAATGACCGCGGTTTGAGTATTCAGTTGCCTCCACCACCGGAGGCCCAGCCACCTGAAGATGTAAAAGTGCAGGAGCGCAACATTTTTAAAGTTCAGGTGAACTCAGCTGATCGTGTCCTGATTGAAGGGGAACCGATGGAGGATCTGAGCGGACTAAAGGAAATGATCAAAACCTTTGTGTTAAACAACGGGGCTGATCCTAATTCATCGGACAGTCCTGATAAGGCCATCGTGTCATTTAAGACCGATAGAGGTACCAGTCATAAAAAGTTTGTAGAACTGCTGGACATCTGCCAGGCTGCTTATTATGATATCTATGCTGACCGGGCAGGGTTATCCGGGAGCATGGAGGAGAAAAATAAGAAGTTTCGTGAATTAGCCTCTGATCTGGCGAATCCTGATAATAAGGAGGTTTATGACCGCGCCAGAGAAGGTATACCAATGCAGATTTCCATTGCTGAACCAACTAAAGTAGGAGGGAATTAATTATGTCAAAGTTCAAGAAAAAGGCAAACGTTAAGCAGGACATTCCGACTTCTTCGATGCCCGATGTCGTTTTCATGTTGTTGTTTTTTTTCATGGTTACAACACAATTACGTGAAACCTCCATTGAGGTACAACAAAGAATTCCGGAAGCCACCCAATTGCGCAAACTTCAGCGGAAAACATTGGTCACCAATCTGTATATCGGTGCACCGGTGAAAACGGAGCAGTACGGAGTGGAGCCAAAAATTCAGGCAAATGATTCTTTTATTGAGCCCTCTGGCATTGCCAAGTGGGTAAACGCTGAGCGTGATAAACTGCGAGAAGACGAGCAAGATCAATTGACGGTCGCTTTAAAAGTAGATAATGAAGCCAAGAGAGGGATTATTGTAGACGTAGAAACAGAATTACGGAAAGCTAATGCCCGTAAGCTTCTGTATACCACACGAGAGGCTGCTAAAAATAACAGTCGCTAAACCCTAATGGCTGAAACTCTAATGGCCTTCCGGACACCGGAAGGCCATTTCTTTAAATGACAACTCCCAACCTAAACCTAAACGACACCAAGGTTGTTAGAGCCTGGACGATGTTTGACTGGGCAAACTCCGTGTATTCGTTGGTGATTACTTCGGCCATTTTTCCAGTTTATTACAATGCTGTCACAACCACCGAAACAAGTGGTGATATTGTGTCCTTTTTGGGATGGGAAGTTCGGAACACTGTCCTTCAGTCGTTTGCCTTGTCTTTTTCATTTTTGGTGATCGCGCCCTTGTTGCCTTTGCTTTCGGGTATGGCAGATTATACTGGCAACAAGAAACCTTACATGAAGTTCTTTGTGTACGTTGGGGGACTGGCCTGTTGTGGTCTCTTTTTTTTCACCGGACCAGAGAATCTTGTTTGGGGAATTACCTGCTTCACCTTAGCCAGTATCGGATATGCTGGCAGTATTGTCTTTTATGATGCCTATCTGCCTGAGATTGTTTCTCCTGATAAATATGATCTCACGAGTGCCAAAGGGTATTCTATGGGATATTTTGGAAGTGTAATTTTATTGATTGTTAATCTGGTCATGATTATTTTCTGGGAATCATTCTATTTTCCCAGCGAGGCGATGGCTACCCGATTCTCGTTTCTCATGGTGGGAGTCTGGTGGATTGGTTTTTCGCAGATAACATTTAAACGACTGCCGGATAATCCCTTTAATAGACCTGCCAGCAGAAAAGTGTTACTAAATGGATATTACGAGCTCCGAAAGGTTTGGCAAAGCCTGGGCGAATATCCTAACCTTAAAATGTATCTGTGGGCTTACTTCTTCTTCAACATGGGCGTGCAAACAATTATGTACCTGGCGGCTTCTTTTGGTGCCAAGGAGTTGAAATTAGAAAGCACCAAGCTTATTGCTACCGTGTTGATTATCCAGTTGGTAGGCTCCCTAGGAGCCCGGTTATTTGCTAATTTATCCTCGCAACGGGGAAATCGGTTCTCATTAGTCGTTATGATTTTGATTTGGATTGTGATTTGTGCGGCTGCCTATCTGGTTACCCATGAATTTGAGTTTTATGCACTAGCCTTTGTTGTGGGGATGGTGATGGGAGGAATCCAATCCTTGTCCCGTGCCACTTATTCCAAATTGATTCCTTCAGGAACGATTGATCATGCTTCTTACTTTAGTTTCTTTGATGTTACGTTCAACCTCTCTATTGTTGGAGGAACATTCTGTTATGGTATGGTTGAGCAGATCACCGGCAGTATGCGCACCAGTGCCCTTGTACTCATGAGTTTCTTTATTATTGGGCTGGCTCTGTTGAGTCAAGTGAAAGTGACGAATAAGGCCGGAAGCAGCAACTAATATCTCAGGTGCTTAACCGTTACACCATTGTTAATCAGCTGCTTAAGTGATTCGATCCCAATTTTTAAATGAAGATCAACGTAATTAGTGGTGATGGTTTTGTCGCTCGATTCGGTTTTAACGCCTCCCGCAAACATGGGCTGGTCTGAAACCAGCAAAATAGCTCCCGCTGGAATTTCATTATAAAATGCCGTGGAGAAGATAGTCGCAGTTTCCATATCAATGGCCATTGCCCGGATCTTGCGCAGATAATCTTTAAAGTCCTCATCCCATTCCCATACTCTTCTGTTGGTTGTATAGACCGTTCCTGTCCAATAATCTTGATTAAAGTCGCGTATGGTGGTTGAGATGGCCTTCTGGAGCGCAAAGGCAGGTAGAGCAGGTACTTCCGGAGGGAAATAGTCATTTGAAGTACCCTCGCCCCGGATAGCCGCAATCGGCAAAATAAAATCCCCCAGGTCATTCTTTTTCTTTAGTCCACCACATTTTCCCAGGAAAAGACATGCCTCAGGTTTAATGGCTGTCAGTAAGTCCATGATGGTGGCTGCGTTGGGGCTGCCCATACCGAAATTTATGATGGTGATGCCGTTGGCCGTGGCAGAACGCATAGCCCGATCCTGACCAAGCACTTCGACCTTATTCCACTCGGCAAATTTGTTGACGTAATTATCAAAATTGGTTAGAAGAATATACTTCCCGAATTTATCCAACGGTACGCCTGTATAGCGGGGTAACCAGTTTTCGACAATCTCATTTTTAGTCTTCATATGTATTGTACTTATTTTACTCTATTATTGGTTTATGTATGAAATTGCTCTTCCGAAGATAGACGTTTCCATCAGAAAGGAGGGAGGCAAAGTATACATTTTTGATATCATCCGAAAAAAGTATGTTGTCCTGACTCCCGAGGAATGGGTCCGTCAGCATATGATTCATTACCTGATCGAATCGCTTCATTATCCCAAATCACTTTTTCGGGTTGAAGGAAGTTTAACTTTCAACAAACTCCAGAAGCGATCAGACATCCTCATTTACGATCGGGCTGGTCTTCCGTGGATGCTGATCGAGTGTAAGGCGCCCACGATCAAACTTTCACAAAAAACCTTTAATCAGGTAGCTGTGTATAACATGACCATTGGAGCTCAATACCTGGTGGTTTCAAACGGGAGGGTTCATTTTTGCAGCAAAGCCTCCCAAGACGGTACAGAAGCTGTTCATCTATCAGATTTTCCTGCTTTCGGTTAATCTGAAATACCCATGTTTTAAATTAACCAAGGTTAATTAAGTACTTCCTTGATGTCTGTGTAGGGTAAATTGAAGGCATCAGCTACTGCCTTATAAACCACTTTGCCACCTAC
>ERZ1066130.412-NODE-412-length-16213-cov-11.744709_pt1 | contig 16213 bp, 16 predicted proteins | sample MGYA00382777_ERZ1066130 | MGnify/ENA primary metagenome ERZ1066130 (study PRJEB33369, sample SAMEA5778360) | biofilm metagenome | biome: Industrial cooling water; feature: Water cooling tower basin; material: Biofilm | place: United Arab Emirates | collected...
GTTCAGCATCTGGGTGCTGATCGCGGTGGCGACGGCGTCGCTGTTCGAGATCATCCCTCTGTTCCTCGTCCGCAGCAACGTCCCGACCATCATGTCCGTGAAGCCCTACACGCCACTTGAGCTGGCGGGACGTGACGTCTACCTCGCCGAGGGCTGCTACAACTGCCACAGCCAAATGGTCCGCCCGCTGTACCACGAGACGAAGCGCTACGGGGAGTACAGCAAGCCCGGCGAGTTCGTGTACGACCATCCCTTCCAGTGGGGCAGCCGCCGCATCGGGCCGGACCTCGCCCGCGAGGCCGACCGCGCGACCAACGCCTGGCACATCTGGCACATCATGGAGCCCTCCCAGGCCACGCCCAACTCCATCATGCCCGCCTACGGGCACCTGCTCACGCAGGACATTCAGTGGAACGCCATCAGGCCCCGCGTGCGTGCGATGGCGATGCTCGGGGTGCCCTACGGCGACGCCGTCAAGAACGCCGAGCAGATGGCCCGCGAGCAGGCCAAACAGGTCGCGGCTTCCATCAAGCAGCAGAGCGGGGGCACGTACCCCGCCGGCGTCCCGGAGGATCTCGAGAACAAGAAGGTCGTCGCCCTCATCGCCTACCTCCAGAGGCTCGGCCGCGACGTGATGTTCCCCACGCCCGCGACCCCGGCACCGGCCCCCGCGCCCGCCGCCCCCGTCGCGGACGCGGACCCCGTCGAGCCCGCACCCGCCAAGGCCCCCTGAGGAGAACGCGATGAGACTCACCGACGTCATCAGCCACATGAATCTGGCCGTCTGGCCCACCATCGCCATGGTTCTGTTCCTCGCCGCGTTCGTCGGCGTCGCGATCAGGATCTACTCCCGCGGCGGGTCCGACCTCGAGAAACACCGGCACATTCCGATGGACGAGGAGTAACACGTGAACACCAACGCACCCGACCCCAAGCCCACCACGGTGGACGGTCACAAGGATCTCATTCTCGAGCACGAGTATGACGGGATCCGCGAGTACGACAACCCCATCCCGAGCTGGTTCCACCTCATCTTCATCGCCACCATCCTCGTCTCGATCCCGTACTTCATCTACTACGAGACCAACAGCGAGGTGCTCACCGCCGAGGAGCGAGTCGCCCGCGAGGAAGTTCAGCAGCTCCGCAAGCAGGTCGCCGCATTGGGCGAGCTCAACCCCGACGAGCCCACGCTTCTCCGGCTCATGGCCGACCCCAAGTGGCTCAAGGTCGGTGCTTCGATCTACGCCACCAACTGCGCCAGCTGCCACGGCCCCGCCGGACAGGGCACCATCGGCCCCAACCTGACGGACGACCACTTCAAGAACCTCAAGTCGCTCGCCGAGATCCCCAAGGTCGTCATCGAGGGCGCCAACCAGGGTGCTATGCCCGCCTGGCGAACACGCCTGAGCACCAACAACATCATGCTTGTCTCGGCCTACGTCGCCTCGCTGCGCGGCAAGAACCTTCCCAGCGCCCGCCCGCCCGAGGGCGAGGTTCTCCCGCCCTGGCCTACGCCCTCAACCCCGCCGGCCAAGCCCGCCGCGGGCAATGCGTCGGCCGGCCCGGTCCGTCCCGCGGGCGCCTGAGGTCCGCGTCGCGGCGGTGTCCCTCGTCAAGACCCCGGAGCTTTCGTCATGTCCTCCCCGTCGTTGCTTGCCCCGCCGGACCGCGTGCTCTCGACCCTCAACAAGGATGGGTCGCGCCGCTGGCTCAAGCCCAAGCCCTCGCCCGGGAGGTTTCTCACCGCTCGCCGAGCCGTTGCCTGGATCCTGATCGCGATCTTCACCGCGATGCCCATCGTGCATCTCAACGGCAAGCCCGCGATGTTCCTCGACATCGTCCGGCGCGAGTTCACCTTCTTCGGCAAGACCTTTCTTCCCACCGACACTCTCCTGCTCGCCCTCCTCCTGCTGGGCGTCTTCTTCACGATCTTCTTCGTCACCGCCCTCTACGGCCGAGTCTGGTGCGGCTGGGCCTGCCCCCAGACCGTCTACCTCGAATTCGTCTATCGGCCTCTCGAACGCTGGGCCGATGGCGAGCCGGGACGTGCCCTCAAGCCCGGGCAGGGCGGCGCGTTCCGCAAGGCCGTCAAGATCGTCGGGTTCATCGCGATCTCCTTCTTCCTCGCCCACACCTTCCTCGCCTACTTCGTCGGCTGGGAGAGCCTCCGCCACTGGGTTTTCGGCTCGCCGCTCGACCATCCCGTCGGCTTTGCCGTCGTGCTCTTTGTCTCCGCCGCCATGCTCTTTGACTTCGGGTTCTTCCGCGAGCAGACCTGCATCCTCGCCTGCCCGTACGGCCGATTCCAGAGCGTGATGCTCGACCGCCAGTCGATGATCGTGACCTACGACCCCAAACGCGGCGAGCCCCGAGGCCGGCGTCGCAACAGTTCCGCACGCGATGTCGCGCTGCCCGTGCTCGCAACGCAGCCCGACAGGCAGGGCGACTGCGTCGACTGCAAGCTCTGCGTCACCACATGCCCCACGGGCATCGACATCCGCGACGGGCTTCAGATGGAGTGCGTCAACTGCGCCCAGTGCATCGACGCCTGCGACAGCGTCATGACCAAGCTCGGCAAGCCCCGCGGCCTGATCCGCTACGGCTCTCTCGCCGAGATCGAAACCGGAACGCCGCAGTCCAAGTTCCGCCCTCGCGTCGTCGTCTACCCGACGATCGTTGTCATCCTTGCAGCGGTCTTTGTCGGCGTGCTCTTCACCTCCAAGCCCGCCAACGTCACCATCCTGCGAAGCCGGGGCCTCCCGTTTAACACCCTGCCCGACGGCGGGATCGCCAATCAGCTCCGGGTCAAGGTGATCAATCGCAAGCCCGCGGCCGAGTCCTTCACCATCGCGATCCCCGACTCGCCCGATCTTCGCATCCAAGCCTCCGAGAACCCGCTCTCCGTCGACGCCCGCCAGACCCGCGAGGAGCCGATTCTCGTCGTCGCCCCCGCCGGCTCGTTCCTCAACGGTCGCCGCGAGATCACCGTCGTCATCACGGACAGCACCGGAATCACATACAAGCAGATCTACCGCCTGCTCGGCCCCGCCGCGGGCAAGGAGTCTCAGCAATGAGCGCCGCCACCGTCGCCCCAACCGCCAAGCGTCGTTCGTGGATCGCCCCTGGGCTCGTCGTCCTCGCCCTCCTCGCGCACGCCGCGTTCATGATCTCGGTCGCGGTCTTCGGCCGAGATCCTCAGAACGCCGCCGAGCCCGACTACTACGACAAGGCTCTCGCGTGGGACCAGACCGTCGCGCAGAAGCAGCGAAACGCCGAACTCGGCTGGAAGGTGGAATGGTCCGCCGAGGCCCGCCCGACGCTGCGCCTGCTCGACAAGGATGGCCGCCCGGTCGACGACGCTCAGGCCGACGTGACCTACTTCCATCAGGCCAACTCGCGTGACCGCCGCCAGGCGACGTTGCTCCCCAGCGCCGAAGGCTATTTCCTCCCGCAGCCTCTGGGCCGTCCGGGCGCCTGGGAGGTTCGTCTCACGGTGCGCAAGGGCGAACTGGTCTTCACCGATATCTCCACGCTCCGCGTGCCCGGGAGCTTCGCCCCATGATCGTCCTCCCCGCCGCCGTGTTCGCCGCCAGTCTCGTCGGAAGCACGCACTGCGTGGGCATGTGCGGCGCGTTCCTGGCGTTGGCGACGGCGGAGCCGGGCCGTGATCGGGCCGCCTGGCATCTTCACGCGGCGTACCACGCCGGACGACTCGCGACGTACACCTCCCTCGGCGCCGTCGCCGGTCTCGTTGGCAGCAAGGTCGATCTCTCCGCCGGGCTCGTCGGCGTGCAAGGCTTGGCCGCCACCATCTCCGCCTCGCTCCTGGCCGTCTTCGCGATCATCACCCTGCTCCGACTCGCGGGTGTCCGTCTTCCCGCCGCCGCCATTCCGCGCGTCTGGCAGCGAGCCGTTGAACGCGGGCATCGCGCCGCCTGGTCGCTCGGCCCCTTGCCCCGCGCCGCCGCCATCGGGCTCCTCACCACGCTCCTCCCCTGCGGGTGGCTCTACGCCTTCGTCGCCGCCGCTGTCGGCGTCGCCGATCCCTTCCACGCCGCACTCGTCATGGGTGCCTTCTGGCTCGGCACTCTCCCGGCAATGATCGCATTGGGGGTGGGCTTGCGTGCCCTCGGCGGACGCCTCGCCGCCAGACTGCCCGCCCTTTCCGCCATCACGCTCCTCGTGCTCTGCGTCGTCACGCTGTTCGGGCGTGGTGTCCGCGTCGGGCTCGAACTGCCCGGCACGCCAACACACCCCAACGCCGCCAATCTCCCCGATTGCCACGACGCCACCGGCGATGACGTCATCGAGTTGACCTCCGGGGCTCGCACGCCATGACCACCCTTTCCCGACAGCACGACGCGCACCTCGACACGGCCCACGCCCACGTCGCCTGCGACCACTGCAGAAAGCCCGTTCCCGCGGGGCTCGTCGAGCCCGGCGCACAGGCTCAATTCTGCTGCGCCGGCTGCCGCACCGCGTTCGGGATCATCAACTCCTGCGGGCTTTCCGATTACTACGCCCTCCTCGAATCCTCCGGTGACACCGCCGCCACCGTCGCCCGCGCCGCCGCCTTCGCCGAGTTTGATGATCCCACCTTCTCCGCCCTCTACGTCCGCGCACTTCCCAACAACCTCGCCGAGATCGAGCTCGTCGTCGCCAACGTGCACTGCGGCGCATGCCTGTGGCTCCTCGAGCGGCTCCCTTCCGTTGTGCCCGGAGTCCTCTCCGCAAGGCTCCAGATCAGGTCCGGGCTCATCACCGTCACCTTCGATCCCGCAGCAACCCAGCTCAGCCGCGTCGCCGCCGCCATGGCCGCGCTCGGATACCCGCCCCATCCCGCGAAGGACCGCTCCGTCCGCGATCAGCGAGCCCGCGAAGATCGAGAGCAGCTCATCCGCATCGCCATCGCCGGCGCCTGCTCCGGCAACGTCATGATGCTCGCTTTCGCGCTCTACGGCGGGCACTTCGACGGCATCGAGCCCGCCTTCTTCACCGCCTTCCGCATCCTCTCCGCTGTCCTCGGGCTTATCTGCATCTTCTGGCCCGGCTGGCCCTTCTTCCACAGCGCGATCGCCTCCATCCGCGCCAAGTCGCCCAACATCGACGTCCCCATCTGCATCGCGCTGCTTGCCGGCGCCGTCGCCGGGCTCGTCAACACCATCCTCGACCGCGGCGAGCTCTACTTCGATTCTCTCACCATGCTCGTCCTCCTCCTGCTCTTCGGCCGCCTCGTCGGCCGCAAGCAGCAACGCTGGGCCACCGACGCCGTCGAGCTCCTCTACTCCATCACCCCCTTCTCCGCGCACCGCGTCGCCGACGACGGCTCCGTCCGCGACATCCCCGCCGACGCACTCGCCGTCGGCGACCTCATCGAGGTCCGCTCGGGCGAGTCCGTTCCTGTCGACGGCACCATCGAAGCCGGCTCCACTCGCCTCGACCTGTCGATCCTCTCCGGCGAATCAAGGCCCGTTCCCGCGGGTCTGGGCGAACAGGCCCTCGCCGGCGCGGTCAACCTTGGCCAGACCATCCGAGTCCGAGCCGCCGCCACCGGACGCGACACCCGCGCCGGGCGACTCATGGCGATGGTGGGGGAGGCCGCCGCACGCCGTGCACCCATCATCCGCTTCACCGACTCGATCGCCTCCATCTTCATCATCGTCGTCATCGCGCTCGCCGCGCTCACCTTCGCCCTCTGGGTCGGCATCAACCCCGCCGCAGCCACCGACAACGCCATCGCCATGCTCATCGTCACCTGCCCCTGCGCCCTGGGCATCGCCGCCCCGGTCGCCCTGGGGCTCACGATCGGCCGTGCCGCACGCGACGGCGTGCTCATCAAGGGTGCCGACGTCCTCGAACGACTCGCCGATCCGGGCACCATCGTCCTCGACAAGACCGGCACCCTGACCCTCGGAAAGCCCCGCATCGCCGACGTCGTCGGCGACCGCGCCGCACTCCCCTACGCCGCCGCCGTCGAAGCAGGCGTCAACCATCCCCTCGCTCTCGCGTTCGCCCAGCACGCCGACCCCGCACTCGCCTGCAACGACGCCCTGCTGACCCTCGGCAAGGGAGCTTCCGGCAGTGTCAACGGCTCACGCGTGCTCGCCGGCTCCCGCGCATTCCTCGCCGATCACGCCGTCCACATCCCCGACTCCCTCGCCTCCGCTTTCTCCGCCTTCACCAATCGCGGCCAAACACCCGTCGGAATCGCGATCGAAGGGCACCTGGTCGCCGTAGCCGCCGTCGGCGACGCCATCCGTGAGGATGCCCCGAACGCCATCGACGCCCTCCGCCGCTCCGGATGGTCGGTGCAGATCCTCTCCGGCGACGATCCCACCATCGTCCGCCGGGTCGGGCAGACCTTGGGCATCCCCGAGTCGCAGTGCATCGGAGGCGTCTCGCCCGAAGGCAAACTCGCCCACATTCAAGCCCTCGCCTCGAAGGGCAGCGTTGTCATGGTCGGCGACGGCGTGAACGACGCCGCCGCGCTCGCCGCCGCCCACGTGGGCGTCGCGGTCCACGGCGGTGCCGAGGCCAGCCTCGCGGCCGCCGACGTCTTTATCGCCAAGCCCGGACTCTCCCCGCTCGTCGAGCTCGTCGCAACGGGGCCGCGTGCTCTCCGCTCCGTCCGGACGATCCTCGCCGTCTCCGTTGTCTACAACGTCATCGCCGGGGCCCTCTGCCTCCTCGGCACCATCAACCCGATCGTGGCCGCCGCGATCATGCCGCTCAATTCTCTCTCGGTTCTCACGGTCGCCGTCCGCTCTCGTGCGTGGAGGGGAATCTCATGTCGGTAATCGCCATCGTGCTCCCCCTGGCCATCCTTCTCGCGATGGGCTTCCTCTATGCCTTCGTTCGAGCTGTCCGTTCAGGCCAGTACGACGACCTCGACTCCCCCGCCCTGCGAGCCATCCAGGACGATCCCGTCCGACACGCCGGCCCCCGAACGGCACGCCCCATCCGACACACCCCCGCCCCAACGCAAGACTGAACCTCAGTCTTCCGCGTCCGCCCAGACCGAATTACACTCGGCGCATGGGTTTCTACTACCGCAGATCCCTCAACCTCGGCCCCTTCCGCGTCAACCTCTCCAAGTCCGGAGCAGGTGTCTCCGTCGGCGGCCGCGGCTATCGCACCGGCATCTCCTCCCGAGGCCGCCGATACACCAACCTCTCCATACCCGGCACCGGCCTGGGATACCGCACCTCTTCGAAGGGCTGCGCCATTCCCTTCGCCCTGCTCACCCTGCTCAGCCTCATCGCCTCGATCAAGACCTGGGCCTGACCGAGGCCGCCCACCCCTGCCACACCCGGAGTCCCATGATGATCCTCTGGAAGCGAACGCTCCGAACCCCATCCTCCGAACGATTCCTCGCCCAGCGGGAGGGGAAAGACGTCGCCGCCGTCGATCTCCACTATCTCCCCTCGGGTCACGCCGCCGGCACGGTCGTCCTCTTCCGAGACGCCCACTGGAAGGAGTCCGACGTCGCCGCCCTCCTCGCCTCGCTCGATGAGTCGATGCTGCCCGACGTCGACCTCGCGCAAGGCTCCCTCACCTACACCGTCGTTCACGCCGACATCTGGGGCACGTTCGAAGCCTCGGACTCGCCCCCCGACGCCGCGGTCGGCTGATCCGCTACTCCCGCCACGCCGACGGGTCGGATATCCGCTCCATCCACCGATCCGCCGCCACCGGGCGAAAGCCCAGCGGCGCGTACACCCCGTGCGCATCACGTGTCGCCAGGCACCACCGCCGCAGCGTCCGCACCTCCGGATCCGCCATCATCGCCCGGATCATTCCCCGCGCCAGGCCCCGCCCACGCCACGCCTCGTCCACCACCACGTCGCACACCCACGCAAACGTCGCGTAGTCCGTCACCACGCGAGCGAATCCCACCTGCCGGCCGTCCGCCGCGTACGCCCCCGCGACCATGCTGTTCGAGATCGCCCGCTCCACGACCTCCCGCCGAATGCCCTGGCTCCAGTACGTCTCACGCAGGCGACCCCACACCCACTCCACATCCACCCGCGATCGATCGGTCGAGATCTCCGTCATCCTTCGACCACCGCCTTGAACCCCCCGCACGCCATCCGGTTCACGTCGAAGGGCATCTTCTTCGCGTTGCACATCTTCTGCATCCTCGGGTCGGCCATGATCTTCTTGTTCACCCGGTCGCGGTGTGCCTTGCTCTTGTACGTAATCCAGGAGAACACCACCGTCTCCCCACGCCCGCAGTCGGCGATCGCCGGGAACCCGCGCCCGAAGCCAAGATTCAGGTCATCCCCCACGCTCTCGACGTACGACAGCGCGCCATGTTCAAGCCACACCTTCTTCGCCACTCGGGCAATCGCCCAGTATGCCTTCAGGTTCTTCTTCGGCACCGGAATCACGAAGCCATCGATGTACGTGCTCATGCACCCATCCTACCAATTCCACCCATGCACGCTCGCGGCACGCCGACGCCGCCGGTACCCTCCCGCCGAATCCACCCTTCCGCAAGCCTCGACCTCAACAACACGAAATCTGCCATCTCCCTCTCCCGCGGGCGGATCAGCGTCGCACGAAAGACCAGCACGATGTCCCAAGGAGCCGAACCATCAGACTCTGGATGACCCTCGATCTCGCGTCCGTCTCTCTCCCCGCCATGGACACGGCAGCGATCTCGCCCCCCGACCTCTCGCCCGTCGGCCGAGAGGCCCTCGCCCACCTCATGATCGACGCGTACCGGGGCACTCCAGACGACGCCGGCGAAACCCTCGCCGACGCCCGGGTCGAGATCGAACGCCTCATCACCGGCGTGTTCGGCCCCTTCGACCATGGGGCCTCCAATGTCATCAGGAAGAACGGTCAACTGGCTGCAGCCACCCTGTTCACCCGCGACAAGCTCGGCCCGCGCGGCGGCAGCCCGACCCACGACCCCTTCCTCGCATTCTCCATGACCGCCGCCAGCCACAAGCGACAAGGCCTCGCCCGACTCGGTCTCGTCGCCGCCCTCCACACGCTCCGCCAGCGCGGAGATTCGAGGGCGCACCTGGTGGTGAGCCAGAACAACCCCGCCGCGATCAACCTGTACGTAAGCCTTGGCTTCCAGCCCATGGCCTGAGCCGCAACACCGCCCGAGCCAAACGCGCACGCCCGACCCATCCTGGGGCGGCATGGCCGTTGGAGCAGTGGGGGAGTTCGGCATCGGCGAGAGCGAAACGGAGGCAAGGTCGGCCGAAGGGTCCAAAAACGAACACACCCGCGGGTAAACGCGGGTGTATCGGGAGGATGACTCCAAAGATCGCAAGCAGTTGGGACGCTTGGCCGGTCGTTGCCGACCGGCTATCCACCGAAGTGGACGAGAGAGTGTTGACCAGCCTGCTGGAGATCGCTCTCCACGCGGGGGGTAATCCGTTACGTCAGCATCGCTGATTTGGCGGTCCCGCGTATGGCAGGTCCAAGGAAATCCCTTAGAAAGGAGGTGATCCAGCCGCAGGTTCTCCTACGGCTACCTTGTTACGACTTCGTCCCAGTCACCCGTTTTGCCGTAGACACTCCTGAAATAGAGCGGCTTCGGGCACCCCGGGCTCCCATGACGTGACGGGCGGTGTGTACAAGGCTCAGGAACACATTCACCGGAGCGTAGCTGATCTCCGATTACTAGCGATTCCGACTTCATGCAGGCGGGTTGCAGCCTGCAATCCGAACTGGGGTGCGATTTTTGCGATTTGCTCCAGCTTGCGCTCTTGCATCGCTTTGTGCGCACCATTGTAGCACGTTTGCAACCCTGGGCGTAAGGGCCATGAGGACTTGACGTCATCCCCACCTTCCTCCGTCTTACAACGGCAGTCTCGCTAGAGTACTGGATTGCTCCGAGCAACTAACGATAGGGGTTGCGCTCGTTAGAGGACTTAACCCGACGCTTCACAGCACGAGCTGACGACAGCCATGCAGCACCTGTGACCGTTGTACCCTTGCGGGCCTGGCTCTTCTTTCAAAGAGTTAATCCGGCCATGTCAAGCCCAGGTAAGGTTCTTCGCGTTGCCTCGAATTAAGCAACATGCTCCACCGCTTGTGTGAGCCCCCGTCAATTCATTTGAGTTTTAGCCTTGCGACCGTACTCCCCAGGCGGTACGCTTATCGTTTTCACGTCGACCGATACGGCGTCAAAACCGCACCGATCTAGCGTACATCGTTTACGGCGTGGACTACCAGGGTATCTAATCCTGTTTGCTCCCCACGCTTTCGTGCCTCAGCGTCAGGATTGGCCCAGCTCACCGCCTTCGCCATCGGCATTCCTGTCGATCTCTACCCATTTCACCGGTCCACCGACAGTTCTGTGAGCCCCTACCAACCTCGAGTCTCCCAGTTCGCCCTGCTGTTCTCGGGTTGAGCCCGAGGCTTTCACAGGACGCTTGAGAGACCGCCTACGCACCCTTTAAGCCCAGTGATTCCGACTAACGCTTGTGGCCTCTGTATTACCGCGACTGCTGGCACAGAGTTAGTCGCCACTTCCTTTGAGAACGATCAGTGTTTCTGTTCTCTGACAGTGGTTTACATGCCGTAGGCACTTCATCCCACACGCGGCATTGCTCCGTCAGGCTTGCGCCCATTGCGGAAGATTCGTTGCTGCAGCCTCCCGTAGGAGTCCGGACAGTGTCTCAGTTCCGATGTTGCGGGCCGTGCTCTCACACCCGCTACCCGTCTTCGGCTTGGTGGGCCTTTACCCCGCCAACTACCTGATAGGACGATCGCCGATCCCAAGGCGGTAAACCTTTCCTCCGAAGAGCACATGGGGTATTACCGGCAGTTTCCCACCGCTATCCCCCACCTCGGGGTACGTTCGATCGCATTACTAACCCGTCCGCCACTGGCCCTTGCGGGCCCGTTCGACTTGCATGCTTTAGCCATGCCGCCAGCGTTCAGTCTGAGCCATGATCAAACTCTTCAATTGAATTCCGGTTCTCCAGAGGTTGCCCTCCGGCAGTATTCAACCGAGTAGACCATGTAACCTCATCACGCTTGTGATGAGGCGGTCTTCGACGACCGGTTGCCCGGCCGCCGATGTCATTGATGGCAATCAATGACGTGGCTTGAAATTCTCTCACACATCCTCCGGGGGGGAGGATGTGCGTTCCAACACGAACTTCAAGTGCGGCGACGCTGTGATTGTCGCCGGACCACCGGATCGTCCGAAGACGTCCGGGGATCTGTCAGCATTCGACTGCTCTGGTCAGAGCGACCTGGCCGATACTCCCTTGCGGGTGTTGGCGACCAAGCCTGTCGACGCTGCACACTCTCGTGCGTGTCCCAACTGCTCACTTTTCAAAGACGGTGCGGCTTCCCGACCCTTGCGGTCGTTCGTCCGCTGCCTCATCGGCGGGAAGGAAGAATAGCTCTCACCCTCGCCGCGTCAAGCATCTTCACCCTACGAAAAATCGATTTCCTCTCCATCCCCCTTCCATTCCACACCTTACGCGCTCCGACCTTCCTCGCCCCACACCACCCCGCCACGCCGACCGCTCGACACCGCCACTGTACAAGCCCAAAGATCACCATTAAAGGTGGCATAGCCGCTCCTCCCCAGCCCTTCCCGGATCGCTCGGCACGCCTCACGCATCGTCGCCCCGGTTGTTCGGACATCATCCACCACAAGAAGGTGCTTCTTTCCGTCCGCGCGAGCCGGGTTCACGAGTGTCAGGCGTCCGCGGATGTTCGCCGACCGCGACGACGCCGCCACTTCCACCTGCGTCGGCCCGGCCCGCCGTCGGAGCACCGCAGCCACCTCCACCCCGCTGGCCTTCGACGCCGAGCGGCACAGCGTCAGCGTGTGGTCGATCCCCCGCGCCAGCCGCCGAGCCCAGAACGTTGGCACGGGCACCAGAGCCGCCTCCTGCCTGGCGATGCCGGCCCGATCGAGCTCCAACGCGATCATCGCGCCCAGCAACGTGCCCAGTTCCTCGCCTACGCGACGCCACGCCGTGAACTTCAGCTCGTGCACGGCCCGCCTGAGCAGCCCGCGGTAATCCCCAAGCCGCAACGCTCGTTGCCAAGGCAGCCGCGAGCCCGCGCACGACCCGCACCGCTCGCGTCCCGATGAATCACGTTGCAGCTCGTAAGGCCCGACACTCTCCGCGCACGACGGGCAGTACAGCATCGGCGGATCGGGCGCCCATCCCTGCGCCGCAGCCCGCTCCAGGAACGACGCCGCCGTCCGTCCGAGCCACACCGTCTCGATCGCTTCCCACCATGCTCGCACGCGTTCCCCGAGCGTGCCTTCGCGCGGTGCGGGCAGATCGATCGAGGCCATCGTCGCCGCACGCCGCCCATCGTCGTCCCCCAAGGCCCGCGGCGTCCGCCAGTACGCGCTCTCGCGGGGCGGCGCATCACCCTCCGCCGCGTGCGGTGGCCAGGGTACACGCCGAGGTTTCTCGATCGGCTCGCCGCTCACGCCGCCAGTATCGCCCCTTGCCTCCCTGAATGCAACAAGCCCCCGGGTCTGCCCGAGGGCTTGAAAGCTGCTTCACGTGCACGTTCCGCGGTTCTACTCCCGCAGCGTGATCGTGCCGCGTTCGTTCCCGCGAATCACGCCCAGCGCGACGCCCCGGGCGAGGTTGCTCCGCCCGGCCAGATCCCGCAGCCCTTCGCTCGTGCTCACCGCCTTCCCGTCCACCAGCACGATGATGTCCCCCGTCTGAAGCCCCGAACGGGCCGCCGGCGAGTCCGGCACCACCTGCGTCACCACCACACCCCGCACGTCGAAGTTTCGCACACGCCGGCTCTCTTCCCGGGGCATCGTCCGCACCAGGATTCCCCACGGCGCGATCTCCGCGATCCCCTGCGCCGCCTCAAAGTCCCCGATCGTCGCGCTGATCGTCTGAGGCTTGCCTTCACGCATGATCTGCATCTCGACCTTCGTGCCCGGCTGGGTCAGCGCCACCGCCGCGCGAAGCGTCGACAACTGCGTCATCGGCCTGTTCTGATACCGCACCACCACGTCCCCGGGCCGAAGCCCCGCACGCTTCGCCGGGCTGTCCTCCTCCACAGACCGCACCAGAACTCCCGAGTTCGGCTCGAGCCCGAGCGACCTCGCCTCGCCCCCCGCCAGATCCGAGAACGACACCCCGAGCCACCCGCGCACCACACGACCGTTGCGGACGATCGAGTCCATCACCGCCTTGGCCATGTTCGCGGGAATCGCAAACCCGATCCCCTCGCTGCCGCCCGCCCGCGTCGCGATCGCCGAGTTGATCCCGATCAGCCGCCCGTCCAGATCCAGCAGCGGCCCGCCCGAGTTCCCCGGGTTGATCGATGCGTCCGTCTGGATGAAGTCCTTGTACGCGTCCTCGCCCAGCTCGCGCAGCGGCACCCGGCTCCGGCTCTTGGCCGACACGATCCCCGCCGTCACGCTGTTCTCAAAGCCGAACGGGCTCCCGATCGCCACCACCCACTCGCCGACCTCGACCGTGTCGCTGTCCCCGAACTCCACCGCCGACAACTCCGACGATTCCACACGCACCACCGCGATGTCCGTCAGCGGATCGCGCCCGACGATCTTGCCCGGCAAGACCCGCCCGTCACGCAGCCGCACGTCCAGCATCTCCGCGTCCGCCACCACGTGGTTGTTCGTCAGGATCAGCCCGTCCTTCGAGACGATCACGCCCGAGCCCATCCCGTTCTCGATCACCTGCCGCCGCCCCGTGTCGCGCACCTCGAACCAGCCCACCCGCTCAAGAACGGGCCGGCTCTGCTTCGAGACGATGTGCACCACCGAAGGCTCGATCGTGCGAGCCACCCGTTGAAACGCCCGGGACAACCCCCGCGCCAACGCCAGATCGTCCGCCTCCCCCGCCCGAGTCTCTGACGCGGGCCTGACCTCCGCCGGCTGCGCCCACGCCCCCGCCGTCCCGCACACCATCGCCAGAACCAACGCCGCTCCAACCGCGATCCTGGACATCTCGTTCCACTCCTTTGGGCCGCCTCCGTCCAGAGGCCTTGGCTCTTCGATCTGATGCGCGCCGCGGGCGCACCCGTCCGATGTTTGGTGCCTGACAGGAATCGCTTTCACCATTCCATTGACGCGACACCACTTGTGGTGGATCTACTCTCAGGTTCCCCGCGTGTGGCCGAACAGGTCCAGGTGCAGCCGCCGGCAGAGCCGCCACCCGCGGGCCGTGCACGCCTCGACCAACCACCCGAGCGAACCCGGCGCGGGCGGGGCGATCCCCTCCGGCATGAGGAGCACGTCCTCCGCGCGAACCCCGCCGATCGACGCCACCAGACCCTCGATCTCGGGCAGGTCTTCGGGAGCCCGCACCACGAACTTGAGCTGCCGATCGGGTCCCATCCCCACCAGCGAACGCAGCGCGTCCAGGTTGATCCGCCTCGCCTCGTGAAGCCGGGCCCATCGTCCGTCGGGATCGCGCGGGTCGTTCCAAGGCGTGCTGTGCGCCAGCTTGGGGCTGATCGACCACAAATCGCACGCCACATCCGTCCGCGCGACCGTTCCCGCCGTTTCAACGGTGATGTGGAACCCCGCCTCTCTCAGCGCGTGCGAGAGCGTCGATAAGTCCTCGAAGATCATCGGCTCACCCCCCGTGAGCACAGCGTGCCGAACGCCGCTGGCTCGCGCCCGCTCCACCAGCCACTCGATCGAGCGCTTGTCGATCTCCGGGCTCCAGCTGGCGTAGGGCGTGTCGCACCATCCGCACCGCAGGTTGCACCCGCTGGTGCGCACAAAGAACGACGGCACTCCCGTGAGCTTCCCCTCGCCCTGGATCGACGTGAACGTCTCGCTGATGGGCAGCCACCCCTTCATCGCCGATCACCCTCCGCGTAGCGCGTGGGATCCGCAACGCCCGCCTCAACGAAACCGCGCCGGCGGATCTGGCAACTGTCGCAGTGCCCGCACGCCAGCCCGCCCTCGGCCGGGTCGTAGCAACTCGACGTCAGCCCGTAGTCCACGCCCAGCGAAACGCCCAGCCGGATGATCTCGGGCTTCGTGAGCCGGATGATCGGCGTGCGAACCTCGATCGACTCTCCCTCGACCCCGGCCTTGGTCCCAAGCGCGATCGTTCGTTCCACGCTCCGGATGAACTCCGGGCGACAATCCGGATATCCCGAGTAATCCACCGCGTTCACGCCCGCGTAGATCGCCCGAGCGCCCAGCACCTCGGCCAGCCCCGACGCGATCGCGAGAAACGTCAGATTCCTCGCGGGCACATACGTCACGGGAATCCCCGTCGAGAGATCCTGGTCCGTGCGGTCCTTCGGCACGTCGATGTCCGCCGTCAGCGCCGAGCCGCCGATCTCCCGCAGCCCGAGCGTCACCACGCGGAACGAGGCGGCCTTCTGGTGCGACGCGATGCGCCGGGCGCACTGCAGTTCGTGCCGATGACGCTGCCCGTAGTCGAACGCCAGACAATGGCACGCGTGCCCGTCCCTCGTCGCCACCGCGAGCACCGTCGCCGAGTCGAGCCCGCCCGACAGCAGCACCACCGCGGGCGATCCCGCCGCACCGCTCACCGCGACACCTTCCGCAGCGTACACGCGTGCGGCGGGCGTTCCAGACACTTCTTGCGCTCGTAGTTCGTGCCCACCACCGCCCCCTCGCCCAGTCGCTCGATCGCCGCGAACGCCTGCCGCTCGAACGGGCACGCCACGCCCGGCAAGACCTCCGCTGGCACGTTCCCGACGTGATCGGGCGAGCCCGAGGCCTTCCACGCCGCGAACCGATCCGCGTCGGTCCACACCGCGAAGCGATCTTCGTCCCACGCCCAAAGCTCGTCATGGTCCGTCACCACCCGCAACTCCCCGCCGGGCGCGAGCGTCCGCCACGCCTCCGCAAGGAAGCGATGCTGGATCACGCGGTTCTTGTGGTGGCGCGACTTGGGCCAGGGATCCGAGAAGTACAAGTGGATGACCGCAAAGACTCCTGCCGGCGCGCGCCAGCGGAGAAACTCCGTCGCGTCCGCGTGCAGCATCCGCGCGTTGCTCACTCCCGCACGCCGGAGCCGATCGGCCGTGTACGCGAAGTACTCCCCTTCCCACTCGATCCCCAGGAAGTTCGTTCCAGGCCTCGCGCGGGCCTCGCCCAGGATGAACGTCCCCTTCCCGCAACCGATCTCCAGTTCGAGCGGCTTGGTGGGATCGACAAACCAAACCCGAGGGTCCAGACGCCCCGCCTCCTGCCGAGCCGTGATGTCGTCCGGCAGCGGGGGGATCGCCTCCC
>ERZ1066130.414-NODE-414-length-16153-cov-14.056529_pt1 | contig 16153 bp, 12 predicted proteins | sample MGYA00382777_ERZ1066130 | MGnify/ENA primary metagenome ERZ1066130 (study PRJEB33369, sample SAMEA5778360) | biofilm metagenome | biome: Industrial cooling water; feature: Water cooling tower basin; material: Biofilm | place: United Arab Emirates | collected...
TGGCGAAGAGCACCTCGTCGGCCCACTCCTGCACCAGCGCCGACGCGAGCTTGTGAAGGCGCGGCGAGTAACGGTCGTATGGCACGGTCTCGGGGTTTTCGAACTTCTCGATCTTGGCGTGCGCAATCAGGACGACGGTCATGCCCCGGTCGCTACGGAGAGCGTCGAGCGCGCCGAGCACCATCCGCCACTTGTCAACGGCGAACGTGTATCCCTTGGCGTATCCGATCTTCTCGATGTTCTCGACGCTCTCGTCGCCGCACACCTCGGCCCAGATCAGTCGCTCCAGCCAGTCGAGACTGTCGATGACCACGGTCTTGTACTGATGATCGCTGGAGTACAGCGACTCGAGCGCGGCCATGATGTCGCCGAAGCTCTTGGCGAGCGGGAAGGACTCGCAGTCGATGTCGGCAAGGCCGTCCTCGGTGGGGACGAAGATGGGCTTGTCGGCCATTGCGCCGAACGTGCTCTTGCCGATGCCGTGCGTGCCGTACAGCATGACGCGGCGAGGCTGGGCCTTGCGGCCCTTGGTGATCTGGTTCATGAGGGTTGTTGGGAGCATGCGGTCTCCGTGTTTGCTGGATGAGCGATCGAGGTCGTCGGGCCAGATTTCGCGGGTGAAATCACCCTGCCCGAGCCGCACGAGCGGCTGGGCGTCGGACTTAGAAGTGGAATGGCGCGTCACGCGGCAGCGCCAGCGGGTTCGGCGGCGGCCGGCGACTGCGGGAGCGGATCGCCGCCGCGAACGATTGAGAAGTTCTCGTCGCCGTACTCGAGGATGCAGAAGCCGGTGAAGACCCGCGTGACCGCCCGCCCCGTCTCGGTTGCCGCGTCCACAGCGACCGCTCGCTTCTCAGCATCGACGGCGTATCCGGCATCGAGCCGGACGGCGGCCTCGCCGTGCAGGAAACCCACCGCGAGGACCGACAGGAAGAGCGTCTTCTCGACTTCCTCCATGTCTGTGTCCTCGGCGAACTGGAAGCGGTATACGAGCGAGCGGCTTTGCATGGGGGATTGCTCCGGACGGGGCGGGGGATCACACTCGGGTGGCGGCACCCGCTACCAGGCATCTCGCCGACGGCGGCAAGTTTTCACGACAGGTATTGATCAAGATCCGCGCGGCGAAACGTCTCGCGGACGCGCCTCAGTGAGGAGTCGAGCGTGGAGCGGGGCACGCCGCGGCTGCGGGCCACGCTGCTGACCGAGTCACGGCGAAGCTGATCGCAGGCCTTGCGAAGGTCGGGCGGCAGATTGGTCACCGCCACCTCGACATCGATGCACAAAGAGATGTGCCGGAGGTCGTCGTCAACCGCGGGCTTGTCGTGGTGGTCGGCGTCGAACGACCGAGTGGGGCGCTGCGAGCCCTCGGCGCGGCGGAGCTTCCACGCTTTCTGTTGAATGAGGTGCTCGACGAACGCTGCCGGCTTACCGCGAGCGGGATCGAACCGTTCCCACCCGATGACGACTTCGAGCAGGAGTTCTTGCTCGAGGTCCTCGCGAGAGCAGGTTCGGATCAGGCGTCCGAGCTGACGGGCCTTGATGCGGGCGAGACGGCGGGCGAACTGCAGGGTCGTTGGATCGATCATGGCCGGACCTTCCTGGCATTGCCAGAAGGCCCCGGGGAGCGACAGGTCCGGCGTGGGCTCACCGGGGCGGGAAAGGCGTGGGATGCGGGCCTGTCGTCCCCGACTGGCGACTTGTCGATTCCACGCCAAAGAAACAGGCAATGCACCCGCCCCAAAGCGACACAACCCGCTGTATTGCAGCGGGTTGTGCACGATGTTCGTACCTCAAGATTCTTCAAGAAATCCGCGCCGACGCGATCGACATGTCGATGGCGTCAGTGGTCGGATTCAACGCGGCAGAGCGTCCGCCAGCCATTCCCTTCGGGCGTGATGGGGTCGCCATCGATACCGAAGAAGGTCTGCAGCCTCTCCGCCAGGCGCTCGCGCCGCTTCTGGTTCTTGGGGGATGCGTCTCCGCTCTCCCAATCCAAGATGCCGCGCCCGCGGGCGAAGGCGTACAGCAGCGCCCACTGGACATCGGGCTTGCGGGTCCGGGCGATCCCCATGCCCATTGACGAGAAGTCGAAGGTCCCTTGTTCACCGCGCACGGTGACCGAGACGGTGTGCCCATCCGTAAAGCGAATCCGCACATCCGACCACTTGGCTCCGGCCGGTGTTGCGAAGCGGGGCGCTGTTTCTCGCGGAGCGGCCACCTTCACATGTCGGCCGACGAAAACCGCGAGCATTTGCGCGACCGGGCGTTTGGCCTCGAACACGCCCTCCCCTTTCCACGTCAAAGTCTCATCAAGAGTGATGCAGGCCGAGCCGCGACCATCGACGACCGAGTTCACCGCATCGCTGGTGCTGCGCCGGCTGGGCGTGACGAGGACAAATGGACGCCGCGATAGCGCCGAAACGTGGCCGGCGCTCTTGAGGAGGTCGTTGGCGTCCCGCGTCGTGGCGAGGTAAACCGGGAATCGCTCGCCTTCGACGGGAACGAACTCACCCAACCACCACAGGCGGTTGCCCATCCCGACCGAGGACGGTGTGCCGATCAGTCCGAGCGCGGACCCGACCCCGCGAAAGAGCGTGTCGGCGTCGAGCTTCCACAGGACGATGTCTTCGCGCGAAATGGGCGAGGCCTCGGAGGTCTCGCGGTCGACGGCAACGATGTCGTCCTCGTCATGGACCACGACCTTGCGGCCCTCGACCGCACCGGGCCACGGCACCGATAGCGCGAGCTCCTCCATCGGGGTCAGCAGGGGCTCGAGGAACCGCAGGTCGTCGCCCATGTGCTCACGCCAGACGGAGCGAACGCCCGCCCAGCCGTGGATGTTCTCAAGCGCTCGCCAAAGCCGCATGGGCCACCTCCCGTGTTCCCTTCACGAACCCGCGGCGGCGCAGGAAGCTCTCGATGAGCTCGGCATCATCGTCGCGGGTGTAGGAGGCCGTGTTGCCGTGGCGGATCGTCACAGGCCGCGGCTTGCGGCCGTCCGCGAACCGCACCTCGAACGTGGCGCTGGTGAGAAGCGAGTCGGACGCGATGGTCTCGCCTGCCGCCTCCAGCGCCACAAGCACGTCGTCGGCCTTCTCGACCTTGCGCCGGTGGTACGGGCCGCCCACATACAGCGAGAGCTCCACGAGCCGCACCGACGCGAGCCCGCCGACATCGGTGCAGACGAGGCTGCGGCGGCCCACCGCCCGCAGCGGTTCGAGGTCGTAGCGATCGGGGTCGGGCGGGAACATGTCGCGCCGGCCGAAGATGTGCTGGCCCACGAGCTCTCGGTACGCCGTGCGTTCCTTTTTGGTGCCGCCGTTGATCCGGAGCTCCCAGGTCTTTCGGTTGAACGTCACCACGCCGTGGGCCATCGGGCGGTAGCGGACGCACCCCGGCTTGCCGTCGTCGAGGCTCCCCTCGCGGCGGTACGGGCCGCCGTGGCGCACCAAGAAGCGGAGTTCGTCGCCGTGGTCGAAGAAGAGGACGCGAGCGCCAAGGCCGCGACGGTTGGCCGAATACCACGCCGCCACCGCGCCGTCCAGGGCCGCGATCTTCTCCGGCCCTGGCGGGACCCAGGCGAGCACCGTGCCCTTCGCGGGAACGAACGTCTCGAAGCTGCGACGCCGCGAAACCGAGAGTTCAGTGTGGCAGCGCCGCAGGAGTTCGGCGTCCGCCAGCCAGACGCGGGTGGCGATGTCCGCTGGCGCGAGCTGATCGAGGGGAAGGTTGAGGCCCGCCTGCTCGGCAGCGCTCAGCAGCGATTCCATTCCAGCAGGAGTCGACATCTCATGGATGTGCCAGAGGGCGTCGAGCAGATCGATGGGGAGTTCACCCACGCTGGTGGTAAGCAACGCGACCTCGACCCGCTCGATGTCCAGGCGATCCGGATCAGTGGGGAGCATCGCTCCGTTGGCGGCGAGATGGGCGGCGTGTGGTCGGAGAAGTTCGATCAGCGCCGCGGGATCGACTTCACGAAGGGCGTATGCGTTGGTGAAACGACGGAACGAAAGGGTGCTCATGATCCAGGGCCTCCGCACGAGTTTGTCCCCGGTTTCCAACCGGGGGTGATGGCCCTAGTGTACCCCGAACGAACACGAGTGTTAAGGATCCGACAGGGTATACTCGCTTTGTCCCCAATCATCGGTTTTGACAGCGGTTACAGGCCGATTCGGCTTGGGTGTGGTTGCCAGAACCTCGGTCTGCAAACAAGCCCAGGCCCGCCGCTGGTGGGTCCAGTCCGGCATACACGTCAGTGGCCGGAGAAGCTGCTCGGTGATCTTGCTGCGCCCCTGAATCACCCGGGGCAGAAACAAGATGTCCTCCTGAATGTCCGGCGCGAGGTTGTTCAGGTTCATGATCTGGCTGACGCGGGCGCTGGTGACGTGCCCCGCCCTCGCCAGATCCGTTTGGTTGCGGACAGCGCCGGTCATCAAGAGCCGCTCGAACTTGATCGCTAGGGCCATGAGCTTGGAGATGTGGGGCGTGCGCCCCTCCGGCGGCGTCAACTTCGGGGGCGCATCTCCCTCCTTGAGCTCTCGACGGGTCTTCGGTCCTCGCGTCAGATGGATCTTGAAGGTTACGGTTGCGCCGTCGGGCATGGTGGGGTCTCCTTGGCAAGCCAGTCGTTCTCCGCGTGGAACGTGACGCTAATCTCACTGGCCGCGCCGTCGAAGGTGATCTTGGTGATCAGGAGCTTGAGGAACGCGGCCTGCTCGCGGGTCGTGAGAGCGCTCCATAGCGGTTCGAACTCGGCCATCGCGGCCTCGGTTTCTTCACGCCCGACGAGTTTCTGGCGGAGGCGGTTGACGTCGTCGTCGATCGCCAGGAGCCGCCCCCGCGCCTCGCGCTCGCGGCCGTCAATGTCCGCCAGTCGCGCCCGCGCCGCGTCCGTGCCCGCCCCCTCGGCCGTGAGCCGCTTGGTCTCCGCTGCGTTCCATTGGCACTCACGCTGCAGCGCCCGGCGCTCGACCTCGAGGGCCTCGATCTCCGTGCGGTCCTGCCGCTGCGCGTGCTCGACCACCAGCCGCACGAGCTGCCGGTCGCGCCCGACCGTCTTGATGCGGCCGACGACGAACTGCTCGAGCTGATCGGCGGGGATCGACTTGCTGTCGCACCGGTCGTACCCGCGGTCTTGCGCGTTCGAGCAGACGTAGTAGCGGTAACGCTTGGTGTTCTGCGTCGAAAACGAGTGCAGCATCGGGCGGTTGCAGCCCTTGCACCACAGCAGCCCCTTGAGCAGGGAGCCGTGCATGTTGTTGACCTCCGACCCGCCGGTCACGGCGTTGAAGCGGAGCTTTGCCTGCACGAGGTCCCACGTCTCCTTGTCGACGATCGCCTGGTGCTCCCCGTCGTACACGTCCTTGTGGTGCGCCACCTTCCCGATGTAGAGCACGTTGGTGAGCATCGTGTAGAGCAAGCCGCGGCTGATCGGCAAACCACCAATCGCGCGCCCGTCCTTGGTGGTCCACTTCTTCGTCGTCCAGCCGCGCTTCTGCAGGTCGTTGACGACGCGGCGGATGGTTTCGCACCGCAGGTACGTGCGGAAGACCTCCCGCACCTGGCAGGCCTCTGCCTCGTTCACGACGAGCTTGCTGCCCACGTTGTCGTAACCGAGCACGGGCCGGCCGCCCGCGTACTTGCCCCGCTTGCGGGCGGCGGCGATCTTGTCCCGCGTGCGCTCCGAGATGATCTCCCGCTCGAACTGCGCGAACGAGAGCAGGATGTTCAACGTCAGCCGCCCCATCGAATGGGTTGTGTTGAATTGCTGGGTGACGGAGACAAACGACACCTTGTGCCGGTCGTACACCTCCATCATCTTCACGAAGTCTGTAAGGGATCGCGAGAGACGGTCCACCTTGTAGACCACCACGCAGTCAACCACGCCGGCGGCGATGTCGTTCATGAGGCGGCGCAGCGCGGGGCGCTCCATGTTGCCACCCGTGAATCCGCCGTCGTCGTACTTGGTCGGGAGGCAGACCCAGCCCTCATTCTTCTGGCTGGCGATATACGCCTCGCCGCTCTCACGCTGGGCGTCCAGCGAGTTGAACTCCTGGTCCAGCCCCTCCTCGCTGCTCTTGCGCGTGTAGATCGCGCAGCGGATGTGGGGCGTCGTCGCCGTGGAGGAACGCCCGCTCATGCCGACACCCCCTCAGCGCTGGCTACAGGGCGGTTGCCCCGGTCAATCCCAAAGAACCGGTTGCCGTTCCAGTGGTTCCCAGTCGCGGCGTTGGCCACCGCAGAGAGGGACCTGTAGACACGTCCATCCCATTCGAATCCGTCGGCTCGGACGAGTACCACGATCCGCGTACCTTTGTAGTCTTTGGTGATAATGGTGCCAACCGTTGGGCGTGCGAACTTTGCGGGCTGCCGGAAGGTCCCCAGCGCCGCGACCTCGGGCGCAAGCGGAGCGGGCTCCGCTGTTCGCATCGACGGTGCCCTCACACGCACGTCCGCGTCGTTGGCAAGCGCGTCGGCGCGCAGGCGGGCGCGCTCCGTCAGGCCGCCTTCCGCGTTGGCCTGCATACGCCACGCTATGCGCTTCAGCAGGTTCTCCCGGTTGTTGGTCGACGGTTCTTCACCGTAGACCTCGATGTACTTCTTCTTGAGTTCGGCGGTTCGCAGGTTCACCAGCGACCGGATCTGTGCCGACAATCGTCCGTTCATGCGTCACCTCGTTTCTGGCCGTCGGGGAACGACCCCGATCCAAGCGGACCACTGAGGCGATCATCAACGCGAGAGTCAAGCGGAGACAACGGAGAACTTCGATGCTCGGCGGCGCGAGAGCCGGGGCGTCCGAAGTGCCGGCGCACGGCACGGGCGAGCAGCTCGGCGGCCCGTTCCTGGCGTTCGGCGGACGACATCGCCGCCTCGCGGGCGCAAGGCTGTGGGGCGGTTGGGCGGATCAAGGGGAGTGCTCCGGTTTCGGGATGCGGGGTTCTGGGCCCCTACCAAGCATCTCGTCGCCGGTGTCTCGGTTTCACGAACCCCTGTCAACTCCGATACGATCAGCCCGTGTCTGACCCGAGTTCCTGGGAGCTGCTCTAAAGATGTCGCCGCGTGACGTGATTGCCGACATTCGTCGTCGCTACAAAGTCGACGTTCCTCATTCAGAGGACGATGACCCACGCGTGGGCATGGCCGGCCGCCTGCTTCCGCTCGTGACCGAGGAGCTGTATGAGTCGCGGACCCACTTTTTTACCGAGCTGCTCCAGAACGCGGATGACAATCAATACGGCGATGGATTGGTCCCCTGCTTCGTCCTCCGCAGATTCCGTGACTCGCTCGTTATCGAGAACAACGAGAGTGGATTTGAAGAGGTTCACGTCCGCGCAATCTGCGATGCAGCTAAGAGCACCAAGGCGAATCGGAAAAAGGGGCCAGACGGCGCGACAGGCGAGAAGGGGATCGGTTTCAAGGCCGTGTTTCAGGTGTCAGACCGTCCTGAGGTGCACTCCAACGGCTATCACTTCCGCTTCGATCGGAACAAGCATGGCCCGTTCGGCACTGTGATCCCCGAATGGATCGACGGCGCATCCGATTCGATGGGTACTCGCATTGTCCTCCCGCTGCGAACGGACTACGCCCTCCCTGCCGAGTTCCTGAAGAGCCTTCAGCCGGAACTTTTGCTCTTTCTCCGGCGGCTGAAGCGGTTCGAATTTCACGACGTCGACTACGGACAAGCCGTCGTTCTCCGGCGATCCGACGACGGGCCCAACGTGGCGGTCACGCGGACTGTCACCGACTCGGTCGAAAAGCAACGGTCCGGTGAGCAGCGGCACTCGTTTCGTGTCCATTCGCTGCGCATATCAATGGCCGACATCCACGAGTCCAGGCGGTCGAACATCGAGACGACGGATGTTGCCATCGCAATGCCGCTCGATGCGGACGGGAACGTGAACGAGACTCAGTCTCGCTCTTTGTTCGCGTTTCTCCCCGTGAAAGACTCTGGGCTTCGATTCCTTGCGCATGCGGACTTTGTACTCGCCACCAGCCGCGAGACTCTCCGCGAGGATCTGCCGTGGAACCAGCGCCTACGTGACGCGCTCGGCCAGTGCCTTGCCGAAGCAGTTCTGGCATGTCGCTCCGGCCCGACGCCGGGAGCGACCGCTCTACGTTGTTTGAGTGATCCCAAGCAGATCCGTGACCCATTCCTGTGCCAGATTCTTGAACAAGCCATCGACCGGCTCTCGCACGAGGAGTGCGTTCCGATCCGTGGAAACAAGTGGGTTCGCCCCGGCGACGCGATCGTGACTGATCGTCGGCGTCTCTGGGAGCTGGTGCCGGAGGCGGACGCCTTCACATTACTCGGCAAGAAATACGTGGAGCCCAGCGTCGACCGAATCGACTTGCCGCTGGGACGGCTGAACGTCGGCAAGTTCTCGCTTGAATCGCTGCTGACATGCCTGAATGACGCGGCATGGAGGTCCTCACGTGGCTTTCATTGGTTTGGCGATCTCCTCGCGCGGCTAGGCAGCGTTCGGCTCGATGACGGCGAACTTGAGTCCCTGCGGCGAGCGCCGATCCTACCACTCGAGTCCGGGACCATCATTGCCCCCGCTGCGGACACGGTGTTCCGCTCGTTGGGCGGTGATACAAGGTACGGGTTCGAGCGTGAGCTGAAGATCCTCGCACCGGAGGTGCTCGGTTCGTTACCGAAGGAGCAGGAGAAAGTCGCGACCGAGCTCCTGCACAAGCTGGGCGTAACCGACGCATCGCCATCGGCGATCATTGATCGGCACATTCTCAAGATCCATTCCAGCCCCGAGTGGGGGGAGTGCGATGACACGCTCCTCATGGGGCACCTCGTCTATGTGCGCGATCATCTGCGCGCCTACTTGGCTGCAAAGCCGAACGATCGACGCGAGAAAGCGCGGCTCGAGCTCGCCCAACATCTGAAGGTCCGTTCGTCTGACGCTGCTGATGAGCCTGAGTATGGCATGGCGTCGGCCCATTATCTCGGCGTTGCCTATGACGATCCCAACGGACTGGAGGCACTCTTTGGCGAGCTCATTGCCTCTGAGCGCATTTCGCCAGCCTATCTCTCACTCGGCGTGAGTGCCGACGTCTCCGCGTCTAAAGAGGCGTGGACCCACCTGTTCCGGGAGCTGGGGGCACAGAGCCTGCCCCGTGTCTACTCGAGCGATGACCAGCTCGACTACGAATGGTCCCCCGAGGTCACGGCAGTATTTGCGAGCACAGACGAAGCAAAGAAGCAGCGGCTACTGACTCTCATCGACCAGAATTGGACGAACCGGTACGTCGGTTGGTCGGTGAGACCGAGGACAGCGCCGCCGCAGCCGAGCAAGCTCGTGCTCTCGCTCCAAGCCACTGTTGTCCCCACGGAAGCAGGCGCGTCCGCATTGAAGGGAACATATCTGCCAACCCCGGACAACCGAGCGATCTTTGGCGCAGGGGTTCCCTACCTGGCGTTCAATGTGTCCGCGCCCTTCGCCGCGACCATCGGTATCACCGCGGCCCCAAGCGTGCGGCATGCCCTCGCCCGGCTTGATCAGCTGCGGCAGCAGGCGGGTGTTGTAGCGGAGTTGCTGACGCCTCTCTACCAGTTCCTTCAATTGCACTTTGATCAACACGTCAACGAAATTGCTGCGGCTTTCAAGAGCCGCAAGCTCATCCTTGGTGATGGCCGTGACGGTGCGGCGTGGGCCTCTGCTGGCGAGTGTTGCTGGAGCGTCCCGAGCGATTTGAGGAAACTCTGCCCGCTCATCGGACTGTCAACGACATGGCGAGACCTTCAGGGGTTCTTCTGCGACAAGCTCAAGATTCAGCTCTCGCTGAGCGCCGACCAGTTGGTGGATGCGCTGGCGGCGCTGGCCAAGTCTGGCATGACCGCGTCACACACGACCGCGCTTACGAGGTCCATCTACCGGCGTCTGCGCCCATGGGCTGAAGAGGCGATGGATGAACCAGCGGCGTCTCCTGCATGGCTGCTTCGCATGCGAAGCGAACTGATGCTGTGGACCAAGTCGGCGGCTTGGTGGCGTAACGACAACGATGTGTTCGCGTCCGACGATCCGAAAGTGGAGGCCCTCTTCGCGAGCTCTGGCGCTGTCGCGTTCGTTGACCTGCCACCAGAGGACCTCACGTCGCACGCAGCCCTGCTCGAACTGTTGGACATCACCCGTCTGAGCGACGCCATCAAGGTCGCGTTCCCAACTGACGCGACATCGACTCCCTGGCCTGGGTTTCAAGAACGTCTTCGTGAACGACTCCGCGTGGTGGTAAGGTTTCTGCACCACAAGCATGCTTCTGTGCTCGACAGTGCGATGGAATCTGGGGCCTTAAGCTCGATGCGCGTTCTGTCCGCACACCGATGCACGCCCCTGTACCTCAAGGTTGACCTCAACGGCGAGGCAGCGAGCCATCAATTCGGTGCCAGGCTGATTGTGGATGGCAATCGGACGGATCTCTTTGTTGACGCGACCTGCGGAGATGACTGGGACGCTATCAGCATCGAGATCGGTCGGCTTCTCGACATGCCGGACACCGACGCCCTCACGATCGGCAAGCTCCTCGAGAAACCGACGCTCGCCGATGCGGAACGAGTCTTGCTGGCGCTCCGAGTGCCGGACCTTCCCAACGATTTGGCGGCGGAGCTGTTTGGTGATCTGGCAGTTGAGTCGGAGGCACTTGAACACGGCGAGCACGATACGGATGCCCCGCCTATGGGCGAGAACTCCGTGACCGATGAGGCGATGCAGGAGGTTGTCCCGACCGACGATGGCCAAGTATCGAGCGGGGCGTCGGTCGATGAGACAGACACTCGGAACGAGTCGAACACTTCCCAAATCAATAGAGACTCGCAAGCGCCGGCCGCGGCGAGCTCTGGCGACGGCGTCCTGACGAATGACTTGGCCCCCGAAGTGACGGAGAGCGCTGGTCGAAGATCATCGTCTCCCGCGAGTACACCCGCTCACGGCGCGGTGAGGCCCGCTGCCGGGCCTCAGCAGCAGGCAATCAAGAGAGACGACGACGATGGCGACGACGAGAGTGCGTCACATGAACGTGCTTCGTCGCCAAATGAACTGGATGCCGAGGACAAGGATTCGGGCAACCGCTCGATCTCGTCGGAAGAAGGGCGCGACGTCCGCGAGCGGCCCAAGGCTGGCGGACCTGGTTCACATCTGCCGAACCCAAATGCTGCCGGCAGCGCTCCGACGGAGCCTGATGCGCCGGGCCGTGACCGACGCTCGGCGTCAAAGTCCGGGTCCGCTAATGAGCGTCTGCGCAGCTATGTCCATCGTGATGCCGACCCCGACGACGACGCAGATGACGGTGCTGCGGCGGAGGAGAGGGCTCGGATCGGAGCCGCCGCAATTCGGCACGTTTTGAAGTGGGAAAGTGACCAGAAGCGAGATCCAACGGACGCGAACGAAGAAAACCCTCAAAACGAGGGGTATGACGTCGCGTCGAAGGGTCCGGGCGGCGAGATCGAACGCTACATCGAGGTAAAGGGCGTCAAGGGAGAGTGGGGCCGACGAGGCGTGGCGGTGACCCCGTCGCAGTTCACATTCGCCACGACACACGGGCACCGGGCCTGGCTTTACATTGTTGAGTTTGCATTGAGCGATGCGCCCCGTATTCACCGAATCCAGGATTTTGCTCGTAGAGTGTGGCGCTTTGGATTCGATGATGGCTGGCGCGAGGTCGCAGAGGCAGTCGAGCAAGCTTCGTGGCCGGAGCCCACCGTCGGCATGCCGGTAAGTCTGCCGGACGGAAGGTCAGGAACCGTCGTGCGGGTGTATGGGGCCGGTGACAACCGGGGTGTTGACGTGTCTCTCAATGCCGGAGGCCCTCCGGTGCGGGTTTTGTGGCAGCCCGCCCGCATTAAGCCCGAACGGCCTTCGGAGAACAGTTGAAATGCCCCGACTGTTGCCTGATCTTGCGTCCGCGGAATTGGCGCTTGTCAAATCGAGCGCGGAGCGTCGTTTCTACGAAGCATGTCGGGCGCAGCTACCTGCCGAATGGACGGTTCTGTTCTCAACGCCGTGGGTTGGTACGACGCCGGCCGGCAGAAAGTACGATGGCGAGGCCGACTTCGTGCTCTTGGTTCCCAACCTCGGGATGCTGGTCGTTGAGGTCAAAGGCGGCGGCGTCGCATACGACCCGATTGCCGGTCGGTGGGAATCCGTAGATCGCAGCGGCGAGCACCACACCATCAAAGACCCTTTTCGGCAGGCGACGGCGGAGAAGCACCAGCTCATCCAGATATTGCTCAATGACGCGCGATGGCGTCGCGCACACCCGGGCCGCCTGCTCGCTGGGCACGCTGTGTTCTTCGCCGACCTGGATCACCCCGAGGCAGCGACGACTCCCGAAAGCCCAGCCGCGATTGTTGGTGGACGTGCGCATCTGCAGCGGCTCCGAACATGGGCTGAGGGCGTGCTTCAGTTCTGGGCGGGAAGGGACGCAGGATGGGACGGCCTGCGCGCGGATGGGTTGAAGGCCGCCGAGCAAGTCCTGCACGGACGGATCGATGTCCGGCCGCTCATCTCGGCTCAGCTGCACGCGGAAGAAGCGATACGCATCCAGCTAACCCAGCAGCAAAGTCGCATTCTTCGCGGCATCGGCGCACGCAAGCGGGCGGCCATCTGCGGCGGAGCAGGTACGGGAAAGACACTGCTCGCTCTGGAAAAGGCACGCCAGTTGGCGGAGACGACGGGCGAAACGCTGCTCCTGTGCTACAACCACCTTCTCGCTGACTACCTGAAGACCGCGTCCCAGGGGGTGGCTCGGTTGAATGCCATGAACTACCACCAGCTCTGCTCCTGGCGCGTCGCCGAGGCCCGCCGACTGAGCGGCAGAGACCTCCAGCGGGAAGCGCGGGTGGCGTACCCATCTACGCGTCCGCAGGACGAGTTCGACCTCGTGCTCCCCCACGCGCTCGCCCTGTCATGCGAGGTCACGCCGTTGCGGTTTGATGCCATCGTGATCGATGAAGGCCAGGACTTCAGGGAGGAGTACTGGCTGCCCATCGAGTGGTTGATGCGCGACCCGGATCAGAGCTGTCTCTATGTGTTCTACGATCAGAACCAGGCTCTGTATACCCGAGCGCGGTCATTGCCGATCTCCGACCCGCCCTTTGTGCTGACGTTCAACTGCCGGAACACCCGCCGCATCCATGACTCCGCGTACCGCTATTTTCAGGGGGAGCAAACCGATGCCCCAACTGGTAATGATGGTTCACCAGTGACATCGCTGTGTGCGCCGTCGGTCAACGCACAAGCTGCAGCGATTCATGCCGCCGTCGTGGCCTTGATCGACAGAGAGGCGGTCGATGCCAGCCAGATCGCGGTTGTCGTCTGTGGGGAACCCAAAGAACAGTTCTACCGAGCCATTGAACGGACGCCGCTGCCGAGGGGATCGAAATGGGTCGTCGAAGGAGCCGCGGCAGATCGAGGAGTCCGATTGGAAACGGTGCGCCGGTTCAAGGGGCTGGAGGCGGACGTCGTGTTTTTATGGGGCACCGAATCGTTGCCGAGCCGGGATGAGCGGGAAGTCCTCTACGTGGGAATCTCGCGCGCGAAGTCGCGGCTGACGGTGGTGGGCACCGCCGAGTCGTGCCAGCGGCTAGTGTCAGCGCCCGCACGTAAATGAGCGTCAGTGTGCGGTCGCACGCCAAAGTAGTAATCACTCTAGCTTTGGCGGCGGCCAATCACCCCGCTTGAACGCGGCCTCGAGGTCACCGCTGCTGGCCTTGCCTTGATTTGACCATTCCTCGTACTGCCCCTGAATCCACAGATATCGATCCAGACGCCGGCGCTGTGAAACGAGTCCTGCGCCGAACGCCAGGGCGTTGAACGCGGCCGTGAACGCGGCGTAGTTGCCGTCCAGATTGGTCATCGATGTTCCAGCATGTTTGGCCACCATGCGAACGGCATATCGGTCGTAGATCGGGAAGCGTTCCTCATCGATGAAGAAGTGGGCAAACTTGGCGGCGAGACTGAGACGTCGCACACTTCGCTTCTCGGTGCCGCCCCTTGGCACGGCGGCCAGCGCATCGACCAACTCGGAGCCGGCCGTTCCGAGATCAGCCCGCACGAGGACACCCGAGAAATGCTCCGCCACGCGTACGAGCGCGAACACGTTCGTGTAATAGAGGGCGTTGACGGTGGCGACCTTGGCCAACGTCGCGGCCGGCGAGAATCCCTGCACGCCAACCTTAATCGCCAGCAGCGCCTCGTCCGATCGATGCCAGGGCATCAGGGTCGCGTGCAGGTCGCACGCGGCTTGAACCAGATGCGGAGATAGAGGGACGGATTTGGGCATGTGGCACGGAGTGTGGTATCAGGAGTCGCCGCGTAGCGCATCCAGCAGCGGTTTCATCGCGCTCCAGCTTTCAACGATGAGCCGTAGCGATTCCCGACTGTTTAGCCCTTTCGTGCCCCAGGGCAGATGCACGCGATACTGGAACTGGATGTTGGACCGCTTCTGGCGGGGGAGTGCCGCGAACAGCTCGACCCACTCGGGCTGACGCTTCACGCGCCCGCTGTTCCGAGGCTGGGAGGTCTCGAGCCGGAACGTCAGCATGGCGTCGGTAATGGCGGGCGAGCGCTGCCCCAGATAGTGGCGCTGGAGCGCGTAGGCCTGGACCCATGCGCCGCGAGAAGTGAGCCGTCGCGCGCGGCGCAGGATCTTCGCATTGATAGTGGTCAGGCGGTCGGAGCCGAGATCGATGAGCCGCTGACGAACCGGACGAATCACGCTGTTCGGAATGGTGATCGCCACCTCCAGGTGGTCGGCATGCACAGCGAGAGTGAGGTGCGGGTATCCGGTGAATGCGCCACGCTTCGGCCGGTCTTTCAAAGGGAGGAAGTCCCAAACGGCGCGACCGCCGCGACCGGTGATCGCGGTGCGTCCCGGTGCCTTCGGGTCCATTCCGAGGGAGCGAAGCGTGCGGTCCTTTCTGAGCTCCTCGAGTGCGAGATTGAGCAGGCGTTTCGCCTCGCCGTAGGTGTATGGGTTGTCGTCTGAGAACGGGAATCCGTCGAACATGGTCAGCGTTCCTTCCGTGAGGTATTCCTCCTGAGCCAGACGGACCTCGGCCGCACGGAGGTACGCCCGCAATCGGTCCGACCATTCGCCCCGTTGGCCAGCCATGCCAAGCCACTCATACAGGCCAGACCAGGTCACAGCGACGGTGCCCTTCGGCGCTCGCACCCCGGACTTCGTCAACGCTACTCGGTGTATCTGCTCAAACCCCCGCCGACGCAGCGTGCGCTCGTGCCGACGGAGCTGGTCCTCGGTGAGCGAGACCTGCACCTTGCTCTCTATTAGGAGGCACCAGCGGTCATCGTCGTGAACAACGATGTCGGGCAGCCCTTTCCGCTCCGTCTCGGTTTCGGACTCGGGGGGATCGCCGGGCAGGCTCTGTTCGACGATCAACAGGTCCTTTGCCCGCACGGGCGACCGCACGCCGACCCAGGCAAGAAAACCCTGCATCAGGGCGCGGTCCTCATCCAGGCACACGGCGAGCGCATGGCTGAGGCGATTCTCGGGCTGGCTGTATTGATCAAAGAGGTTTCTCATTCGGGCGGTCCGGCCCATCGTATTGGCCGATCGCGGTGATCGGAGTCGATCCCAGAATCAAGGCGAGACATCGCACTTCATGGCTCTCAGTGCTTGCTAAACGAACATCGAGAAAACCGGGTTGCGGGGGAGCGGCACCAGGGCAGGGGACCACTGCTCTTTCATGTAGCAAAACACGACCGCCGCGGCGGCGAGAGACGGTCGGTCCCGTTCAAAGCTCTCCAAAAGTGCCGAGAGAACGAGGGCCTAAGCGGAGAACCCAACCGCGACCCGAACAAAAGTCGCGCCTTTACGCGATCCTCTTTTGTGCCCCGCTCCCGGAGTTCTGAAAAAGGCCTCGTAAAGAGGCCTTTTCTCGTTAACGGTCTGGGCCTTTTGCGCACCGCGCGTATCTCTCGGGAATCGTGGCACTTCCTCAAGGTCCACGATTTGCCGGGCGCTCTCGAATCCGAGGCGCCGCATCGCCGTTTCGGTCGCCACGCCGGGGTTGGGGGACGAAAGTCTCTCCACGCTCTCAAACGCCTGAGCGGGTCTGGTTAACGCGCCGCCGGGGTGAACGAGGGGTGAGATTCGGACCCTGCGCCGCTCCCCGACCGTTTCGCGT
>ERZ1066130.416-NODE-416-length-16139-cov-15.398595_pt1 | contig 16139 bp, 15 predicted proteins | sample MGYA00382777_ERZ1066130 | MGnify/ENA primary metagenome ERZ1066130 (study PRJEB33369, sample SAMEA5778360) | biofilm metagenome | biome: Industrial cooling water; feature: Water cooling tower basin; material: Biofilm | place: United Arab Emirates | collected...
AGTAGAGCGATATCACAGTATTTATCGCACGGAGAAACACATATGACCGACAACCCCCTCAAGAGATATTCACAGCGACCAGGAACCTATGTTGCTTTGCCGTCTGGCGGCAAATATTACACAGTGCCACCTAAACTGACCGCAGACGGAGAACTAGAAGTCAGACCTATGACTGCTAGCGATGAGATCAAACTTAAGAGCCCTGATGGATTGATGAACTCCAACAGCTTGTATCAAGTCATTGAACACGTTGCGCCTGGCATCACCGACGGCAAGACTATCCCCACACCTGACTTGGATATCATTGTAATTGCAATGCGTATTGCAACTTACGGTAAGATGATGGATGTTGGTGCCCGATGCGCAAATTGCGGTCACGATGAGCACTACCAGATCGACCTCTCACGCATTATTGCGTCAGCTAAAAAAATTGAAGCACCTGACTCAGTCAAAGTAGGTGACCTTACTGTGAACTTACGCCCCCATACCTCAGAGTCCAACACGTTGCTGAGCACTTACCAGATTGAAGTAGGGCGCGCAGTGCGACATTTTGAATTGGCATCAGCGACTGATAAGCCAGAACATTCACGAAACTTACACGAGACTATTACACGTGGCAGTGAATTGCTTTTTGATATCTTGACCAAGACCATAGTCAGTGTTGAGACCCCAGAAGATGAAACAATCACGGATGAAAAGTTCATCCGTGATTGGCTTGAAGATCTAGCATCTCCTGACTACCAGATTATACGCGATGCAGTAAACGAGCTCAGTCAAGAACGGGTCAACCGTAAGATGAAATTCCAGTGTGCAAAATGTGAGCACCATAATGAAGTGGAGGTTTCATTTGACCCTGCAAATTTTTTCGGCTCCAGCTCGCTCTAACTAGCGATCACCGTGGGGTGAGGGAGTTGGTTGCTCAATATGAAAAGCAGCAAGAAGATCTGATGCGAGATCTGATGCGCCTGAGCATATTGTCAGAGATGCCCTATGACACTGTTACCGACATGACTTACCAGGAACGCAAATTGCTGGGTGATGTGATCAAGGAAAAGATCGACGCGCAGAACCCCAATAAGCAACGCCAGCAATACTTGTAACTCACGAAAAAATGCTCAGAACTCGAGCAATAATCATGGAGATCATTCGGATCATTCTATAGTGATGCTTCGCATCACTAGCCAATTCGCGACCTTCATCTTCGCTCGTTTCACTCACTCAGATTCAGATCGCTCTTGGCTTTATTATGTTGTTCGACGATATCGAACAATGGAATCATGTTATGCTGGAATTCGAATGGTTCCATATATCATTACAACTGATATATCATTTCCCAGAACCAAAATCCACACTTTGCCCGAAAACGGCAAAGTGTGGATGTGAGGGCATTTCCCGTCACCAACCCCGCAAGCGGGGCCACCTCGTAATAAAACAACCTTGTCTAGCCAGGTTAGGGCGGTTGAGCGATACCCTTTTACGTTCAGCTTTCATCAACGCAGGAACACATCACTCTACTACGACTCAGTGATGCTACCCGTAGGATCCAATGTGGTCAGGAGAGCCTACTCATTTTCCAGTTGTCAACTGGATGCATAAAGACTTGCGGCACGCCAGAATCTGTCGGTATGCAGCCATGCCACATACAAACTCAAGGCGGGAATCGGACCAGTGAGGCCGCTATATTCCGGGTTCTATGAAGGGTTCTGGAGGTTAGCCTATATTAGCTTTTTCAAATGCGTCACGGTTGAGGGCAAAGAAGCTGTCAAAGTCAGTGAGTCGCCAAGTTCGATTTTTTTGATCTGTGTAATCTAAGTGTCTATGTGAGAGGAATGGTTGGTGTGTTTCAAATGCAACAAACTTACCCACGCGGGTAATTTTGAAGAATAGTATGTTGACATCGCCTGGATCCGCTGCGAGCATGATCTGCTCTAGCCAATCTTCAAGCAATGGCACTGGAACATTCATGAGCAGCCTGTGGAAAGGAAACTCTGCATAGTTTTTACACTCGCAGTTGAAATGGTCCCAGTGGTCTGGCGGGACAATATCGCCCTTCATGTGGCGTATTTGGCCTTCACTCATGTTGATTTTACGGGTGGCATTGATACCACCCGTGTATGCTCCTGAGTTTGGCACACGCATGAACGGACTTGAATACAGCTTGGAGAGAAAGTCAGCAACATCACGTTCCCAGCTTCCTCCTTTAGCCTTACTTTTACTTGTCACCGTTGATGATTTCTGCTAAAACAATTCCAACATCATTGCTGGCGGACATTTTCTGTCTAGTGTTGGATTGGATAGTGAAATCCTTGTAGATATTCTCTAGCGTCTCGATGTCATAGGCGAGTTCATGCCAGGTAACGTTGTTGACGGTTGTTGTATAGTTAGACGAGTTCATTGATCATTTCCGCCAAACCGTCGCCCACATCCTTGGACTTGGTCATCTTTTTGCGTGTGACTTTTTCGTCAACTGTAACAGTGTTCACCGCGGGCGCAGATGGGGTAACAGGTTTGGCCTTCTGCTTGTTGATGTAGTCCTGAATCTGCTTCATGACATCTACATCCACATCAGGATAGGTGTCATAGGTATATTCCCATGAGCGGTTGTAATCCTTGATGGTCTGATAGTTTTTGTCGTAACGCAAGCCGGGGTCTCCGTTGTATGAAGGCATGTCGCCAATGGTGTAGTTGGTTTGGCCAACACCAATGGCTGACTGTTTTGGGTTGTAAACGCCTGAAATTTTTGGATCGTAGACTCCTGAAATTCCTGTCAGGGAATCCAGGCGTCCATTCATTATACTTGATTTATTGCTCAATGTCAAACTCCTGATCTGGGCTAAAGCTAGTAAAGCCGTTTTCTTTGACCACATACAGAATGTTGTTGACCCTGCTGATGAGTTCCTCACGATGTGAGATCAGGAAGATGTTTCTGTTTCGGTCACGGTGCATCTTCTTGAGGACACCAAGAGCACTCTCAACGCCGTTGGAGTCCATGCCGCTATCGATCAGTTCGTCGATAGCCATGAAGTCAATTGGCATGTTGGTGCTCTCGTGCACATCACGAAATGCCCAACTAAGGCCGAGGATCAGACGGTTGCGTTCACCACGGCTTAGGTTGTCAAAGTCAAGTTCACGACCCAGTTCAGTGATTTCCACAGTGAGATCACTCTGGAAAACTACTTCGTGTGGCAGACCTAGCTTGGATAGGTAATAGTTAAGCCTTGCGTTGAGGTATTGCAGATTCTGCTCAATGATGCGCTTACGGATAAAGCTGTCTTTGCTCGTAAGCAGTTTGAGTAGAAACTCCTGGTGCTCACGCTGAACATGGATACTGTTCATTGTGTCCCATTCGATAGGCTGCAATCCAGTTTCTTCAAGACTCTTGATCTGTTCTGCATAGGGATCTTCAGCGTTGCTTGCAATGTTGAGTTGGCTTCGCAGCGCCGCTAGTTGACTTTGTTGTTCATACGCTTCTTGCGCTGTTGCATATTTAGTTTCAGGTTTGCTACTTGGCACATCTAACTGTGCAATTGCGGCATTTATTTCGTCGATGGCCTGCATTGCTGCTTGAATGTTGTTTTCGTGCTCTTGGATGTAGCCAGTCTTGGTAGCAATGATCTGCTCATTACTGACATCGTGCAGAGCTTGTCCACATGCATAACACTTGTGGTCAAGAGCCGCCTGCAAGTCAGCTTGTGCTTTTTCAAGGCTGCGACGTTCACGCTGTATCTCGGCTTCAAATCCAGCAATGGCTTTACGGTAATCTGCCAGTTCTGCCATCGTGCGCTGATAGTTATCCAGTGCGACATGTTGCTGTAGTTCGTATTCAAGGTCAAGCTCAGTAAGCTCATCGACTTGACGACTCAGTGAAACCACATCCTGTTCGTTCTTTTGCTGCCAGACGCGCTGACGTCGACGAAGATCGGCAATGCTCTTTTTGATCTGCTCATTGGCGTTTTCAATACCTTTGATACGGTATTCCTCTTCTTTGATGCGATCACGTGTGACTTTGATGAGTTCTTTGAGCACGGCTGCTTTTTCGCTGAGCAGGGTAATACCTAGCAAATTCTCGATAATCTCACGCTGATCGTTTGCACGAAGAGCCAGGAAGGGTTCGTTGTAGGTGTTGAGTGCAATCAGGTGCTTGAACATGATATGATTCATGCCAATCACTTTTTCGATCTCTTCTTGCGTTAGGCGTCCCTCACCTTGACCTTCGTCAGTCTCTTCCACAGCATCAACTTCGTTGACCAGGAATCGCAAAACGTTGGGACTGCGGCCACGCTCGATACGATACTGAATATCGTTGACTTCAAATTCCACAGTAACCAACATGCCCTTGCTGTTGGTTTTGTTGATCAGGTTGTTCTTGCGAATGTTCGTGATCGCGTTGCCATACAGTGCATAGCTGAGAGCGTTGACCATTGTGGTCTTGCCCACGCCGTTACGGCTACCATCGCCTCCAAGGTCAAGGTTGTTACCTAATACAAGAGTAAGTCCTGCGTCTTGAAAGTTGATAGCCTGGGTAACGTTGCCCACGCTCATGAAATTTTTGATCGTGATATTCTTGATGCGAATCATTTAAGCGCCAGTGTCCGGTAGATCTTTGAGCCAGTCTGGCATTACATCTGCTTCCTGCAATGAACGTCCGATCAACACCATCAGATCATCCATGTCAACTTCCATGAGCTCTTCGATAATTTGAGCAAACTCAGGATCGTGCAGCATTTCACTGAGAGGGATTTGCTCAGCTTCAGCTCGCTCACTTCAAGCAGTTACCCTTGCATGGATCTCGTCAAGTCGTTCTTGGTTAGTCATATCATAAATCCTTGTAAATGTCCATCAGTAGTTTTCGGTTGATCATGTCGCTTTCAACCGCTTGCAATTGAGTGTAAACAATCTGGTCTACGCTCTCTACGACATACTCACCCTGTTGTGTGCTGTCGGTCCCGCCCTCTTCCTTCTTGACTGGGACCAAGCTGAGTTCGCGTGGTCGGAATTGTGTCATAAAGGTCTCCTTGATGAAGTTGGCTTCTTCGTAACTGATGGGCACATCTAGCATTGCACGGCAATATGTGTTTTCGTTTAGGTAGTCCTCTGGTGCATCAATCAGGTCGCTAAGATTGATGCGGATGTAACGCGGGCCGTCGTAGTTAACATAAGTTGGCTCACCTCCCCAATCAAGGAACATGCAGCCACGTTGATCATCCCAGGCATCAGCATAGTTATGAGCAAACGGACTACCTAAATAGTGGACCTTGCCGCTGATCTGTCGTTTGTGGAAGTGTCCACTAAACACATACTCAGCAGCTTGGAAATCTTCTGCTTTGAGCTCGCCATGGTCAGGCATCTCAACAATTGCGTTCATCATGAAGTTTGGCAGTTCAAAGTGACCAAACACATAGCGACTCTTGAGCTTCTTCATGCGCTTCCACTCATCGCCAACCAACCAAGGCACCAGCGCCACGCCGCCAATCTCAGTGATGTCGTCGTTGATGATGTGGATGTTTGGAAACATGGCTCCAAACGGAAAGCTGTTGATCTCTCGCTTTTCGCGATAGAACAAGTCGTGGTTGCCAACCAGCATGTAGACGTGCTCAAATGCATCACTCAGCTTCTTGAAGTTGCTTACAGTATAGTTGAGTGTGCTAACGTTGACGCTGGCCCTGTGGTGGTGCCAGTCGCCCAGGAATATGCAAGTTTCGCATCCTCGAGCTTTGGCTTCTTGAATGAACCAGATTACGAACTCTTCGCAGTCTATGTTGTGCTGACGGCTGTTGTTTTTGTTACCGAAGTGAATGTCAGTGAAACACGCGGCTTTCTTGAATAGATTTGACAAGTTGCGACCTCAAATTTATGTAGTGATAATAACAGGTTAGACGCGATACGTCAAATGATATTGTAGCCACGGTCAGAAAGTTCTTGACGTGCTCGTTCTTCATCCTCTGCTCTAGCTCGTTGCTGGGCAGCCTCATCGTCAAGCTGTCGTCCAAAGCTAGGCAAGTATCCGCCCTCTTGTAGGATATCGTCTCGAATGCTCTGGTTACGCTTCTCTAGGTTGAGGACGCGGGTAAAGCTGTTAGTAATGGTCGCAGTGTAATACGCGAATGGATTCTGGCTCCGAGCCTCGTTGAATTTGAGACCAACTTCGCTCAACTGTAGCAGTGCTGCACCCTGCATTTCTGAATTGTAGGTGTAGCCTCTCCAATTGCCGCGAGTCGCGTAACGCTCGACAAGTTTCATCATCATGCGAGCTAGGCGAGGAGTAAGTTGTCCTTGTGTTTGGCAGAAGCTTCCGTTTTCAAATCCATCCTGCCAGTGGCTACGGAGAACTTCGCGCAGTTCACCATCAACAAAGGCGTATTGCTTGAACGGAGGGAAGTTCAAACGTGAATGCAGGTCTGATTCTGTTTTGGGGTTTTTCTTGCGTCCTGGTGTGGTTGGAATGTGCTCGTAGGTCATCACCCTGAACACCAAGTCCTCTAAGGGGATGTCTTCTGCTTCAACACGGAAGTCTGCTTGTTTGGGCTTTGAGTTGCGATTGCCGCCCTCCTCATACCACTGATTGATACCTTGCTCGTATCCTTGGTTGGCCAAACGTGCTGCACGGTTTGCACGGGCCTGTTGGATAACATCTTCGTTGATCTCGTCAAGCGAATCGACGATGATGTCAAATTGCTTGTATTTTTCGTCAACAGCATAGCAATAGCTCATTTTGCTGTTTTGGATTTCTTGTAGCATGTCCTTGTTGTTGAGGTAGTTGATGGGCTTCTTTTTGATCACTGGTTAGATTCCTATTTGACTAGAGTATAACGCCCTAACACATTGATGTCAAGCCGAAAATCACGGGATAAATATCAGGTAGAATGTGCGATGAGTGTAAGTGGCGCGGGCGTATTCACATAGTATTTATCGGGAAGAAGAATGGTAGCAAAAGCAGATCTCAGGGCTAGGCTCATGTTGAAGGGGAGCGGATGGACTGTCCCACTGACGGGGCCAGGCGCTGCTCTACGGCAAACAAACGGCATCTTGTTCCCTTACACACCAAACATTAGCGTATCACACCAGGTTGAATACAGCCAATATGACCTAGTCCATACCAACTATCAACAAAACGCTTACAGCAAAACAAGGAACCCGACCATTCAGGTCACTGGGACTTTTGCAAGCCAAACACCACAGGAAGCGCAATACACCGTAGGAGTGATGCACTTCTTGCGAGTAGCAAGCAAGATGAACTTTGGTGCAAGCGACCCTGATGCAGGAACACCACCACCAGTGCTGGTGTTTTCAGCATATGGCGCATACAACTTCAATCGGGTCCCGGTCCTACTAGGTAGCTTTAACTTCATCTATGAAGATGGTGTGGATTATGTTGAAGTTAGCACGGCAGGACAGACTGTCCAAATACCCACAGTCATGACTATAGCAATGGACCTATTGCCGCAATACAATCCCACTGTGCAAACAAACTTCAATCTCAATGAATTTGCAAGTGGCGCTGGATATCTGAAAGGATTCATTTGATGGTATACAAGAGAACCAGTCATCTTCGTGCAACACCGATTACCAATGGTTACACAGATATCTACAATCCGTCAGTGATTCCTGATTACTCTAGGGTTGATGATTTTGTCATCACTCAAAAGTATGTAAATAGACCAGACTTGCTGGCATACGAATTGTATGGTGATGCAAGATTCTGGTGGCTATTTCCAATCTACAATAAAAACGCAATCGTGGACCCAATCAATGATTTCACTTTGGGCAAAAGAATAGTTGTCCCTCGCCGTGATTTCGTAGCAGGAATTTAATGACATACTTACCCAATCGTTTAAACGAATACGACACTTACACATACAACCTACGGTTGTATATGGTGCATCCGAATGAAATGTCTCGCCTAGACGGTGCTCTTAGCGGCAGGGCAGTGCTTATTGCTGACAATGCTCGTGTTGCAAAATACAACATATCGCAGGTTGAGCAGATCTTTACAGTCGGTCACAATGTCGTTCGTGAAGGCTTTGGCAACCGATTCACCATGACGCTGTCAGAACCCAATGGGGTCACCTTGCTTACCACGTTGGTGGGCGCGGCAAGGCAAGTTGGCATACAAAATCATCTACACGCTGGATACATTCTGGCCATTGACTTTCATGGCAGGATGCCTGACGGTCGCCCACGAAAATTCAACCAGAGCTTTTTCTATCCTGTGATCATCAAGAGCCTTGACTTCAAAGTGGACGCAGGTGGCGCCATCTACAACATCGAAATGGTAGAGAACACCACAACTGGATATCGCTACCTCAACAACGTAATACGAGAGCAGATCACTGTGGAAGCAGAGACCGTGGGGGAGTTTGTTACAGAGTTTGAGAAGAAATACAACCAATCCATTACCAACGCCTGGATTGCAAACCCAACTGCTGGCGCACTGCGCGACGTATACAAGTTTGAATTTGACGCTACCACCACAGCGTGGAAAGATTGGCGTTTCCAAGTGCTAGACAATCCATTTGAGGCGTCAGGCACCAACTTTACCACCACGCCCGGCGACAACCCAAAATTGCAGGTAACAGCCAACAACGGTTCAAACATCACAAGCATTTTTGGACAAGTGCTTCAGCTAACGGCTGAATACAAGAACATCTTGCTCACTCAAGGCGGTGCCGCGGGCGGAACACAGGGATTGCGAAACTCTCCTGAGGAACCTACTAGCAAGCCATTGGATTCATTCCCTACGTTCTTCAAGATGATAACCAATGTGACGTATGGTGATTTTGATGTCCTCAAAGGAGACTACCAGAAGACCATCACGTATCGTCTCAAAGCCTATGTAGTAACAGACGAAATCATCGATGCTGCCGCTTATCAGTCTAGCATTACCAACAAAGGTGTTCAGGGTCGACGAGTTGAAAACTTGTTAGCCAATGGATTCATGCGCAAACGCTATGACTATTACTATACGGGCAAAAACACAGAGGTGCTAGAGTTCGAACTCAAATTTGATTATGCATACTATTACGTGGTGCCATACGGTGACGGATACTTTGGTGACCCAGAAGTTCAAAACCCACAATTGATCAAAGATACGCCAGAAGTTATTGCACGACTGAAGGAAATCACCGCGGCTCGTCAAGGATTGGCCAGTGCTTCGCAGCAATTGCAGACAGCGCAAGCAAGTCCAGGTTCAGGCAGCTTGGGTATCAAGAACGCATTCATCAACTTCGATTTGTCCTTGAGCAACTTCAACAATGTGATATCATCTAACACAAAGTTCTTGCAAGAAAACTACGAACTGTCTCCTGGCGACATCAATTACCAGCTAAGATTCATACAGGACGTTGTGAGTGACCAAGACATGCTCACAAGTGACAACGACCAACGAAGCGGTAACTTAAAGTTTGGTGCAGTCAAGATGAACCTTGAAAACTCTGCAGACCTCGTCAAGATTGAATTGGGCATACGTGGCGATCCCTACTGGATGGGCGCGCCAAATAGCCTGCTCAACGCACAACGCAACGTTGACGAACTAGCCGATTACGAAGCAGGGTCAATAAACTTCTTCCTGAACGTCAATTTGCCTACTGCTGATGAAGATGCTGACGGACGTAGAAAGCCAAACCCAGATTACCAATTGAGTGGGGTGTATGCAGTGAGGAACGTCATCAACAGATTTGCTAATGGTCAGTTCACACAATACCTCAGTGCAGTGCGTGACTTGGCCACTAATACTTCTACAGCATATGCAAGCCTGGCAGGCGATACTTCTGTTGCTCGTGCAGTAGATACAGCTGGCACTCGCGGACCAACAGTTAACGTAGCGCAAGCTCAAGAGGACACGTATCGGCGTGTATCAGAACCAGCGGTAAACGTTAGACCAACTGACAGAAGAGTAGGACCACAATAATGGTAAGAAACGTAAGCACAGACACATACAGCACTAGAGTTCGTCCCCAGTATAACCAAAACGAAATGGAGAAAGGACTCAAGATTCCTGCGGGAATTTATCGTGGCATCGTTGTTAACAACGAAGATCCTGCACGTGAAGGCAGAATCAAAGTTCAGATTATGAAATTCTACGGCACTTTCCCGCCAGGACAGGACAGTGCAACCAACGTAGACGACTCACTATATTTGGGCGCAATGTGGTGTCGTATGATGCTGCCTGTGGGCGGCACTACGCCTCCTGCGGCTGGTCCTTCTGGTGTTGTTAGCCAAAACAGTTTCGGTATCAGCGGCCCACCGCCTGGTCTCAACAACGAAGTGATTGTCGCGTTTGGTGGTGACATGCATAGTGGTATTGTGCTGGGAGTTGTGCTTGACCCAGGCAAACGAGATGGCCTGACGGCTGCTGGCGCAGTGAGGGCCACTGCTACTGGCGAAACCACAGTGGGGCAAGAGGTATCCAAGACGGCGGCGGCACCGGACGAGCTACCAGACGAACACCCACAAGCCGCTGCATTGCGGCTTCAAGGTTTGGACAAGGACCGTATTCGTGGCCTAAGCTTTTCTTCACCAACACGAGATCCATCTCCTCGAGTCATGGGCCTTACCACTCCTGCAGGGCATAGCATTGCTCTTGATGACGGAGACCTGGAAGATGGCGACAACCTGGGTATGCGTATGCGCACCGCAGGTGGCGCACAAATTTTGATGGACGACACCAACGGGTTGACCTACATCAATAACCGTGATGGCAGTGTGTGGATGGAAATGAACCGTAACGGAGATATCGACATTTATGCAGCTAGCTCAGTAAACATTCACACCCAAGGTGACTTCAACTTCCATGCTGGCGGAAACTTTAATCTGCAAGCCAACGGGAACATCAACTTGAAAGCACTTGGTGGGTTTGCATTGCAATCTGTTGGTGGGTCGGTAGATGTTACTGCGGGCGCAGATTTGAATCTCACTGCTGACGGCAACGGCAACTTGCTCGTAGCAGGGGGATATCGTGAAACAGCGGCTAGAATTGACATGAACGGTGCTGCCGCGGCAAGGGCTACAGCGCCAGGTGCAACTCAACATTCAGGAAACAGTGGCGTCACTGAGAGTGTTGCTGGAAGGGTTCCTGAAGCTGAACCTTGGAATGGGCACTTGGACGTCAGCTATCTTGACACTGGATCAGGTGAAGGCGCTGTTGACCGTGGTGGCAGCCAAAGCTATTACTACGGAGCACCGACGGACTTTACATCGTCAGATGGGCAGGCTGGTGACTTTGACATCAACAACTTCCCAGAATCACAAGCTGGTGGTTCCTTTGTGCAATGGGCGCCTGGTAAAGACAGGCGTGTTGACCCAGTGTTGTTGGATATGGTGGATCAGATTGCAAGACGATTTGGTCGTCCATTGACTATTACATCTGGCTACCGTAGCCCTAGCCACAACCGTAAGGTTGGTGGTGCTAAAGGATCACAGCACATGAAAGGTAAGGCAGTTGACATTTCAGGTGGTGGATTGAGCAACCAGGACAGGCTGGATCTTATTGCTATTGCAAGCTCAGTGGGCGTCAAAGGTATTGGTGTTTACAACGGTGGAAGCTTACACTTTGACAACCGTGATGGCGCTCGAGCAGGATGGGGTAGCAGTTACAGTTATCCAAGCGTTCCAAGCTATGCTAAGGCAACTATCGACAAACACCTTGCTGGTGGCTTCAAACAAGTGCCGCGACTTCCACCTAGTGGTGGCGGTGGTGGAGGAGGAACACCAGTATGATGCTTAGATTAGTAGAAGCTTCTCGCCGTATTCAGTGGGAAAACCACACAGTCCAAGATGACTATGCGGTGAAATTTCAAATCAACGTGGGCACAATTTTCCTCAGCCAGAAAATGGCAGATCTCATTCTCAGCTACAAGAAATGGAGCGGGGTTAGATATCTCAATGAGGATGGCGAATATGAGATTGGCTACGGTGTGGGTGATCCTGACGATGAGCAAGGATACACAGAAGCACAGGCTTACAGCGAATGGATAGGATCAATTCGCAATCGACAAAAGAACCTGCAAGTCCAATTGCCAATTATCAACATGCCACAAACCAAGTTTGATGCACTGTTCAGTCTCTATCTTGACACCGGCACTTGGAGGACAGTGGTAGCTGATGAAGGAACATATGACCTAGCTGATGCCGTCAAGAACCAAAACTGGCTTCTTGCGGCGGACATTCTTGCAAGGGGCAAAGTAAATCCTGACCTGCGAAGGAAAGAAGCACGAGTTATGCAGTTGGGCGATTACACCAACAACAAATCGCGCAATCAACAGATTTTCAGAGGGGTGCAGGAACTTCGCAGACGCTATGCCAACGGCATCTCAAATGAGTTTGACAAACGTCAAGCTGAGTTTGTCTATTACCGCCAACTGGGGACATTTTTGCCAGGCATGACTCAGCTTAGGCAGCGTCGCATCGTGCAGCAAGCCCTGACTTAATACATGTCCAGCACGGACAAGTCAGTCGTGCCACGCAGACGAGCGGTGTGGACCGCATCCTCGGGCAAGGACATATCCCACTGCCCACGCTCATCGTAAGTCATTTCTTCCGCAGTTTTGCAGAAAACAACTTTGCCTTTGCGGCCAGCAAAGGCCTTGCCAAGGGCGAAACGGCGATTGGATTCACGGACAACTATTTGCTCATAGCCGGCGTCACCATCAAGCTGGAGGACAATACCAAACTCCACGATCTTGGCAGGAGCAAAGTAGCCATTCGAACGGTTAGCCATAGTGTCTCTCCTTTGCTTACAGATTGACTATAAGCGAAGCGTCTTGGTCTGTCAAGTAAAATCAGCACTTTTTCGCAACATAAATACTGGCATGGTAACATTCGTTGGATTCTCCACTATTGGTAAGCGCACTGGATCTCGTGTCCTTGAGGACAAAGAGCTAGCCAAACGTGACTTGCTCAATCATTTCTACACTCGCCGAGGTGAGCGTCTAGGAGAGCCTGAGTTTGGTAGCATCTTGCCTGAATTGGTGTTTGAACAATTTGACCAGATGGTGATCGATGCTGCTGATGAAGATGTTCGCACAATCATTTCCAAAGACCCTCGGTGGGAATTGCTGGATTACCAAATCGACACCGAAGACCACACACTAACCATTACTGTCCAGTTGCGCTACGTTCCTGATCTAAGCGAGGATCGATTAGTGCTTGAATACACCAACTCAGAAGAGATTTAACATATGAGCCAATCAATCCGTCAACGAAACCTGTTTGCAGCTGAAGACTACCGTTTGGTGTATGACAGCTTCAAGCAAGCAAACTTCCAAGCATACGACTACGACACAATTCGTGGTGCACTGGTTGATTACATCCAACAGCAATATCCAGAGAACTTCAACGACTGGATCCAGAGCAGCGAATTTGTTGCGCTGATTGAGACGCTGTCGTTCCTAGCACACAGCCTTGCATTCCGTATTGACCAAGCTGGCCGTGAAAACTTCCTCAGCACTGCTGAGCGACGTTCTAGCGTTTTGCGAATTGCAGATTTCCTAGGATACACTCCGTCTCGCCATCAACCAGCTCGTGGTGAGCTCAAAGTGGTGGCTGTCCGCACAACGCAGGATGTATTTGACATCAACGGAAACAACCTCAAGAACACCAATGTGGAATTTGAGGATTCGTTCCAGAACTTCTTGCTTGTGATGAACGAGGCTCTTAGCACCACCAACAAATTTGGACGTCCAACCAATTCTACACGTATTGGAAACGTCAAGCATGACATCTACGCAACCAACATAAGTGCAGGCCGCAATGTAGTGTTCGGCATCAACGGTTTGGTCAACGGTGTTCGTCGTAATTTTGAAGTGCATGGCCTGGAAATAGATCCCAAGTCAAACACACTGATTGAATCTGAGCCCGACCCAACTTCTAGCTTTGACATTGTCTACAAGAATGATGGCCAGGGATTGGGCAGCAACAGCACTGGTTTCTTCGTAGGCTTCAAACAAGGAACTCTGCAATACAACGATATCAACGCTGAAAAGGCTATCCCCAATTTGGTAATTGACCTGGGCTCTACTGATGTCAACAACAATGACATCTGGTTGCAAGAGATCAATACTGCTGGCGAGATAACAGCGTCATGGACACGAGTGGATTCAAGCTTTGGCGCCAACACTATCTTCAACACTATTCGACAGGACCGTCGCAAACTTTACACCGTTAAGACAGTGGAAGATGACAACGTCAATATTGTGTTTGGTGATGGTGTATTCAGCGAAATTCCACGAGGCATCATCCGTATATGGTATCGCACAGGGGTAAACCAAACCTATCGTCTGGATCCGGATGACCTCGGAACAGTAACCTTCAGTTTTGATTACGATGCATCTGATAACAACAAATACAAAGTGACGTTCACTTGTGAGTTGCAAGAACCAGTCAATAATGCAAGCGCACATGAATCGATTACTAGCATCAAGAACAATGCGGGCCGTGTGTTTGCAGCACAGGATCGTATGATTACTGCTAAAGATTACTCCGTGTTCCCACTCACTGTGAGCGAAAACGTCAAGAAGATCAAAGCAGTCAACCGAACCTATGCTGGGCACAGTCGTTTCATCAAGCCACGTGACCCAACTGCTACCTACCAGAGCGTGGACATGGTGGCGGATGATGGATACCTATACACAGAAGGGGTGACCTTCCGATCAAGCTTGCCATTGCCAACCACACTAACTAGCGATCAGATTTATGAACGTTACCTGGCAGACTTGATCGAAAATCCAGAGATCATCAACCTGTTCTACGACAAGTATGTCACTACCAACACAGATTTCTCCGTTAGCTCAACAAGCTTTGAATGGCAGCAAATCACAAGCGGATATCGTGGTTCAACTGGCTACCTTACTCGTGCAGGTGTCATCCAAAAAGCTGGTGACAGTGCTACCACTGCATTAAACGTTGCACGACCAGGCTCAATGATCGAGTTCATTGAGAGTCCATACAATACTGGGACACTGGGCGATGTTGGATCAACATTGCAGATCATAAATTCTGGCAGCGGTTACACTAGCGCACCCACTGTGACCATCAAAGGCACAGGGACAGGAGCAACAGCCACCGCGACCATTTCAGCTGGTCAATTGGCAGTGGTTACACTTACAAATGGCGGAACTGGATACCAGAACCCGGTGGTAGTAGAAATCACTGGGGGCGGCGGAAGTGGCGCAGAAGTTGTGGCAATCGCTACAACTGCTAAAAAGAGCTGGGCTCGTGTTGTTGACGTCGTCAATGATGGCCAGGGAATTAACGATAGCAACGGCAACCCTACTGGGCTAACATCACGTGGTCAAGGTGCTATTATTCTCAGCAAAGCTATTCCTAACACTGCAAGAGTGTCTCGCATATTTCCCGCATACCACACAGTGTTCACTGTGGACGAAAAGAACATGATCATTGACGAGCTTGCGTCACTCAACACTTTTGGACTTCGTTACGATGCGGTGAGCGGTGAATGGAAGATTATCCGTGCTGGTGACTTGCCGCCAATCAGTCAGAACAGCCCAGACAACTTCAGCCTTGTCAATGCTGGTAACGAATCCAACAGCAACTTGGATAATAGCTGGATCATTCGCGTTGACTACAATGCTAACGCATGGACATTTGTGTCGCGCAGAACACGAGTTGTGTTTGGATCAGATGAACGCATTCGCTTCTACAACCAGAACGGGCGCCGCAGGTTCAACGTTGAAACCAACAAGCCCGACCGTGACAGAATTGTTGTTTCCAAGATCAACACTCGTCCCGGCGGCAGCTTCTATCCGCTCGAGGAAGATATGCCATTCTACGCTTATCGCTATTACACGGAATCAGATGGTTACACTGATGACCGCAAAGTGATTGTGACACTGTCAGATGTCGACAACGACAATTATCCTGATAACCCAATGGCAATCAAGACATTAGTTGGGGCAAACACTATCAACATCAACACCGTTCGTGAGGATGGGTTTGAATACATCGTGCGTTCTGATTTTGGAACCAGCGTTCCTGGCCGTGAGAAATTGGTATTCACATGGAAACGAATCAGCACAAGCAATTACAGAATCGATCCGAGCTTGAGCAACATCATTGATGTGTTTGTTCTTAACCAAAATTACGACACTAAATATCGAGAGTGGATTGCAGACAATCGTCTTGTT
>ERZ1066130.417-NODE-417-length-16133-cov-11.866650_pt1 | contig 16133 bp, 12 predicted proteins | sample MGYA00382777_ERZ1066130 | MGnify/ENA primary metagenome ERZ1066130 (study PRJEB33369, sample SAMEA5778360) | biofilm metagenome | biome: Industrial cooling water; feature: Water cooling tower basin; material: Biofilm | place: United Arab Emirates | collected...
AGCAAATGCAGCCATTGCTCATCTCCACCAGCTTCTCCTCTGTGCGCGAAAGTTTTACTCCATTCTCTACCAGCCTTGCATCAATGTTCACTTCGCTCATATCGTTGACAATGACCGCCACGCGCAACCCTTCACGATTATTAAGCACATTATTCAACAAGGTCGTTTTACCCGCACCCAAAAAGCCACTGAGCACCGTGACCGGTAATTTTTTCTTCCCTAAAGAAATCATCATTCGTTGGGTTGAATGCGTTTCCGGATGTTCTCCAAACGCGATTGTAATTCTTTCTGAATGGTCAGCATTTCTTCCGCAGTAACGTTGGCCGGAGCTTCATGATCATGATGGTCATGTTCGTCTCCATGATGATGATGTTCTTCGTTGCCTGGCACTTCCACCAGATCACTTTTCCACAATTGGATGGCCGCGTTCCAGGTAGCAACAGAATCTGGTGAAATATGCAAAGAGGTATCTGCCTGTAACTCTTTAATTTTTTCTTCAAGTGATTCTGCCAGCGCTACAGCAGCATTATGAATGGTTGCCGCTTCTTTCATCAGGGGGTCTTCTTTCGGGCCGCCACAGGCAGCCATTAAAAACAAAAAAGCGAGGGCGAAAAGAGGTTTCATTTTTATTGTTTTTAGAGTTTAAGATTAATTCGGATTACCAATCTTTCCTGACGTCACTGCTACTTGATCAGTTCAGCATCTATCAGAATAAAATTTAAGTGACTGACGTCTTTATCGTTTAACTTTAATTTACCCTTGACGGTAATAATTTGATCCGCCCGGAAGCGAGGAGGCTTGTTTAGAAAAACAACCTCTGCCACCGACTCAGGTCCTGCACCTCCACAAAAAAAACAGGCGGCATACGGATACTTGGAAAGGATGAGTGATTTCTCTGGTAAGTCAAAAGGCATGTAATGACCTTTCAAGATAATCTCTTTCCCTTCACGCGAACGGATGGCCGCATCAAAAGAGGGGACCAAAAAATATTCATTGTGTTCTTTGAAAAACTTGGAATGAAACGGAACCCTTGCCAAGGTGTCCCACCCCTCCTCTCCGACTGAATCCTGCACCACCCATCCCCAACCGGACATGCCCAACAAACACCATGTTAAGAATCGGATCATAGTCATAAAAAAGAGCTGGGGTCAATGACCAAGGGCAATACCAAAAGAATCTCCCAAACCTTCAAGCACACCCGCCAGCTCTTATGAAATTTTTGCAACAGTGTTGCAAATATAAAACTCCTTTGGATGAAAACAAACATAAACGAGCTAAACCTTTTTTTGATGACTGGTCTCACAAAAACAGGAGATACATGTATTTTTAGCCATTCAAACCCATTCACTCCTGGTGTCCTTAAAAATAATTCACATGATGAAATTTAACATTCTTCTCGGTGTTGTACTCTCACTGATCAGCGGGCATATGCTTGCTCAATCCCGTGGTTTTGCCCCCGGTTCAGTTGCCCGGCAAACCGAAATCGAAAAACTTTTTCTCTCCTACCCCAGCAGCGAGCGCTTCAAAAATCATTTAACCAACTTAACGCAAGAACCCCACCTGGCCGGTACCCGTGCCAATGAACGGGTTCGTGATTACATGGCAGAAAAAATGCGGCAGGCAGGCCTGACGGTTGATATTTATCCCTACGATTTATACTTACCCGTAGGCCAGGGCGAGGTGAAGGCTGAGATAGTGTTGCCTAAACGAATCGCCCTTAACAATATGGAAAACATCTATGCGGAAGATCGATTCAGTACCCATCCTGAACTGGGGCCCGGATGGAATGCCTTTTCGGGTTCAGGAGATGTCACGGCTGAAGTAGTATATGCCAATTATGGACGCAAAGAAGACTTTGAAAAACTGGCGGCCTTAAAAATTTCACTTAAAGGAAAAGTAGTCATCGCCCGCTATGGTGGAAATTTCAGGGGCTACAAAGCCAAGTATGCCGAGGCTGCCGGTGCGGCTGCGCTGATCATCTACACCGACCCGGCCGATAATGGATATACCAAAGGGTTGGTTTATCCGGAAGGCCCTCAACCAGATGAAAGCACCATACAACGGGGCTCATTGCTAACGCTGGATTTCACCGGAGATCCCTTAACTCCGTTTGAACCCGCGTTGCCTGCCGATGGAAAAAAGAAAATCGTCCGGAAGAATCCTGCAGAGGTCGCCTTTCACACCATCCCCGTGTTACCACTGCCTTATGGTTCTGCCAAGGAAATACTTGCCTTGATGAAAGGAAAACCGGTGCCCTCCGGTTGGCAAGGAGGCTTACCCTTTACCTATCGGATAGAAGGTGGAAGCGGGTTAACGGTACGGGTCAAAGTGCAACAGGAAAAAAAGTTACAACGCTGCTATAATGTGGTTGGCACTTTGACGGGAAGCGAATTTCCGGATGAGTGGATCATTGCCGGATGCCATTATGATGCCTGGAATTTTGGAGCCTGTGATCCTAACAGCGGCACCGCTATGCTTCTTTCCTTAGGTGAGTCTCTGGGAAAACTTTCAAAAGCCGGGTATAAACCTAAACGGACTATTAAGATTGCCCATTGGGACGCAGAAGAATTTGGTGTGATCGGTTCCACCGAGTGGGTCGAACAATTCCGGGATGAACTTAACGCCAAGGGTGTCGCCTACTTTAATGCCGATGCTGCGGTCAGCGGAAGAAGTTTTGGAGGTTCCGCCAGCCCAACGATAAAGGAATTACTCCTGGAGGCCACCAAATCGGTTACATACCCCGACTCTGCCAAGACATTGTATAACATGTGGCTATCCGGAAGTCGCAGTGGCAAAGAACCCAACGTGGGTAACCTGGGTGGCGGCTCAGATCACATTGGATTTTATATGCACGTAGGTATCCCATCGTGGAGCGGTGGCACCGGTGGTCCTACACTCTACCACAGCAATAATGATAACCTATCCTTCTACGAACGTTTTGTAGACCCTGGCTTCACCATGGGCCCTATGGTGGAGCAGGTATTTGGCATCATGGGTTTGCGACTGGCCAATGCCGATGCGTTACCTTATCAATTGGCAAGATATGGAAGTGATGTTCGGATGCATTTGGAGAATCTGCAAAAGCAAGCTGACTACGCCAAGGACTTCTCGTTTGAAGCATTGCTGGCCGCTGCGGACGAGTTAAAAGCAGCTGGCGAAGCTGCTGATCAGTCGGTAATAAAATTCTTAGGAAAAAGTGCTGATGCCGCCAACCGAAGACAAATCAATCAACAATTACTCAAATTAGAGAGAGAATGGATTGATGTAGAGGGAATGCCCTATGGGAATTGGTATCGCTCCCTTTACGCTTCTACTGATCCATACAGTGGATATGCTTCCTGGATGTTACCGGCCTTCCAATATGAGATTAGCCTAAAGTCAACAGCCAATCTAAAAAAATGGGAACAAAAGTATCTGGCTACGATGAAACAACTGACAGGTAAGCTAAAAGCTCTTGGTACTATTGCTGAGTAAGCAGATGGATAATTGAAATAAGAAGCGATGATTTCTCATCGCTTTTTTTGTATCGACATAAAATTTTTGGTCTTGGTTTTGTTGATCTGTACACCTTGTTTCAGATAATAAGCAATCTGTTTTTCATTGATCGCCTCCGCAGAATGGACGATTAGTTTTTTGATGTTTTGGGTGTCACCCGTCAGTAAACCATATTTGTCTTCCATCATAAAACCTTCCACCAGGGCCAGCACCACTTTCTTGAGTTTACGATCAAAGTTGATGTAACAAAGCATTCCGTCCTTGCTATAAAACGGACATCCCCATTTCATTTGTTCCTGCACGCCTTTTACATAGACAAAAATGACTTCCCGCAGCACTTCGATCGTCAGACGTCTATCTTCCGGCATGTCAAACAAAAAATTATCTACGGCTGGTGAGCGCATGGCTAAAGGTAAAAAAATTGTTGCTCGGTTAAATCAATCATCAGTAACCATTTCCAGTCCGAATCATTAATTTTACATCGATTTTTACTCCAGTCCGTTTCAGAAAAGTTGATCTTGATTAGTCCAGATACTTAACCATGCTACCCCTTGATGCGAAGCCGGCTCCGTTGATTGAAAAAGAGGACTACTACTTTGAAAATGGGTTGATGGTTTTCACCGAGGCCTATCATCGTAAGCGTGGATTCTGTTGTAAAAGCAAGTGCCGCCATTGTCCTTATGGCTATAAAAAATCAAAAAAAAAGTAAGGCATATATCAGGTCATTCCATCTCAGCCTAACAGATACTTGCAACCTTGCTGCAAGTATTTCGTTAAAAGTTAGACTGTTATAAATTATTTTTTAGACTAATCTAAAAAAATGATAGCTTTGTGTGTTTATGAAAGAAATAAGATTTTGGGCGGTAGTTGTTTGGTGTATCTGTCTATACGGTAGTTCTGCGTGGTCACAAACCTCCGGGGATATTGTAGGGAAGATCAGTCAACCTCAAGGTCCGGCCGCCTTCGCCAATATTACACTTGCAGGCACCACTTTGGGAACTGTGACAGATGAAAATGGTCGTTTCCGTCTATCCAACATACCTTTTGGCCGGTATGACCTGACTGTTTCAGCCATCGGATTTAAAACCGTCACTGTTACCTTCCAGCATAACCAACCTGAAACATCCGTTACTCTTTCTCAGGAGGAAGATGTCAGCTCCCTGGACGAAGTGGTCATTACCGGAACCATGAAAGAAGTATCCAAAATGGAATCACCGATCCCGGTGGAGGTGTATGCTCCATCGTTGTTTAAAAAAAATCCAACTCCTAATATTTACGAGGCTCTGAATATGGTGAATGGCGTACAACCACAAATGAGTTGTAACGTGTGCAATACGGGCAGTATACAAATTAACGGTCTGGAGGGTCCGTATACGATGATCTTAATTGACGGCATGCCCATTGTCAGCAGTTTGTCTACCGTGTATGGTCTATCCGGAATTCCCAACAGCATGGTCAAACGCATTGAGGTAGTCAAGGGACCTGCTTCCACCCTCTATGGTTCGGAGGCAGTAGGTGGATTAATTAATGTGATTACACGCGATCCGTCTCAGGCGTCACGCTGGCAAATAGATACCTATGGCACCAGCGTCGGGGAATTTAATCTTGATGTTTCCGGAGCATTTAAAATGCAAAGAGTTACTTCCCTTCTTGGCATCAATCATTTCCGCTACAACGAACGAAGAGATATCAATCAGGATAATTTTACGGATGTAACCTTGCAAAACCGGATTTCTGTTTTTAACAAATGGAATTTTCCGGTGTTCTCCGGAAAGATGGCTTCGTTGGCCGGCAGAATTTTTTATGAAGACCGGTGGGGTGGCGAAATATCATGGGAAAAAAATCTTCGCGGAAGTGATCAGGTATATGGGGAATCGATTTTTACCAACCGATATGAACTTATCGGTACCTCACCTCTGTCGGCCCGGGAAGATTTGTCTTTTGATTTCTCTTACAATTATCATCACCAAAACTCCTATTATGGCACCACCTTCTATCTGGCTAGTCAGCATGTAGGATTTGCACAGATTCGATGGAACAAAGCCTACGGAGATCACGATCTGTTGATCGGACTTCCCTACCGATACATATTCTACAATGACAATACCCCCGGCACTGCCAATGAAGACGGCACCAATGCATCAGCCATTACTCACTTGCCTGGTATTTTTGTTCAGGACGAATGGAAAATCACCGAAGCTTTTACCTTGCTGGGGGGCCTCCGATATGATTATAATAACATTCACGGGTCCATTCTTACCCCCCGCATAAGTACGAAGATAAAGACTTCGGAAAAAGGGGTGATTCGATTGACTGGGGGAAGAGGTTTTCGGGTGGTTAATCTTTTTACTGAAGATCATGCCGCCTTGTCCGGAGCTCGTCAGGTGGAGATTGTGAATACCCTAAAACCTGAGAATTCCTGGAACGGAAATCTGAACTATACCCAAACGCTGACGTTCTCGTCAGGTTTTGTCAACCTTGACGCGGCTGCTTTTTATACTTATTTCACTAATAAAATTGTTGGGGATTTTCTTACCGATCCCAATAAGATTATTTATGACAACATTGACGGTTATGCGGTCTCCCGTGGAATCACGCTAAACGCGGATGCTTCTTTTGAAAATGGAATTAAAGTCATTGCCGGTGGCACGTGGATGGATGTCTTTCAAGTTGATCAGTCTGGTGAATCGTCTGAAAAAGTACCTCAACTCCTGGCACCTCGTTTTTCAGGAACAGGGTCTGTCTCCTACGAACTGCCAAATCGGAAGTGGATGTTTGATCTGACTGCCCGCGTAAATGGCCCCATGTTTATGCCCGTCCTTCCCAACGACTTTCGTGATGAGAAATCTCCGTGGGTTCCATTGCTTAACTTACAGATATCGCATCACATACATACCTCTAAGGCTCATTGGGAAATTTATGGTGGTGTTAAAAATCTGCTGAACTTCATCCAGCGAAATCCACTGCTTCATCCCGATGATCCGTTTGATCGGGCCGGAGGAAAGTATTTTGATAATGATGGTAATCCACGTCCGGACACCAATCCCAACGGTTATACATTTGATGTCGCTTACAGCTATGCTCCTGTGCAAGGTCTTCGCGGGTTTTTAGGCGTGAGGTATACGTTGCATTAAACTTTGATAAAGTATACTCTTAAATAAATTAAGCCACCTTCTCCAGTGGCTTATCTATCGATGTGGGCCCAGCTGGGCACGATCCAGCGACCCCCTGATTATGAGTCAGGTGCTCTAACCAGCTGAGCTATGGGCCCCTCTATTTGTTCAGGGATTGCAAAATTAATAGTAATCGTCTATTCTAAAAACGGATCACGCTCTTTTCCCGAAACACCACTGGAAATCGTCAAAACTAAAGGTCAGTGACCTATAAACTAAAAAACCTCCGATGTACATCGAAGGTTTTCCAGAGGTCTCGAGCGGATTCGAACCGCTGTAGGAGCTTTTGCAGAGCTCAGCCTAGCCGCTCGGCCACGAGACCCTGATCAGGCATGAAGTCGAAAGATACTAAAGAAAACCGAAGGTAAAGCTACATCCGTTTCTCCGAACCCAACCTCATGCCTGAGTTGAATTATTCAGCCGATGGTTTATTTCCACTCATCTTCTCTTTCAGGGCCGTTAACGCTTCCAGATCTCCCAGGGTTGACTTTTCAGATTCCTGATTGATTTTATCCACGGTTTTACCCTTTGGAGCGGACTTTTTAACAGCAGCTTTAGGAGCAGACTTTTCCTCTTCTTCAGTCGACCAGATAGCTTTATGACTTAACACAATCCTGCGATCGTCTTTGGAGAATTCAAGCACTTTGAAATCCAGGCTTTCGCTGACTTCTACTTTACCACCGTCTTGCTTGGCCAGATTTTTGGCAGCACAGAATCCTTCAATGCCATACGGCAATTCAAGGGTAGCTCCTTTATCATTTTTAGTGATCACGGTACACTTGTGAAGAGAGCCAACCGTAAAGATTGTTTCAAAGGTATCCCAAGGATTTTCTTCCAGATGCTTATGGCTTAACGCCAGTCTGCGATTGGTGGCATCCAATTCCAATACCTGTACGTCAAGCGAATCTCCGACTTTGGTAAACTCCGAAGGGTGCTTGATTTTCTTCGTCCAGCTTAAATCCGATACGTGAACAAGTCCGTCAATTCCTTCTTCCAGTTCAATAAACAGACCAAAGTTGGTCAGGTTGCGAACAATACCTTTATGGCGGGTACCGATGGCGTACTTGGCCAGAATCTCCTGACGAGTCCAGGGATCTTCTGTCAATTGTTTGATGCCTAACGACATCTTACGCTCATCGCGATCGATGGTTAACACCACGGCTTCCAATTCATCGCCTACTTTGAGGAAATCCTGTGGGTTGCGTAAGTGTTGTGACCAACTCATTTCAGATACGTGAATCAATCCTTCGACACCGGATTGCAATTCCAGGAACGCTCCATAATCGGCCACGTTCACGATCTTGCCTTTTACTTTAGAACCTACGGCCACATCAGCTGCCAGCGCATCCCAAGGATGAGCGGTGAGTTGTTTCATACCGAGAGAGATTCTCTTCTTATCCTCATCAAAATCAAGTACCACAACCTTCACGACCTGATCAAGTTTTAACAACTCTTCCGGATGACTGATGCGACCCCATGAAATATCTGTGATGTGAAGTAAACCATCTACTCCACCTAGGTCGATAAACACACCGAAGTTGGTCATGTTTTTGATCACACCTTCCAACACCTGTCCTTTTTCCAGGTTGGTGAGGATGGCGGCCTTTTGCTGCTCCAGATCTTTTTCGATCAACACTTTGTGCGATACTACTACGTTATCGTTGGTGTAGTTGATTTTCACCACCTTCACTTCGATATTCTTATTGACATAGATATCAAAATCACGGATCGGTTTCACATCAATTTGAGAACCGGGCAAGAAGGCTTCGATGCCAAACACATCCACAATCAAGCCACCTTTGGTTCTGCGCTTGACAAAACCTTCAATGATCTCATCTTTATCCAACGCTTGCTGAACATATTCCCAGCCTTTTACCAACTTGGCCTTTCTGCGCGACAGGATCAATTGACCCATGATGTTTTCACGTTCTTCAATGAACAGATCCACCACATCACCAATTTTCAGATTGGTCATGTCTTTGAATTCTGCCAATGGCACAAGTCCATCAGACTTAAATCCAATATTTAAAATAACATCGCGATCATTGATACCCACCACGGTTCCTTTCACCACTTCGCTTTCGCTGACAGTGGTTACAGTTCCCGAGTATTGTTTGAGCAATGCTTCACGTTCGTTGCTGGTATATCCTTCACCAAATCCTTTGGTATCGTAAGTATCCCAGTTAAAATTGTCGACAGAGACACTGGAAGAGGTAGAGGCTTTACGGGCCGTTACATCGCGGATCATTCGTGAAATGCCTTCTTCTTCTTCCGCTTTTTTGGCAGCTCTGAATTTGGCTAATTCATCACTATCATCTGGCTCTACTGCTTTTACAGCCGGTTTTGAAGGTTTACCTGCTGTTTTGGGGGCTTTAGGTTCCCCTCCTTTTGGTGCTTTTGACATAGAAATAGGCCCTTTTATACATGCAGCAATCGGGCAGAAATTGCTACAACTTTAGTGGTACAAATGGCTGAGAAGCATGCCCAGCCAGCCGTTCACCCGAACGGGGCTGCAAAAATACTACTTTTTCGGTAAGAAAATAGTGTCAGATAGGTCTATTGTCCCTGAGGGATGTCATCAATTTTCAAGGTGCCAAGCGCATAATTAACTAGCAAACGCTGAAACATAACCGTATAACGGGCATTGGCATAGTCTGAAAGGGCCCTTACATACGCTTGATTGGTAGTCGTTAATTGAATGACATTGGATATTCCCAGTTCAAACCTCTCCTTCTCCATCCGATAGGATAACTCTGCTGCACGCAATTGGGCATCTGACGCCTGATAACTTGTTTTGGCGTCTTTATAGTTTTGGAAAGCTAACAATACATCCGTTTTTACCTGTATTTCCGTTCTAAGGTAGCTTAGCTTCGCATTGTCATATGTGACACGTGCCTGGGCTGTTTGTGTCCGCTGAATCAATCCATTAAATAATGGGATGGTTAATTGAACACCATAATTGACCTGCCGGTTGTCTTTCCGAAACTGATCTTCAAATGATCGATTATCCGGAAAATCAAAAATGAAATTGTATCGAGAGCTAAGCGATGCAAATGCAGAAAGATTAGGAAGGTACCGACCTCTGGCAGAATAAAAGCCAAATTGCGAAGCTTTTGCATTTAAATCTGCCTGTTTTAAATCACTTCGGTTCTGCAGAGCTAGTTTGTTCCAATCCTCCAGATTGACTCCCTCAAACTCAGCTCCGGCCAAATCCCAATTAGGATCTTCCAATTCATACGTTAGAGAAGGATCAATGACTAGTGTTTGGGCTAAAATGGCCAGGTCATTCTTTAATCGATTGGAAGAACGCACCGCCAGGAGTTCAGCGTTCTTCACCTGAAACTCCTGATTGACCATATCTGCTTCTGCCCGGCTGCCCAACTCTACTTGTTCTTTTATTTGATTGTATTGCGCTTTTTGAGTAGATATATTTTCAACATCAATCTTCAGGAGTTGCTGATCCAATAATGCTGTCAAATACTGTGATGCTACGTTGCGAATCACATCTTGTTCGGTTCTGATAACGAATTGATATTGTGCATCGTTTACACTTTTGGATTGCCGGAAGGAGTTTACCTGACTAAAGCCGTTGAACAGCGGGATTGAGGCACTTATGTTACCATTGATGTAATCTGTTTTCCCATTCACTACCTCGCCTATTTGCTGATTAAACGAGTTACCGTCAAAACGACCCGCTGATCCATTTATGGATGCACTGGGAGTCATTTGCAATAAATTCGAGTTTTTACTCATTTCGGTAAACGAAAGCTGATTCCGTTGTTGCTGTAAAAGAATGTTTCTTTTCAAGCCAATTTCAATCGCTTCCCGAAAGGTGAGTTTAACAGGCGTCTGTGCAACTGCTGAAAAAGTCGACAGTACAATAACAGAAAATAGAGTAATATTTTTCATGAGCTAACAATTTCATCCGACTGTATCGTCCCATCCACTACCCGTACGATGCGCTTGCCGCGCTGGGCGTTTTCTTCCGAGTGGGTGACCTGAATAATGGTGATCCCCTCTTCGTTAAGTTTCTGAAAAATATCCATGATCTGTTTTCCCTGATCTGAGTGCAAATTACCAGTCGGCTCATCCGCCAACAATAATTTCGGCTGCCCGACAATGGCCCGGGCGATGCCCACCAACTGCTGCTGGCCTCCGCTTAACTGCTCCGGAAACAAGTCTTTTTTGGCGACCATATTAAAGCGATCCAGCATTTCAGCTACCATGCTCTTTCGCTGGCTGCCATTGACTCCCTTATATAGCAAGGGTGTTTCAATGTTCTCGTACACCGTCAACTCATCAATCAAGTGGTAGGCCTGAAAAATAAAGCCGATATAATTTTTATGCATATCGCTTTTTTGCTTCTCTTTCATTTTGTGCACCGGTTCATCAAAAAAGTAGTACTCCCCGGCTGATGGTTCGTCCAGCATTCCGATGATGTTCATCAAGGTAGACTTCCCGGCCCCACTGGGACCCATTAAGGTTAGAAATTCACCTTGCTGAACTTCCAGATCGATACTTTTTAAGATAAAAGTCCGCTGAAAGCGTGAATCAATGTACTTGTCGATGTTTTGAAGTTTGATCATGAAAAGAAGAGGTTAGGCCCTTCTGACCGCTGGTACAAGCCAACAATGGTGCCAAGGGAATTTTTACCCTATTAGACGTTTATTTTGGGCTTTGGTTGCAAGGAAAATGTCCGCAATCGGTAAAAGGTGTCCGATTTTGGGCGGAATTTCAAAGCAGGTTTTAGTCAAGATCTACCATCCTCCATCCTGACTTAAAAAACTACCGGATGCAAGACTACATCCACCCTGCGGTTGAGACGCATTCCCCGATGCGAGTTATTGGAATATACAGGGTTTTCAAACCCCCAGTCTTTAACCGAAATTAACCGCTCGGGTATATCTTTGGATATCAACAAATCAAAAATAACCTGGCTACGCATCTTTGAAAGCCATTGGTTAAATTCTCTCCCTCCGATAGGATCGGTATGGCTGATGAGTTGGATCTCATATTTTTCCAATAGATTGGGGATGGAGTCGAGCCAATCCGAAAGCTCTTTGGCCTGCCATTCATCAATTTCATAGCGACCGCCTCCGAAGTAAATGCTTTTCTGAAGTTCCTCGGGTTGTGCCTGCAACGTAAATGACCAAACGAGCGTAGCCAGCAGGAAGGTTGTTTTCATCGGGGGGTTAGTTACAGGACGAACAAGGCGTCACCGAACCACGTTTCAATAACCAGCAATCATCGAAAACGGAACAATAGCAAATCTCCATCGTTATCGAATGACCTTTCAATGCACTATCCAGTATATGTAACGCAGAAGGTTCATCAAATTCCAAAAATGGAATTTCTTCACCGGGAGCAATTACCCGAGGCTCGACATTCATATAGTTGTAGTCAATAGGCTTTCCGGCCAGCTTTCGAATCAGGGAATCAATACGATCCAGGCCATCGCGATAAGGCTTACCATCTACCACCACATAACAACTTTTTACAATGGCCGGTCCTACCCCCTTGTTTTCGACCGAAACTTTGAGCCCTTTTTCACCTTGCCCAAAGCTACTTTCCAAATAAGGCCAAACCGTAGCATGCATTTGTCTGCTCATGATACGTGCCTGATAGATATACACAAACATGGTACACAAACCGATGACTACTGCCAGCAAGGCTACGATAAAGTCTGGACGAAGAAAGCGGGATTTTTCCATCAGGTTAAAATTCAGGAGGTATGGGTCTGTTGTTTAGTATCGTTTCCATTTTTTCCATCACTTCGGGCGTTAATATCTCCATCGCATCTAATGCCTGAAAATTTTCGGTGAGTTGTGTGGTTTTGGATGCCCCCAGAATGACGGTACTCACATTCGGGTTTTTCAGACACCAGGCAATGGACAAAACCGGCAGAGATAAACCGAGTTCTTTCGCAAAGGTGGTTAATGCTTTGGCGCGTTCAATGTTTTCTCTTTGAAGCGCGGATTCTTTAAGCCAGTCCATCCCCAAAATACTCAGGCGGGTATCTTCCACAAAGCCATCGTTATACTTGCCCGTCAGTACGCCACTGGCCAAGGGCGACCAGATGGTGGTGCCCAACCCAACGGTTTTATAAATCTGTGCATACTCCACTTCTACCTTGTGGCGCACCAGCATATTGTATTGTGGTTGTTCCATGGTGGGGCCGATGAGGTGATTGGCTTTGGCAACCATATGCGCTTCCATAATTTCTGACGCACTCCATTCACTGGTACCCCAATACATAATCTTGCCTTGCAAAATCAGATTGTGCATGGTCCAAACGGTCTCTTCTATGGGAACCGATTTGTCGGGTCGGTGGCAAAAATAAAGATCCAGATAGCCAAGCTGAAGCCGTTGAAGTGCTTGTTCACATGCTTCGATAATATGCTTTCGGTGAAGGCCGCGTTGGGTCGGTTTGGCATCTTTGCCCAGATATCCAAAAAAGACTTTGCTGGAAACAATGTAGCTATCCCGATCCCATTTTTTCTTTTTCAGGATCTCCCCCATCACCAGTTCTGAACGGCCACGGGCGTAAATTTCAGCATTGTCAAAAAAATTTACTCCGCGTTCGTATGCGATGGACATAAGGTCCTCCGCTACGGATGATTCGATTTGTTTACCAAACGTAAGCCATGAGCCTAACGAAAGAACGCTGACGGGCAACCCTGATTTTCCCAGATTTCGGTATAGCATGTAGATGGATTCAGGATGCTAATATAGCCGCTTCCGGGCAATTCTATTTGCTTAAAAACTAAAGGTAAAAGATAGTTTGGCTACAAAATTTCGGGACTGATCATCCCATTGGTAAGGTCCGTAGCGATAAAATACTCCTCCTCCGAAACCGATATAAGCAACATCCGCATAATTGAACCGGATGACGTTATTAAGCCCCAGGCCAGATTCAAGATATCCTTTTTCAAAACTTTGAGTTTCGACCAAACCATGTCTGCTGCTTTGCTGAAACCGACCAATAGCCATGGCATGACTGATGATCAACTCTGGCTTACTAAAACGTGTGTCAAAAAAAATACTTCCAAAATTCTGCTTAACAAAGATGGCGGCATACTGATCGGCTACAAATTCATTGATCCCCATGGTTTGAAAATAATGATCGACCCAATAATCGGTTTGCCGGGCACCAGGTCCAAAATACAGACGATTAAAAGGAGCAAGGCCTTCTGTCCATCCACCTTTCAGGGTTAGTTGTGTGCGTCCGAGTCTGCGGTGTTTCCATTGATTCATCCACAGGGCATCCAGTTGCGTATAGGCAAAATCATCTGTATCCCATAGGCCTGGTAAAGCTCTTTTAGCTTGAAGCGTGAAGACCGGATATTCAAAGCCCATCAATGCCCTTCTTCCGTTCAAGCTGACTTGCCGTTGATTGCGTGCATAACTCCACTCGCCTTGTATCTCCGCTATTTCAAAAGATGAAACGGGTTGAATTTCGGAGAGCAACTCATAGGGATAGAGTGGGTCTAAGGCAAAACGTTTGAGTGTAGAATGAAAATGCCAGTGGGTTGCGAGTTTCAAACCTGTTTTTAGATACATGGCTTCATACCGATCAAAGTTGATGGATACCCAATCACGAAAAGCGCGACTGCTGATAACGGGGGTTTCATCAAAAAAGCTCTGGACGCCCGCTTCCCGAAGCGTATTATCATACCCCACTCTCGCATAGAAGTCGCGATCAGGCGCCACGTTAACCTGAAAGAAACCACCATACTTCCATGTTTTGTCCTTAAATCCATAACCTCCATATCCACCCAGCGTAAATCTGCGTGAAAACAAAGGATTCGTTTGAAGTCCCAGGGAAAGTCGGGCACCTTCCCATTTGTTAATGAGCAATAGCTGATTGAGTTTCAAGTCAACTTTACCCAATGGCCAGGCATTGCTAAGAGCTCCCTCTGATAATTTATCCATCATCCCAAAGACTTTCATGCTTGATCGGAGAGAATCATAAAGATCATAGGTGTTTGCTTCCAGGCTATCCAGCGGAACAGGGCGATAAGTATCCATCAAACGGTCGCCTTGCGTACGTGCCAGATCTAATGCCGCCCCTTTGAATACAGACCTGGGTATTTCTTCCGGAAACTGAATCTGTCTTAAATAACTTCTGACCTGCAAAGCCATTTTTCTGGAGCCCAGATTAAATTCCAAAAACACCAAATCCGTATTTAACTGGGACGGGAACCAACGACCATCTACACGTTCGTAGTTCTGTTGAACGGCAAAACTGATTTTCATATTCGGGTCAGCGGCCTCGGCTATGATATTTTTGAGAGCATACCCTTTGGTAGCGATGGTGATTTTGCCACGAAGGCCGTTAAAAGAGGTACCTCTCATGGGTTGGTAGGCTACGACAAACAATGTGTCTGAATCCGCGTAAAGCGTATCCATCAACTCAAAATCATATTTGTACTCGCTTCCTTTCGATACAGGATTCAGATAATCTTTACCCAGCAGAGTCACCACATCTTCATAAAAACCGAGGGGCTGATAGTCGTTGGGCAAGGATGCAAATAAAGGCGACTTAAATCCGGATACTTTGTGTGCCAATAATTTTTCCTGGTGTTTTCCCGGTCGCTGATAGCTTCTTTCCGTCACCGACTCAGAAACAAAAATGCGGTTGCGCTTCAGAAAATCCTCTACCTGCAAATACGAAGAATCTTTGCCACTCAGGGTTTTTCCGGCCTCCTCACGGGCTTGTATCAGCGAGTCGGAATTAAATGGTTTACCTTCGGCTGTCGCCACCAATTTTGTATAAGCCTGATACGTAAATCCAGGATAGTTTAAAGGTGCATGTAGATTTTTGTTACGTACCAACTGCCGGATCAACCGCCAGGCAGGGTTTTCACCGGCTCTGATTTCCACTTCCCGTAAGTGAGTAATCGCTGCAACCATCCTGATCTTACCGGAAAGTGATTCAAACTCACGAACGGAAAGGCGAATCGGTTTATAGCTGACATGCGTGATGTAAATTACATCTGAATACCCTTCCGGCAAGACAAATTGATACCGGCCATCAATATCGGTAGTTATGCCAGTTTTATGATCGGCCAACGTCACATGAGCAAAAGGCACTGGCATCTGCGTCAAGCTATCTCTGACCACACCGCTAAGAATACGCTGGGCATGGCTGGGAAGTGTTAAAAAAACAAATAAAAAAAGGTAGATGGTCAATCTCATGTTTACTATTTTGGCATTCGTATCTGAATTTCTCACCTGATTACACGCATCTGTTTATGAAAAGTTTATGTGGTTTGTTGTTGGTGTCATCTTTAACTGTTTGTTTAACTTCATCTGGCCAAACTACTTTTAATGATGAACAGTCCATCGCAAAAATTCTCAGAGAAGTTCTAACCAGACAACAAGATGCGTGGAACCGGGGTGACCTGGAAGCTTTTATGGAAGGGTACTGGAAATCGGATTCGCTTCAGTTTATTGGGTCTTCTA